>Ga0105048_10017173_pt1 | contig 11165 bp, 10 predicted proteins | sample MAT05_FD_78382 | JGI IMG/M metagenome (GOLD analysis project Ga0105048, IMG submission 78382) | Freshwater microbial communities from Lake Fryxell liftoff mats and glacier meltwater in Antarctica - MAT-05 | ecosystem: Environmental > Aquatic > Freshwater > Ice > Liftoff microbial mat | place...
CCGGCAAGCTCCGCGTGCTCGCCGATGACGGCACCCCATCCGCCGACACGTCGTTGCACGACGAGTGCTTCTCACCGGGCCCACCGGTCGAGAAGGTGATCAAGCCGGTCACCGGCCTGATCGACGATTCGACGGTGGGGGCCACCGAGCTGCCGGTCCCCGACGACCCGTTCCTCGCCACTGCCGGGAATGGGTTGGAGTTGGGCGACGAGGTGACCGTCGGGGCCGGTACGGCCAATGCCGAGACCCACACGATCACGGGCTTCGGGTCGATCATCATCGATGGTGGGCTCCAACAGGACTGGCCCGCAGGCACGATCATCGTCGTCACCAAGGCCGCCTCCACCGACCCGCCTCCACCCCCTCCCCCTCCGCCCACAACGGTGCCGACCCCGCCCCCGACCGACCCGGACCCGGCGTCTCCGATCGTCCCGGCGCCAGCCCCGCCGGGTGCGGACGGTGACGGCGCGACGCTCGCCGCGGCACCGGCGACCCCGAGCACGCCCACCGGTGCGCTGCCCTACACGGGTTCGTCGACGGGACCGCTGGTGGCATGGGCTCTCGCGCTGCTGGCGTCCGGTGCCGTGCTCGCGGCCGTCGGGGCCCGCGGTCGTCGCCGGCGCCGATCGGCCTGACCGGGCCGCTCGTCGACCGCCGCCGATTCGTTCGCGGGGCGAGCCGGTCAGCGGGCCCCGGCGGGGAGCAAGGTGAAGGGCTGGCCCTCGATGAGCTTCGACTCGCGGCCGTCGGGTCCGACGGGAACTTCGCCGATGAGCGTGACCCGGTGCAGGACCCGGTCGACGTCGAGATGGTCGATGTCCTGTGGGCCGCGGTGGGCGGTGGCCCGGTTGTCCCAGAAGGCCACGCTGCCCGGCTCCCAGTGGAAGCGCACCGTGTATCGGTCGGAGGTGACCTGGGCGAAGAGCAGGTCGAGGATCGACCGGCTCTCGTCGGGGTGCAGGCCGACGATGTGGGAGGTGAACCCCGGGTTCACGAACAGGGTCCGTTCGCCGGTGACGGGGTGCACCCGCACGACGGGGTGATGGGCCACGAGCGGGTGGGCCGACGTGACGGCGTTGCTCCTGAGGCCCTTGCGGGCCAGATCGGCGCCGTAGCGGTGCTCGGCCCAGAGCCCGTCCACGAACTGCTTCACCGGGTCCGAGAGGCCCTCGTAGGCCGACACCAGGTTGGTGAACTGGGTGTCGCCGCCGTACTCGGGCACGACGTCGGCCCGCAGCACCGACGCCGCCGGCGGGTTGACCGCGGCAGTGACGTCGGTGTGCCATTCGTTGCTGTAGCTGTAGCGCGTGCGGATGGCCTTGGCGGCGTCGCCGGTGATGCCGTACTGCGCGGCGAAGCGTTCGGGGGAGACGGTGTAGATCTCCGGGAAACCCTCGGGAGGGCTGTCGTCGTAGGGGTGGGCGTAGGTGAGCTCGCCGAACTGGCGGGTGAAGGCCACCTGTCGGGCGTGGTCGAGGAACTGGTCCCGGAAGAACACCACCTTCCAACGGGCCAGGGCATCGGCGATGGTGTCGCGCTCGGTCGGGGTGAGGGGCCGGGAGAGGTCGATCCCCTCGATCAGGGCCCCGGTGTGGCCGGAGAGCGGGCGCGTCCGCCCCGCCGCGGGGGACGGGCTGGACGGGTTCGACGGGAGGACGTCGGTCATGGCTGGGCTCTCGGAGGGCTTGTCGTCTGGCGTCGCTGAGGGTAGCCCAATTCCCGACCGATGTGGTCGGGAATTACCCGGTCGCAGCCTGTGAACCCGCAGTCGGTCTCCTCCGCTCGGGCGCAGTCGGCCGTTCGGTCCGAGGCCGCGGCGCCATCGTTGTGCCAACCTCAGGCCATGAAGGTCCATTTGGTCGATGGCACGTACGAGCTGTTCCGGTACCACTTCGCCCTGCCGTCCCACGTGCTCGGTTCCGGGCAGGAGATCGCCGCCACCCGGGGGGTGGTCGGGTCGATGCTGAGCCTGCTCGAGGACGGCGCCACCCACGTCGGCATCGCCACCGACCACGTGATCGAGTCGTTCCGCAACGACCTGTGGCCGGGCTACAAGACGAGTGCCGGAATGCCGCCCGAGCTGCTGTCGCAGTTCCCGCTCCTCGAAGAGACGCTCAGCGCCGCTGGGTTCGTGGTGTTCCCGATGGTCGAGTTCGAGGCCGATGATGCCCTCGGCGCCGCCGCCGCCATCGCCGCCGCTGACCCCTCGGTCGAGCAGGTGCTCATCTGCACGCCCGACAAGGACCTCGGTCAGTGCGTCGTGAGCGACCGGGTCGTGCAGCTCGACCGCCGCAAGGGCGTCGTCTACGACGCCGACGGGGTGCGCGAGAAGTTCGGTGTGGCGCCCGGCTCGATCGCCGACTACCTCGCCCTGGTGGGCGACAGCGCCGACGGCTTCCCCGGGCTCCCCGGTTGGGGGGCCAAGTCGGCGGCCACCGTGTTGGCTCGCTATGAGCGCCTCGAGGACATCCCCCGCCTGGCCGGCGACTGGGAGGTGAGCGTGCGCAGCGGCGCCAAGTTGGCCCTCACGCTCCACGACCACTTCGACGAGGCGCTGCTCTTCCGGCGCATCGCCACCATCGAGACCGACGCCCCCACCATCACCGACGTGGGCGAACTGCGGTGGACCGGTCCGACCCCTGACTTCGCGATGCGGGCTCGGTCGCTCGATGCGCCCGGGCTCGCCACTCGGGTCGAGCGGCTGGCTCGGGGTCGCGCCTGAACGGGTCCCCGCTCGCTCGGCCGGCCCTCCGGCCCCGACACCGTGCCTCGCGTGTCGGCGCTCGAGCCCGTGGTGGAAGCCTCAGCTCTCGGGAGCGACGTCCTTCTTGGCTTCTTCCTTGGTCGCTTCTTCTTTCTTGGCCTCGTCCATTTTGGCGTCCACCGACAGCTTCTCGCCGTCCTTGATGCCCTTTTCGAACTCGCCCTTGGCCGAGCCGAGCGAGCGGGCCAGCTTGGGCAGCTTGGCGCCACCGAACAGCAGGGCGATGACCAGGAGTCCGATCAGGATCTCCGGTGCTCCGAGGTTCATGGGTGTTCCTTTCCGCCGGCGGGGTAGCCGGGTTGGTGCTCAGGCCTTCGGATCGGTCTTGGAATCGTCGGACAGCTTCTCGCCGTCCTTGATGCCTTTCTCGAACTCGCCCTTGGCCGAGCCGAGCGAGCGGGCCAGCTTCGGCAGCTTGGTGGCCCCGAACAGCAACAAGATGACGAGGAGACCGATCAGGATCTCGGGTGCACCCATGGTCCGACCTTTCCGAGGGGTTGCTGCCCATAGCAGCGACCGTGTCCTCGCACAGCGTACGACGTGGCGGTGTCGAGCGACACCCGCCGGCCGCCACAGTCGCCATCCCGGGTCCGTCGCCGAGAACGTGACGCCAGAGGTGATCGTCGGCCCGGCGGTACTGCGACGCCTACCCTCGGCGCATGGCCAGCCCGTTCACCATGGTGGAGGTGGCGGGGCGCGAGGTGAAGGTCACCAACCCCGACAAGGTGTTCTTCTCGGCCCGGGGTGAGACCAAGCTCGATCTCGTCCGGCACTACCTGTTGGTCGGCGAGGGTGCCCTGCGGGGCGTCCACCTGCGGCCCACGGTTCTGAAGCGCTTCCCCGACGGCGCCGAGGGGAAGATGTTCTTCCAGAAGCGGGTCCCGGCGGCCCGGCCCGACTGGCTCCAGACGGCCACGGTGGCTTTTCCCAGCGGTCGCACCGCCGAGGAACTGTGCCCCACCGATGTCGCCCACATCGTGTGGGCGGCGAACCTCGGTTGCCTCGACCTGAACCCGTGGGCGGTGCGCCGGTTCGACCTCGAGCATCCCGACGAGCTCCGGGTCGACCTCGATCCTCAGCCCGGGGTGCCGTTCTCGGCGGTGCGTGACGTGGCCGCCGTGGTGCGCGACGTGCTGGTCGAGCACGAGATGGTCGGCTGGCCCAAGACCTCGGGTTCTCGGGGCATCCACATCAATGTGCGCATCGCGGCTCGATGGGACTTCCTCGGCGTGCGCCGGGCGGCGCTGGCGCTGGCTCGGGAGGTGGAGCGGCGGGTGCCGCACCTGGCCACGTCGAAGTGGTGGAAGGAGGAGCGAGGCGACACCGTCTTCCTCGACTACAACCAGAACGCCCGCGACCGCACGGTGGCGTCGGTGTACTCGGTGCGCAACAACCCGGAGGGCCGGGTGTCGGCCCCCTTTCGCTGGGACGAGCTCGACGCGGTGGAGTTGGGCGACTTCACCCTGGCGTCGATGCCTGCCCGCTGGGCCGGGGTGGGCGATCTCGAGGCCCCCATGGACACCCAGGCCTTCTCGCTGGAGCCGCTCCTGGATCTCGCCGCTCGCGACGAGGCCGGCGGGCTGGGCGACGCCCCGTGGCCCCCGAACTTCCCGAAGCAGGCCGGTGAGCCCCCGCGGGTCCAGCCCAGCCGCGCCCGCCCACCTGAGCCCGACTGAACCCGTCCATTTCCGCCGGCCGGCCGCGGCGTCAGCGACGTCAGAGGGCGAAGATGCGGTGCAGTTCGTAGGGCACGACCTGTTCGAGCTGGTCGTACGTACACGATGCCGGCTCGCGGTCGGGGCGGAAGCGCACCAGGCGGGTGGCGTGACGGAAGCGGTGGCCCTGGAGGTGCTCGTAGGCCACCTCGGCCACCAGCTCGATGCGCAGCGGGTTCCAGGACATGTCCTTGGTGGCATTCCACCGGCTCGGTGCGCCGGGCATCCGCCCACCGGCGTCGTGGGCGTCGGCGTTGCCCCACTCTCGCCACGGGTGGTCGACCAGGGCGTCGATCTCGTAGGGCGCCACCTCGGCCACGAGCTCGGCCCGGCGGGCGGCGGTGAACGACGTGGCCACCCCGACGTGGTGCAGGGTGCCGGCATCGTCGTACAACCCCAGCAGCAGCGACCCGATGCCGTCGCCGCTCTTGTGGCGTCGGTACCCGGCGATCGCCACGTCGGCGGTGCGCTGGTGCTTCACCTTGGTCTGGGTGCGCTTGTCCGGGGTGTAGGCGCCGTCGAGGGCCTTGGCCATCACCCCGTCGAGGCCCGCGCCCTCGAAGCGCACGAACCAGTCCGAGGCCAGCCCCGCGTCGGTGGTGCCGGGGGTGAGGTACACCGGCGCGGTTGCGCCGTCGAGCGCCGCTTCGAGCGCCCGCCGCCGATCGGACATGGGCCAGTCGAGAAGGGACACGTCGCCCAGGGCCAGCAGGTCGAAGGCCACGAAGCTGGCTGGCGTCTCGGCGGCCAGGCGGGCCACCCGCGACTCGGCGGGGTGGATGCGCTGCTGGAGGGCGTCGAAGTCGAGGCCACCGGGGGTGGCGATGACGATTTCGCCGTCCACCACGCACCGCTCCGGCAAGGCCCGGAGCAACGCCTCGGCCAACTCCGGAAAGTATCGGGTGAGCGGCTTTTCGTTGCGGCTCCCGAGCACGATCTCGTCGAGGTCGCGGAACACGATGCACCGAAATCCGTCCCACTTCGGCTCGAACCACCACCCATCACCCCCCGGGAGCTCCTTCGCGGCCTTGGCCAACATCGGTGACACCGGCGGCATGACGGGAAGGTCCACGGTCCGAACCGTACCGGCGGGGATCGGCCGTTCGATGGGCCACCGGGCGGTCGGTAGGATCGCCGCCATGTCGGAACGAACCATGCAGGACCGGCTCGCAGATCTCGGTGGGCGCCAGGGGCAGGCACACCATGCGGGCTCGGAGCGGTCGATCGAGCGTCAGCACGCCAAGGGAAAGATGTTGGCCCGCGAGCGCATCGACTACCTGCTCGACGAGGGGTCGTTCCACGAGCTCGACATGCTGGCCCGCCACCGGGCCCACGACAGCGGCATCGAGGGGCGTCCCTACAGCGACGGTGTCGTCACCGGCTGGGGCACCATCGACGGCCGCAAGGTCTTCATCTTCTCGCAGGACTTCACCGTGTTCGGTGGAGCCCTGGGCGAGGTGTTCGCCGAGAAGATCCACAAGGTCATGGACCTCGCCCTCTCGGTCGGCGCCCCGCTCATCGGTCTCAACGACGGTGCCGGCGCCCGCATCCAGGAAGGCGTCGTGTCGCTCGCCTCCTACGGCGGCATCTTCCACCGCAACGTGCTCGCCTCCGGCGTGACCCCGCAGATCTCGGTGGTGCTCGGCCCGTGCGCCGGCGGCGCCGTCTACAGCCCGGCCATGACCGACTTCATCTTCATGACCGACCAGACGAGCCACATGTTCATCACCGGCCCCGACGTCGTAAAGACGGTGACGGGCGAGGAGGTCACGCTCGAGGAGCTTGGCGGCGCCAAGTCGCACGCCTCCAAGTCCGGCGTCGCCACCTTCGTGGCCCCGGACGAGAAGACCTGCCTCGACGACGTGCGCTTCCTGCTCGGCTTCCTGCCCTCGAACAACCTCGAGGCACCGCCGTACTACGAGCCCACCGACGACCCCGAGCGGCTGTGCCCCGAGCTCAACGCCATCATGCCGTCGACCTCGAACCAGCCCTACGACATGAAGAAGGTCATCGCCGAGGTCGTCGACGACGGCGAGTTCTTCGAGTACTTCCCCAAGTGGGCCGGCTCGATCGTGTGCGGGTTCAGCCGCCTCGACGGCCACCCCGTCGGCATCGTGGGCAACCAGCCGATGATGCTCGCCGGCGTGCTCGACATCGAGTCCTCCGAGAAGGCTGCCCGCTTCGTGCGCACCTGCGACGCCTTCAACATCCCGCTCGTCACCTTCGTCGACGTCCCCGGCTTCCTCCCCGGCGTCGACCAGGAGTACGGCGGCATCATCCGCCACGGGGCCAAGTTGCTCTACGCCTACTGCGAGTCCACCGTGCCCCGCATCCAGATCATCACCCGCAAGGCCTACGGCGGCGCCTACGTGGTCATGAACTCCAAGTCCATCGGCGCCGATCTGGCCTTCGCCTGGCCGTCGGCCGAGCTCGCCGTCATGGGCCCCCAGGGCGCGGTCGAGATCCTCTACAAGCGCGAGCTCCAGAACGCCGCCGACCCCGTCGCCCGCCGCGTCGAGCTGGTCGACGAGTACACCGAGAAGTTCGCCAACCCCTACGTCGCCGCCGAACGTGGCTTCGTCGACGATGTGATCGACCCCGCCGAGACCCGCATCAAGCTCATCGCCGGCCTCGAGATGCTGCGCACCAAGCGCGAAGAGCTCCCCAAGCGCAAGCACGGCAACATCCCCCTCTGATGGCCGACGCTCCCGCTCCCACCACCCCGTTGACCGTCGGCTCGGTGTCGCCCGCGCCCACCGACGAGGAGGCGGCCGCCATCGTCGCCGCCATCGAGGTCAGCTGGCCCCGACCCGGCGGCGTCGCCGAATCCGACACCGAGATGCCCCGCTGGCGCTTCTCCGGCCGCTGGTGGACCAAGCCCCTCCCCTCGCGCCGCGACCGCCCGTAGCGGCGCTTCGCCTCGCCTGCCCACGTCGGCAGCCGCCAACTCTGACCCCGAAATTGCGACGCTGGCGTTCTTGCGACGTTGGGCGCGCTGGGTGGTCGTGGGTCTCGCCAGAACGTGAGAGTCGCAATGTCGGCGCCGATGTGACGCCGGGTGGGCCCCGAAATTGCGACGCTGGCGTTCTTGCGACCTTGGGCGCGCTGGGCGGTCGTGGGTCTCGCCAGAACGTGAGAGTCGCAATGTTGGCGCCGATCCGGGACGGGGCGCAGCCGGGTCTGACGCCGAGCGTCAGGGGGCGCGCGGCGACTACGCCGCTCGCTGTCGGAGGGCCAGACCGATCTGGGCGAAGACGACGTCGGGCTCCTCTCGCAGCATCTGCGTCGTGAACTCGAGCACGAGCCAGCCGGCGAGCTTGAGCCGGTTGCGCTTGCGGCGGTCGTCCTCGAACGCGGCTCGGGTGAGGTGGTGCGTGACACTGTCGAGCTCGATGGCGATCCGTGAAGCGACGTACGCGTAGTCGACGCGGGCGATGAAGCCCTGCTGGTCGTAGATCGGATGCTGAGGGATGGCGGGTGGGAGCATCCGGCGCCGGCCCTCGCGGTTGAAACGGGCCTCGAGGACCGAGTCACCGACGTGATCGTCGACTCGGTCGCCGACGACGAGTCGAAGGGCCCCGACTCCGTCGCGACCACGGCGGGCGTGCAGTCGCAGGCTCGCCCGGGCAGCCGGCCACGTGAGGAGCTTGCGGCGGATCAGCTCCTCGACGGCAGCCTCGTAGACCGGGAAGGGAACCACCGAACCGAGATCGGCGACGAGGCGGGCAGGGCTGGTGCTGGGGATGCCCTCGATCCGGCGCATCGTCCGGCGAGCGAGCTCGAAGTCGAGCCGCTCGTGCACGGTCCCTTCGACGCGCAGCTCGCGATGGCCGCGAGCCACCGACAGCTCGACCCCGGCCAGGTCGAACCCGTCGAGGTGCAGGAGCCGGGCGGTCGCCCGGTGCGATGCCATCCCCTCGTACGCGAGACAGGGAGCGAGCAGGTCGGTGTGCCACGTGCGGGGCGCCCCCGACACGAGGTAGACGCCCCGTTCGGCGGTCTCCCACCGGCCGGTGGCGCGTTGCTGTTGGATCGAGCTGGGCGGGAAGCCGACGTGGCGGGCCTGTCGGCGGGTGATGAGGCCGTGCTGGCTCCGGGCGATGCGGCCGGCTGCCGCGTCTCGATCGGGTGTCATGGTTCGCTCCGCGCTGGTTGTCGTTGCCTGAAGGCCCGGGATGTCGGGCGAGGCACGACGCGATCGCGGTGCTGGGCGCTCACCCTACGACCGGCCGAGGCCGTCGACCAGGGTCATCGGGTCGGTCCCGTTCTCATCGTGCGGGATTGGGGTTCTTGCGGGGGTGGAGGCGGCTGGTGGTCGTGAGTCTCGCCAGAACATGAGAGTGGCAATTTCAGCGGCAGCGGCGGTCAGCGGCCGGCAGCGGCGGTCAGCGGCGGGCTGACAGGCTCGGGACGCGAGCGTGTCGCAACGGGCGGCCGCCCGCAGTCCGGGTGGACGTGGCGGTCCCCGCCGGTGCCGCGGTGCACACCCACGATCTGAAGGGCTGGAACCTCGGCGACCACGACGACAACTCGGGCGCCGAGACCACCTGCTACGGCTGACTCTCGGTCGACTGAGACCAGCATCTCGTCACCACCATCGCACCGGCGAGGTGCCGGGCCGGTTCCTCGACGGTTAACAGCTTCGTCGTTTCGGGCTGGTTAGCGCGGGTGTTCGACGATGAGTGGACCGGGCGGCAGATCCGGCGAGACCGAGGAGCGCGTGATGCAGCTGAGGAAACGAACCGTGGCCGGGGTAGTCGTCGCAACCGCAGCGATGGTGCTGGCAGGGGGGTGCGATCTTGCCTCCATCACCCTGGTGAGCGGGCAGTTCGGGCCATCGTCGCCGCCCGCCCACGTCCAGCAGGCCGATGCATCCGACGACGGTGAGATCATCGTCTTCACGTCATCGCGGGCCTACGACGCGAACGACACCAACGGCGTCGACGACATCTTCGTCAACCACCGGACCAGCCAGCTGCTCTACCGGGTGAGCAACACGAGCACCGGAACCGCCCCCAACGCGGCGGCGTCCGAACCCCGGATCTCGGGGTCCGGTGACGTCGTCATCTGGACGAGCGAGGCCAGCGACATCGTCGAGGGTGACACCAACGGTGTGTCGGACGTCTTCTGGTACGACATCTACGAAGGGGGTCTCCAGCGGGTCTCCGTCTCGACCGACGAGGTCGAGGGCGGCGCTCGATCGCTGAACAGCTCGATCTCCGACGACGGCCGGTACGTCGCCTTCGCATCCGAGGCGGCCAACCTGATCGCCACGGACACGAACAATCAGATGGACGTCTTCATACGCGACATCGTCGACGGTACGACCACGCGTCAGTCGGTCGCCGCCGACGGCTCCCAGCGCGGGCCGTCGAGCTACCGCCCGTCGATCAGCGGCGACGGCTCCCACGTGGCCTTCTCGTCCCACGGCCGCTTCGTGCCCGGCGACTCGAACGGGGCCGAGGACATCTTCCTCAAGGACGTCACGGGGCCGATCCAGCGCATCTCCGATGCACCCGGCAACGCGCAGGCGAACGGCTCGAGCCGCAACCCGGCCGTGAACCAGGACGGCACGGTGGTTGCGTTCCGCTCGCTCGCCACGAACTTCGATGCCCGGGACACGAACGGAGTGATGGACATCTACGTCTGGGACGCTGCGACCGACATGGTCGAGCTGGCCAGCGTCTCGTCCGCCGGCGCCGTCGGAGCGGCGCCGGCGACCAACCCGTCGATCGACGACAGCGGCGACGTCATCGGCTTCTCGACCGCGTCGGTCGAGATCACGGGTGTGGCCAACGAGCAGGCGGTGGTGCGGGATCGCTCGACCTCCAGCACCCACGTCGTGTCGACCAGCGTGCTCGGCGAACCCGGCAACTCCAGCGACACGCTGGTGGGGATGAGCGGCGACGGCCAGTCGCTCCTCATCCGCGCGATGTCGGACAACCTCGTTGCGGACGACACCAACGCCAGCGCCGACCTGCTCGTCAAGACCTACCCGTTCCCGAGGGTGAGCTACCTGACCCCGGACGTGCTCGGCCCCGGCGATGTCCGAATGACCATCGAGGGCAGCGGGTTCTCCCCTTGGGCATCGGTGACGATCGACTCATACAGGGGTCCCGAGCTGGTCGTCAACTCGGTGACCTTCATCGACTCGACCACGCTGGAGCTGCAGTTGTCCGTCCCGGTGGGGCTGAGCAACGAGGTCTACGACCTCTCCGTGAGCAACCCGCCGCTGTTGCCGGGGGACACCGGTACGTCGACGACGTGCTACGACTGCCTCTCGCTCAGCTGAGCGTCGCACCGCCGGTTCGTCACCACGTGTCGATGTTGGGGCGCTTCTTGCCCGGACGGGGTGCGGGTGGGGGTGCGGCGGCGAGGGCGGTGACGATCCAGCGGCGGGTGTCGGCGGGGTCGATGACGTCGTCGATCTCGAAGTGGCTCGCCGCGTTGAGGGCCTTGCCGTGCTCGTAGGCGGCGGCGACCATGTCATCGAACGCCGCGGCCCGCTCGGCGTCGTCGGCGATGGCGTCGAGCTCGCGCCTGAAGCCCAGCTTCACGGCGCCCTCGAGGCCCATGCCGCCGATCTCGCCGGTGGGCCAGGCGATGCAGAAGATCGGCGTCTTGAAGCTGCCGCCGGCCATGGCCTGGGCGCCGAGGCCGTAGCCCTTGCGGACGATGACGGTGAC
>Ga0105048_10017174_pt1 | contig 11164 bp, 12 predicted proteins | sample MAT05_FD_78382 | JGI IMG/M metagenome (GOLD analysis project Ga0105048, IMG submission 78382) | Freshwater microbial communities from Lake Fryxell liftoff mats and glacier meltwater in Antarctica - MAT-05 | ecosystem: Environmental > Aquatic > Freshwater > Ice > Liftoff microbial mat | place...
CCGTACCGCTGTGCGGCGAGTCCAGCACAAGAGCGCTGTTACCAGGTGAACAATGAACCATCGGCTCCCAATTTATCATCCCTGCGATTGTGCCCTTCGTCAGGGGCGGTCTTGCGCCGTGCTTGAAAACCAACAGTCTTGCCAGGTGCATTGATTCAGGCTTGTCTTGGCAAACTTGGCACTGAGCTGCTGAACCAGCTCTGCGGTCTGACACGTGCGGTGATGGCCGGCATGGGTGTGGCGATGGTGTCCTGTTGTTTGGTAAAAGACGACATAGTTGCTGGCCTGGTGTCAGCGCCGTTGCAGGCAGCGCATTGGGGCGGCTATTGGGGTGACACGGGCTACTACCTGTGCTACCCCGAGGCTCGTAGTCACCTGCAGCCTTTGAGCCATTTCAGGAACTGGTTGCTGGCATCCGTTTAGGTCTGCGCGTCCGCAAAATGTCGCCCTTAACGCTTTGTAGAGAACATGCTCAAAGTCCTACAAGCGCCCTCATGGTTCGACTACAGATTCAACAACTTCATCTCACTACAGTCAACTTATCTTTCAAACCACTTGAACCGACGTCTTAAAAGTCTTGACTGACACACTCCACACGAAAAAGGACTACTTGTGAAAACTCACTCCAAAATGACATTCGCTCTGGCTGCAGCAACCCTGCTATTTGCTGGCTTTGCTCATGCCCAAACAAGCACAACGTCAGCCGCAAGAAGCGGTTACTCCATGTATGCGCCTGGTTCAGCCTACATTGGCTTTAATGCAGGGCAGTCGAACTTGAAACTCAACAACGGCAACGGCGCTTTTGGTATTGAAAAAGGCAAAACTACCTACAGCCTTTACGGCGGCAGCTATTTCAATGATTACCTGGGCCTGGAACTGGGCTACGCTGATTTCGGCCGCATCAACCGTGGTGGTGGCCAAACCAAGGCCGAGGGTTTCAACATTGGCCTGGTCGGAAAATTGCCACTAAGCCCGTCATTTAACCTGCTGGGCCGCTTGGGTACCACCTACGGCCGCACCGATGTGTCATCAAACATTGCCTCTGGCGTGCCAGCGGGTAAGGAGACTGGCTGGGGCGGCTCGTATGGCGTTGGGGCTGAGTTCGCTTTCAACACACAGCTGTCTGCGGTTCTGCAGTATGACGAGTACAACCTGAAGTTTGCTGGCGGCAACCGGGACCGCATTAATACCACCAGTGTCGGCCTGCGTTATAAGTTTTAACTCTTTGATTAAAAAAACGGACGCTACGGCTTTGATAGCTGTCAGCGCCCGTATTTTAGGGCTTGTAGCCGGAATAGCCGAAATTACGCAATTTCAACAATCACTGGGGCATGGTCGCTCGGTCGCTCGTTTTTACGCGGTAGTTTGTCAATCAGGCAGCCAGTGACCAATGGTTTGAGGGTGTCACTGACCAGAATATGGTCGATCCGCAGGCCACGATTTCGCCTGAAGCCGAACTCCCGGTAATCCCACCAGGAATAGCTTTTCTCTGGCTGCTCAAACATGCGAAACGCATCCGTCAGCCCCAGATCAATCAGCCCCTGAAAGTGCTGGCGCTCTTCCGTCGTGTGATGGATAGTTTCACGCAGGCCAACCGGGTCATGGGTGTCGCGGTCGTCTACAGTAATGTTGAAATCCCCCAGCAGCACCAACCTGGCGTGGGTCATCAGCTCGGCTTTTACCATGGCGTTCAAGCCATCCAGCCATTTCATTTTGTAGGCAAACTTTTCACTGCCAGGCTCCTGGCCGTTGACGAAGTAGCCATTCACAACGCGAACTTCGCCTTGCGGCGTGTCCAGTGTGGCAGCGATCACGCGGGACTGCTCGTCAGTAAATCCGGTGATGTTTTTCATGACCTCGCGCGGCTGGGCACGGCTCAAAATAGCCACGCCGTTGTAGGTTTTTTGACCGAAAAAAGCGCTGTGATAGCCCACCGCTTCGAGTTCTTTGAAAGGGAACTTCTCATTGGTCAGCTTGAGTTCTTGCAGGCACAGTACATCGACGGGGTTGGCAGCGAGCCAGTCCATGACTTGCGGCAGACGTACAGACAGGGAATTAACGTTCCAGGTGGCTATTTTGGTCATTTAGCAGGCCTTTTTAAGGGTCGATTATGGCTTTTGATCAATAAATACGGGCGCAAACAGCTATTAAATAAGTAGCAATTTCAGGGTATACCGAACGCCCCCGCGCGACGCAGGTAGGTGACGAAGCTGTAACCCATTCCAGCAGAGCTTGTATGCGCATCACGCGTTGACTCCACCCAGTCAGCGCCCAGTAGCGGCGCAAAGGCATCGCCTGCAAAATTCTGAGCAATTTCGGTGACTTCAATCCGGCTGGTCAGTGGCTCGGCCTGTGCATAGATTTGCGCGCCGCCGATGATCCACACATCACTGGCGACTTGGCAAAGTGCCAGCGCTTCTGCCAGGCTACCTGCGGTTTGCGCGCCTATTACTTGCCAATCTGGCTGGCGGGTGACGACCACGTTGGTGCGGCCCGGCAAGGGGCGGAATTTGGCGGGCAACGAATCCCAGGTCTTTCGGCCCATGATGACCGGGCTGCCCAGAGTGAGCTTTTTAAAGTGCGCCAGGTCTTCAGGCAAATGCCAGGGCATGGCGCCGTCAAGGCCGATCACACCGTTGGCGGATCGGGCAAAAATCATGTTGATCTTCATCTTGAGATAGCGAATCAGACCGCGACCGGTGCCTTGATGGCGGGGTGATGCTGGTAATTCAAAAACTCAAAATCATCAAACTCATAGTTAAAAACAGATACTGGCTTGCGTTTGATATGCAGCGTGGGGTAGGGCATGGGCGCGCGGCTCAGCTGTAGCGCGACTTGGCTTGCGTGATTGCTGTAAATGTGGCAATCGCCACCCGTCCAGATAAAGTCGCCGACGTCCAGCTCGCACTGCTGCGCCACCATGTGCGTGAGCAGCGCATAACTGGCGATGTTGAAAGGCACACCCAGAAAAATATCGGCACTGCGCTGGTAAAGCTGGCAACTCAGCTGCCCTTTGCCACCCGGTGTGGTGGCTGGTGCGACATAAAACTGGAAAAACGCGTGGCAAGGCATCAGCGCCATTTTGCTCAGGTCTGCCACGTTCCACGCGCTGACGATGATTCGGCGCGAGTCCGGGTTGGTCTTGAGCGTGTTGATCACGTCGGTGATCTGGTCAATATGCCCGCCGTCTGGCGTGGGCCAGCTGCGCCACTGCACGCCGTAAACGGGGCCTAAATCACCGTCGGCCCGTGCCCATTCGTCCCAGATCGACACGCCGCGCTCTTTGAGCCAGTTGTTGTCGCTCGAGCCCTGCAAAAACCATAGCAATTCATGCACGATGGATTTAAGGTGAACCTTTTTGGTCGTGACCAGCGGAAAGCCCTGCTTTAAATCAAAGCGCATCTGGAAGCCAAATACGCTTTTGGTGCCGGTACCGGTGCGGTCAGCCTTGAACACGCCGTGCGTATCAACATGGCGCATGAAGTCTTCGTATTGAGAGGGGATGGTGGGCAGCACGTTAGTGGGATCCAAGCAAAGTGTCGATGGCGCTGGTTATCACAGCGGCGTGTTGGGAAAAGTTGTTTGCGGGTCGTTTTAAAAGAGCTGTTGGGAAAGCAGCCATTGCTGCGGTGTCTAAAACAACGTTGTGATCAGCTATTTCAAAAACAGGGTTTAAATCTCTGATTGGGCTTGAAATAAATTTACTGCTGCGCAGTGGAATAACGATTCGAGTGGTCAAACTCTCAAGGAAGCTGTTTTGAACATCAAGCAGGTAGGGAGTCGTTTTGCGAAGTTCAACATCGGGATGGGCGTAAACATCAAATCTGGCCATGAGGGTTTGATGCTTTAAAAAGTGCGGTATTTTTCGAGCGGCAACCCATACTTTTCGATGCGTTCGTTGTACTCTGCCACAGCATCTTTATTGAGTTCATTCCATTGCTCCCAATAACGGCGTTTAACTTCGTCTTTCAAAAAAGCATCGACTGTTTTGGACAGGTTCATACCGATCTTCTTGGCAAGATCAAGCGTTGCGCCGTCTATAGACATATTGACAGCCCGCTTTTTGGGGACGAGTTCGGTTTGCATATAAACACCTCGAGTGTTGGTTATTTATGCGCATATTATTATGCTCAAAAATGCTGCTGTCAAACTCGAAAAACACGCCCCGGATTCATGGTGTTGTGCGGATCCAGTGCTTGCTTGATGGCCCGCATCATGCCCATGGCCACAGGTGATTTGTGATGTTCCAGCTTGTCGAGTTTGAGGCTGCCGACCCCATGTTCAGCTGAAATGGAGCCATCAAAACGCGCTACCGAGTCATAAACAATCGTGTTCACCTCGGCTTCCCGATCACGCAAAAAAGCCTTGCTATCCCCTTCAGCCGGAGCCTGCACGTTGTAATGCAAATTGCCGTCGCCCAAATGGCCAAAATTGACCAGTCGTACGCCCGGTATTGCCGCTTCAAGCAGCGCATCAGTGGTGGCCACAAATTCAGGAATGCGCGAGACGGCGATTGAAATGTCGTGTTTGATGTTCAGCCCTTCTTCAGCCTGCGCCAGCGGAATGCTTTCACGGATATGCCAGAGCTGGTTGGCTTGGGTCAGGTTTTCAGCGACCACCGCATCACTGACGCAGCCGTCTTCAAAGGCGGTTTCAAGCAAACGTTCAAACTGCTCCCGAGCGTGCGCTTCGCTTTCGTGGTCAGAGTTTTCCAATAGAACACAGTATGGAGCGTCTTGCCAAAGCGGCACGCGCTGCTGCGGGTAATGTTTGGCCACCAGGCTCAATGCAAACTGGCCAATCACTTCAAAGCCCGTCAAGCCTGCGCCCAAATGCTTATGCGCCAGGCCGAGCAGCGTGACGGCATGCTGCATGGACGGCACTGCCGCCCAAGCCGTTAGTTTTGCAGCGGGCAGGGGGTAAAGCTTCAGGGTGGCGGCAGTAATAACGCCCAAAGTACCTTCACTGCCAACAAACAAATCGCGCAGGTCGTAGCCAGTATTGTCTTTGCGCAGTCCGCTCAGGCCCTGCCAGACGTCGCCTTGCGCAGTCACGACTTCCAGACCCAGGCACAAGTCACGCGCATTGCCGTAGCGCACCACTTGCGTGCCGCCCGCATTGGTCGCGAGGTTGCCGCCAATCGAGCAACTGCCTTCAGCAGCCAGACTGAGCGGGAATAAAAACCCTGCTTTTTCAGCGCTGTCCTGCAGCGTCTGCAAGATGCAGCCTGCATCAACCGTCATGGTCAGATTGGCGGCATCGATGCTCCGCACGGTAGTCATACGCTGCAAACTCAGCACCACCTGTTGGCCTGATTCATCGGGTATGGAACCGCCGACCAGCCCCGTATTGCCACCTTGCGTGACGATGCTGACACCGCTATCCGCGCAGGCTTTGACGACCGCCGCCACTTCTTCGGTGTTGCCAGGCCGAACCACGGCCAGTGCCTTGCCGCGCGAACGTTTGCGCCAGTCCAGCTCATAAGCGGATAAGTCGCCATCCACCAGGACATTCGTTGGCCCAACAGTACTTTTTAGTTGATCAATCAAGCCTTGGGTCATGGCTAGTAGCTTCCTTTGGGCAGCTTGGGAATACCCTTGAATCGAACCTTGACATGCAGCGCACAGGCGGTGAAAAGCACCAGGCACAACACCACTTCAATCATCGCCAGGTAGTTGCTGGGCGGCTTGTCGCTCCAGGCGCGCACCACACCCTCGGTAAAGTACAACCACACCAGCAGGCTTAACCAGCGGTAGGTGTACATGCGGTTTTTCAACACGCCTGCCAGCGGCAAAATCAGCGGCAACACTTTCAGGGCTAACAGCGAGCCACCTGGGCGGATGGGCGCCAGCACCATTTCCCACAACACGCCCAGCACAATGAGGCCAAAAAGGCTGGCGGCGGCAGTCCAGCGGATGGTTTCTATTTGATTTTCTTTGTTCATTTGCGTTGTTTTAACTTGGAAATAGCAGTCAGATGTGCCCGAGTGCTTTCCAGGATTAAGTCTGAGGCATGATACCGGGGATGAATCTTCAACAACGATTGCAAGTCTTTTGGACAGACCTCGCGCGTTTTCCCTGGCGGGGAACGCTGTCGATGCTGCGAGACCGCTTTCGTGAAGACCATATGGGCCTGACGGCCAGCAGCCTGACCTTTACGACCTCAATTGCGCTGGTGCCGTTTTTTACCGTGGCATTAGCGGTATTTACCGCTTTTCCGATGTTTTCAAAAATGCAGGGTGCGTTGCAGGGCTGGTTGATAGACAGTCTGATTCCCGACAACATTGCCCGGCAGGTGCTGGGCTATCTGACCCAGTTCAGCAGGCAAGCCAACAAGCTCGGTGCGGCGGGCCTGGGTATTTTGCTGGTCACGGCGATTGCACTGATTTTGACGATTGACCGGACGCTGAACGGAATCTGGCGTGTTAAAAAACCGCGTCCATTTACCCAGCGTGTGCTCATTTACTGGGCCGCCCTGACGCTGGGGCCAGTGTTGCTGGCGGCCAGCCTCGCGTTAACCGCCTCGGTCCTGTCAACCACCAGCGGGCTAGTGGGCACGCTGCCGATCAGCTTGCGGTTTTTTCTCAACACGTTTGAGTTTGTACTGATTGCCGCTGGCCTGGCAGCCTTGTACCGCTATGTGCCCAACACCTATGTTAAGTGGGGTCACGCCTGGTCTGGTGGTATTTTTGCGGCAGCAGGCATCGAGCTGGCTAAAAAAGCATTGGCCCTGTACCTTAGCAAAGTACCCACCTATTCGATGATTTACGGCGCTTTTGCAACTTTGCCAATTTTGCTGGTCTGGATTTATGTAGCATGGGTGATTGTGCTGATGGGCGCGGTGATCGCGGCGTATTTACCCAGCTTGCTGGCGGGGGTTGCCAGGCGCGGCACAGGGCATGGTTGGCAGTTTCAACTGGCAGTGGAGGTATTGCAGCGTTTGAGTAGCCAGAGGCGCACCACCCAGCTTGGTTGCAGCGCTTCCAGCCTGGCGCTGACTCTGCAAATTGATGTGCTGCAGCTGGAACCCGTGCTGGAAACTCTGACTGAATTGGGATGGATCGGGCAACTGATGCCTTTCACCGATGCGGCTGCCGATGAGGAATCCAGTTACGTCCTGCTGGCAGACCCTGAGCAGACCTTGCTTGAGCCCTTGATGCAGCGGTTGTTGCTGGAAAAAACGGAATCTACCTCACCTCTATGGCAACAGGCGAATTGGTCTGCGCTTCGCTTGCGCGATGTGCTTTAAAAACGGGGCTACAACTACCTGGCTAAAAGTCCGGGGCTAGACTTTGACTCTACCCAGCCAGATGTCACGGTACATGGCCCAGTCCCCCATGAAGCTGTAAAGCGGGCGTTTGAAGCTGGCGGGCTTGTTTTTCTCAAAGCCGAAGTGGCCCACCCAGGCAAATGCGTAGCCGCAGAGCAGGCCATACAACAAGTATTGCGGCCGACCGGTGGCAAACAACATGGCCAGGCAGACCAGGCCGAGCGAGCTGCCGATAAAGTGAAGGCGGCGGCAAGTCAGGTTGCTGTGCTCGGTCAGGTAAAAAGGGTAAAACTCGGCAAAGCTGCTGAAGCTTCGCGGGTCTACGTTGCTGGCGTTGGGGGCTGAAGTGGTCATGGTTTGTCTCCTCTAGGTCGCGCAAACTTGGAAGATTCACTATAGCCCATGACTCTTGCCATGCAAACGCATCTCGCAACCGTTCAATGAACCGAAGCCGACGAGCCATGTGTGGCCAACTGGCTCTCCGAGCGCGGCACCTGTGGCAGGCGCGTCGCGGGCTGTGCCAAGATGTGGCGACTAACCAGTATCCGCGCGACGTGGCCTGCGCCCGCGAGAACTTGGAGCGTCTGGGGGTGGCGACGCAGGTGGATCTGCTGCACTGGTACATGTTTTCGCCCGGCAAGGCCCAACTGGCGGTCTGCAACCCGGAACGGTTGCCTACCTGGCCGCGGTCTGGGAGGGCTGGCTTTTCCCGTAGGACATAGCCAGCGCCGGTGTCAAGGTGCCGGCCCGGTTCGACACCCGGCCGCATTACCCCGAGGCGGCGGTTCCGTCAGACCCGCTGCACCGCGTATGGTCTGGGAGGTGGCGTCATTCTGGCGGCTGGCCGCTGTGTAAAAATACGGCTGTGAGCAGTCCTCCTCCGTCATTTCTTGAAGTCCTCGACGGCCTCGCGCCAGCGCCGCTGCATGCGGCCGTCTGGCAGACTTGCATGTCCAAGACCTGGTACTTCGGCAACCAGTCGGACACGGAGCATGCTGGCGTGCCTTTCTGGAAGATGGATCTTGAAGGGGCGGCCCCGCTGGACGCGCTGTGGCAACTGGCCAAGCCACTGTGCGAGGCAGCGGCGGGGCGCGCTCTGCGTGTGGCGCGGCAGTATGCCAATGGCCACACCTATGGCCTGGGCGGCCAGGCCCACGTGGACGATACACAGGAGGGCTGCTTTACCCTGCTGTACTACCCCATGCCGGCTTGGCAGACCGACTGGGAGGGCGAGACTTTCTTTTATAACCAATTTGGCCAGATCATTTCAGCCATCCTGCCCACGTCTAACCGTGCGGTTCTGTTTGACTCGCGCATTCCGCATGCGGGCCGTGCGCCGGCGCGCCGCTGTGGACATTTGCGCGTAACGGTGGCATTCAAGCTGGTGCCTGCCTGAAGCAGGGCTGTTAAACAGTGTTAAACGGTGCTCGCAAAAACCCCCTGAAGCGGGCCCGCCCGCCACGGGTCGGTGCCTCGGCCAGCCGGTAGTGCGGAAAGTGTTGCAAAAACCGGCCAATAGCAATACGGCCTTCCAGCCGCGCCAGGCTCATGCCGGCGCACTGGTGAATGCCCAGGCCAAAGGCAAGGTGACGGTTATTCTGGCGCTCCAGCAGCAGCTGGTTGGGCTGGTCAAACTGCGCCGGGTCGCGGTTGGCTGCACCAATACACAGGCTCAAGAGACTGCCTGCGGCGATAGCCACACCGCCGATCTGTGTGTCTTTCAAGGCGCGGCGGTTACTTAGCTGATTTGACGACTCAAAACGCAAAAATTCGTCAATTACAGGGTTCAAATAGGCCTCTAGACCAATAGAATCGGGCGCAAGCAGCTCCTGTTTTAATAGTAATTCGGCTTTAGCCTGAGGCTGTTCAGTCAATGCCACCAGTGCATTGCCAATCAGGTTGGTGGTGGTTTCATGGCCTGCGTTCAAGATGAAGACGCAGTTTTGCAGCAGCTCTGCCTCGCTCAGCTTGTCGCCCCCGGCTTCATCGCCGATCAGGCGTGTCAGCACATCATGGTCAGGATTACCGGGGTGCTTGCGTCTGTCAGCGACCAGTGTTTTCAAATAAGCCGTGAATTCGGCGACGCTGCGGTTACCCAGTGCTTCCTGCTCAGGTGTTAACTTCGGCTCCAGCGCGCCAAGTATGGCCAGCGACCATGCACGCAGGGGGCCTCTGGCCGCATGTGGCACGCCCAGCAGGTTGCCAATGACCTCGACCGGAATGGCGGATGCGAAGTCTTCTATCAAATCACCACCACCTTTGGCCTGAAGGTCATCTAGCAGGCTGTCCACCAGAGTCACGAGGTTTGCTTCCATGCCTGCAATCGCCCGCCGGGTCAGCGCGCCAATGATGCGGCTGCGTATACGGGTGTGTAGCGGTGGGTCGTTAAACACCAGGCTGGTGGTGTGATGCCCGAACAGGGGTGAGGCGGCGCCGTATTTGGGTTCAAACTCGATTTTTTTGTCCGAGCTGAAAGTCTGCGCATCGCGGTACACCGACACCAGATCGGCGTGGCGGGTTAAAAAATACGAGCCATCGGGCATCAAGTGCACCGGGCTTTGCTCTCGCAGCACGTCATAGACCGGGTAAGGGTTGGCATAAAAGTCAGATGGCAGTGCGCGCAGGTCGAATGTCGTGGCAATTTCTTGCGCCCGGGCCGCTGACATGGACACGCTCATTCCAGAAATTCCTTGACGGCCATCAGTGTTGCTTCAGGCGCTTCCGTCATCTGGTGGTGACCAACAGCCAGACTGACGACCCGGGTGTTTTTACCGCTGTTTTGGGCTTTTTGAATCAGCAGTTGCGCTGATTTGGCTTGCGTCATTTGATCATCCGCACCCAGCAAAAACAGGATGGGGCAAGTCACCTGGCTGATAGCTGCTTCGCCGTTGGCGTAGTCGTCGCAGGCCTTGAAGCCCCGGTGAAAGACGTTGACCTTTGTATTGCTGGCCAGCACGCGGCGACCCAATGCCAGGCTGGCACCATACACCCAGGTTCCGGGACCCAACGCCGAGGGCGGGGCGGCCAGCGTGCTGCGTGAAAAGACGTTGATCATCTTGAGGGCGGCCATCGGGTCGTTCAATGACGCGTCAAGCAAAGCAGCAGATACTTTCATCGGGAAAGCAGTACCGACCAGTACCAGGTGCGTGGTGCGGTTACCCAGTTTTGATGCCGCTTCTAGCGCAATTAATGAACCCCAACTGTGACCAATGAGCGCTGCTTTTTTAATGCCTGCGGCGTCCAGCAGTGCTTGAATAAAACCAGCGGCTTCTTCAACACTGGCAGGCGCATCGCCTTCGCTTTTGCAATGCCCTGGCAGGTCAACGGCCAGCACGTTCCAGCCGTGATTGGCCAGGTAGCGGCTTTGCAAAATCCAGACGCTGTGGTCATTCAGTACGCCGTGGATAAAGACTACGCTGGGTTTGGCTGCGTCAAAGGCTTTGCCAGCGGTGTAGCAATAGGTTTTGCGGTTGTTGACTTGCAGGTACATCTCAGCCCCCGGCTTTTTCGGCGGCTTTTAATGCCCGCTTCAGGTCATCGATCAAATCGTCGGCATCTTCCAGCCCGATGGACAGGCGAATCGTGCCTTGCGAAATGCCCGCGCCGCTGAGGGCCTCGTCTGTCATGCGAAAGTGCGTGGTGCTGGCCGGGTGAATCACCAGGCTGCGGCAGTCGCCCACATTGGCCAGGTGGCTGAAAACTTTGAGGCTTTCAACAAACGCTTTGCCCTGGTTACGTGAGCCCTTCAAGTCAAAGCTGAAGACCGAGCCCGCACCGCGTGGCAGCAGCTTTTTGGCCAGCGCGTGGCTGGGGTGCGACTCCAGCAGTGGGTGGCCAACGCGTGAGACAAATGGGTGACTGGCTAAAAACGCGACGACTTTCTCGGTATTGCTCA
>Ga0105048_10017175_pt1 | contig 11164 bp, 6 predicted proteins | sample MAT05_FD_78382 | JGI IMG/M metagenome (GOLD analysis project Ga0105048, IMG submission 78382) | Freshwater microbial communities from Lake Fryxell liftoff mats and glacier meltwater in Antarctica - MAT-05 | ecosystem: Environmental > Aquatic > Freshwater > Ice > Liftoff microbial mat | place...
AGGCGCGTCATGCGCACTTCGTAGAGGGCGGCGACGGCCTCGGGCTCGCGGTCGATGTCGACCTCGAAGGCGGTGTCGCGGTGGGCCATCGCGTCGAGGTCGAGGCGCGCTTGGCGCTGTTGCTCGCGGAGCGTGGCGGTCTCGCTGGTGTCGAGCAGGAGCTCGCCCTGGCGGAGCTCGACGATGCGCGCGCGCAGGTCTTTGCGGCGGCGCTCGAGGAGGCTGCGTAGGTCGTCGGCTTCTTTGCGGGCGCGCGTCGCGAGGCCGCTCTTGGCGCGTGCGGCACGGGCGTCGGCTTCGTCGTGCAGTGGTCGCCAGAGCGCGGTGAAGAGCGCTTCTGTGCTCGCGGCGATGTTCTCGCGGATCGTCTTGCCGGGCAGCTTCGCGCCGGTCGCGAGCAGGCGCTCGGTGAGCTCGACGGCTTTGGTGACGGTCGCGGTGTCGCGGTACGGCTCGACGCTGCGCGCGGTCGCGACATCGCCATTCCACGGCGCGGCGATGGCGACGAGTTCGTCGTGTAGGCGTGCGGCGCCGGGGCCAAATAGGCTGAGGCGGGCGTAGACGATCACGCGAATGACGCTATCCGGCGAGACGATCGCGGACGCGCGTGAGAGGTCGTGCGCGCTGAAGCCCTGCGCGAGAAAGCGATCGAGTACACGCCGCACGACAGGATGCGCGAGGTGCAGCTGCTCGACCTCGCTCGAGAGCTGCGCGACTGGCGTGAAGGTGACTGCGCGCGGCGGCTCCTGACGCCAGTCCCAAAATGACTCGTCGCGCCGACGCGGGCGGCGAATGCTGTCGAGCGTCACCTCCCAGGAGCGATCGAGAGTCGGCAGGCGGAAGGTTGGTCGCTCTTCGACGAGGCCCATATCGACGAGGCCGCTCGTGTTCGCGAGGCGCAGGCCGACATCGAAGACGCCGCGCAGCGACTCGGGCGTCACCTCGAGCGCCTTCTGCGAAGACTCGTAGCGCTTGAGCGCACGATCGATATCTGCGCGCAGCGCCTGCAAATCCTTGCGTGAGTCTTCGAGCTCCGTCTCGACGGCCTTCGTGTTCGCGTCGGCTCCGACGCGCTCGAGGCGCTCGGCCGTGCCCTCGCGGATGCCGTCGCCGAGCACGCGCTCGAGGTCGTCGAGGAGGACGGCGCCGAGCGAGCCGAGCTCGCGCTGCACGATGTCGACCTTGCGTACGAGCGTGTCGAGCACGCGATCTTCGGCGCGCGCGGGATAAAGGAAGTAGTGACAGCGCACCTCGGGCGACGGCTGCAGCGTGCGGTCGATGCGGCCATTTCGCTGCTCGAGGCGCGCGGGATTCCACGGCAGATCGAGGTGAAAGACGTCGGCGCAGTGCGCTTGCAGGTTGATGCCTTCACGCGCGGCGTCGGTCGCGATGAGAATGCGCAGCGGGTCGTCGCTGGGCTTCGTGTTGAAGCGGCGCTGCACGTCTTCGCGCGCCTCGTCGCCCATGCCGCCCTGAAACGTCGCGATGCGATCTTCGCCTCGGTCTGTGTCGGCCGCAGCTTCGGTGAGCAGCCCTAGCAGATAGCGCTTGGTGTCGGCCCACTCGGTGAAGATCAGCACGCGGCGATCCGACCACGCGCGCGACGCTTTGCCGCCGCTCTCACCGAGCGCAGGACAGGCATGCTCACGCAGCCAAGCGAGCAAGGCGCGCACCTTCGCGTCGGGCATACGCCGCGCACGCTCGGCCTTCGCACGCAGCTCGGCGAGGAGCGCGCGTGCCTCCTCGTTGGGCGTCGGCAGACTCGCGCTCTCTGCGGCGAGCCGCGCGTCGTCCTCTGCTTGCACGTCTTCATCAGTCGGTCCGTACGTCTCGGGATCCGTCCGTTCGTCGAGCTCCAACTGCGGTCGGACGGCGACGGGACCACCGCGTTTCTCGACGGCGGCGACGTGCACCTCGAGGCTCTTGGCGAACGCCTCCGGGCTCGAGAGGAGGCGTTGCTGAAGGCGAATGAACGAGAGTCGACCAATGCCCTTCTTCGGCGCGCACAGCTCGGTATAGCGAGCGAGCAGCGCCGCGAGCTCGAGGTCGAGCGGCTCTGCGGCACCGAGTTCGATGGCCGCCGAGCGCTTGCCGTCGGAGCGCACGCTCGTGGCGCGCCACGCGCTGCCTGTGTGCTGCAGCTCGTGTTTGACGAGGATGCGCTCAGGGAAGCTCTCCATGCCGAGCTTGCGCAGATCGCGCTTGAGGCGACGCACCATGATCGGCGCGAGGTCTTCTTTGCCGTGCACCGGCACGCCGCGCGGAAAGCGATTTTTGTCGAGGATCTCGAGCAACGCGCTGAAGCTGTTCGAGTGCCCGTTGTGCGGAGTCGCGCTCAGAAAGAGGCGATTGTCGAAGCGCGGCGCGAGCTCGCGGATCGCGTGCGTCATCGCGCTGTCGACGGCATAGCGGCTGCGCGAGGCAGGCGCGGCGACGTGCGCCTCGTCGAGGACGAACAGGCTCTTTCGAGCGCGCGGGCCGAGATGACGCAAGAGCGGCTCGAAGTGCTCGGGGCGACGCAGCGTCTGGTGCGAGATGATGAAGCGGTTGTGCGTCTCCCACACCGGCACGCCAAAGCCGCGCTGCTGCCGCCGCTGCGCGATGAACTGCCGCGTCATCACCTCGAAGTGCAGGCCGAAGCGGCGGCGCATTTCATCGCGCCACTGAAGGCAGATCGACGCGGGGCACGAGATCAGGATGAAGTCTGCCTGCTGCCGGAGGATGAGCTCCTGCACGACGAGGCCAGCTTCGATGGTCTTGCCGAGGCCGACGTCATCCGCGATGAACAGATTGGCGCGCGGGAGTTCGAGCGCCTTCATCAGCGGCGTGAGCTGATGCGCCATGTGCTTGATGCCGGCGCGAAACGGCGCCTGAAAGCGTGTCGCATCCGCGGCGCTCACCGTGTTCCAGCGCAGCGCGTGGAGATACGCGCCGAACTGATCCGGCGCGTCGAGCCGATCCGCGCGGAGCACACCCGTCGTCTCCGGGTCGACGACCTCGGCGCCGAGCTCCAGATCCCAGAGCACATCGAGCGCGCGCCCGGGATCGTCGTCGTCGAGGCAGACGAGTCGCACGAGCGCGGACTCGTCGCCCTCCCCCGGATGCACATCCTCGACGAGCCACTGCCGATGCCGCGCGCGCACGACCTGCCCGGCGTAGGGAAGGCCCTCGCGATGATGTTGCGGCGGAGGCGGCGCCGAGCGCTTCGGGTCAAAGCCCGCAGCGAGCAGCAGCCGCTCGACGAGATCTCGCCGCGCGGAGCCCGCGTCCGGCACGCCGTGCGCACGACACACCGCCTGCAGTTCTTCGCGCCCAAGCTCGCGCAGGATCAGCGGCGCGCGCCCCTCGAGCTGCGAGCCGAGCAGCGCCGCGAGCTGCCGCTTCCCCGTCGCGCTGCCAGCGCGCAGCCGCACGCCGAAGAGCCGCGCGAGATCGAGGATGCGCGACTGCGTGAGCGGCGCGAGGATCGACGCCGACGTCAACGTCGTGGGTGATGCTGGGGTGAGCTGTGCCATCAGGAGACGCCGCCTCTGCCGGGGCGATGGTAACGCGGCGTGGACGTTGCTGGGCTGGGAAGTCGGTCACGTCTCCGTCGACGCTGCGGCATGGCGCCGCACGGCGTCGCTCCGCGCGACCATCTGATACGCTCGACCTCATGCACCAACACAGCGCGCGTCGACTGGTCCTCTGGAGCGCGTGTGCGCTCGTCGTGAGCGGCTGCACGGGTGAGCTCGTGTCGAGCACGGCGCGCACGCCCAGCGGTGACGGTGGACCGGTGGTGATGATCGATCTGGCCGGCCGCGATCTGGGCCCCGGCGTCGATGGCGGGCCTGCAGTCGATCTCGGCGCGGGCGGCGACGCTGGGCCGCGCGTCGATCTCGGGCCGAGCGATCCGTGCGCGGCGGTCTCGTGCGGCGCGGGCGCGCGCTGCGACGCGGCGACGCGCGCTTGTGTCTGCTCGCCGGGCTTCACCGATACGGGTGGGGCGTGTGTAGCGGCGGTCCCCGGTGATCCGAGCGGGCGTACGCAGGCGGATATGTGCGCGCGCTGGAATGCGGACTCCGTCGATCGCGCCGCGAGCGCGTGGACCGCGGGCGCGTCGATGTGCGATCCAGGCTCGATGCCGGCGGACGCGATCGACGACACGTTGCGCCGCGTGAACGTGTACCGCTGGCTCTCGGGGCTCGGCCCGGTGACGGAAGACGTCGGCCAGCGCGCACGCGATCAAGAGTGCGCGCACATGATGAGCGTGAATGGCATGCTCGATCACTCGCCGCCGATGGGCTGGACTTGCTACACCGCCGATGGCGCGGCGGGCGCAGGGTCGAGCAATCTCTCGCTCGGCGTCGGTTCGTCCGCGGGCGGCATCGACCTGTTCATGGACGACAGCGGCGTGGACAGCCTCGGACATCGACGCTGGATCCTCAACGGTCCGCTCGGCGCAGTGGGCATCGGCTTCTCCGCTGGCGGCCGCGGCGCGAGCTGTCTCGGTGTGTTCGACAGCAGCGCGTCGAGCACGCGGATGTGGACCGCGTATCCAAACGAAGGCTTCGCGCCGGTCGACAACGCGCGCGCGTCGCTGTGGTCATTTCACTCCAACATGCTGAACCTCGGCTCGGCGACGGTGAGCGTGGTGCGTGTCTCGGATGGCGCAGCGCTCACGGTGACCGTCTCGCACCCCGCCGATGGCTACGGCCCGCGCACCGTCGCGTTCAGCCCGAGCGGCTGGACTCCCGCCGCAGGCGAGCGCTATCGCGTCACGGTGACCGGCACGTCGGCTGGCGACATCAGCTACGAGGTCGCGCTGGTCAGCTGCTGACGCGCATCGAGTGCGTCGTCACTGCAGCGGACACGTAGTGGGATTGGGGTGTCGGCGGCTTCACGCGCTCGCGCCGCGGCGCAGCGCATCGGCCAGCAGCGTGAACGCGTCGGCGAGCGCACCCGCCAGCTCCGGCGGCGCGTCGATGCGCAGGCCGCCATCCTCGAGCCGCGTGATCGTGAGACCGGCCGGTACGCGCGGCGCGGCGATCTCGGGTGCGGCGACGTTCGGCGAGACGGCGCTCCGGGCTTCGACTTCCGGCGTGTCTGAATCGGACTCCGCGGCACCGACATCGAGGCCCTCGTCGCTGCCTTCGGGGATCGGCGGCGACGGCTCGACCAACGCGCGCACGGTGGAGAGGAACGAACCCGCGCCCTCGAAGCGCACCTCGTCGGTCGTCCCGTCGAACAGCGAGGTGAACATTGCGCGTTTTCGCTCGACGATCTCGGCGATGCGCGCTTCGATCCCTTCTTCGCTCACGAGCGCATACACATCGATCGGCAGCGTCTGCCCGAGCCGGTGGATGCGCCCGACGCGCTGCTCGAGCACAGCTGGATTCCATGGCAGCTCGAGGTGCACACACGCGCTCGCGGCGCGCTGCAGATTGAGGCCGACACCGCCGGCATCGCTGAGGAACATCACGCGGGTGTTCGGATCGTCGTGGATTTCCACGATCGCGCGCTCGCGCAGCGCGGAGGACTCGGCGCCCGTGAAGAAGACCGCACGCGCGCCGCTGCGCCGCAGCACATCACGCACGCTCCACTCGGCGAGGCGCAGCATCCTGCGCCACTGACTGAAGACGACGACCTTGCGCCCTTGCGCGACGACGAGTTCTTCGATCAGCGCGCGGAACGCTGCGAGCTTTGGCGCAAACAGCTCTTCGAGCAGGTGTGCGCTCGGCTCGGCGTTCGCGAGCCGAGGCCAGAGCTCATCAAAGCGGAGCTGGGCGAGGCCGTTGCAGATCATGCGCTGCGTCGTGAGCATCTGCATCAGCCGTAGGAACTCTGGCTGAGTGAGCGGCCTCTGCTCGGCCCGACGCATCAAGCCGGCGATCGGCTGATCGAGCGTCGCGTGCTCGATGCGCTGCGCGTCGCAGAGCTCGACGGGTACGCGCGTGTCGGTGCGCGGCGGCAGCTGCCCGATCACCTCCGCGCGCAGCCGCCGCACCGAGATCGACTCGAGTCGACTGCGCAGCAGCGTCAGGTTGCGCATACCGGCGACGCCGCGACCCGCGTCGCCCTCGACAATCGTATGAAGCGGCGTGAGCCGCCACTTCGGCTCGAGCGCGACGTCATCGACGAAGTCGACGATCGACGCGAGCTCGTCGAGGCGGTTCTCCATCGGCGTGCCGGTGAGAACGAGGCGATACGTCGGCGCCAGCGCCTTCACGTATTGCGCGGACTTCGTCGCCCAGTTCTTGATGCGCTGGCCCTCGTCGAGCACGACGAGCTCGACGTCGAGCGCGCGGATCTGCTCCAAGTCGCGCAGCAGCTGCTCGTAGCCGAGAATCAAGAAGCCGCGGTCGAGGCGCGCGTAGATCTGTCGCCGCTCCTCCGGCGAGCCCTCGACGCGCGTCAGCGGCGTGTCGCTCGTCGCGTCCCACTCGCGCTTCCACTGCGGTTTGAGCGCTGCAGGCACCACCAAGAGACCGCGCCGCACGCGCTGCGTAGCGAAGAGCGCGTGACAACAAGCGACGGCCTGCGTCGTCTTGCCGAGCCCCATATCGTCGGCGAGCAGCAGCCGCCCATTCGCGAGAAAGCGGCGCACGCCCTCGCGCTGATACGGATAGAGCGAGCGGCGCAACGTGCGCAGCGACGCGAGCGCCGCCGCTTGACCGGCCGCGCAGTCGACGGCGCGTCGAGCGCGCGCCCGCTCTTCAGTGAGCAGCGTCACGACGGCTGGCTCGGCGGCGAGCGAGCCACGCCCGATCGCCGCACGCAGCGCTTCGACGAGCCCGAGACGCGACGCTGGCGACGCGAGCACCTCGCGCGACGGCGCGCCGCGCACGAACGACCGCGCGAGCGCGCCGCGCAGCGCACCGTCGAGACGGAGCCGCGCGAGACGGTCGACGACGGTCGCGGCCGGCTGAATTGGATCCCAGCGGAGGTGTGGGCCCTTGATGGTCAGGGCGCCGCTCGGAGGCGCTCGGCGCTTCGAGCGTGCGAGCGCATCGAGGACGACGAGGCCGTGTTTGCAGAGGCCGAGCGCGCTGCGAACGAAGTCAGCGCACCCGCAGCTCGTGCGGATCGGATCGAGCGCCAAGATCTCCGTGTCGTAGCCACCCTCACTGCCGCGGCGCTTTCCGACGCGACCCATCCGGTAGACGCCGAGCACACCCTTCGGCCGCGCGTCGATCCGCACACTATCGCGCTCGGCAAAGCTCCGCCGCCGTGCGAGCGCCTCGAGCGCAGCGAGCCGAACGGTCCAGTCGCCCTCGGGTGTCACCGCGAGCACGTGCGCGGCGATGCGCTCGGCCGTGATGTGCCCGAAGCGCCGGTGGGCGTGCATCGTCAGCGTCGCGCGCGCCTCCTCGTCTTCCAAACGCGCGAGGTCGGTGGCGGTCTTCGAAAGTGCGGCGGATCCCGGGAGGCGCGTCATGGCGCGCGCAGGCTAGCAGTCCGTTGATCAATCGGCGCGAGCGGATCGGAGAGCGCAACGTCGTCGCCAAAGATCAAGCTTTGCTCGCGACCGACGACTACATCACACCTCTGCCGCGATCTTCTCGGACGCCGCCCACAGCTTCTTTGCCAGCTCCGGATCGCTCGCGTACTTGCTCGTCGTCGCGATGTTCGAGCTGGCGAAATATTCGCCCGACACGTCACGAAGCGCGGGATTCGTCGCCACGTAGACCTGCGTGGCCGCGCCCTGCGGGATCGACTTCAGCAGCAGCGGCACCGCGAGGCTCAGGGCGGCGCGCTGCACCGGGCCGATGTGGCGCCCCAAGTTCGTCTCGATGACGCCAGGATGGACCGCGTTCGCCGTGCGCTTGGTGCCCGCAAAGCGACGCGCGAGTTCCTTCGCGAACAGCAGATTCGCGAGCTTCGCCTGCCCGTACATCTTCATGTCGCCATAGCCGCGATGACCGTCGAGGTTGTCGAGCTCGATGCCGCCCTTCGGCGCCATCTTGTGGCCCTCGCTGCTGAGCATCACCACGCGACCATCGTCGGTGAGCCGATCGAGGAGGCCAGTCACCAAGATGAAGTGGCCCATGTGGTTGGTGAAGAACTGAAGCTCGTAGCCGTGCGCGATCTCGAGCTTCGGCAGCATCATGATGCCGGCATTGCAGATAATCGCATCGAGCTTCCAATCGAGCGCGGACACCGTCGCGACGCACGCCCTCACGCTCGCAGGCTCGGAAAGCTCGCACGCGACGGGCACGACAATGCCGCTGACCTTGCCGGCAGCCTCTTTCGCCTTTGCCTCGGTGCGTGCGGCGCCGATCACACGAGCGCCACGCATCGCGAGCACGCGCATCGTCTCGAAGCCGAGCCCCGAGTTGCAGCCAGTGACGAGGATCGTCTTGCCCGCGAGCGAGAGACCTTCAGTCACCTCCTCCGCGGTCGACCCGTAGCCAAATCCACTCTTGCCATTTCCGAGGATCTTCGCGAGCAGTGACATGGCGGCAGGGTACGTCGCTTCGCCTCAGAGGAAAGGCGCGCGACGTGAAAAAGCGTGAAGTGCGCCGCGCGGGCGCTACTCGATCTCGGCTTGCGCGGCGAGCTCGTCGAAGCGCGCGATGAGGTCGATTGCACGCGTGGTCAGATACGCGCGGATGATGCGCTGATCAGCGCCGCGCTTGAGCAGCTCGGTGACGTCCGCGCGGTCCCGCATGCGATGCGCCACGAGCTTCATGTAGATGAGCACTTCGATCGAGACGACGGGCAAGTCACCGCCCGCCTGCGACGGGACGAGCGCCGCAGCGACATGCCCAAGCGGTCGAGCTGCTCGTGCGCAACGAGCGCCGCGTGACGTACCGGCGGTGATTGAAAGTCGATCGCTTCGCGCAGGTTCACGCTGCCTACCTCACGCCTCGGCCGAAGCTCCACGGTGTACTGCACCGAGCGAGGGCGCACCGCTCGCTTGGTCGGTGACAAAGCGGCGGCCGACGAGGCGAATCTGGCGGCGCCCCCGCGAAAGGCATCGCACCGATCGCAGAAGCCGCTGTGCGCCTAAGACCACGACGCAGCGGTCGCGGCGCTCCTCGCTTCGCCGCAGTTTGGCGATGCCCGCTCACGCGCCGCGATATCCCCAGCACTCGTCGACGATGCGCTCGCCATAGCAGCTCAGATACGGCCGCAGTGCCCCGAGCTCGGCGCGGAGCAAGGCGACTGCGTGATCCGCGTCGGCGCGCAGCCGCTCGCGCCACGCGTCGAGCAGCACGTGCAGTATGAGGCAGGCGGCAGCGACGAACAGCGCAAAAGCGATGCAGTTCAGCGACTCACTGATGCCTTTCGCGAGCATGGTCGCGCGCGAGGCGGCGTCGGCATTCGCGACACATCCGTGGGGCCGTTGCACGAAACCAGTGACCGTGCCGAGCAGCCCAAAGAGCGTGGCCAGACTGGCAACCATCGGGAGCCCGTTGGCGCGCCTGTCGAGTCTCGCCAATGTGGTGTCGCGTTGTGTGCGTGTGAGCGACTCTGCTGCATCCGGTGCGCGTCGCATCTGCGCGAGGCCCGCACGGACGCTGCGCCCGAGGGCGCTGTCGAGCTGCGCCGTCATGCCGAGCGCATCGGCGACGTCGTGTGAGGCGCGAAGTGCGAGCAGCGAAGAAGGCACGACGGCGCGCAGATGCCGACCGATCTGGCGCAGGCCCGAGGCCTCGCGTGCGGCGACGAGCAGCATCAGGCCCGCGAGCACGATCACGGGATAGAGGCCCCAGCCGGCTTCCTCGGCGTGCTTGAAGATTCGCGAGACCAAACTGCCCATCACGCTTCGACAACGCCTACGGTGGGCGGTTCCCGGATCCGCCGGTGTCTTTCGGTAGGCAGTGCGAGCGCAGCCGATCCGCGCACATCATCGCGGCTCGAGCTGCTGCGTAAAGCGGATCATCGGACGTTGCTCGAGCGGCACGGTCGCACCGGGGCGCTCGGAGCTCGACACGCGCAGGCGCATGTGGCGACCCGCCGTGGCGGTGAATCGGTACGGCGTCGCGCGCGAGCGGAAGCGATACCGCTGCAGGTAGGAGAACAGGCCGCGCCCAGCTCCGCGAAAGATCAGGCTGACGGATAGCGTGTGCTCGCCGGGCGCGATTCCGCCGTCGAAGATGGGGATCTCGGCGCGCTGCGCGAGCGCGTCGCCAGGATCGGAGACGTCGAAGATCCGCCTGCCGTCGAGGACGTACGTGATCTGCGCCAAGCGAAACGTCGCGCCCATCCGGTTCTCGTGTACGACCGTGAGGTGCGCGACGGACGCGCTGACGGGCAACGCGGCTGGCGTCGCAGACAGCGCGCGACGTACCGCGAGCTCGTCGACGCGCGCGCGGAGATCGCCAAGGGCCACGGTGTAGTCGCCGGCATCACCGCCAACTCCCGCGTCAGCGAAGTGAGCGCTCGACGTCGCTCCCGCGTCCTGCGCTGCCACGCGCGAGGTCACGAATAGCGCGCACGCGACGACGATCGATCGAGCGTGTGCACTCCGCAGCTGCGACGCGAACGCCGTCTTCCTCATGGAGCGAGGATAGACGCGTTGCGCGTCGAGCGCAGCGACGGCGCGCAGCAGCCCAGCAGCGCAGCAGCGCAGCAGCGACGCGTGGACGCACCAGCGACGCGCTCGTATAGTCGCGCCGCACGCGAGCCATGAGAACTCCGCACTCAGGAGCGCTCGTCCTGATGCGGACGGGGTGCTGGATTGGCGCCGCCGCTGGGCTGCTCGCGGGGCTCCTCGACTACGGCGCGCTGTGGCTCTGGCTGCCGCTGTGGGGCGATCGCGTTGCGCTGCTGGTGCGGCTGCTGGCGACGCTGGCGCCGATCGGCGCACTCATCGGCGCGCTGGTCGGCGCGCTCACCGCGCTCGCTACGCCGCTCGCCGAGCGCTTCTCGCGCAAGCTCGGCGGCGGTGACGACACGCGCGTCGCCATGTGGAGCGCGCGACTGTGGCCGCTGCCGTTCGTCCTGCTCGCTGCGGCGCCGCTCGCGCTCATCGGGCATCTGCTGTTCAGCGGCGGGAAGATGTCGCGGCTGCCGGCGCGCCCCGCGCTCGAGGCGTTCGCGATGGTCGCGCTGGTTGGCGGCTCGTATGTCGCGCTGCGGTTTGGTCGGCCGCTGCTGCGCTTCGCGCTGCGCCTCGAGGGACGCGCGCGCTGGCTCGCGCTCAGCGCCGCGTATGTGATCGCGTGGAGTCTGTCGA
>Ga0105048_10017177_pt1 | contig 11163 bp, 12 predicted proteins | sample MAT05_FD_78382 | JGI IMG/M metagenome (GOLD analysis project Ga0105048, IMG submission 78382) | Freshwater microbial communities from Lake Fryxell liftoff mats and glacier meltwater in Antarctica - MAT-05 | ecosystem: Environmental > Aquatic > Freshwater > Ice > Liftoff microbial mat | place...
CGTCCAGCGGAGGCTGGACGCCCGAGATCGCCGGGAAATCGAACGGCTGCAGATAGGGCGAGTCCGCCAGGACAATGGCGCGGTAGACCGCGTTCTCCAGCTGGCGAACATTGCCCGGCCAATCGAAAGCGGTGAGGATCGCCAGGGTTTCGGGCGCCGCGCCCGCCACCCGCTTTCCTTCCTCGACATTGAAGCGCCGGATGAAGTGGTCCACCAGAGCCGGAACGTCGCATTGACGCTCGCGCAGGGAGGGCGCCTCCAGGGGGAAGACGTTGAGGCGATAGAACAGGTCCTCGCGGAAACGGCCTTCCTTCACCGCCTGGCTCAGGTCGCGGTTGGTCGCAGAGACGATCCGCACATCGACCTTGACCGAACGCTTGGATCCGATCGGATCGATCTCGCCTTCCTGGACGGCCCGCAGCAGCTTGACCTGGGTGTCCAGCGGCAGTTCGCCGACCTCGTCGAGGAACAGGGTGCCGCCGGTGGCTTCCTGGAACTTGCCGATGTGCTTGTCCGTGGCGCCGGTGAAGCTGCCCTTCTCGTGTCCGAACAGGATCGACTCGACCAGGTTCTCGGGAATGGCCCCGCAGTTGACCGCGACGAAGGGTTTGCCGGCGCGCTCGGAGGCGCCGTGGACGGCGCGGGCGATCACTTCCTTGCCCGAGCCGCTTTCCCCCGTGATCAGGATCGGGATGCCCGACTTGGCGCCGCGTTCCCCCATTCGCTTGACCAGGGTCATGGCCGGGGAATCCCCGACAATGTCGGCGAAGGTCATGTGGCCGGTGGCCTTTTTCTTCAGCCGCCCGACCTCGGCGGTCAGATCGCCCATCTGCAGCGCATTTCGAATCGAGACGATGATGCGCTCGGGGGCGGCGGGCTTGATGAAGAAGTCCTGGGCCCCGGCCTGCATGGCCTTGACCACCACGTCCACGCCCCCGGTCGCCGTCAGCACGATGACGGGCTGGGAAAAGCCGCGGCCTCGCAGCTCCGTGAGGGTGTCCATTCCGGACAGCCCCGGCATGGTCAGGTCAAGGATGATGACGTCGGCCGCGCCGCCGCCGATCAGCCGGCCGAGGGCGGCGTCGCCGCTGTCAGCCTGCGCGACCGCGAACCCCTCGCGCTCCAGCACCCCTTGGATCAACCGACGTTGCGTCGGATCGTCGTCCACGACGAGGACCGTCTTGGTCATTTGAAGCACCCATCATCATCCGCCCCATCTCGTTTTTCGGACGAGGCTCATTTTGGGACTCTTATGAGGCCTGCCGGTAAAGGCCCGGTTGAGGAGAAGCGAAGCAGGGGTTAACGGGCGGGGCTCCAGATTCGGTTTGAACGGGCCGCCGTGGGGGCCCATATCCGGCCGCATGACCGTTCACGCTAAGCCCCAAGCTGCCCCGGACACCCTGCCCGAGTGGAACCTCGACGATCTCTACACCGGGCGAGACGACCCCCGGGTGGAGCAGGATCTGGACGACGCCATCCAGGCCAACGCGGAACTGTGCGCCTTGAAGGGCGTCCTGGTGAAAGCGCGCGGCGACTCCCGCCGGCTGGGGGCCCTGCTGGCCGAAGGCATCCGCCTCTACGAGGAGGCCACCAACCGGCTCTGGGCGCTAGGGGCCTACGCCTCGCTCCAGACGTCCATCGCCCGCGACGATCCCGCCTGGGCCAAGTTCGAGAACGACCTGAGGGCCCGGTCGGCCGCAATCGCCGCCGAGAGCCTGTTCTTCACCCTGGAGATCAATGAGCTGGACGACTCCGAACTGGAGAGCGCCCTCAAGGCCGACGCGGCGGCTGCCCGCTGGCGGCCTTGGCTGCGGCGGGTGCGGCTGTCTCGCCCGCACGAGCTGTCTGCGGACCTGGAGCGGATACTGGTCGACAAGGCGCCCGCCGTCGCCGGCTGGTCGCGCCTCTATGACGAGACCTTGGCGCGGATGCCGGTGAAGATCGGCAAGGAGCGGCTGGCTCTGCCCCAGGCCCTCAATCTTCTTGCGAGCGCCGACGGCGCCCAGCGCAAGGCCGCCGGCCAGGCGCTGGCCAAGGCCCTGGAGGCGCAGACTCCCGTGTTGGGGTTGTGCCTGAACACCATCGCCTTTGAGAAGCAGGTCGAAGACCGCTGGCGCCGCTACGCCTCGCCGGCTCACGCCCGGCACCTGGCCAATGAGGTGGACGCCGAAGCCGTCGACGCCCTGGAGGCGGCCGTAGTCGAGGCCTATCCCGCCCTGTCACACCGCTATTACGCCCTCAAGGCCCAGGCCATGGGGGTCAAGGCGCTGGATTATTGGGACCGCAACGCGCCCCTCGAGACTGCGCCGGCCCGGCGCTACACCTGGGACCAGGCCAAGTCTCTGGTGCTGGAGGCTTATGACCAGCTGGCGCCCGCCTTCGCCGACAAGGCGCGGGTGTTCTTCGAGCGGCCGTGGATCGACGCCCGTCCGCGGCCGGGCAAATCGTCTGGCGCCTATTCGCACCCGGTGACGGCGGACCGCCATCCCTATGTGTTCATGAACTTCATGGGTGAGCGGCGCGATGTCCTGACCCTGGCGCACGAGTTGGGCCACGCTGTTCATCAGACGCTCGCCTCCCCGCTGGGAACCTTGCTGTCGGACACGCCGCTGACCTTGGCGGAGACGGCGTCAATTTTTGGGGAAGGCCTGGTATTCGAGCGCCTGCTGGCGGAGGCGCCCGCGCCCGAGCGCCGGCTGCTTCTGGCCGGCAAGATCGAGGACGGCCTGAACAGCGTCGTGCGGCAGATCGCGTTCCACCGCTTCGAGACCCGCTTCCACGCCGCCAGGGCGGAAGGCGAGCTGTCGCCAGAGTACATCGGCGAACTGTGGCTTGAGATCATGGGCGAGAGCCTGGGGCCGGCGGTGCGCCTGAATCCCGGCTACGAGCACTACTGGGCCTACGTCACCCACTTCGCGCACGCGCCCTTCTACGTCTATGCCTACGCCTTCGGAAACCTGCTGGTCGAGGCCCTGATGGAGCACCGCCGCACCCATGCCAAGGGCTTCGCCGGCGCCTATACCGAATTGCTCGCCGCCGGCGGGTCGCGCACCTATGTCGAGGCTCTGAAGCCTTTCGACATGGACCCGCGGGACAAGGCCTTCTGGGTCCAGGGGTGTGTCCGGCTAGAGCGCCTGGTCGACGAGTTCGAGGCGCTTGCCTGACGCTTGAGCCGGATCGGAACTTGGGCTAATTCCGCCTCAGCCGATCACACAGAGAATATCCAACATGGCCGACCCCGCTTCCGAGTACCACCATGGTCAGATGGACATCCACGCTCAGGCGGGGACGTTCAACGCCTTCATCAAGCTGACCAAGTGGGGCTCGCTTTGGCTGGCGGCGTTCCTCACGGCCCTGGTCATCTGGTTCTGCACGTCGGCAGGGTTCCTTGCAGGAGCCATCACCTCCGTCGTCGTGCTGGCGGTCGGGATCGCCGTCCTTCGCGAGAAGAAGACCGTCGGCGGGCACTGAGTCGTCCCAGGCCCGCACGGCCAAGTTCCGTCTTTACGTCGCCCGCCGGAGCAGTGTTACTTCGGCCACGGCTTCGCAAGGATCGCCACAACCATGACCCGCGCCCTCATCCTGACCTGGCTAGGCTGGGCCTGCTTCGCCGGCGGCGCCTCGGCGCTGGTGATCTACGGCGTCCACTTCGCCCGGCGTCAGGGGTGGCGGCGGCCCTGGAACGCCGCCGGCCTGCTGTTCAACGCCGCCGCCCTGACCCAGGTCCCCTTCTTCCTGCATCAGGGGGCGCAAGATCAGGGTTTCATCTCCGGCGTGACTGGCGTGGCCTGTCTGCTGATCGGGGTCCTGATCCAGGCGGTGACTGCCCTGCGCACGCGCCGGCGCGACCCCGCCCGCACGGACACCTGAGCATGGAACTCCTGAGCCTTCTCGGCTGGGCTGCGGGCGTCGGCGCAGTCATTAGCATGATCGTCTATGTCTACGCCTTTATCGCCCGCCCCCGCGGCGACCGGCTGATGTCGACCATGGGGTTGTTCTTCACAGCCATAGGGCTCAGCCAGATTCCCCTGTTCCTGAGAGAGGGCGCAGAGGGGCCCGCCTATATGAACGCGGCCTTCTGTATCGTCAGCCTGCTGGCCGCAGCGGCAGCCCAGGGGATCGTCGCCTTGCGCGCGCGCCGCCGACCGGACCAGGGGGCGGACACGGCCGAGGAAGAGTAGCCGTAAAACGACGAAAGCCGCGCTACGCGCGGCTTTCTAAGCGTCAGGCGCCCTTTAGGGCGGCCATCCTGTTCTAGCGGACCACTTTCTTAGGCGGCGGCAGCAAGCCCTCGCGCTGGGCGCGCTTGCGGGCCAGCTTGCGGGCGCGGCGGACAGCCTCGGCCTGCTGCCGAGCGCGCTTTTCCGACGGCTTCTCATAATGCACGTGCCGCTTCATCTCGCGGAACGAGCCTTCGCGCTGCATCTTCTTCTTCAGGGCCTTGAGCGCCTGGTCGACATTGTTGTCGCGGACAAAAATCTGGACGATGACGAGTCCTCCTGGGGTGCGCCCGCGCTCCACTCTCTGCACGGCTGCGGGCGAACAAAATGATGCGCCCGGAAATCGCTTTCCGGGCTTGGCGCGCTGATACCAGAGCCGCCCGGGATTGTCCATCGGGGTTAGCGGGTGCGCAGGCGCGCGCGCAGGTTTATGTTGGGGCCATGACCGCCCCTATCGACGCCCCCGCCGCCGCGGACGAACAGCGCCTCCTGGACGCCGTCGTGGCGCTCGCCCCCGACCTGGGCTGGAGCGCGGCGCTGAAGCGGGCCGGGGCCCAGATCGGCCTGTCTGCGGCCGCCGTGGATCTGCTGGCCCCTGGCGGGCCTCGCGACCTGGCCGCGCTGCTGTCGCGCAGGCACGACCAGGAGACCTTGGCGGTCCTGTCGGCGATCGACCCCAAGAGCCTGCGGATGCGCGAGCGGATCATCCGAGCGGTCGAGACGCGGGTAGAAACCGCCGCCAAATCCCCCTCCGCCACCCGCCGCCTGTGCGGATTTTTGGCCTTGCCGTCCAATGCGCTTTTGGGCCTGCGCTTGGCGTGGGAGACGGCCGACGGACTGTGGCGCTGGGCCGGCGACGTCGCCACAGACGAGAACCACTATTCCAAACGCGCCATTCTAGGGGCGATCCTGCTCGGCGCTCTGCCCATCCGTCTGGCGAACGGCCGAGAGGCGGCGAGCCTATTTGTCCACGGCCGGGTCGCCAACGTCATGAGCTACGAGGCCTGGAAGGCCGGGCTGCCGAAAGCCAATCTTGGCGTCGGCCTCGCACAGATGCTAGGCCGACTGCGCTACGGCGCTAACGCGCTTAAGCCGCCCTCGAGCTGAGCTTGGCGACCGCCGCAGCCGGAGGTTTCGGCGCATCGTCGTCCTCGATCGGCTCGGGGAAGGTCAAATCGTCATCCGCCGACCGATCGGTCCGCATCAAGCCAAGGGATCCGGTCCTTTCCGAGTGGGGGGCGAAGGAGCGATCCTCCGACGTAACCGACCGATCGCCGGCGCCGGAAGCATAATCGACCACCCGCCATGAAGCAGGCCCTTCGTTGTCCAGAGTGCGCTGGCGAATGGCGGCGAGCGTCTGAGTGGCCCAGGGCGCATCTTCAGCCAACCGGCGGGCGATTTCGCGCAGGCCGGGCGGATAGATGTCGCCACCCTCCAGCACCTGAGCGGATAGGAGGCCCACCTGCGCCAAGGCATGCTCCAACTCGACGACCTGATCGGCGGCCAGGGTCCGCGCCTCGGCCAGCAGGCTGCGGATTCGCCCGCCTCGCGTCTCGTCGTCAAGGGCTGGGGAGAAGGGGATCATCGTCACGCCGTCGAACTCCTCAACTGACTGCTCATGTTTGCAACGAGAGGATGCTCGGTTCGTTCCCGGAGTTCCTTCGGTCGCAATCCGACCGTGTCGTGGAAGCATCAGTGGACGTGCGGGCGATCTAGGGTGCTAGGGGCGAGAGCCGATTGACGTGGCCCATCTTGCGGCCGTCGCGCGCGCGGCGTTTGCCGTAGAGCCAGACCCGCGCCGCCGGGTCCGCCGCGAAATCCGGCCAGGCGTCGATCTCCGACCCAAGCAGATTCAACATCTCCACGCGCGCGATTGCACCGGTGGGGCCTAGCGGCCAGCCGGCGATGGCCCGAACGTGCTGTTCGAACTGGTCGGTGGCGCAACCGTCCAGAGTCCAGTGCCCGGAATTATGCACCCTCGGCGCGATCTCATTGACGAGCAGAGCGCCATCCTTCAGCTCGAACAGTTCCACGCCGATCACCCCGACGTAGTCCAAGCCCTCCAGGATGCGCCGCGCCACGGCCATGGCCTGCTCCCGGGTCGCCGCCCCCGCCTCGGCAGGCGCGAGCGTCCGGCGCAAGACGCCGTTCTCATGGATATTCTCACCGATGGGATAGGCGTCGATATCGCCGCGGCGTCCCCGTGCTGCGATAATCGACAGCTCACGGACGAAAGGCACCTTCGCCTCCAGAATCGCCGGGCGCTCGCCGATAGCCGTGAAGGCCGCGTCCGCCTCGGCCGCCGAGGCCACCCAGACCTGGCCCTTGCCGTCGTAGCCCTCGCGGCGCGTCTTGAGCACCGCGGGCAGGCCCAGCATCGCCAGGGCCGGCGCGATATCGGCGGCTGCGTCGATGGCCGCGAAAACTGCGGTTGGGGCGTCGATGCTGTTCAGGAAGGTCTTCTCCTCGACCCGGTCCTGCGCAGCGGCCAGGGCGCGGGGGCCGGGCGCGGTCTCGACGCCCAGGGCGCGAAGCTGGACCACCACCTCGGCGGGGACGTTCTCGAACTCGAAGGTGACCACTTGCGACCGCTGGGCCAGTTCGCGCAGGGCCGCCGGATCATCGTAGGGGGCCACTATGGTGTGCTTGACCACGCGCGACGCGGGGGAGTCAGGCTCGGGCTCCAGCACGACGACATCGAATCCCAGCCGCGCGGCAGCCAAAGCGAGCATCCGGCCAAGCTGGCCGCCGCCAAGGATTCCGATGGTCGCGCCAGGAGGAAGCGGAAAGCCAGGAGGATGCGGAAAGACCGGGGTCATCGGCCGCTAAGCGTCCTCGACCGTCTCGGCGACTTCCGCGGTCTGGCGGGCCCGCAGCGCCGCCAGCCGTTCGGCGAGGGCGGGATCGGACAAGGCGAGGATCTGGGCCGCCAGAAGCCCGGCGTTCTTGGCCCCCGGCTCGCCGATCGCCAGGGCGCCGACGGGAACGCCGGCCGGCATCTGGACGATGGAGAGTAGGCTGTCCATGCCCTTGAGCGCTTTGGACTCCACGGGAACGCCGAGCACCGGCAGATCGGTCATTGAGGCCGTCATCCCCGGCAAGTGGGCGGCGCCCCCGGCCCCGGCGATGATCACCTTGAACCCGGCGGTCTTGGCGCCCTTGGCGAACGCATAGAGACGCTCGGGCGTGCGGTGCGCCGAGACCACCTTGGCCTCATAGCCGATCTCCAGCGCGTCCAGGCACGCTGCGGCGCCCTTCATCGTCGGCCAGTCGGATCGACTGCCCATGATAATGGCGACCAGCTTAGGACCGATGCTCATATGTCCCCCAAGGCCGGGCTCCCCCGGAAGGGCGCGGAGTATAGGGCGGAGCCCCAGGCCTGCAAGCGGCGGGCTTGTTTGCGCCGCCGCGCGATGCGGGTAGTCTTGCGGCATGAAGGTCGAAGGCGTGCGCCCCGGACCGGTCGCCAATCTCCGCCGCCGGGCGGCCCCGGACGCCGTGACCAGTCAGGCGGTGCGCCCGGCCGACAGCGTCTCCATCATGGGCCTGTCCGAAGACGACCTGTCGCCGCCCGTCCGCGTCGCCCTTGAATCCCTGCTCTCGGAGATCGAACTTCTGCGGCGCGAGGCCGCCGAGCTCCAGCAACGGCTGGAGACGGCGGAGGCGCTGGCGGACGAGGATGTGCTTGTCCCCGTCCTCAACCGCCGCGCCTTCGTGCGCGAGCTGCAGCGGGCCGTCGCCCTGGCCCACCGTCATGAGGTCGGAGCGGCGGTGGTCTATTTCGACCTGGACGGGTTCAAGGCCGTCAACGACGCCTACGGTCACGGCGCAGGGGACGCCGCCCTGCGGGCCACGGCGGAGCGCCTGCGCCAGAACGTGCGGGAGGAGGACGTGGTGGCGCGGCTGGGCGGCGACGAGTTCGCGGTATTGCTAGTTCTTACCGACCGGATGGACGCCGCCGCCAAGGCGGAAGCGCTGAAAGCAGCCGTGGAGGATGCGCCCGTAGAACACTACGGCGCGGCTTTCATGCTCAAGATCACCTACGGCGTCCGTGTCCTGGGCGGAACCGACCAAGCCGAGCAGGCGCTCGCCGAAGCGGACGCGGCCATGTTTCTGCGCAAACCGCATAAACGCTGACCCCGTCTCAGCAGAGATGGAACCGCCCGGGGTCTCCGCGGCTTGAGGGGACGGGCGCATCACGGCGCGCGCCCGTTCGCCCTTTCCAACCATCAGCAGCCTGACGCGATGCGCGCGACGGAGATCCCATGGCCAAATCCAAATCCGGCAAGGCGCCCCCGCCCAAAGCGCGCAGTTCGGGCCAGTCCTCCACCGCCGTCGATGAACGCTCGTTGAGCCTGGAGACGGCCAAGACTGCCGCCCTGGCTCCCGACACCGCAGAGCCCGGCGAGATCATGACCGGCGCCCAGGGGGTGCGGATTCCTGACGATCAGAACTCCCTTCGAGCCGGGCCGAGGGGCCCCACGCTGCTCGAAGATTTCCACCTGCGCGAAAAGATCACCCACTTCGACCACGAGCGGATTCCCGAACGGGTGGTCCATGCGCGCGGCTTCGCGGCCCACGGGGTTTTCCGCGCCTATGAGGACCTGTCGGACCTGACCATGGCGGACGTGCTGGCTTCGCCTGGCAAGGAGACGCCGGTCTTCGTGCGGTTCTCCACCGTGGTGGGCTCGCGGGGCTCGGCCGACACCCCGCGCGACGTGCGCGGTTTCGCCGTGAAGTTCTATACCGATCAGGGAAACTGGGACCTTGTCGGCAACAACATGCCGGTCTTCTTCATCCAGGACGCGATCAAGTTCCCCGACCTGATCCATGCGGTGAAGCCCGAGCCGCACAACGAGATTCCCCAGGCCCAGTCCGCTCACGACACCTTCTGGGACTTCGCCTCCCTGACCCCCGAGAGCGCGCATATGCTGATGTGGGTGATGAGCGACCGCGCCATCCCGCGCAGCTACGCGATGATGGAAGGCTTTGGCGTTCACACCTTCCGACTGGTGAACGCAAAGGGCGTGGCCCGCTTCGTCAAGTTCCACTGGAAGCCTTTGAAGGGCGTGCACTCCCTGGTTTGGGACGAGGCTCAGAAACTGTCGGGCAAGGACCCGGACTTCAATCGCCGCGACCTGTTCGAAGCCATCGAGCGCGGCGACTACCCGCAATGGGAGCTGGGTGTCCAGATCGTAGAGGAGAAGGACGAGTTTGCCTTTGATTTCGACCTTCTCGACCCCACCAAGATCATCCCTGAAGAACTGGTCCCGGTGCGCCGCATCGGCCTGATGACCCTCAACCGCAACACAGACAACTACTTCGCAGAGACCGAACAGGTCGCGTTCCACACCGGGCATATCGTTCCTGGGATCGACTTCTCCAACGATCCCCTGCTGCAGGGTCGCCTGTTCTCCTACCTCGACACCCAGTTGCTTCGCGTCGGGCCGAATTTCGCCGAACTTCCGATCAACCGCCCGCTCGTACCCGTGCGCAACAACCAACGTGACGGCCCCGCCCGCCAGACGATCAACAAGGGCCGGGTGGCCTATTTCCCCAATAGCCTAGGGGGCGGCTGCCCCATGCATTCGCCGGCCGCCGTGGACGCCATGCAGACCTACGCCGAGAAGGTCGACGGGGCGAAGATCCGTCAGCGCAGCGACAGCTTCAGCGACCATTTCAGCCAGGCGACCCTGTTCTGGAACAGCATGGCGGACTGGGAAAAGGCTCACATCGCCGAAGCCTTCGCCTTCGAGCTGAACCAGGTTGAGGACGAGGGGGTCCGCGCGCGCACGATGAACGAAATCCTCGTCAATATCGCGGACGCCTTGGCTCAGAAGGTCTCCGACCAGACCGGAATCGCCATCGCCCCGGCCGGCTCGCCCAAGGCGCCCACCCCTTCGGCGCCGACGCCGTCAGGGCCCTTGCGGGCCGAGGCCAAGGACATGGCGTCGAAGGCGCTGAGCATGGACAAGCCGGCCATGGCCATCAAGGGGCGCAAGATCGCCATCCTCGGCGGCGAGGGCATCGACGCCCGGCAGCTGAAAGCGATCAAGGCGGCGCTGATGAGCGAGGAAGCCGTCGTCGAGCTGATTGCGGCCAAAGCCGGGATTATCGCGGACTCGGGCGGCGCGGCGCAGAAGGTCAACCGCGCCGCGCCCAACGCCTCGTCGGTGATCTATGACGCCGTCGTCGTGCCGGGGGGCGCCAGCGCGGCCGCCCTGGCCAAATCCGGGCTGGCGATCCACTTCGTCAATGAGATGTTCCGCCACGGCAAACCGATCGCCGTCATGGGCGAAGGGCGCCTGTTGCTCGAGGCCGCAAGCCTGGGCAAGGCGGGGGCCGACGATGGGGTGCTCGTCAGCGACGGGGGCGATCTTTCGGCAGCCTTCATCGCCGCCCTGAAACAGCACCGCTTCCCGCGCCGCAAGATCACGGGGGTCCCGGCCTGACCTAGGCGATGATGTCCGGCGTGACCTGATCTTCCAGTTCGGAGATTTCGTCCCGTAGGCTCAGCTTGCGCTTCTTGAGCCTGGCGATCTGGATCTGATCGGCCTGAGGACGCGCTTCCAGCGCGGCGATAGCGGCGTCGAGGTCCTGGTGCTGAAGGCGCAGCTCGCCCAGCCGCGCCCGCACGCGGTGGTCCATGTCCAGACCGGATTCGTCGTCGTTCATGCAAAGCACGTCCTGGGCCGTGAGGCGCTGTCTTTACGGCAAGCGGCGCCTTGCGCCAACGGGGCGCCGGCTGGACCGGTCATTCTAGTAAAGCCGACAGGTTTTGCAGCCCGGCGGGGTGGGCGGGCGGGGTCCAGGCGGCGCCGGCGGCTATCAGCACGGCGGCGGCCTGAGGCGGCCCGGATGGGGCCGGAGCGAGGTGTTCAAGGCGGCCCATCAACTCTCGTTCGGCGTCCAACTCCGCCGTCTTGACGCTGGCTCGCAAGCC
>Ga0105048_10017179_pt1 | contig 11163 bp, 9 predicted proteins | sample MAT05_FD_78382 | JGI IMG/M metagenome (GOLD analysis project Ga0105048, IMG submission 78382) | Freshwater microbial communities from Lake Fryxell liftoff mats and glacier meltwater in Antarctica - MAT-05 | ecosystem: Environmental > Aquatic > Freshwater > Ice > Liftoff microbial mat | place...
GGGCTTCTTCTCGGCCCCGCCCGGCGTCGGCGGCTCGCCGGCCGCCCCCGGCGGGGGGCCGGCCTTCGAGTACAGGTGCTGCGCCATCGCGTTCGCCATTTGCTCCAGCTCGGCACTCGCGGCTTTCAGCGCCGCCACGTCGGTCCCCTTCAACGCCTCGCGGACCTTCTCGATGGCGCGGGTGATCGGTGCCTTATCCGTTTCCGACACCTTGTCGCCCGAATCCGCCAGCGACTTCTCGACCGTATGGACGCGCGTCTCGGCCTCGTTCTTCGCCTCGGCGAACTCGCGCTTCCGCTTGTCCTCGTCGGAGTGCAACTCGGCGTCGCGCTTCATCTTCTCGACCTCGTCCTTGCTCAGCCCGGACGAGCCTTCGATGCGGATGCTCTGCTGCTTCTGGGTGCCCAAGTCCTTCGCGGACACGCTCAGCACGCCGTTGGCGTCGAGCTCGAACGACACCTCCACCTTCGGCGTGCCGCGCGGGGCCGGCGGGATGCCGTCGAGGTGGAACTGGCCGATCCGCTTGTTGTCGGCCGCCATCGGCCGCTCGCCCTGGAACACCTGCACTTCGACCGACGGCTGGCCGTCCGCGGCGGTCGTGAACACCTCCGACTTCTTCGTCGGGATGGTGGTGTTCTTCGGGATCAACACCGTCAGCACGCCGCCGAGGGTTTCGAGGCCGAGCGACAGCGGGGTCACGTCGAGGAGCTGGATGTCGGCCGCCGCCCCGAGGAGGAGTTGCGCCCCCTGGATCGCCGCCCCGATGGCCACCACCTCGTCCGGGTTCACCCCGCGGTGCCCCTCCTTGCCGAATACGTCCTTCACCAGCTGCTGCACCCGCGGCATGCGGGTCATGCCGCCGACCATCACGACCTCGTCGATCTGGGCGGGCTTGAGGCGGGCGTCTTGTAGCGCCGTCAGCACCGGCTTCTTGCAGCGCTCGAACAGGTGATCGACGAGCCGCTCGAACTGGTTGCGGGTCACCGACTTGACCAGGTGGAGCGGGTTGCGGTCGGCGTCCACGGTGATGAACGGCAGGTTGATGTCGGTGTTCGTCTGCTGGCTCAGGTCTTTCTTGGCCTGCTCGGCCGACGCCTTGAGCCGCTGCATCGCCATCGGGTCTTTCCGCAGGTCGACGCCGTGCTCCTTTTTGAACTCGTCGGCGACGTAGTCCATCAGCACCTGGTCGAAGTCGTCGCCGCCGAGGTGGGTGTCGCCGTTGGTGGACAGCACCTGGAAGACGCCGTCCTCGCCCACGTCGAGGATGCTGATGTCGAACGTCCCGCCGCCGAGGTCGAAGACGGCGATCTTCTGGTCCTGCTTCTTGTCGAGGGCGTAGGCGACGGCCCCGGCGGTCGGCTCGTTGATGATCCGCATCCGCTGTTTGACGACCTTGCCGTCCTTGCCGCGGATCTCGTACTCGGTGTCGAACCCGGCGATCGAGGCCGCGTCGATCGTGGCCTGCCGCTGGGCGTCGTTGAAGTACGCCGGGACGGTGATGACGGCCTTGCGGACGGTGTGCCCGAGGTAGGCCTCGGCGGCCTCCTTGAGCTTGCGCAGGATCATCGCCGAGATTTCCGGCGGGGTGAACGACTTGCCGTCGATGTCCACCTTCACCAGGTCGGCCTGGCCGCCGACGATCTTGTACGGGACGAGCTTCTCCTCGCTCTCGACCTCGTCGTGCCGGCGGCCCATGAACCGCTTGATCGAGTAGACGGTCCGCCTCGGGTTGGTGATCGCCTGCCGCTTGGCCGGGTCGCCGACGAGGCGGTCGCCCTTGTCGGTGAAGGCGACCACGCTCGGGGTGATCCGGTTCCCCTCCTGGTTGGGGATGACCTTGACCTCGCTCCCCTCCATGACGGCGACGACCGAGTTGGTGGTCCCCAGGTCGATGCCGATGATTTTCTCTTCCGCCACGTGTCGGTCCCCCTCGTGATTGCGTGTTACGTCGGCCGGCGACCCGGGCTGCCGCGTGTCAGTTTATGGCATTTCGGGCGGCGGGCGTCCGGTCCGATTGACACTGTTTCGATTCGACATGACCCGCGAAAGATTCGCACGGATGTGGCTTAAATAGCAAGACTCGTACCAAGCGGCGAACTGTAACCCTCGGGGCGTCGCATAATTTTGGCGTGCAATTGTTTACGGCAGAGCGGCGGAGTACACAGCCTTAATCCTGGATGCAGCTCCACATGCGTCCCCGCCGTTTTGACAGTCTCGAAGCAACTGGCTGTCAATGAGGGGATTGCGACACAACGTGTTCTCGCCTCACGACCCGTCATGCCGGCTATCCTCAAAAAACCGTCATAGTCCGCAAGTCCCGTTCGTTGACGGCCCCCGGCCGCGCCGGTACATTTCCTGCAAGACGCACCCCTTCACGCCGTTCGGTCCCACCATGACGCGCAAGAACGACCCGCCGGCCGACAAGACGGCCATCGATTTGAAGGCGTTGCGCGTCCAGATCGACAAGCTCGACCTGCAAATCCTCGATGTCGTTAGCAAGCGGTCGGCCATCGCCGCCCGGATCGGCAAGGTGAAAGCCGACCAGGGGGGCGAAATCTTCTCGGCGGCCCGCGAGGAAGAGGTGCTCAAGAACGTCCTCGGCGCGAACAAGGGGCCGCTCGAAGAGGTCACGATCCGGGCGATCTTCCGCGAACTCATCAGCGGGTCGCGGGCGATCCAGAAGGTGCAGAAGATCGCGTTCCTCGGGCCGGAGTACAGCTACAGCCACCTCGCCGCCCTGGAGCGGTTCGGCGAGGCGATGGCGTACCTGCGCACGGGGACGATCGCGGCCGTGTTCGAGGAGGTCGCCCGCAAGCACGCCGACTACGGCGTCGTGCCGCTGGAGAACTCGACCGACGGGCGGATCACCGACACCCTCGACATGTTCCTGCGGATGCCGCAGATCAGGGTGTGCGCCGAAATCCGCCTCCGCGTCCACCACCACCTGCTCGCCAACTGCGAGCAGACGGAGGTGCGGCGGATTTACAGCAAGGCCCAGGCCTTGAGCCAGTGCCGCAATTGGCTGAGCAAGAACCTCCCGCACGCCTCGCTGCACGAGGTTTCGAGTACCGCCGACGCCGCCCGGTTGGTGCAGAGCGAGCCGAACGTCGCGGCCGTCGCCAGCCGGCAGGCGGGCGTGCGCTACGGCATCAAGGTGCTGTACCAGAACATCGAGGACTCGCCGTTCAACGAGACGCGGTTCGCGGTCGTCGGTCAGGCCGACAGCGCCCGGACGGGCACCGACAAGACGGCGATGATGTTCCAGGTCAGCCACACGCCCGGGTCACTGGCCGACGTGCTGGGCGTCTTCAAGGCAAACAAGATCAATCTGACGTGGATCGAGTCGTTCCCGTACCGCGAGGCGAAGGGCGAGTACGTCTTCTTCGTCGATTTCGAGGGCCACCGCGACGACCTGAAAATCCGCAAGGCGCTGGCCGCCCTGGAGGCCACCTGCGACGCCGTCTCGGTCCTCGGGTCGTTCCCGATTGCCAAGCCGGTGGACGATTAGAAGCTGTTGGCGATAAGCCGTCGGCTATCAGCCAAACCCTTCCCCGTCGTCGCTTTCCGCCCCGGCGTCACTTGCTACATTGAGCAAGGTGCCGGTTCCCTCACGCGCCGCGGCCGTTCGGCTGACGGCTGATAGCTGATAGCGGAAAGCTCCCCCATGATCCTCGTCATCCGCCCCGACGCCAGCCTGGAACAGATCGAACACGTCATCGAGCGGGTGAAGGAACTCGGGTTCACCCCGCACGTCAGCCGCGGCGAGAGCCGGACGATCATCGGCGTCATCGGCGACGAGCGGAAGCCGCAGGCGGACAACTTCTCGGCCATCCCCGGGGTCGAGCAAGTGCTGGCGATCATGAAGCCGTTCAAGCTCGCCAGCCGCGAGTTCCACAAGGACGACAGCGCCGTCTACGTCGGCAAGGTGAAGATCGGGCAGGGGAGCCTGGCGATGATCGCCGGCCCGTGCGCCGTCGAGAGCTACGAGGTGATGGACACGGTCGCCCGGTACGTCAAGGCGGGCGGGGCGAACATCCTCCGCGGCGGGGCGTTCAAGCCGCGGACCAGTCCCTACGCCTTCCAGGGGATGGGCGAGGACGGGTTGAAGATCCTGAAGCCCGCGGGCCAGAAGTACGACCTGCCGGTCGTCACCGAGGTGATGGACCCGCGGCAGGTGGACCTCGTGGTGCGGTACGCCGACATGCTCCAGCTCGGTGCCCGCAACATGCAGAACTTCGACCTGCTCAAGGAGTGCGGGCGGACGCGGACGCCGGTGCTGCTCAAGCGCGGCATGAGCGCGACGGTGAAAGACATGCTCATGTCGGCCGAGTACATCCTGGCCGAGGGCAACACCGACGTGGTGCTGTGCGAGCGCGGGGTGCGGAGCTTCGAGGACAGCACGCGGAACATGCTCGACCTGAGCGCCGTGCCGAACGTGAAGGGGCAGAGCCACCTGCCGATCATCGTGGACCCGAGCCACGCGACCGGCCGCCCCGACCTGATCCCGAGCATGTGCCGGGCGAGCGTCGCGGCCGGGGCCGACGGGGTCCACGTCGAGGTCCACAACTGCCCCGAGAAGGCGCTGTCGGACGGCCCGCAGGCGCTACTCCCGGACCAGTTCCTCGACCTGATGGGCGACCTCCGCCGCCTCGCCACGGCCGTCGGCCGCGAGTTCTGGGCACCGCCGACCGTGTGATTGTGTTCCGTCGTTTAGCCGCGACGCGGAGTCCTCGGAGCGGAGCGCGAGGCACCATCAGCGCCTCGCGCTCCGCTCCGAGGACTCCGCGTCGCGGCTAAACGGGTTCCGAGAGCGATCCCATGCCCCGCACGAAGCTCGTCGCCGGCAACTGGAAGATGAACACCACCCGCGCCGAGGCGACGGCGCTCGCCGCGGCCGTCGCCAAGGGCGTCGGCACGCGCGCGACGGCGGCCGTCGCCGTCTTCCCACCGTACCCGTGGCTGGCGGCCGTCGCCGACGCGGTCGCGGGGTCGGCGGTCGCGGTCGGCGGGCAGAACGTCCACCCGCAGAAGTCCGGCGCGTTCACCGGCGAAGTATCGGCGGCGATGCTGCTCGAAGCCGGGTGCAAGTACGCGCTCGTCGGGCACAGCGAGCGGCGGCACGGGTTGGGCGAGACCGACGGCTTCCTCAACGAGAAGGCGAAGGCCGCACTCGCCGCCGGGCTGCGCGTCGTCTTCTGCGTCGGCGAACTCCTCGCCGAGCGCGAGGCGGAGCAGACCGACGCCGTCCTCGACCGGCAGATCACGCTCGGCTTGAAAGACCTGCCCGCCGGCAAACTCGCCAACCTCGTCGTCGCCTACGAGCCGGTGTGGGCCATCGGCACCGGTAAAGTCGCGTCGCCCGAGCAGGCACAAGCGGCGCACGCCTTCATTCGCGCGAAAGTCGCCGCACTTCTCGGCGAGAACGTCGCCGCGGCGCTTCCCATCCTCTACGGCGGGTCGGTCACGGCCGAGAGCGCCGCCGGTCTGTTCTCGCAACCCGACGTGGACGGCGGGCTGGTCGGCGGGGCGAGCTTGAAGGCGGATGTCTTCCTCAAGATCGTCGAAGCCGCGGGGTAACGTAGGCGACTCGCTCCGCGAGTCGTCGTTTCCGGACGGGCGTAACTCACGCCGAAACGACCGCTCGCGGAGCGAGCGGACTACTATCAAGACCGCGGGGTGAGTCCCCTACCCGCCGTCCGCCCCGTTTCGTAGACTGGCCGTTCGTTCGTCGTACCGTGGGGAGGCTCCCGCCGTGTCCCTCATTGCCGTCTGGTGGATGTCCCACCTGCTGAATTTCGTCGTCGTCGCCCTCGGCCTCGTCCTCATGCTCGTCGTGCTGATCCAGCGCGGCAAGGGGGGCGGGCTGGCCGGGGCGTTCGGCGGCGTCGGCGGGTCCAGCCCGTTCGGGTCGCGGGCGGCCGACGCCTTCGTCAAGATCACCCTCTACCTCGCCGCCGTTTGGGTGCTGTTCATCATGATCCACGTGAAGGTCGTGAAGTACGACATCGCCGAGCAGTCGAAGATCTCCCAGACCACCGGCTGACCCCGCACCCCGAGGTTCCGCCGTGCTGCTCAGTATGACGGGCTTCGGCGAGGCCCGCGCCCAGGGCGGCGGGGTCGCCGCGACCGTCGAGGCCCGGGCGGTCAACAACCGCCATCTGAAAGTCATGGTCCGCGGGTCCGACCCGTACCCGATGCTCGAAGCCGAAGTCGAAAAGGTCGCCCGCCGCCACGTCCGCCGCGGCACGCTGCAAGTCCACGTCCGGGTCGAGCGGCAGGGGCAGACGGCCGACCTGGCGCTCAACACCGTCGCGCTCGCGGCGTACCTGCGGCAGATCCGCGAGGCGTGCGCCGCCGCCGGCACCCCGGAGTACGCCGCCCCACTACTCGCCGGCGTCCTCGCCCTGCCCGGCGTCGCCCCGGAAGCCGCCCGGTTCGGGGCACCCCCCGAGGAGGAGTGGCCGGTCGTCGAGAAGGCGCTGGAAGACGCCCTGCGGAAACTCGACGCGATGCGGCGGGACGAGGGCCGGGCGATGGCCAACGAGCTCCTCCTGCAACACCAGCACATCGGCGACCAGCTCGAACTGATCCGCCAGCACCTGCCGGCGGTGATGACCGATTACCGCCAGCGCATCCTCGACCGGGTGCGGCAGGCCGTCGGCGACGCCGGGGTCGCGGTCGAACCGCAACACTTGGTCCGCGAGGTCGCCCTGTACGCCGACCGGACCGACGTGGCCGAGGAGGTCATCCGCCTCGCCAGCCACCTCGACCAGTTCGCCGACGTGGTCCGCAAGGGGGACGAGGGGGCCGGCCGCAAGCTGGAATTCGTCCTCCAAGAAATGGGCCGCGAGACGAATACCCTCGGGTCGAAGGCCGGCGACGTGACGATCTCGCGGTACGTCGTCGAGATCAAGGCGACGCTGGAGAAGATCCGGGAGCTGGCCCTGAACGTGGAATGACGCGGAGTGCGGCATGGCAAACCCGACCCCGCTCGCCCCGCTGATCGTGCTATCCGGCCCGAGCGGGGTCGGCAAGACGACGCTGGTGGACGCCCTGCTCGCCCGCACGTCGCTCCCGCTCCGGCGGGCGGTGACGGCGACCACCCGGGCACCGCGGCCGGGCGAGGAGCCGGAAGTGTCGTACCACTTCTGGTCGCGGGAGCGGTTCCAGGACGCCCTCGCCCGGAACGAGATGCTCGAATCGGCTGAGGTCCACGGCCGCGACTTCTACGGCACCCCGCGGAGCGAGGTGGACCCGCACCGGGAGCGGGGCGTCGGGGTGGTGCTGGTGATCGACGTGCAGGGGGCCGGCCAGGTCCGCGCCCGCTACCCGGGCGACAACCTGTCGGTGTTCGTCGCCCCGCCCGCCTTCGCCGACCTCGAACAGCGGCTCCGCGGCCGGGCCGAGGCCGAGGAGTCGATCCGCCGCCGGCTCGACACGGCGACGCAGGAACTCGCCCGGGTCGGCGAGTTCGACCGCTTGCTGGAGAACGGCGACCTCGGGACCGCGACCGACGCCCTCGAAACCATCGTCCGCGACGAATTCCACCGCAGGGGGATTGCGACATGCTCGACGAACTGAAGGAAGAACTGATCGTCAACAAGGTGGGCGGGCGGTTCAAGCTCTCGACCCTCATCCAGAAGCGGATGGTCGCCCTGAACACCGGGGCGAAGCCGCTCATCGACGCCCGCGGGATGACCGACAAGATGGCGATCGTGATCCAGGAAATCCTCCAGGAGAAGATCTACCTCGACACGGCCGGGAACCTATCGGTCCGCAACGCGACGATGATGGCGAACATCCCCGGGGCGTACCCCGGCATGCCCGGCGCGGCCCCGCCGTCGCCCGGCTCGGCGCAGCAAGCCACGGACGAGTAGTGCGGGCTTGATACTCCCCAAAAGCCCACCCGTTGCGACGGGTGGGCTTTGCCCACGACCATCCCTTCACGCGCCCGGCTTCCGCGCTTCCCCCACCGAACACCGGAACGTGCTGTCCCGTAGTAGCGGTGGGGCGTAAAACGTCCCGGACCGTTCCGCGACCCCGCCGCCTCGGGTGGACCCGCACGCATGGCCGAACCGACGACCCCGCCGCCCGCCCCGGCCCCCGGGCCGGCGCTCGCCTCGACCGCCGACGCCGTCGCCTACGTCTCGGTGTCGTGGATGGCGGTGGCGGCGCTGGCCGTCACGTCCCTGTACGTCCTCATCCTGCTCGTCGCCGGGCTGGTCGCCTACGGCGAGCGCCGCCCGCTCCTCATCGACTGGGCGTTGTTCCTGCCCGTCGTCGCCGTCGTCCTCAGCTTCGCCGCCCGGCGCGTCGTCACGAACGCCGAGGGCACGCGCACGGCGGTCCTCTTCGGGGCCGACCTGCCGGCCGTCGCGTGGTGGGGGGCGGTCGTCCTCGGGTTGGGCTACCTCGCCTACCTGATCGCCGTCAACTACGCCATCCGCCGCGACGCCGAGTCGGAGTTCCAGCGCTGGGTCGGGTACGTCCAGAAGGACGACGTGACCCGAGCCTTCCACCGCACCCGCGACCCGCTCGAACGGGCGACCACCCGCCCGGACGACGCGGTCTCCCTCGAAAATCGCTGGCGGAACGACTTCGTCGCCTTCCGGCAGACCGACCTCGTTCGGCTGGCGGCCCGCAACCCCGGCCAGACCGAGTTCGTCGTCGCCGGGTTGCGCGATTGGTCGTACAAGCCGACCGGGGTGGAGTGCGTCGTCGCCGGGACGCTGACCTGTCCCGAAGGGACGTTCCCGCTGTCGATCCCGATGAAGGGGCTGGAGGCCGGGTCAAAAGGCGACGGCGGCGGGCGGCAGTGGCAGATCACGCTCCCCCAAAGCGGCGGCGGGTTCGTCCAGCGCGAACAGGTCAAGCTCACTCCCTACGGGTGGTACTTGATCGAATTGGAAGGTCAGGGGAGCGCGTTCGCGCGGGCCTTCGTCCGCGACTGCGGGGAACCGAATCGGCGGGTGTTCGCGGCCGTCGCCTACGCCCAGGCCGGCGACGCGCCGGCCTTGCGCACCCTCACGACCGAAGGGGCCGCCGCCCGGCTCGCCGCCGTGGGCATACCGGGCGGGTTGGCGTGGAGTCCCGGCCCGGCCGAATTCCGCGCGACCGCCGAACACCTGTTCCGCCTCCCCGGCGGGGCGGCCCCGTCGCCCGAGCAGTTCAAGCAATTCCTCTTCGCCTGGGAGACGAGCGGGATCGTGCCCGTCGGCGGGCGGTTGAAGGACAACCCCGACACGAACGGCCAGCTCTCGTTCCCCGACGGCCGGGTCGAACTCCGCGTCCCGATCGAGATCCCGCTCGCCGGGGCGAAGCGCGACATCGTGGCCGCCCGCGGCCGGGTGGTGCTGGAAGCCACTAACCCGGCGGTCGCGGCCGAGGCGAAACGCCTGCGCGAGGCGGCCGGCCCCGCGCAGGGGACGGCGACCCCGCCGGACGCCGCGCCGACGGCCCCCATTACCTGGAAGGTCGTGCGTATCGAGAGCGACATGAAGCCCGTCTCCGCCCGCCCGCAGGGAGCTCCCCCGGGCGGGCCGGAAGAGTAGGCGACTCGCTCCGCGGGCACGATTCTGGGTTGGGCTGAAAGCCCACCCATCGCGATGGGTGGGCTTCGCACGCGATAAGGTACTCGAAAGAAAGCTAACGGCCCCGTCGGTAGTCCCCACTCGCCCGGGGGCCGCTTAGTTCGTCTACAATGGGGCGTAGGCGGAGCGTCTCCGCCGGTGCAACGCTCCCACCACCCCGGCGGCCCCATGCCGAACCGCACCGCCCCCCCCGGATTCTGCACGGTCGATGACGCGCTCGCCGAACTCCGGGCCGGGCGGATGATCGTCCTCGTCGACGACGAGCAGCGCGAGAACGAGGGCGACCTGGTGATGGCGGCCGAGGCCATGACGCCGGCGGCCGTCAACTTCATGATCCGCCAGGCCTGCGGGCGGCTGTGCGTGGCCATGTCCCGGCCGCACGCCGACCGGCTCGGGCTGGACCTCCTCCCCGGCGTCCACCTCGACCCGACGGCCACCCCGTTCACCCACAACTTCGACGCCCGCGACGGCGTCACCACCGGTATCTCGGCCTTCGACCGCTGCCACACCATCCGCGTCTGCGCCGACCCGGCGAGCGGCCCCCACGACCTCGTCCGCGACAAGGGGCACGTCGACGGCCTGATCGCCCGCCCCGGCGGGGTGCTGGTCCGGGCCGGGCACACCGAGGGGAGCGTCGATCTGTGCCGCCTCGCCGGGCTGCGCGAGGTCGCGGTCATCTGCGAGGTGCTCAACGACGACGGGAGCATGGCCCGCCTGCCCGACCTGACCGAGTTCTGCGCCCGGCACCAGATCAAGATGTGTACCATCGCCGACCTGATCGAGCACCGCCGCCGCCGCGAGAAGTTGGTGAACCGCGAGATCGCGCTGAAGTTGCCCACCGACTTCGGCGAGTTCGACTTGTTCGCGTACACCTCGATCGTGGACCAGGAACCCCACCTGGCGCTGACCCTCGGCGGGGTCGGGGTGGAGGCCGCCCCCGGCGTCGTGCCGGAGCAGGACGCCCCGGTGCTGGTGCGGATGCACAGCGAATGCCTGACCGGCGACGTGCTGCACTCGGCGAAGTGCGACTGCGGGCCGCAGCTCCAGTTCGCCATGCGGCAGGTCGCCGGGGCGGGCCGCGGGGCGATCGTGTACATGCGCCAGGAGGGCCGCGGGATCGGGCTGCTGAACAAACTCCGGGCCTACAAGCTGCAACAGGACGAGGGGCTGGACACGGTCGAGGCGAACCAGCGGCTCGGGTTCAGCGCCGACCTGCGGCACTTCGGGATCGGGGCGCAGATCCTCCACGACTTGGGCGTCCGCTCGATCCGCCTCTTGACGAACAACCCGCGGAAGGTGATCGGGCTGGACGGGTACGGCCTGCGGATCGTCGAGCGGGTGCCGATCCAGATTCCCCCCGGCACCCACAACCGCGGCTACCTCCAGACCAAGCGCGAAAAGCTCGGCCACCTCCTCGACGCCCTCGACCCGACCGCCGACGAGGGGAAGTGACGGCGGCCTGTCACCGAGCTAGCCCGGATATTTCATCAGGTTTGGGTCATTACGAGTAACGCGGTGGTTGAAGGTTTGGTATGAGAAGGAGTTACCACACAACTTCACATTCCTCACCCCA
>Ga0105048_10017185_pt1 | contig 11160 bp, 3 predicted proteins | sample MAT05_FD_78382 | JGI IMG/M metagenome (GOLD analysis project Ga0105048, IMG submission 78382) | Freshwater microbial communities from Lake Fryxell liftoff mats and glacier meltwater in Antarctica - MAT-05 | ecosystem: Environmental > Aquatic > Freshwater > Ice > Liftoff microbial mat | place...
CGTAAAATAGCCTTTGTATTTGACCAAACCGGATTGGGTGATTTTTTACAAAGAATCAGCGTCCATCCTCCTCCATTGATCGTCATATCAACATAAATTTAAAAAGCAATTCCCCCCCATTGATTGCCGGATTTTGAGTCCAAAATAAGCCATCAGGCGAAGCCGGATAATCTTGCTTAATTTGATAGGCACTTGTCCCTTGCCTGCCTGCGGTTAATCCATCTCCGGCAGATAATGCATTGGTTGATTCTCCCTTTACTATCAATCCTTTTTTTAAACCAATGGCGCCATTTTTACTTACTAATTAAAATCAGCAGTAGAGATTGCACCATTTTTCGTAACAACTGATACCCTAATAGTTTAATTGCTGTGGGGCCTGAGCATTTGCAATTACAATTGCACCTACCAATACAATGGATAAACTGATTTTCCTTAACATGAAAATGGAATTAGATTTTTTCTACCTTAAAAGTGCCTTGTTTTAGTATATCGCCTTTATCTGAGGTTAATAATATCCTGAAGAAATAGAAGCCTGCTGGTTGATTGGAAAAGTTCCACTGTTGGGTACTATTGCCATTGGTGTGATTGAACTCTTTTGTCCCAATCGTTTTCCCATCTCTGCCAACTTACTGAATGGTAATTTTACCAGTAGTAATCGATCTAAAATCTAAGAAAACTATATTGTGAGTGGGTATTGGAAACAATCGTATTTCCTGGCTTGTCTTATTGGGGATAAAAAAATTGAAAACAATATTGGTATTGTCGTATGGCTGAAGAACGCCGCTCGTAACATCCCATTCTAAACCTACATTGGCTGTTGCAGTTGCATTTCTACCATAAAAGGTTTCTATCACCGTTGATTCACCCTTACTCCAATCAATAAAAAAATAGGGCGTTATAGCAGCAGTTCCTCCTCCCATATTTAAAGTACCGGGAGAAACTGGTGTCACTAAATTTTGAGCATCACACAGTAAAGAATGCAACAAAAGGCAGATTATTAGAAAATTTCGCATTGATATCGTCAGTTAAAATTGGTAATTCTATTTGGAATGGCTAAGCGGGGAAGGGATCAATCAAAGCAAAAATGCACTAATTACAAATAAATTGCATTGAAATAAAAACAACCTGACATTAATTTAATAAATTGAAAATTAGCCTGTTTAAACACTTTTCCATCATATATTTACTACAATTTTTTAAGAATTTTACTACTGTATATTTTTGCAAGAAGTATCAAGAAATAGATTGATTTTGACTATCACTGCTTCTTTAATTATAAACGGTATTACCAAATGCAAAATCATTTATACTTTACTCATCCTCATCTATAAACAACTTAATTATGAAAAGATTTTCAGGTACATACTTCCTGGTATTTTTTTTAACCCTGCTCACCATTGCAGGTTGCAGGCAAAAAAATAGCATAAAGAACAGTAGTCTGCAAACAACAGATGGATATTTTGCCAACCCAGATACCGGTGTGCAAAATGGCGGGGTAAAAATGGTGAGCATATCTACCCCAAAAGGAAAATTTAATGTGTGGACTAAAAGAATTGGCAACAATCCTGCTATTAAATTATTGTTGCTGAACGGAGGCCCGGGAGCTACTCATGAATATTTTGAGTGCATGGAAAGTTTTTTACCTGAAAAAGGAATTGAATTTATTTATTACGATCAATTAGGCTGTGGTAACTCGGCTCCCTCTTCGGATACTTCGTTATGGGATTTACCCAGGTATGTAGAAGAGGTAGAACAAGTAAGGCAGGCATTGAATTTAGACAGTAGTAATTTTTACCTGCTAGGGCACTCATGGGGCGGCATACTTGCTATGCAGTATGCACTCAAGTACCAGCAACATTTAAAAGGATTAATCGTTAGCAATATGATGAGTAGTTGTCCTGATTATGGTAAATATGCACAAGAGGTACTTTCTAAGCAATTTGATCCCAAAATTTTAGATACCATCAGGCAAATAGAGGCCGAAAAAGACTTTGCAAACCCTCATTACATGGAATTGTTACTGCCTCATTTTTATGCAAAGCATATCTGCCGTATCCCGCTCGATAAATGGCCGGAACCGCTTACAAGGTCTTTTGGAAAAACAAATCAATCCCTTTATGTAACCATGCAGGGGCCTAGTGAGTTTGGTATTTCGGGTAAATTGCTGCATTGGGATGTAAAGGCTGAATTACCAAAACTAACCATTGCAACACTAACCATTGGCGGCGCTTTTGATACCATGGATCCGGAGCATATTAAATGGATGAGCACCCAGGTAAAAAATGGCCGTTCGTTAATTTGCCCTAATGGAAGCCACATGAGTATGTACGACGATCAGCAAATTTATATGAAAGGTTTACTACAATTTTTGCAGGATGTGGACAAGGGGAATTTTAAAAAAGAGAAAAAAGCTGCAATGAATTATTGAATGTACATGCCTGCATTCCATCAGAATTTGTTTGTAGTAAACTGATTTTGTTTAAGATTATGTAAAGCAGCAAGCCATTTAAAAAAAAATTGTATGGTTCCTATTTCTTTTTACCTACATTAGTTGAATAATTAATGATATCCGCAATTTTTCAACCTTTTATTTTTAAAATCCAATGGCTTTTTTAGACGATGTGCTACAAACCCCTTCCTATGGCTGGAAGGATGCCTCAGGCAATTTTAGTAAACCAAGCTCTTCACAGATTTTGAAAGAGTTTTTTACAAGACTCAACGTTTTTAACAACAAGAAAAACTGGCTGCCATTTTTTAGCTGGCTTAAAGTATTGTTACTTTTCCCATTTTTTGTGTTGTTTGTAACCAAGTACTTTAGCCTTACATTACTGGCCGCAGGGTTTGTATATGGAATGGTTTTGATGGGCACGCACGGCACTATCTGGTACCACCGGTATTGTACCCATGGAGCGTACACATTTAAAAATGACTGGTGGAAATTTTTCACTAAAAACCTGATGCTCAGCATAATACCTGAAGAAATTTATGTGGTATCGCACCATGTACATCATGCAAAAAGCGACACGCCCGGTGATCCATATTATGCTGAAGGCGGATTTTTATACTGCTTTTTGGCTGATGTTAATCACCAGCCTATTGCAAAAAATCTTTCGCAAAAAGATTACAACCATATTTTGCACCTTATGAAACATACGGGGCTTAAAGGAAATGACTATGCTCAGTACCAACAATGGGGCTCTTTTGCCCGCCCATTTGCAAGTGTAGTAAGCTGGATTTTAAACTGGAGCTTTTGGATAGGAGTATTTTATCTTATTGGAGGCGTTGGCCTTGTTACAGCCTTGTTTGCAGGAGCTTTTATTTGGGCTGTTGGCGTACGTACTTTTAATTACGAAGGCCATGGCAAAGGAAAAGATTTAAGGCAAGATGGCATTGATCATAACAAACAAGATATGTCTATTAACCAAATATGGCCCGGATACGTAGCGGGGGAATGGCATAATAACCACCACTTATTTCCAAAAAGTGCTAAATCAGGTTTTTTGCCTTATCAGTTAGACCTGGCATGGTTGTATGTAAAAATGATGCATACCTTTGGAGCCGTTACCAACTACAGGGATAGTCAAAAACAATTTTACGAAGAGTATCATTTACCTTATTTAAAAAGTAAAAATAAAGCTGCTGTATTACCTGTAAAGGATTTAGTACCTAACATAGCAGAATAAGAATTTCCCATTTGCCTATAGCTGAAAGCATTCAATCTGGTTGTGTAAAAAGCAACCAGTTTTTTTATTCAGATTAATACCAATTTTACCCAGAAATAAACCTGGCTATTGCAGTTGAAAATCTGCGACTAATTCATCTGCAAAAGCTGGTTAAAAGGAGCAACCTCCTGCTTCTTTCATCCTTACTGGATAAAGTTGTAAACTGTTAGCCCCGTTTGTAATTGAAGGTTCTTTACTTCGTTACAAATTGTACAATTTGTGTTGAAAGATCGGGGCGATAAATTATTGCATAATAGCTACCTGGTAATAAAAACTGATTACCCTTTACCTGGTGCGATGTATTATTACCATTATGCTGTATTTGTTTGGTCAACAAGCATTGATTTAAACTATTAAATACTTTTACTGCGTATAAACCTGCTGCAGTATTACTAAAATATAAGTTTATAATACCCCCGCTTACCGGGTTTGGATATATGGCAATAACAGGCTGCGTGTTTATCCAGGTTATTTTTACAATATTGCTGAAGCCTGTTTCACCTGCCATACCAATACTTTTTATCCTGTAAAAATTATTTCCTTCTGCCGGATTTTTATCTGCTAAAAAATAGCTTAAAAGATTATTATTAGCACCTACAGTACCTATCTTGCTAAAACTACTTCCATCAGTAGATTTTTCAACTTCATACTTTGCAATATTTATTTGGTTGGCTACTTTCCATACTACTTTAACAGCATCATTTTGCCTGGTGGCTGTAATGGCTGTAAACTTCACTGGCAGTGTAGTTAAAGCTTTGAATACAATTCTAAATCTTAATGGATTGTATGAGTCTGGATGATTGATTATATTAAAATCATACATAGAAATGCCACCAAAAGAAAGTGGTGTTTTTGTTTTCAGGTAAACGTCCTCAAGCATTGCAGTAAGCCCATCAGTTTGCAGTAAATTAACATTAAAGACAAAGCGGTATTTCCTCACTTTTACTTTTGAGAATTTTAGCTGAATGGTATCATCTTTTGTAATGGTATTCCTCTTTTCAATGGCCAATAAAAAATTATTATTTACTATGCTAAGATTTTCAGAAAGATTTCCCAGCTTTTTAAAATCTTCTTTATCCACTGCATTAGAATAATCGTTGCCAATCATCGACAATGCCCCATCAATGAGGATGGTACTATTATCTGGCTCTAAATAATGAACAAAAGTACCTAAATAACCGGGCAGAGATAGCGGTGCCGGCCTAAAAGAAGTACTGGTGCTGGTACTGATTTTTGCAGTTTCATTTATTTGCAAACTGCCGGCACCACTATGTTGTACCATTATTGCCTGTCCGGATTGTATGAAATTGGTAATACTAAGCGGTGCCCCGTAACTACCCCCACCTGGAAATACTATATAGTCTGAACCCAACTTGATAAAATATTGAAAAGCACCTACATTATAACTACCTGTAAGGCTTGGATCCCAAACACTGAACCCATCAGTAATAGCACTGGAAATAGTTACTTTTCTAAAATCAATGGCAGATGCATAAGGGTTACCAACAATTGTAAAAGTACCTGTAGAGGCTGGTATTGATATTGATTGTAATCCAGTATTTAAATGACCGGTTGCTCTTAGAACAGCGCTTGATGTTGTGGCACTTACATTTTGACTAAGCTGTGTACTTCTGTTACCTCTAACAAATACCATTAATGCAGCGTAATCAGTTAGTTTAGTTGAAAGTGTATTAGGTAAACCAGACCAGGTATCATTTGATGAATTGTATGTTCTGATAGAAGGGTTGTTTAAGGGCGTAAGATCAAAACCCAATGCAGGGCTGCTGCCACTTATGTGCATACCATAGCCCGGTTTTGGATTTTGATTATTAGCAAATACAAAATCTGTATTTACAACTCCTTCCTGCCAGGCCTCATTTACAGTAGGTGCATCTGCTAATGCCTGCAATGGAACAGACAGCAATCTCCACGAACGTTTTGGAGGTATAAAACGTTCTACAGTTACTTTACCAATAATATTATTGCTACTGTTTACACCATTATTTGTAATATCGGCAACCCTGGCAGTTTTAAGAATATTTGAGTTAAGGGTAATGTTGTTGTTGGTATTTAAAATTGCATTGTTCACATTTCCAAAAGCCAGATAATCCAAAATAACAAGGTTACCATTTGGCAGGCTAGAAACATTTACACCAAATGGATTAGAAATAATTAAAGCTTCTATTCTATTATTAACAAATAAACTGCCACTGATTGATTGTGAGGCCGATGTTCCGTTTAACTCTATAATAGCAGTGGTTGCATTAAATACTCCATTGTTGACTAAAGTGTCAGCCACCTGTATTTTTGCTGCCAATACAGTTAAGGAGGCATTAGCCTGGATGGTAATATTTTTTACCGACCCAACCCCTGCAGTTAATATTGGATAAAAGGATAATCCTCCATTTATCAAAACATCCGTAGTACTATTTGGTAGTACACCGCCGCACCAATTTTGTACATCAAACCAATTATTATTAATACCCAGCCAGCTACCGGCAGCATTTATATTAACCGTAACAGAAACACAGCTTGTATTGTAATTACAAGGCGATGCATTTTGGTAGCGACCAAAATAAGTAGTAGTTATTGTTGGAAATACAAGAAGATTATTTCCTGTACCTACCAATACACTACCACAAGACCCGGTGTACCAGGCAATTGATTCTCCTACACCGCCTCCTCCCCCACCATTGATGGTTAAAGTAGTACCAGTGCCCGGGCAAAAATTATTTGCAGAGCTTGCTGCAGATACAGGATTTGCAGAAAGCTGTATAACTGTAATGGTAACGCCAGCTAAAGGGCCTGCTACCGTGCCTGCACAAGGCGTTGCGCCACCTTCTGCCCTTAAATAATAGGTAGTATTAGCTGCAGGACTTACAGAAAGACTGGCACTAGCGCCAACACCTGTACCCAAAAAATTGGTAAAAGTAGCATCGGTGTACCATCTCCAAACAGCACCCGTTCCAAGTGCACCACCAACTTGCGAAATAGTGGCAGAACCTCCATTGCAAATAATTGTCTGACTAGCTGTTAGTGAAACGGGCGCAATGGTTGGTTGATTTACGGTAATAGTTCCGGCTGCTGTTACTCCTGTACATGTACCTGTGGTTGTAATTAAATAATTGTATGTACCTGCAAGGGTTGGCGCTCCGCTAATAGTAAATATGCCACCTAAGTAATTGCCTGTTACACCTGCTGGCAAACCTGTTGCACCAGCTCCTGTGGCTGTTCCTCCTATACTGTAGGTAATAGAGGAGATGGCACTACCCCTGCAAATAATTTGTGCTGCTGTTGCAACTGCAGAGGTTTGGGTTATTGTTTGTTCCTGCACAGTGATTTGCCCGCCCAATGTTACTGGCGAACAGCCGGGTGAAGTAACGGTGTAATTATAAACTCCCGCAACTGTTGGTACACCGCTAAAAATTAAACTTATTCCGTTAAAAGAGGTACTTATTCCCGTTGGCAAACCAACTACTATGGGGTTTGATCCATTACCACCAACAGCATATACAATATTGGTGATGCTTGAATTTTTACATAGTGTTTGTAACGCTGTAGCAGGAGCAGAAGTAAGCTTAACATAAGGTGATAATGTACTGATAGAAATATCATCCAATGCAAAATCATTACCACCGGCTGCACTTACTAAATCTACAATTGAACAAACGGCTGAGGTTGCAGCGCCGGAGTTCCAGGTACCATAAAACCTTTGCCAGTTTTTATTATTGGCGTTGTTATTTACACCTGCTGCCAACTGAACAGAAGCTCCTATTGGAGTACCGTTAATACTAAATTGCAGTATAGCATAATTTCCTGCATTGTTTACACTTAAAGCCCATGCTGCAAAATAATATGTTGTATTGGGCTGAACAGCAATATTATTTTGCCAAACTATAGGGCCAACCACTCCATTTACAATCATCATTCTTCCTGTGCCAGAAGTATGATCTATACCCCAAAAATTACTATGATTAATATTGGGATTATTATTTACTGTATATCTTCCTTCAGGAAATAATCCATTTACGGTTGTATTATTTACATAAGTATAGCCTGTTGTAAAACCTGTGTTACCCGCTTCAAAATTACCATTAGTTGCCAGCTCGGTATTTACCGTCATAACACCTGTTGTTTTACAGCCATTTGAGTTAGTAACAACTACCGAATAACTGCCTGCAATATCAACTTCAATTGATGAAGTAGTACCGCCTATTGACCATAAATAAGTATGTGCACCTGCTGGTGTTGGTGTAGCAGTTAAAACCACTTTGCCTGGCACAGTACAATAATCCGCAGCCATAGAAACGGCTGGTAAAGGATTTATAGTGAGGGTAAAAGTATTAGCAGGACTGCTTGTACAGCCATTGGCATTTCTTACGGTGATATTGCCTGTATAAGTACCGGGTGCAGTATTAGCAGGCACTGAAATACTAATAGGACTGGCAACCAACACAGCATTGGTAACAGCAGCCAAACTATTTGCAGGTGAAGGATTCCAGCTAATGCTATAAGTAGCAGGTGCATTGGCAGTAGCAGAATAAGCTATTGTTGTTGTTTGATTATTTACAGCATCAAAACAACGGTTGGCTGCTGTAGCTGCTGTAGTTATAGTTGGTAATGGGTTAATAGAAATAGTTGCAGCAGATGAGTTTACCGATGGGCAAACACCACTTTTTACTACCGCACGGTAAATAGTTTGTACAGTTAAATTATTGTACAATTGAGATAAGCCAGTGTTGGTAATAGCCGACCATACAGTGCCGCCATTGGTAGAAGATTCCCATCTAACTATTGAACCTGTAAAACCAGTTAATAATAGAGTATTGGAATTGCTTCCGCTACAAACAGTTGCACTTGTATTAACTGCACCACCAACAGAAGTAGCGTTTACAGTAATGGTAAAATTTGTTCCCACTCCAATACATCCTGTTGTACTGTTTCTCACTCTAATGGTTCCGGTATAGGTTCCTGCGGCAGCATTTGCAGGTACATTAATGGTGAATGGATTACCGGGCAAAGCAGCATTGGTAATATTTGCAAATGTATTTACAGGTATTGCATTCCATGTTAAACTGTATTGGTCGGCACCGTTTAAAACGCTTGTGTAACTTAAAGTTTCCGATTGTGCACTTGTATTAAAACACACATTGTTGGTAAATACAGCGGTAAGTATAGATGGCAATGGATTTACAGTAATGGTTGCAGTGCCTGAATAAACAAGAGCGCAAACACCATTTTGCAACACAGCCCTGTAAATGGTTGTTTGGGTAAGATTAAGATAGTTTAGCGTAGTAGTTGTATTGGAGATGGTATTCCAGGTTGTGCCAGCATTGGTTGAAGATTCCCAACGAATGATAGAGCCGGTTTGTCCGCCAAGTGTAAGTGTAGCTCCATTTGTACCCGAACAAACAGTATTATTGGCAGAAATACTTCCACCCATTGGCACAGCATTTACTGTAATTGTTGCAGTAGAAGAATTAGCTGCAGCACAAGCGCCGCTCTGTAACACAGCCCGGTAAATAGTAGTTTGCGTGAGATTGGTATAGGTTTGATTGATAGTAGTATTTGCAATGGCCACCCAATTAATTCCATTGTTAATAGACGACTCCCATCGAATAATATTTCCTGTATGGCCACTTAAAGTAATGTTACCACTATTGGCGCTTGCACAAACAGTTGCACCACCACTTGTAGTACCGCCTACAGTTAGTGGATATACAGTAACAGTAGAATTTACCGCCACACCAGTACAACCATTTACCACAGGCATGATGGTAAAAGTTACTGTTATAGCAGCAGGAGTAGTATTGGTTAAAACTCCGGCAATGTCGCCACTGCCATTTGCAGCTATTCCAGTTACTGTTAAAGTGTTATCTCTTACCCAATTAAAAGAAGTAGCAGCTACCGCACCGCTTATTTCGATAGCGGCAATGGAGGCGCCGGTACAAATACTTTGAGATGAAACTGAAACAATTGCTGTTGGTGCAGGATTAACCAAAACAGTAGTAATAACAGGTATTCCATCACACCCATTTGCAGCAGGAGTAATGGTAAATGTTACCAAAATTGGAAAAGCTGTGGTATTGGTTAATACGCCGCTAAGTAAAGCTCCGCTCCCACTGTTGCTCATGCCTGTAATTGCTATAGAGTTATCTCTTATCCAGTTAAAATTTGTACCAGTTACAGTACTGGAGAAATTAATTGGTGTGATAGCATTTGCTGAACATATTGTTTGACTTGCCAGCGAAGCCAGCATAACAGGATTTGGGCTAATAGTTACTGTTGCAGTAATGGAAGAACCAATACAGCCGTCTGTTGCAGGAGTAATGGCAAATAAAACAGTTTGTAACTGAGTAGTTGTATTAATAAATGATCCACTGATAGTACCGCTTCCACTTGCAGCAATCCCTGTTGCTGAGTCAGTATTATTTCTTGACCAGCTAAAGCTTGTTAAAGGCAATAAAGCTGTAAGAGTTATCGTGTCAATATTGGCTCCTGAACAAATTGTTTGTGAAGCTGGTGTTGCTATTGCTACTGGCAAAGGTTTGATAAAAATAGTGGCAGGTAATGAATTTCCAGCAGCACAAACGCCACTTTGTGTAACAGCTCTGTATTGAGTTTCAACAATCAAATTACTATACGTTTGTAATGAGGTGGTATTAGCAATTGGCAACCAGGTAAGGCCGGCATTGGTAGAAGATTCCCATCTAATAATTGTACCTGTTTGTTCACTCAAAACCAATGTTCCGCTGTTACTGCCACTACATACCGCCAAACTTGTATCAACTACACCACCAACGGATACGGGAAAAACAGTAAGCAGTTGGGGTACAGAATAAGCAGTTGTGCAACCTGTGGTGCCGGTAATTACAACATCGTACAAACCTGCATCGGCATCAGTAATACCGCCCAGGCTAAGTATAGGTAAATCTGCGCCTGTAATATTTACAAAAGCTGTACCTGTTTTTTTTCTCCATTGATAAGATAAAGGATCACCACCTGCATCAGCATCTACAGTAAAATCGATAGTGGAGCCTTCACAAGCAGATTGTGATACTGGTTGTTGCAAAATAGTAATGGTACTTTGTACCGTTAGCAGTACATCATCAGATTGAATGTTTGCACAAGGCGACAAGCCATTAACCACTACATAGTAATTATCCATATCTGCTAAACTTACCTGGGTAAAATTTAGGGTAGAAGAAGTAGTTCCTGTAATATTTAACCCATCTGTTAGAGCAATACCCGGTACTGCTCCTTTGTACCATTGGTAGGTAAGCCCTGTGCCGGTTGCAACCACAGATAAGGATACTGGCAAGGTGGCACAAATTGTTATGCTTGCTGGTTGTGTAACAATTACTACTTCATTGTTCACTACAAGTGTTGCTATAGAAGAGGTAATAGTAGCACAAGGACTTAACCCTGTGGCCACCAC
>Ga0105048_10017186_pt1 | contig 11160 bp, 10 predicted proteins | sample MAT05_FD_78382 | JGI IMG/M metagenome (GOLD analysis project Ga0105048, IMG submission 78382) | Freshwater microbial communities from Lake Fryxell liftoff mats and glacier meltwater in Antarctica - MAT-05 | ecosystem: Environmental > Aquatic > Freshwater > Ice > Liftoff microbial mat | place...
GGGCGGGGCTGCGAGCGACTTCGACGCTCGGGCATTTGATTCGGTCCGGCTGCTGATCGGCCCGGAGGGCGGCTTCACGCCCGAGGAACTCGGGCTCGCACGCTCGGCCGGGGCGGTGGTCCTTCGGCTCGGCCCGCACATCATGCGGATCGAGACCGCGGCCGTGGTCGCCGCGGGGATCCTGCTCGCGTGTTCCACGTGGAACAGCGAGCCCACTTGAGGCGTCGTTGTTGCGGGCCGGTAAACTCCCGTTGAGTTCAACCGCTTTTGAGAGGTTCACGATGAAGATTCGTTCCGCGGCGTGCGTGCTGGCGATGGTCGGTGGGATGGGGCTCGCGGCGCTGTCAGCGCTGGCCCAGGGGGTTGCGGAGCCCACGCCAGCCCAAGCCGCCAAAGCGCCGTTGTCCCCCGAAGCGCGGTTGAGCGCAACCCAGATGATCGCCCGCGGCGTGGCCTATCTCCGCGAGCGGCAGGACCAGGCGACCGGCGGCTGGTCGGTACCTCAGCCCGACAAGGACGGCAAGGCCCAGCCGACGTTCCCGGGCATCACGGCCTTGGTGCTTCTGGCCCTGGCCGAGGAGGACGGTCTGACGGCCGACGATCCCGTGGTCGCGGGCGCGGTGAAGCACCTGCTGAACTTCCAGCAGGACGACGGCGGAATTTACGACCGCATGCTCCCCTCGTACAACACGGCCCTGAGCGTCAGCGCGCTGAGCAAGGTTGGCACGCCGCGGGCCAAGGAGGCGGTCGACCGAGGGATCGCGTTCCTCCGCAAGCTCCAGTGGTCCGAGGACTCGGACCCGACGGTGGGGGGGTCGGAGGCGGCAAGAAAGGTCGACAAAGACCACGCGTTCTATGGCGGCGTCGGCTACGGGCGGAGCGGCCGGCCCGACAACTCGAACCTGAACATGTTCATGCAGGCCATGCAGGACGCGGGCGTGAGCCCGGACGATCCGGCCGTCAAGCGGGCCCTGGTGTTTTTGCAGCGGACGCAGATGGACGAGCGGGTCAACGACCTGCCCTTCGCCAAGGGCTCGCGGCAGGGCGGGTTTGTCTACGCGACGGCCCCCAATGCCGAGAGCATCGACGGGCACGTGGGCCAGAGCATGGCCGGCACGATGGAGGAAACCCTGAGCGACGGGACCACGGCCAGCCGCCTGAGGTCCTATGGCTCGATGACCTACGCGGGGTTCAAGTCGTATCTCTATGCCCAGCTCCCCAAGGACGACCAGCGCGTGCGGCTGGCGTGGGAATGGATCCGGCGAAACTACACGCTGGATGAAAACCCGGGCATTCAGGACGAGGGGCGATACTACTACTACGTCGTCTTCGCCCGGGCCCTCAAGGCCTCGGGCGTCGAGAGTGTCGAGCCGCTGGGTCAGGACGGCAAGCCGACGGGCAGCGCCCGGAACTGGCGAGAGGACTTGGTCGCGAAGCTGTCCGGGCTTCAGACCCAAGATGGGAGCTTCAAGAGCGTCAACGAGCGGTGGATGGAGAACAACCCGGAGCTCATCACGGCGTACGCACTCATCGCGCTCCGGCAGGCGGTGGAGTGAGGTTCGGGAGGGTTCGGGGGCGTCCCGGGCGACTCCTGCGGCCAGCACGACCTCCGCTCAGGGCCGCGAAGGTCGTGGCACAGTTGGGCCGCACGGGGGGGACGGCTTGCCGGCTGTCGGAAATGAATCCGTCGCGGCGGACGGATTGAGCGAATGATGCTCCATGCGTGATGCGCAGGTGGTGAAGATTGCCAAGGCATTGGCGGACCCGACGCGCCTGAAGATGCTTCAGGAGATCCGCGAGGCCGGACGCCTCACGTGCTCGCAGGTCTGCGAGAAGTTTACGCAGAGCCAGCCGACAATCAGCCACCACGTCAAAACGCTGGAGGGTGCGGGGCTGATCGCGGTCGAGCGGCAGGGGCAGTTCCATGTCCTGAGCGTGAACGAGGGGCTGCTGGGGGAGTTCGCCGCCGTGCTGGGCGGACGCGGGGCCGGGAAGAAGAAGCCCAAAGCGTCGACGGCCTGACGGCGGCGCGGGGCGTTGACGAAGCGGATGTTCGGCGTCCGCTGTCCCGCTGGCGCGGCGGCGGGTTCGGGCGGGAGTGGGTGTTGCCACAACAGACGTAGCGGCAAGCAGCGTCGAAGTTGGCTGTTTTGCGTCGAATCCCGGCCGTGGACGCGACCGCGGGCGCTAGACAGACATCAATACCACGATCGGCGTGCCAGGACGTCGAGGCCGCAGTGCCGGGCGATTCAACGGACTGGGCTCCCGGTACGATGGGGTGAGCGGGGGCGGACACGAAGGACCAACAGCCATGCACACGCCGATTGCCCCCGAAGCGCTCCTCAAGCAGTTGAACTGGCGGTACGCCGTCAAGAAGTTCGACCCTTCGCGGAGGGTCTCTGCGGAGCTGTGGAGCGCGCTGGAGCAGGCTCTGATTCTGTCGCCGTCGAGCTACGGCTTGCAGCCCTACCGGTTCGTGGTGATCACGGACCAGAGCGTGAAGGACAGGCTGCCGCCGATCAGCTGGAACCAGCCGCAGCCCCGGGACTGCTCGCACTTTGTGGTCTTCGCATCGCGCGTGGGCGAGAATGCGGGAGACGTGGACGCGTATGTGAAGCGGATCGCGGCGGTCCGGGACGTGCCGGAGGCGTCGCTCGACGGTTACAAGAAGATGATGCTGGGCACCGTGAACAACATGCCCGAGGAGGAACTCAACTATTGGGCCAAGGCCCAGGCGTATATCGCGATGGGCTTCCTCATGGCGGCGGCGGCGGCGGTGGGGGTCGACGCGTGTCCGATGGAAGGGATTATCGCGGCGGAGTACGACAAGCTGCTCGGCCTGACCGAAAGGGGCTACACGGCGGCGGCGGCGGTCGCGGTGGGCTATCGCGCCGCGGATGATTCGAACGCGGCGCTCAAGAAGGTCCGGTTCGACCCGGCCGTCGGCGTGATCCGGGTGTGAGCCCGCCGGGCGGGAATCGGCAAGGTAATCGTCAGCTGGCAGGGCCCCGCACATCGTGCGGGACCGTTCACTTTGTCCTACGAAGCAACGCGGAACATGGGGTCAATACTCGGGAGCTCGGCGAAGCAGAGGAGGCGGGACGGGGACCGGCGGGGTACCCAAGACGCCCGAGCTTCACCGACGAGTCGTATCACTTCCCGCTCATCTGATCGATGAAGCGGTCGGCCTCGGCGATGGCGGCCTCCATGTCGCGGATGAGTGCGCCCACGTCGTTCTGGACCTCGACGGCGGTGCCCTGGAGCCCGGCGATGGCCTGGGCGTTGAGGTTGTGCTTGAGGAACAAAACCTGATTGCGAAGGCTGTCGAGCACGGGCTTCATCTTGCCCTCGGCCGACTTCATCATGCCGATGAGCTGGTCGTAGCGGGCCTTGGAATCGCCGAGCTGACGCTCGCTCTGGGCCCGCAGGCGGGCATCGGTGTACTGCGAGAGCTCGGCGTTCCACTCGGCGAAGAGTTTGGAGGCGACGACCTCGACGGTCTCGATCCGGGTCGAGACCGTCTTGGCCCGGCTCTCGGAACGCTCGTACTCCTTCTGCAGGGCGCGGTAGCGGCTTTCGAGCTCGCCGGGCTTGCCAGACTGGTTGGTGACGGCGAGGAACTCCTCGAGCGCGTCCTTAAACTGCACGCGGGCGGCGTCCTGCGCGTCGCGGGCGTCCCTCACGCGGTCGACAAGCTGCTCGCGCTTGGCGATCCCGAACGACTCACGGAGCGCGATGCCGGTGGACGTGCAGCCAACAAGGCCCACCGGCATCGCGATGGCGAGGAGCAGCAAAAATCCGGAGAGGACGCCCACGGCGGAGGGAGTCGTGCGGGCCGGGCTGGTGCTGCTGGCGCTGCTGGTCATGGAACAAGTGTACCGCCCGCGGGGCGGGGCTTGCCCAAGAACGCGGCCCCCGGTGGTGCGCACCGGGGGCCGTGGGTGGATGGACGGGAAGCTTCCCCTCCCGGATCTCAGGCGGCCTTGGCGGCGGCGGGAGCGTGCGCGGGGGCCGCGACCGGCGCGGGGGCCGCGGCCGGCGCGGGGGCCGCGGTCGGCGCGGGGGCCGCGACCGGCGCGGGGGCCGCGGTCGGCGCGGGGGCCACGGCGGGCGCGGGGGCCACGGCGGGCGCGGGGGCCACGGCGGGCGCGGGAGCCGGCGCGGCGGAGCCCTGGCGCTTGGCCATGGTCTCGCTGATGCGCTGGCTGAGCAGGTCGGGGGTGAAGGGCTTGACGACGTAGTTGTTCACGCCGGCCTTGATGGCCTCGATGACGCGGGCCTTCTCGCTCTCGGTGGTCACCATGATGACCGGAGTGGACTTGTTCTGCGTGCGGAAGGCCTTGACGAAGGACAGCCCGTCCATGATGGGCATATTCCAGTCGCAGAGGATCAAGTCGGGCTTGAACTCGTTGACTTTGTTGAGTGCGTCCTGGCCGTCGCAGGCCTCGGCCAGCGAGGTGTATCCGAGCTGCGTGAGCACGGACTTCTGGATGTTGCGCATGGTCTTCGAGTCGTCGATAAGCATGATCTTCATGGCGGGTCCTTCCGTCGGATGAAGTCCGGGGAACTGGCGGGGCAGGGTGCGGGGCTTGGCAGATGGGTTCGGTCAGTGGGCGGCCGCGGCGGCGGCGGGCTGGGCGGAGTCGGCGGTGTCGCACTGGCGGATGGCGATCTCGATGGCCATGTCGCCGCAGTCGCATCGGCAGGGGATGACGATGCACGGCACGTCCTTGGGGCGGCCGACGGTGTGGTTCTTGCCGACCACGACGCTGGGGGTCGAGATGTTCACGCGGGGTTGCCGGGGAACTTGCCCTTGGCGTTGCCGGAGACCATGTTGACCAGCTCGCCCACGGCGTCGGCAAAGTCTGGGCTGCTCGGATCCAGAGGGGCCCCGGCGAAGATCGAGACCACGCGGCTGGCGGTCTCGGCAGGGAAGGAGAGGACGATGGAGCCGACCACGTCGCCGGACATGCCGATGATGCCCGAGACGTCGTAGCTGGCGGCGGGGGTCTGCTTGATCTGCGGGTCGAGGATGTCGACGCGGAGCTGCAGCATCGTTGAAAAGACGTTCTGGATACTGGCGATGAACGGGGTGATGAAGGCGGGGTCCATGCTGGCTGTGCTCCTGCGTGGTCGTTGACGGGCGCACCAGCGCCCGATGGCAAGCGGGGGTGTATCGGTCGATCCGCGGACGATCTGCTCGTGATCCCGGCGGGAAGGCCTCGGGTTCGGGTTATCGGCGCGGGGCGGCGGCCCTCGCGGTTGTGAGTGGCGCGGCGGGCGAGGGGCGTGCGGCGCGGCCACGCTGCTCGGCGAGGTAGACCATGCGGGCGACGTCGACGATGAGGCTGACCCCGCCGTCGTCGCGCACGGTGGCGCCCGAGACGGGCCCGGCGCCCTCGGCCATGTCGTCCAGCGGTTTGATGACGACCTCCTGCTGCCCGATGAGGCGGGAGACGCGGAGTCCGACGCGGCGGTCGGCGTGCTGGATGACGACGACGAACGGCGAGTCCTTGCGGCGTTTGGCGGGTAGGCTGAAGACCTCGGCTCCGTCGAGCAGCGGAAGAACCCCGTCGCGGAGACGCATGACCGGCGCGCCCTGGATGGAGGAGAGCGGGCCGCCCTCGCCGGCCTCGGGCTTGACAATCTCGACGATGCTCGAGAGGGGCACGGCATAGGTCTCGTCGCCGATGCCGACCATCATCGCTGTGAGGATGGCGACGGTGAGAGGGATCTTGATGCTGATGACGGTGCTCTTGCCCTCGATCGAGTCGAGCTCGATGATCCCCTTGATCTTCTCGATGTTGGTGCGGACCACGTCCATGCCCACGCCGCGGCCGGAGAGGTCGGTGACCTGCTCGGCGGTGGAGAAGCCGGCGGCGAAGATGAACTTGCGGACCTCGTTGTCGGGCATGGCGGCAAGCTGCTCGCGGGTGACCAGGCCGCGCTCGACGGCCTTGTCGCCGATGCGCTGGCGGGAGAGCCCGCGCCCGTCGTCGATGATCTGGACCTTGACGTGCGAGCCCTCGTGGCAGGCGCGAAGAAGGATGGTGCCCTGCTCGGGCTTGCCCGCGGCGCGGCGCTGCTCGGGGGACTCGACGCCGTGGTCGGCGCTGTTCCGCATGATGTGCACCAGCGGGTCGCCGAGTTCCTCGATGACGGACTTGTCGACCTCGGTATCGGCCCCCTCGATGACCAGACGGATCTCCTTGCCGGTCTTGCGGGCCAGGTCGCGGATCAGGCGCGGATAGCGGCCAAAGAGCTTGTCCAGGGGCTGCATCCGGGTCTTCATCACCGCGACCTGCAGGTCGCTCGTCACGCGGTCGAGGTTGCTCGCGGCGGTGGTGAAGCCTTCGAGGAAGTCGTGACCGCCCAGGCCCTGAGCCGCGGCGGTGCGAGAGATCGCGCTGACGCGGTTCTTCTGGAGCACCAGCTCGCCCACGAGGTTCAGCAGGGATTCGAGGCGGCCCACCTCGACGCGGATGGTCTGTTCGATCGCCGCGGGACCGCCGGCGCCGGCCTTGGCGGGGTCGGCGTGCTCGGGTGCGGGGACGGGTGCTCGGGCGACGGGCTCGGCGTGAGCGATCGGGGTGGGCGTGGGGGCGTGCTCGTGCTCGGCGGGCTGGGCGGCCTCGGGCTCGATGGTTGGGGTCGGGAGTGTCGAGGATCTGGGCTCGGCGGCGATGGTCGCGGCCGGCTGAGCGGCGTCGGTCGGCTCAGCAGAGATGCTCGCGGCTTCGGATTCCTCGGGCGGGACGACGCCGTCGGCGATGAGGGCGGCGACGGGCGAGGCGCCCGGAGCGAGCGTGCGCTGGGGCGGGAGCGTGCCCTGCTCGACGATCTGGCTGATGGAGTTGCACAGGCCGGCGATGGGGCGCTTGATGACGGTGCCGAAGGCCAGCCCGTCGGCCTGCTCGCGGAGAAGCTCAAGGAGGGCGTGCAGCCGGGGCATCGTCTGGACGAGCAAGTCCTCGCCCAGGTCGCCCGCGTGGGCCCCGAGCTTGCAGAGCGAGGCGGAGAGCCCGCCCATCTGCTCAAACTCGAAGAAGTCGGCATTCTTGCCGAGGGATTCGCCGACCTCGGCAAGCTTGCCCGCGCCGGCGGCGCGGGTGCTTGCGCCCGGGAGCATCGCGGCGGCGGCCTCGGCTTGGGCCAGCGACTCGCGGACATCGACGACGAGGAACTCGATGAGCGACTGCTTGTTGTCGGGGAGGCGCAGGGGCGACTTCTCGACCATCGGCGTCGGGCCCGGCGGGGACGCGGAGAAGGCGATAGCGGCTCCGGTGTCCGAGTTCGTGCTTAGGGCCCTGAACGAGTCGGCGGTCTCCGCGACTGCGGCGACGAGCAGGGGCCCGGGGCCGGGAGCGGGGGGTGGGGGTTCATGGGCCGCGGCGGCCTGGGGCGCGGCGCTTGGCCTGCGCCCCTCGGCGACGGCGAGCAGGCCTTCGACGAGCGCGTCGTCGGCCTTGACCAGGTCCTCGCCGTTCTTCAGGTTCTCGAACTGCCGCTTGAGCACGTCGACGGCGCCCAGAATCAGGTCCATCGCGCCCTTGTCGAGCACGATCGACCCCGAGCGGGCGGAGTTGAGCGCGCTCTCGGCGGCGTGGGCGACGCTCACCAGGTTGGTCAGCGACAGGAAGCTCGCGCTGCCCTTGATCGTGTGCAGGGCGCGGAACACGCCGTTCAGCAGCTCGGGCTCCGTGGGCGTGGACTCGAGGACGACAAGATCGCGGTCCAGCCGGTCCAGCAGCTCGCCCGACTCGGTGAGGAAGTCCTGGATGATCTCCTGGTCGAACACGGCGTGCTCCTTCGGGTCGGTGTCTTGGCTTTGTCGGGGCGCGAGAGGCAAGTCGAGAACATTGGCTTCGGGCGGGACTAGGCGGCGCGGGCCGCGGGTTTGGGCGTCGGCGCCCCCGCGTGGTGTGCGCCGGCCTTGGCGTAGCAGAAGCCCTGGGGCATGGGCATGACCTCGAAGGGTGTGTTGAGGCCGCGGAGGGTCTCGGAGTGGCCGATGAAGAGCGTGCCGTCGGGCTTGAGCTGGTCGGCGAAGCTGTTGACGACCTGCGTCTTCATGACGTCGTCGAAGTAGATGAGGACGTTGCGACAGAAGATCACGTCGAAGGCGCCGAAGCGCTTGGCGGCCAGGCGGTCCTTGAGGTTGTGCACCTCGAAATGGACCATGCTCATGATCGTCGGGTCGAGCTTCCAGAACGCGCCTTCTTGCTTGAAGTAGCGCTGCTTCATCAGCGGGGGCGTGCTGCGGAGGGCGTAGTCCGTGTACTTGCCGCTCTGGGCGGTGGCGAGCACGAGCTCGGAGATGTCGGTGCCGAGGATCTCGATCTTCCAGTCCATCATCCGGACGCCCAGCGAGCGGTGGAGCATGATGGCCAGCGTGTACGGCTCCTCGCCGGAGGAGCAGGCCGACGACCAGATGCGGATTCGGCGGACGGCCTTGCGCGTCTCGAGCAGTTCCGGGAGCACGCTCTTCTCGAACACGTCGAGCTGGGGCTCGTTCCGGAAGAACGAGGTCTCGTTGATCGTGATCTTGTTGAACATCTCCTGGAACTCGTCCTCCTGGTAGGGGCCCGTGGTGAGGAACGCGATGTACTGGTCGTAGGTGTCGAACTCGAGCTCCTGCAAGCGGCGGCCCAGCCGCGACTCGAGGACGTACTTCTTGGCCTCGGGGAAGTGGATGCCCGCGCGGTCGTAGACGATCTTCGCCAAGCGCGCGAAGTGGGCCTGGGTCATCACGAGCTTGCTGCCGGCGGTGTCGGTCATGGTGGGGTCGTCTCTCGCGGCGGGTCGACGTCGAAGCGGGAGGCAACGCTCAGGCGGCCATGGCCGGCTGGCGGGGCTGGCCCTGGGCGGCGTTCTGGAAGAGCTTCTCGAGGTCCAGCAGGATCAGCAGCCGGGTGTCGAGCTTGCCCACTCCCGCGATGTAGTCCGAGTCGATCGAGCAGACCATCGCCGGCGCCGGCTCGACGATCGAGCTCTCGATGCGGAGCACCTCCTGCACGCGGTCGACGATGAAGCCCAGCGTCCGCCCGAGCACCTCGACAACGATGATGCGGCTCTGCTCGCTGTGCTCGGTGATGGGCATGCCGAACCGCTTGCGGAGGTCCAGCACAGGGATGATCTTGCCGCGGAGGTTGATCACGCCCTCGACGTCCGGCGGCGACTGCGGTACCCGGGTCAGGTCCATCATCCGGTTGATCTCCTGGACGGCCAGGATGTCGACGCCAAACTCTTCGGTCCCAATGCCGAAGGTCACCAGCTGCAGGGGAGCGGCCTTGCCCTCCTCGCGGGCGGTCTTGAGCGTCTCAGAGATCGGGGTGCGGCTGGAGGTGCTGGCGGCGTTGGACATGGCGGTTCTCCTTGCGGTCGGCGGCGTGGGTGGAGCCGGCGTCCAAGTTCGGACACCGGACCTTTACCTCCTATCGACGAAGTGTCGCCCGCGCTTTACGCAACGGGGAGATGCACGAACAAACGAGCTGTGTACCGCCGGCAGTCTCCCCCCGCCAGAGGTGTGCAGGAGGGCCATTGGGGAGAGTGGTGCGTGGTTGCCCGACGCTTCAGGCCGCTGCGCGGGACGACGCACCCGCGACCAGGCTTGCAAGGGTCTGGGCGATCTGGTCGGGCGTCATCGACGTGCCCCCGACTTCGGCGGCGGCCTTGGGCATGCCGTAAACCACGCTGGTGCCCGGGTCCTGGGCCAGCAGCAGCCCCCCCGCGGCCCGCAGTTCCTGCCCGCCGACCTTGCCGTCCTCGCCGATGCCTGTCAGCACAACGCCGACCACGTTCTTGCCGCACTGTCGGGCGGCCGAGGAGAGCAGCTCGTTGACACTGGGCTTGAACGGGGCGCTCAGCGGGTCGTCGGAGACTTCCAGCCGCACGGGCCCGGGCCCGATGGCGCGGACGCGGCCGTGCTTGGCGCCGGGAATGATGTACACCGAGCCGGGGTGCAGCGGCATGCCGTGCTCGCCGTGGACGACCGAGACGGCCGACATGGCGTCGATGCGCTCGCTCATGGCCTTGGTGAAACTTGCGGGCATGTGCTGGGCGACGACCACGGGGCACGGCAGCGAGGGCGGAAGCTTCGAGAGGATCTGCTCGAGCACCGGCGGGCCGCCGGTGGAGGAGCCGATCACGATCAGATCGACGCGACGGCCGGCGAGCGACATGGCTCGCAGGTCCATCATGGCGGCGGCGGCGGCGTTCGCCGCGGCGTGCTGGGCGGCGAGGGCGAAGCCCGGGGTGCGGGGACGCGGCGCGGGGAGCCCGCCGGGCTGGGCCGGGCGCGTCTCGCCCTCGGCACCGTTGCCCGCGGCGTAGGCGGCCTTCCAGGCGGCCCGCCGGATGCGGCTGGAGCCGATGGCCTTGATCTTGCGGATCAGGTCGGTCTTCATGTCGTCGATGTGGACGCTGAAGGTCGAGTGGTCCTTGGCGATGATGTCCGCGGCACCCTCGCGCATGGCCTGCAGCGCGTCGTGGCTGCCGGCGCTGGTGAGACTCGAGCAGATCAGCACGGCCGGCGGGCCGCCCGGATTGTCCTTGCACTCTCGCCGGATCGCCGCCAGGGCCTGGTGCCCGTTCATGATCGGCATCTCGATATCGAGCGTGATCACGTCGGGCGCATGCTTCTTGGCCTTTTCAACGGCTTCCTGCCCGTTGCGGGCCGTGTCGACCACGATGAGCGACGGGTCGGACGCGATCATCTGGCTGATCGCTTTCCGCATGAACGCCGAATCGTCGCAGACCAGCACGCGCAGCGTTTCGCCAGCCGCCGCAGACTTCGGGCTTAGGGGCGGGCCGGGCGGGGTTGGAGTCGGCGTGGTCACGGCGGGGTGGCGCTCCGGAGTGCGAGCGTGCGCCTTGCATCGACCGGTCAACGCGCCGGCTTCATCGACTCTGGCGACTGAACGGCCGCGGCGTGCAAACCCGGGGGACTTGCGGCTGCCGAGGAGGGCCGGTTCTCGGACCCGCACCGCGTGGTTATGGGCCCACCGGCGTCAGGCGCGGGTCGCGCCCGAGGATCGCGTCCAGCAGCTCGCCAGCGCGGCGCCTGGCCAAGCTCATACTGCGCACGAACTCGACCCGCCCGCCGCGCCCCGGCTCGGGCAGCCGGATCGACCACAGGGCCAGAAACGAATCCGGTGTCAC
>Ga0105048_10017188_pt1 | contig 11159 bp, 8 predicted proteins | sample MAT05_FD_78382 | JGI IMG/M metagenome (GOLD analysis project Ga0105048, IMG submission 78382) | Freshwater microbial communities from Lake Fryxell liftoff mats and glacier meltwater in Antarctica - MAT-05 | ecosystem: Environmental > Aquatic > Freshwater > Ice > Liftoff microbial mat | place...
GCGGCCGCCGTGATCCGCGCCGCCCGCGCCCGCCGCCCGCGCCTGCCCGCCGTCCACTTCGCCTGGATCGACAGCCCGGACGTGAACGCCCTCGCGTTCCGCCACCGGGATCGTTACTTCGTCGGCCTCAACGCGGGGACGCTGGTCCTCCTGAATCTGGTCTTCGGCCGGATGCTCGGCCACCCCGAGGTGCTGACCGCGGTGGGCGACCCGGCCGCCGAATCCGCCGGGCCGCCGCTCGCCGGGTTGGGCACGGACGCCCGCTTCGTCACCTCCCCCGACCACCGCGTCACGGTGCCGGTGGACGCGACCCGCCGGCGGTACTGCCTGCACCTGCGCGACGAGGCGGTCGCGTTCCTCGCCGCCCACGCCCTCGCCCACGTCGCCCACGGCCACGTCGATCGGGCGGCCGCGGTCCACGGCCGGCCGGTCGTGGCCGAACGCGGGCGGGCGGCCGCGACGCCCGACCCGCCGCTCACCTGTCAGTCACTGGAACTCGACGCCGACCGCGGGGCGATGGCCGCCGTGCTGGGAGAAATCCGCGACCGGCGGACCGCCCCGGCCGGTGAAGAACACTCCGACCGGCAGCCGATCCGGGCCGTGTTCGACGCGGCGTTCGCGGTCTACACGGTGTTCCGCCTGTTCGGTGCCGACGCGCCGGGGGTCGAACTCGCCGCCGCGCGGTCGCCGCCGTTCCGGGTCCGCCAGTTGAACGCGGCGGGGGCGGCGACCGCCTACGTTTTGGACGAGTGGGACGCCGCGATCGTCCACCCGTGCGCGAAGGCGGGGGCCGACGCCCTGGACGAAGTCGAACGGGCGTTCGCCCGCCTCACGGGTGAAGCGCCGGCCGTGGCGGGCCTGCAACTGACGCGCGGCGGGGCCGCCTGGGCGCACGTCGGCGGCCGGCTGCGGACCCACTGGGCGAACGAGGTGCGGCCCGAGTTGTTGCCGTTCGCCCACGGCGAGTTGCCGGATTGACCCGCGGGCCGTCCGGTCGTAAGACGCGGGGGTGGGGGTGGAGTAGCAGTCAACTCGTCGGGCTAATCCCCCGAAGCCGTGGGTGCGAATCCCACCCCCCGCATTTCTCACGTCGTCCCCAGACCCGCCCCAATTACGGTAGCCAGATCATCCGGCCGGCGGGGGCCGAACCGGAAACCGTTGCCGGGTATCCTAGCCCGAGACGAAGCCCCGGAGTCGCCGCCGATGAGTACCCTGCACCGCCTGACCGACCGCGGGCTGGTCAAGCCGCCCCGCTGGTTGCCCGCGAACGTCCAGTACGAGACGATCATGGGGTCGGTCGCCTACGGCGTATCGTCCGACACCAGCGACGTGGACGTGTACGGGTGGGCGATCCCGCCGAAGGACGACGTGTTCCCCCACCTCCGCGGCGAGGTCGCCGGGTTCGGCCGGCAGCACAAGCGGTTCGAGCAGTTCCAAGACCACCACGTCGCCGACCCGTCGGCCCTGGCAGGGCACGGCCGGGTCTACGATCTTACGATCTTCGGCATCGTGAAGTTCTTCCAACTGGCGATGGATAACAACCCGAACGTGATCGACTGCCTGTTCACGCCGGTCACCTGCGTCCTCCACAGCACCCGGGTCGGGAACCTCGTGCGGGAGAACCGGCGGCGGTTCCTCCACCGCGGGGCGTGGCCGAAGTTCAAGGGGTACGCCTACAGCCAACTACACAAGCTGGCAATCAAGCAGCCGACCGGAAAGCGGGCCGAGCTGGTGGCGCGGCACGGGTACGACACCAAGTTCGCGTACCACGTCGTCCGGTTGCTCGGCGAGGTCGAGCAAATTCTGGTCGAGGGGGACATCGACCTGCAACGCGACCGCGAGCGGCTCAAGGCGATCCGCCGCGGGGAGTGGTCGGAGGACCGACTGCGGGCGTGGGCGGCCGACAAGGAGGCCGACCTGGAGCGGGCCTACGCCGCGAGTTTGCTCCCCGCCGCCCCGGACGAGGACGGGTTAAAGAAGCTGCTGTTGAACTGCCTGGAGGAACACTACGGCAGTCTTCAAGAGTGCGTGGTCGAACCCGACCGGGCGGTCGCCGCCCTCCGGAGCATCCGGGCCGAACTGGACAGGGTGAGGGATTTGCTATGAGCGAACACTGGTCGTCGGCCGCCGACGAACGACTCCGGGCCGAAGTCGCCGGGCACCCTTACCGGCTCGCGTTCGCCACCGTCAGCGGGGCACACTTGTACGGTTTTCCGTCCCCCGATTCGGACTTCGACCTGCGGGGCGTCCACTTCCTGCCGGTGGAGGAGGTAGTCGGGCTGGACGCCGGACGGGAAACGGTGGCTTCGTCCACCACCGCCGGTGGCGTCGAGGTGGACCTCGTTACCCACGACGCGAAGAAGTTCTTCGGGCTGCTCCTCAAGAAGAACGGCTATGTGCTGGAACAGCTCCTGTCGCCACTGGTCGTCCACACCACGCCGGAACACGACGAGTTGAAGGCACTCGCCCGCGGGTGCGTGACCCGGCACCACGCCCACCACTACCTGGGGTTCGCCGAAACCCAGTGGCGGCTGTTCGACAAGGAACGGCCTCGGCGGGTGAAGCCGCTGTTGTACCTGTACCGGGTGCTGCTGACCGGCATCCGGCTGGTGCGGACGGGTGAGATCGAGGCGAATCTGATCCGGCTGAACGCCGAGGCCCGGCTGCCACACGTCGATGACTTGATCGCCCGGAAGCAAGCCGGGCCGGAGCAGTCGGCCCTGGTTGATGCGGACGTGGCGTTCCACCGGCGGGAGTACGACCGGCTGCGGGCGGAACTGGAGGAGGCTCATCGAAAGAGTATTCTGCCCGAAGTTCCGTCGGTCCGGGCGGCACTCAACGACTTGCTCGTCCGACTGCGGCTCGCAATCTGAGCGGGCAAGCAGGCACGGAATCGAGTCGTCCGTGGCGGCTGGAATGTGGCCCGCTCGCTCCGCGAGCGGTCTACCCCCCGTTATCGACGGGCTGCCGGGACGGGCGGGAAGTAACCGCTCGCGGAGCGAGCGGGCCACATTACAAACCGGCTACAACGGACGACTACTTCGCCCCGCCCGCGATCTCGGCCAGCGATTTGACCAGCCGGGCGGGGTCGTCGGCGGAGAGCGATTCGGGGCGGTGGGCCAGCAGCGGCAACACTTCCGCGCGACTACCCAGGCCCGCGCCGAGGTGGAGTTCCAGGCCGAGTTTCCGCACCCGCGGGACGAGCGTGCCGTCGGCCAACCACTTCGGCCACAGGCGGACGACCGTGACCCCGGCCGCCGCGAACGGCTCGATGTCGCGCACCGCCGGCACCAGCCCGATCTGCCGGGCGTCAGGTAACAGCTTGCGGAATTGCTTCGCGTGTTCGACCGAGCGTACGCCCACGACGGCCCGCTTCGGCTCGCCGAACTGCCGGACTGCGGCCGCGACCGCCTTCGCGTAGTCGTCGCCGTCTTCCTTCAAGTCGAGCATGATGCCGATCTTGCCCTTGCCGAGTTCCAACACTTCGCGGAGCGTCGGCACCCGTTCGCCGGCGAACTTCGCGTCGAACTTGCTCCCGGCGTCGAGCGCCTTCACCTCGGCGAGTGTCAGGTCGGCGAGCTTGCCGGTCCCGGTCGTGGTGCGGTCCACCTCGGGGTCGTGGAGGCAGACCAGCACGCCGTCCTGCGTCGTCCGCACGTCCACCTCGGCGACGTGGGCCTTCGCCTCGATCGCCCGGCCGACGCCCGCCAGCGTGTTGCCCGGCCGGTCGGCGCACGACCCCATGTGGCCGATCACCTCCGTGACGCGCGCGGCCGCACTCGCCGGCGACCGGACGGGCGGGTCGGCGGCCGGCACCACGGCGACGACGGCGACGACGGCGAGCAACGGGCCGAACGACGGACGAAAGTACATGGGTGGTTCCAGGGAGGGAATACCGGTACGTGGGAGAGCCAGCTCCTGGGCCGCGAACCGCGTGTCCCCCGATCACCTCTCCGCCGCCCCGGCCCCCCCCGGGACTGGGCCGGCGGGCGGGGTCGCGTCGCGGATCGCCAGGTGGCGCGTGAGGGCGGTGATCTCGCGTTCGAGTCGTAGGCAGCGGGCGTGCAAGAAGAACGTGGTCCACAGGAACGCGAGGACGAAGACGTACAGAATCACGTCGGCCCCGCGGCCGATCCCGAGCAGCTCGGCGACCCGCTGGACGAGTAGCGGGTCGGCGATGGCGGCGGCGGCCCCGGCCCACACGACGCACCGCAGCAGTCGGACGACGACGCTCGCCCCGGACCGATACCAGTACCACAGGTCGCGGGCGAGGAGGCCGGCGAGGGCGGCCACCGCGAGGAGTTGGAAGGCGCTCATTTCACCACCCGGCCGACCAGGAATTGCCACGCCACCCGCACCGCGTTGAGCGAACTCTGCCCCTTCGCCAGCGTCGCCGCCGTGTACCGGACCGTCACCGGCACCTCGCGGTAGCGCAGCCCGAGGCGGCGGATCTCGTCGAAGATTTCCGACGCGTGGGACATGCGGTCTTGGCGGATGCGCACGGCCGCCGCCGCCGCCCGGGTGAACCCGCGCAGCCCGTTGTGCGTGTCCGTCACCCGGACGCGCGACACGACGCGGGTGAAGGCGACCGCGAGCTTCAGCACCGCCCACCGGGTGAACGGCATGCCGACGGTCCGGCCGAGGAAGCGCGACCCGAGGGTCACGTCGGCGTCGCCGGCGAGGAGCGGGGCGACCACCGCCGGGATGTCGGCCGGGTCGTGCTGGCCGTCCGAGTCGAACGTCACGACCACGGCCGCCCCGCGGAGGAGGGCGAAGTCGATGCCCGTCTGGAGGGCGGCCCCCTGCCCGCGGTTGAGCGGGTGGCGGAGCACCCACGCCCCGCACGCCCGGGCGATCGCCCCGGACTCGTCCGGCGAGCCGTCGTCGACCACGACCGCGTTCGGGAAGCGCGGGAGCAGTTCGGCGAGGGTGGCGCGGATGCGCGCCGCCTCCTTGTAGGCGGGGACCACGACCCAGACTGCGGCGGCGTCAGCGGGGGGCAAGGTACACCTCCGGTCGGGCCGGGGCCGGCGGGTAGAGGGCATCCACCCACCGGGCGAGGGTCGGGAAGAAGTCGGCCGGGCGCGGCACGCCGGGCCGGGCGAGGGCGACGCCCGCCGCCAGCGCCCGCCGGACGGCTTCACGGACCGCGGCGGGGGTGCGGGCGCACAGGATCAGCCCCGGCAGCGCCCGGTACGGGGCGAAGCCCGGGTCGTCGCCGAGGACGACCGGCAGCCCGCACGCGAGCGCCTCCTGGACTACCAGCGGGAACCCCTCTCGGACTTCGGCCGGCAGCACCAGCAGGTCGGCCGCGTGGTACACCCGCCGGAGTTCGTGCTGCGGCCGCGGCGGCAGGTACGCCACGCCGGGGCGGGGCAGTGGGCCGAGAATCGCGGGGTCGCCCGGCCCGCAGAACACCAGATCGACCGCCGGGTCGGCGGCCGCGAGCAGGAGCGGCACGCCCTTCGTCGGGATCAACCGCCCGACGAACACGGCCCGCGGGCGGTCGTCGTCCCACCCCAGGTCCGCCCGCGCCCGTGTCCGCTCGGCGGCCGTCGGCGGGAAGAACAGGTCGCCGTCCACCGGGTTCGCCAGGAACTCGGCGTCGCGCCGCCGGCCGAGGCGGTTCATCGTCCGCTGGACGCGGGCGTTGTACGTCACCACCCGGCCGGCGATGGCGGCGGCCAGGCGGCCCACGGTTTCGGCCCCGAGGCGCGCCGCGAGCGTCGCCGGCCGCGAGCCGAACCGCTGCACCCCGCCGTGGTCGGTCAGGACGCACGGCACCCCGCGCAGGCGGGCGACCACGAGGGCGAGGACCGCGTTTACGAACAGGAACCCGTGGGCGTGGACCACGTCGGCCCGCCCGACCTCGCGCCACAACACCGCTGCGAGGCGCGGGCCGAAGAGCGGGTACGGGATGCCCAGGTGCCGCTCGGCGGCGTGCCACGCCGGGACGCGGACGACGCGGACGGCCGGCGGGTAGGCGGGCGACCGGCCGGCCCCGGTCCCGTCGCTCGTCACCAGCGCGACCGCATGCCCGGCGGCGGCAAGCGCCCGCACCTCCAGGTCCACCAGGTTCTCGACCCCGCCGACGTGCGGCAGGGCGAGGTGGGAGACGACGACGACGCGCACCGTCACCCACCCCCGCGTTCGGCCGGTTTCCGCGCCACCACCATGCCCATCGACACCCGCCCGAGGACGTGGTTCTCGAACAGGCACCACGGGACCGCCGCGAACGTGACCGCCGCCCCGACCGCCCGCCCGACCAGCGGCCGCCATCCGCCCTTGCCGTACAAGTGGGTGACGGTCGCCCCGGGGATCAGCGACGACCCGATCTGGCCGGCGCAGTTCAGGGCCGAATCGGGGACGAGGGAGATGTGCTCGAACCCGGCCGCCCGGCACGCCCCGGTCAGCCCGCGGCGCGTCGGCAGCGACAGGTGCCGCGGGGCCTCGGCGGTGTGAATCCACCGCCGGCCGAACACCCGGGCCTGGACGCAGTCCACGAACGGGACGGTGGCCGTCATCCACCCGCCGGGCTTGAGTAGGTCGAACGCCGCGGCCAGCATCCGGCGCACGTCGGGGATGTGTTCGACCAGGAAGAATGAGGTGACCAAATCGAACGACCCCGGGGCGGCGACCCCGGCGAGGGCCGACACGTCGGCGCAGGTCGCCGGGATGCCGAGGTCGTTGCGCAGGTAGCGGACCATCTCGGGCTGCACGTCGAGGCCGTGGACGGCGAACCCGAGGCGGCGGAAGCGGAGCAGCCGCAGCCCGGCCCCGCAGCCGACATCAAGGAGCCGCTTCCCGTCGCCGCGCCGCCACCCGCACGCCCGCATCACGTTCCGCGTCTGGGCGGCGTACTGCGGGCCGAAGAAGAGGTGGTATTCCGCCCAGCTCAGCGCCCGCTTGAGCGGACTCCGACCGCCCAATTCCTGCGTGAAGCTGTACACCGGCGGGTAAAAGCCGGGCAACTCCGCGGTCGCGGGCTGTGGGACGAGGAGGGCCGACCCGCACCGCCGGCACTGCAGAAACGTCCGCTCGCCGGGCACGAACCCGAGCCGGTCGCGGACCCGGTCGTAGAGCGGCAGCAGGTCGCCGCACCCGCAGTACAGGCACGCCGGGGCGGTCGCAACGGGTGGTGCAACGGGTACGGCGGAGGTCATGGCTTACCGCCCGCGGGTTCGGCTTCGGGCAGGTACGGCTTGCCGGCCCGGTAGCGGGCGGTGCGGGCGTCGATCCGGGACGCGAGGTAGGCGTCGCCGGCGGCCCGGGCGAGGTCGGCGGCCAGCCCGGACTCGGCCACGGCCGCGGGGTACCGCCCGATGCGGGCGAGGCAGACGGCGTGCGTGTCGTGGTAGTCCGCGGGGGCGGCCGGGGCCATCCGGCAGGCGGCGGCCGCGAACCACGCGACGAGCCGCAGGTTCGCCGGCTTCGCGTCCGGGTCGGTCGCCGTCCGCCGGGAGGTCTTGTTCAAGAGCGCGGCGTACTCCGGGTCGAGCCGGTGGGCCTCCCGGAACTCGGCGTCGGCGTCCGCCGGGCGGCCGGTTGCGAGCAGGGCGATCCCCAGGTGCGCCCGGGCGAACTTGTCCGCCGGCGACTTCTCCGCCATCCGCCGGAAGTACGGCTCGGCCTCGGCCGGGCGGCCGTCGGCCAACAGGCAGAGGCCGAATTCAAACCCCGTCTCGACGGAAGCGGGGTTCTCGGCAACCAACTCCCGGGAGAGGGCGACCGCTTCCGCCGCCCGCCCGGATTCGCGCAACACCCGGACCCGCTCGATCCGGAGGTTGGGCAGGCGGAGGGGTAGGGCCATCGCCGCTTCCAACTCGGCGTCGGCTGCGGCCACGTCGCCGGCGGCGAACAGCTGGACCGCGAGGTTCAACCGCGCCCCCCCGTTCGCCGGCCGCTCGGCCGCGTCGGCCGCGTACAGCCGGGCCGGGGAACTGTAGTCCTCGTTCCGTACTACGGTGAGCATCGCCAGCACCACGACCACGACGGCCGCCGCCCCCCCGAGCGCCGGCCCGACCCGCCGCCCGCCCGCCGCGCGACCGCACTCGGCCGCCCCACACACGACGAGTAAAACGACGGCCGCGAGGGGCAGGTACATGCGGTGTTCGAACACGGCGTCTTGAATCGGCACGAAGCTCGACGTGGGGGCGAGGATGAGGAAGAACCACGCCCCGAGGAAGCCCCACGCCGTCCCCCGGGCGACGCCCCAGCCGGTCGCCGCCAGCAGCGCGAGGATCGCCGACCCCTGCGGCCAGCAGTCGGCGAGCGAGCGGCACGGCGGCCAGTCGAGGTAGTCGAGCGTCAACCCGACCGGCCAGACCGCGAGCCGGAGGTAATGGAATAAGACGCCGGCCTGGGTGAGCAGGTAGGTGTACGGGGTGTAGACCTTCACCCCGAGTCCGACGGTCCCGGCGTCGTCGGTCAGGAAGCCGGAGAAGATCAGGTACGCGGCTTCGACCGCCGGCGGGACGGCGAGGGCGGCGCACACCTTCCACCGCGCCCGGACCGCCCGCCGCCACGAGTCCGAGAGGAACGCCCGGTCGTAGATCAGGACGAGCGGCGGGAGGGCGACGGTCATCTCCTTGCACCCCGTGGCGACGGCGCAGCTGGCGACCGCCGCCGCGTTCCACCACACGGAATGCCGGTCGGCCGTCGCCCCCCGCAGCACGCACCAGAGCGCGAGTAAGAAAAACAGCCCCATCATCGACTCGCAGCGCTGAATCACATACGTGACCGACTGCGTTTGCAGCGGGTGGACCATCCACACGAGCGCGGCGACCAGCCCGACCCACCCGGCCCACGCCCCGTACCGCCCGCCGAACCGGGGCAGGGCGAGGGTCCGGCGGACGAGGTCGTACAGCACCACCGCCGCGAGGACGTGGACGAGCAAGTTGGCGGCGTGATACCCCCGCGGGTTCAGCCCGTCGAGCCAGTAGTTGACCGAGAGGCTGACGGCGATCACCGGCCGCGGGGCCATCGAGCTGGCGAACGGGCGGCCGACGTTCGGGTCGGCCACGAACCGCGAGTCGTCGAGGACGAACGCCCCGTGCAGCGAGTTGTAGTACGCGAACAACCCGACCAGCGCGAGCAGCGCTACCGCCTTGGCGGGGGCGGGACGGACGGCGGGGGTGAACGGGGCGGCGGTCACGGTGTGTTTTCGGCTCTCAAAGGGTTATGGGAAAGCGCCCGTTGTTGCGCATTTGTGGGCGGGGGAAGTAGACATTCTTACCCGTGCAAGGCGCTCAATTTCGATAGGCGCACGCCTTGAGCGCCTTGATCGCCTTGCACGGTTTCCAGCACGTTTCAAGTCGCCTCGGCGTCAGAGTGAGCGCCTTCCCCGCGGCCCTCTGCACCCAACCGCCGGTTTTCAGACACACGTTCACAGCGGGTCGGTCCGGATGGCGACGAGCTGGCGGGTGAGCGGGTCCGGCTTGCCCGCGTCGCCGGTCTCGTCGAGCAAAATCGTCCAGCCTTTCGTGGCACGGAGGCGGTCGCGGAGCTTGCGGGCGTGGTCGGCCTCGACCACGAGCAGGTTGACGCGGTACTTCTCCAGCACGTCCCACCACCCGGCGTCGCCCCGGCCGACGACGCCGAGTTCCTCCCAGTAGTCCGGGTGGAAGAGGTGGATGTGGGCGTAGGTCACGGGCACGTCCGGGGCGAGCGCCCACATCAGGTAGTCGCCCTGCATCGGCGTCGCCATGATCGTCCCGCTGAACCGCCCGTCGGGGTAGCGGGCGTGCAGGACGGCGGCCATCTCGCCGGCCCACGGCAGTTCGGGCACGGGCTGCCCGCGGACCACCCGGGCGACCGCCCACGGCGTCCCGGCCGACACCGCGGCCCCGACCGGGGCCGGGTCGCCGGAGAGCACCCACTGCGACGGGGTGGACCACATGAAGATCGGGAACAGGAGCAATAACCCGACGGCGGTCTTGCGGAGGCTCGGGACGCTCGCGGCCGGGGTGAGGCGGGCCGGCCACCGGGCCGCGAGGTCCGCCCATCGCGGCACCAATACCCACGGCACCAGCATCGCCCACCAGATGATGAAGCGGTTCTGCAGCGCCGCCCCGGTGCCGAACAGCAACAGTACGACCAGGTGGTGCGGCGGCATCGGCTTGCGGCCGGCGAGTTGCGTGAGGACTACGAGCGCGAGCGACAGCATGAAGATCCAGTGCCACCCCTTCGCCCAGCTGAACATCAGCGGCTGCCATTCGGTGATCGCCCCGACGAGGCTCGGGTGCGTGGACAGCGCCAGCGTACGCGAATAGAGGGCGAGCCCGTAGGGGTTCAGCACCCCGACCGCGACGACCGACAGGCACAGAGCGACGGCGAGGCGGGCGGCGTGCGGGTCGCGCCACGGCCGCCGGTTCCCGTCCGTCGCCAGCTTCACGACCCGCCCGAGGAGGACGGCCGCGAGCAGCACGAAGGCGACGACGTAGCTGCCGTGCCCGTTCGCCCAGACGACAAGTAAAAGGGGAATCAGTAGTAGTGCCCGCCGCGACAGGATCGACCGGGTGAGCGGCACCAGGAGGACGGCGAACCCGAACTGGGCGAACGTCTGGGGGCGGAAGACGGCGAGGTTCGACAGGTCGATCATGGCGACCGCGACCAGCCCGACCACGGCGACCGGCCACGACCGCCCGGCGCGGACGAACACGGCGAGCAGGACCGCGAAGCGGGCGGCGGTGAGCAGGGCGTGCGACAGCCGCAACATCTCCACCCCGCCGGCCATCCGCCGCATCTCATTGCCCCCGGCCAGCCATTCCCCGAGCGCGTACGCCCCGTACATCGGCAGCTGGGTGAGGGTGTAGAACTGGGTGAACGGCACCCGCCCGTCCCACCACGGGCAGAACGGCTCCCGCTCCGGGATCGCCCGGTGTTCGACCATCCACTGCCCGTAGCGGGCGTGGCCCCACACGTCGGTGTGCCACAGCGGGACGACCGAGGCGACGACGAACAGGAAGCCGACGAAACCGATGGCGACGAGGTGGACCGTTCGCAGGTAAAACGGGGCAAGGGGCGAGTTCGGGTCGGTGAAGTCGATCCCTGCCCCGAGTGCGGGGGGGACGGCAGCCGGTGCGTCGCGGGCTTCCTCTGCCATACGGTCGAATTCCAGGGCACCCCGGCCCGTGTGGGTTGGCGGGCCGATCGGGTAC
>Ga0105048_10017190_pt1 | contig 11158 bp, 10 predicted proteins | sample MAT05_FD_78382 | JGI IMG/M metagenome (GOLD analysis project Ga0105048, IMG submission 78382) | Freshwater microbial communities from Lake Fryxell liftoff mats and glacier meltwater in Antarctica - MAT-05 | ecosystem: Environmental > Aquatic > Freshwater > Ice > Liftoff microbial mat | place...
CGAGCAAGACAGCGGCGGCGGCGGCCAGGCCCAGCCCTGACTGCCAGTCCCGCCGCGACGGGGGCGGTCGACTCGTCCGGACACGCCGGGAGGTGCCAGCGTCCGGCTGGTCACCGCCCGGCCCCGCTGCCGACCGGCTCCGGATGGCGCACCGGCGGCGGGTCAACCGGTTTCGGTCCTGGTCCGGAGCCGCCTTGGTTCACCCAGCACATGCTGCGGATTGACTGCTTGTCCCAGCAGTGCCGAAAGTCCCGACTCTGCAGGGCAGTGGCGACGGCGCAGGCCTGGACCCGTCGCCGGGCGCTCAGACGGCGGTCGGGAACGGCACCGTCCAGCGCATCCTCGTCCCGCCGACCGCGCCGGGCGAGACCTCGAGCGAGCCACCCAGCTCGCGTGCCCGCTCCTCCAGGTCGACCAGGCCGCTCCACGGACAGCCGCCGGCCATCCCGAGGCCGTCGTCCTCCACCTGCACCGTGAACAGGCCCGCTCTGGCGCTGACGTCCACCTCGACCGAGGTCGACCTGGCGTGCCGCGCAGCGTTCGCCAGCCCCTCTCGGAGCACGGACACTGCGTGGGCGGTGATGCGCGCGTCGGTGCACGTGTCGATCAGTCCGCTCATGCGCAGTCCAGGCGGGAAGCCGAGCTGCACCGCTCCCCCGTCGACCGCCTGCAGGACCTGGACCCGCAACGAGGGCCGGGCCACCACCGGAGCCTGCATGTCGTAGATCGTCGAACGCAGATCCCGGATGGTGCTGTCCAGCTCCTGCACGGCGCGGTTGACCCACGCAACCGCCTGGACCGGATCGTGCTCCACGAGCCCGAGCGCGCCCTGCAGGTGCATGCCGGTGGCGAAGATCCGCTGGACCACCCGGTCGTGCAGGTCCAACCCGATCCGGTCCCGTTCCACGATGAGGGCGAAGCGCCCGGCGTCGTCACGTTGCTGCGCGAGCTCCAGCGCCACAGCGGCCTGCGCGGCGAATCCCGCCAGTGGCGCTGTCACCTCCGGCGCCGGTGGTTGAGCCCAGAGCAGGACGAGGACCCGGCGGACCGCACACCCACGGGGCCCGAGTGGAACGGCCGTGCCCGACGCCCGCGCCGTCTGCACCGTGGCCGGACGCCCGTCGGCCAGGGCCTGTTCGAGCGGCTCCGCGAGCGAGCGCAGCAGCTCCTGCAGGTCTGCGCCACCGGTCTTCTCCAGGGACAGCTCCCCACCGGTGGCGATGGCGACGAAGGCGACGTCAGGGTGCAGGAGCTCACGTACCCGGTCGACCACGAGCGCGATCACGTCCTGGCGGTCAGCACCGGACAGCAGCGACAGGCAGACCTCGCTGCCCGCCTCCACCCACGCCGCCGAACGGCGCCTCGTGTCGTGCCGCCGGGCGTTCTGCACCGCGATGCCGGCCGCGCCGGCCAGCGCCAGCACGACCCGCCGGTCCTCCTCGGTGAAGCGGCCGCCGTCGCGCTTCCCGGCCAGGGAGAGCACGCCGAAGACCTCGTCGCCGCCCCGTACGCGAACGTCGAGGCAGGTCTGCTCGACGCGATGCTGCGTGCGGGACCCTGAGACGTCCTGGTCGTCGGCCAACCACGGCGAACGCTCGTGCCGCATCCGCTCGTCCGGCAGCTCGTGACTGCCGGGTGGGATGGCCCTGGTCACGACGGTCCCCCTGCCTGCGGCGATGCTGACGTACCGGGTCAGGCCCTCCCCGCACCGCTGGATGACCTCGAGCGAGCCGTGACGGGCGTCGACCAAGCTGATCGAGGTCTCGACGACCCGCTCAAGGGCAACCTGGAGCGGCAACCCGGAGCCGACAGCCAGGACGGTGTCCATGACCCGGCCTGCTTTCCTGAGCGCGTCCACATCCGTCCCGGGCTGCAGCTCGCGCACCGCCAGCAGGGTCGAGACGGAGCTGTTCGTCCGCATCGGCTCAGGCACGGCAAGGGCCGCTCGACCGAGCCTGGCGGGCGGCCTTGTCCACGGCACGCACGAGGGCGAGCGCTGCCCGAGGGGAGTGGCGACCGGGGGTGCAGCTCGGAAAGGACCAGTCCACGAGGGACTCCTCGGAAGGAGGAACGCGCAAGCGCGCCGGCATTGGACGTTGTCCGAGGTGCGCGGCGGCGACGCGACGCACCTGACCCGACTGGCTGTTGGTCAGCACAGCCAACGTACACGCCGACTGGGCGTTCGGCCCCGACCGTCGGGTTGCTCATTCGGCTACATGTCGTTGGGGCCCCCCAGCCGGGTAGTCCAGACCCATGCACGATGACGACGACCTCACCAAGAGCCTTGCGGGTCTGTCCGGGTTGCTGACCGGTCACCGGCCCGTGCGCGAGACCCTGGTGGAGATCGCGGGCTTCGCCGTGCAGGCCATCCCCGGCGCTGACGGCGCCGGCTTGACCATGCTCGAGGGCGGTCGCGCCCAGACCGTCGTCGCCAGTGCCGAGTTCGTCCACCAGGTGGACGACGTGCAGTACGAGCTCGGGGAGGGGCCGTGCATCCTGGCGGTGGAGTCCGGCCGTACGCAGTCGTCGGGGTCCCTGGGCGGCGAGGCCAGGTGGCCGCACTTCGGCCCCCGGGTGGGCCGGATGGGGGTGCACAGCGCACTGAGCCTGCCCTTGCTGCTCCCCGACCGGGTCGTCGGGGCGATGAACGTCTACGCCCATGCCAAGAACGCGTTCACCCCCGACGCCTGCCGCATCGGCGAGCTGTTCGCCGTGCCCGCAGCCGTGACCGTGCACAACGCCCAGGTCCTGTCCCGGTCGCAGCGACTGACCGAGCGGCTGGCCGAGGCCCTCACCAGCAGGGCTGTCGTCGAGCAGGCGCGGGGCATCTTGATGAGCCGGTCCGGCGAGAGCCCTGAGCACACCTTGGAACGGCTGCGGACGCTGAGCCAGGAACAACAGGTCAAGCTCGTCGTGGTCGCCCAGCAGATCGTGGACGACGCCCGGCGTCGGGCCCGCACCCGACCCACCGGGACGTGAGTGCGGCGGCGGACTCGGCGAGGCCGAGGACCAGCTCGTCGTTGCGGCGGTGCCCAGTGCGGCGCGAGCCGGCGACCTCATACGACATCCTGCTCTGCGCCTCGCGTTCGGAGTTCTGAGCTTCGGGCACACCAGCAACGTGGAACCACCACACAGCACGATCCCCGATCAGGTGCACGTCGAACTCGGTCCGGGGTCGGAGGCTGCGGGTGAGGCTCGGACGCTGACCAACACGACGCTGCGGCGGTGGAACCTGCCGGCGCTGCTCGACCCGATCGTGCTGGCCGCCTCCGAGCTCGTCACCAACGCCCTCAAGCATAGACGCCCGCCGGTCACCCTGCGGCTTCGCCGACGTTGCGAGGCTGTTCTGCTCGAGGTGCACGACGAGGCGTCCGTGGTCTCCCGCGAGGCGTCGCGACCCGTCGAGGGCGACGAGTCCGGCCGTGGCCTGCTCATCGTCGAGGCTCTTGCTGCTGACGTCGGAGTGCGGGACATTACCGGCGACGGCAAGGTCGCCTGGGCGTCGTTCCCTGCAGGGAGCTAGCACCACGTCGGGCGGTGCTCCGCGACGAGCAAGGCCAGGTCGTCACGGAGCTCACCTGGGAGAGAGCCCGAAGGTCTGAGAGCACGCGGTCGAGTGCGGCGTCGAGCGGCCCGGCGCCACGTGGCGCCCTGAGGTCGCCGAGGTCGAGGCCGCGCTGAGGGCTCCGGAGGTTGATGGCCCGTTGGGGTCCGAAGGCCCTGGTGGACCCCCGCCAGGAGCGGCACGGTGCGGGGGGTGTCTGTTGATCTCGGTGCGCGGTGAGCCACCCCGGCCGTCTGATGGCGCAGGTACGCACCGTCGCGCTGGACGCGCTGGACGCGCTGGCCGTCACGGCCGGCGTCGTCGTCTACTTCGGGGTGCGCGGTCTCACCGCCGGCGATCCCGGGACCGCTCAGGCCCACGCCCGCGATGTCCTGCGGCTGGAGGAGCAGCTGGGGCTCGACATCGAGCAGGGCCTGCAGGCCGCTCTGAACGGCTTCGCCACCCTGACGACCCTGGCCAACTGGATCTACATCTGGGGTCACTGGCCGATGATCGTCGGCACCCTGGTGTGGCTGTGTAGAGGACCTGCGCCGACAGCATGATCCAGCGGGGGAACCGAACCCCTGACAGACCGGCGACGGCAAGAGTGATGACGACCGGCTCGGTCATCAGGCCCAGGAACGCGTTCGGGAAGCCGAGCACCGACGCCTGCCACGAGCCCGCGACCGTGCCGCAGCTGAGGACGGCGTTGATGTTGCATCCCAACGGCGCCCGGGTCCTCCGCGAGGCGGAGCGCGTCGACAGAAAGGACCAGCGAGGCCACCAGGCTCAGGACCGATCCGACCAGCGTCGCGGCCCAGACGACGGCGCCCGGTCGCCGTCTCGTCATGTCGAGGCCGTCACCGGTCGGCGGCAGCCCGGACCGCCTCGGTGAGCGGTCCTGCCGCGTAGAGGTCACCCCCGAACACCTCACCGTCGACCAGCACCGTGGGGGTGCCGTCGATGCCGGAGGCGAAGGCCCGCTCGGTGCCCTGCGCCACCCATCGGTCGAAGGACCGGGCCGCGAAGCGCTCCGCCACCGCCTCGGCAACGCCGGCGGTCCGGGCGATCTCGGTGATCCGCTGGTCGTCCAGGCCCGCCGTGCCCTCCGCGGGCTGCTCGTCGAACAAGCCGCGGTGGAAGGCCTCAAGCCGCTCGGGCGAACCGTCCGCGACGGTGGCGAGGGCGTTCTCCGCGCGGGTGGTGTACTCCGTCCCCTGCGACTGCGGGTCCAGGAACGACATCGGACGCAGCTCGACGCGCGCGACGCCACTCCTGGTCAGTCCTTCCAGCTCGGCGCCGTTCGCGGCCTCGAACCGACCGCAGAACGGGCACAGGTAGTCGAAGAACACGGTCACGGTGACCGGCGCGTCGACCTGGCCGAGCGCGATCGCGCCCTCCGCGGTCGCGTTCGCCGGCACGACGACCGCCCCCGCGGCCTGCGGCTCCTGGCCTCCACCACGCGCCGACACCACCGCCGCCGCGATGGCGACCAGCAGCACGACGATCAGCACGCCGCCGCCCCACGCCACGGCCCGCCGACGCCCGGCGTCCTTCCGCTGTGCCTCCTGTCGCGCCCGCTCGGCTCCTCGAGCGTCTGTTCGTGCACTCGCGCTCATCAGGCCGTGGCGATCGCATCGAGCACACGCAGCCGGGCAGCGCGGCGGGCTGGCCACAGCGCGGCGAACACGCCGATGACACCGGCCAGCACGAGGAACATGAGCAGCCGGCCGTACGGGACGGACAGCACCGTGATGCCCTGCCCGGCCAGCGCCCGGGTCAGCGCCACCCCGAGCAGCACGCCCAGTCCGACTCCGAGCGTCGCGCCGTACAGCGAGATCACGACGGACTCGAGCCGGATCATCCGCCTCATCTGGCCGCGGCCCATGCCGACCGCTCGCAGCAGCCCGATCTCGCGCGTGCGCTCGATGACGGCCAGGGCCAGCGTGTTGACGATCCCCAGCACGGCGATGAGCACCGACAGCGCGAGCATCGCGTTGATGAGCAGCAGGACCTGGTCGACCGAGCCCTGCAGCTCGTCGGTGAACCCTCCCTGGTCCTTGAGCGTGACGATCGGGTAGGCGGCCACGGCGTCCTGCAGCGCCGGGCGGACCGTCGCGGCGTCGACGCCGTCAACGAGGTCGACGTAGACGAACTGGTCCAGCGGTGGCCCGCCGGCTGTCTCGTAGGTGTCGAGGGCGACCACGAGTGAGCCCACGACCTGGTTGGTGGCGAAGACCCCGCTGACGGTCAGCGCCAGTTGCTGCCCGTTCGGCAGCAGCACCGCGACGGCGTCCCCGACGGACCAGCCGTGCGACTGCGCGGTCGGCTCGTCGACCAGCATTCCGTTGTGCTCCAGTCCATCGGTCGAACCGCTCAGGTAGTCGAGCGTCACCGTCCGGTCGAGGGCGCCAGCAGTGACCGCGGTGAGGAAGGCCGGTTGGCCGTCGACCTGAACGCTGCCGAACCGGTGCTGCATGACGGCCTGCACGCCATCGACCTCCACCAGCTGTTGTGCGACCTCGGGGGTGAAAGGCTGGTTCACCGCGGTGGAGACCACGAAGTCGGCGCGCAGCCCCTGCGCGACCAGCCGCTCGACCGAGGCGTTCGTCGAGGTGCCCAGGATGCTGAAGGCGCTGACCAGGGCAAGGCCGACCATCAGGGCCGAGGCGGTCGCTGCGGTGCGCCGAGGGTTGCGCAGGGCGTTCTCCCTGGCCAGGTGCCCAGTGCGTCCCCACAGCGCCGGGAGCAGTGCCCCGACAGTGCGCAGGAACGGTCGGGCCAGGACCGGGCTCAGCGCGACGGCGCCCACCACCAGCGCGACCGCACCAAGCCCCACCCAGGACGCGGCCTGGCTCCCGTCGTCGGTCAGGTTGCTGGCGACCAGGGCGGCCGCGCCGACCGCGCCGAGCAGGGACCCGACGACCGTACGACGACGCAGCGACCGCTCGGGGGCGGCGACCGCGTCGCTCATGGCGGCGACGGGCGCCGTCCGCGAGGCCCGGCGGGCCGGGAGGTAGGCCGCCAGCAGCGTGACCAACACCCCCACGACGTACGCCCACGCCACCGTGCTGCCCGACAGCACGAGACTGCCGTCGAGGGTCAGCCCGAACGAGGAGAAGATCGCTCTGAGGCCGGCCGCGATCCCGAGGCCGCCGGCCAGACCGACCGTGGCACCGAGCAGGCCCAGCACGAGCGCCTCGAGCAGGACCGAACGCGTGACCTGCGCCCGCCCGGCACCGAGTGCCCGGAGCAGGGCAAGCTCCTTGCTGCGCTGCGCCACCAGCATCGAGAAGGTGTTGAGGATGATGAAGGTCCCGACGAACAGCGCTACCCCGGCGAAGACCAGCAGAAAGACGTTGAAGAAGGCCAGTTCCTCCTGCAACGAGGCCGTCTGGGCGTCGGCCTCCTCCAGCTGGGTCGTGACGGTGTAGTCCTGGCCGAGGGCGGCGGAGATGCGGTCCTTGAGCTCGGAGTCGCTCACCCCATCGACCGCGGCGACGCTGATGCCGCTGAACCTGCCCGGCTCACCAAGCAGGCGCTGCGCCGTCGCGGTGTCGAAAGCGGTCAGCGAGGCCCCGGCCGTGTCGCCGGTGCTGCCGAAGCGGAAGACCCCGACGAGGGTTGCCTCGACCCGCGGCCCGGTCGTGAGCAGGCTGACCGTGTCTCCGAGCGCGTAACCGCTCTTCTCGACAGTGCCGGTGTCCAGGGCGAGCTCGCCCTGCTGCACCGGGGGGCGCCCCTGCACCATGGTGGACGGGTTGACCGACTCCGCCACATCCCAGCTGACGCCGACGCCCGGGGCGCCACCGGTGCTCAGCACCTCGCCGCCCCGGTCGAGGACGTACACGCCCTCGGACTGCACGTTGCCCTCCGCCGCGGCGACCCCGTCTACCGCGGCGACGTCCGCAACGACCGACTCCGGGACGGTCACCTGCACCGCCGCGCCGGGGTTGGTCCCACCCTGGTCGAACCCAGCCCGGGCGACGACGTTCACGTCAGCGGAGGTCACCTCGAACAGGTCCCGGAAGGTCCTGTTCAGGGTGTCGGTGAACACCAGGGTCCCCACCACGAAGGCGACCCCAAGGACGATCGACAACCCGGACAGGGCCAGGCGGAGCTTGTGGGACAGCAGGCTGCGCAGGGTGGTGCGCCACATGTCAGACGCCTGCGCGCAGCTGCTGGTCGGCCTCGAACGACCTCATCCGTTCCAGGACGCGATCCGCTGTCGGCTCGGCCATCTCGTCGACCAGTCGGCCGTCGGCGAGGAACAGCACCCGATCGGCGTACCCCGCTGCACCCGGGTCGTGGGTGACCATGACGACGGTCTGACCCAGCTCGCGCACGGATTCGCGCAAGAAGGCCAGGACGTCGCTGCCGCTCTTGCGGTCCAGGTTTCCGGTCGGCTCGTCGGCGAAGACGATCGCGGGCCGGCTGGCGAGTGCGCGGGCGCACGCCACGCGCTGCTGCTGACCACCGGACAGCTCACCGGGGCGGTGGGTCAGCCGGGTCCGCAGCCCGAGGGTGTCGATGATGGTGTCCAGCCAGGCCCGGTCGGGCTTGCGTCCCGCGATGTCCAGCGGAAGCGTGATGTTCTCCAGCGCGTTCAACGTCGGCAGCAGGTTGAACGTCTGGAACACGAAGCCGATCTGGTCGCGGCGCAGCGCCGTGAGGTGCTTGTCGTCCAGGCCGGTGAGCTCGGTGTCGCCGATCCACGCCCGTCCCTCGGTCAGCGCGTCGAGCCCGGCCATGCAGTGCATCAAGGTCGACTTCCCCGAACCCGACGGGCCCATGATCGCCGTGAAGCAGCCTCGCTCGAAGGACACGTCGACGTGGTCCAGCGCCACGACCCGGGTGTCGCCTTGGCCGAACACCTTTGTCAGGCCGAGGCCGTGGGCCGCCAGTGCGGGGTGCAGGGCGGCGTCCGGCGGGACGAGCAGCGGTGCGGGGGTCATGTCGTCTCCTGACGGGTGTGCGCAGTCGTACGTCTTACGACAAACGTGGCGTCTGATCGGCCGAGGAGTAAGAGCCTTTGATCCTGCTCGCCGCCACCGGAGGGCGGCCGCTCTCGACCGCGACCACCGGTCCGCCACGGTCGGAGTCGGCACGATGGAGCACGCGCAACAGGACGAACGTGATGGTCACCAGCAGGGCGCCGACCGGGCCCGTGACGGCCCAGTCGGCGGCGTTCCCGCGAACGGCCGACACCACGGGCGTGAGCAGGATCGGCACGCACGTCAACGCCAGCCAGACCAGCTGGCCGGCGACCGTGGCGTAGCCCAGCGCGTGCCGGCGCAGCAGCAGCAGACCGCTGAGCAGGACACCCGGCAAGAACACCGAGAGGTCGAGCACGTGCACCGGATTCGTCGGAATCTGCCATCCTTCCGCGCTGCGTGAGGGACCGCCGGCCAGGAGGTCCGGCACGATCTCACTCAGCCACAGCACGGCGAACAGGCCCGCGACCACCATGAGGAACCACGCCGGGCCCGCCATCGCACGGGCGGCGAAGCGCTGCTCGATCGCCCGCAGGTCAGCGGTCACCAGCGTGCCTGCCAGGGCGAAGACCGACAGCCCCAGCAAGGCGACCCAGAGCAGGAACAGCGGCCCGAACTGGATCGAGAAGGCGTAGATGGCGTAGTTGTAGGCCAGGAACGCCAGACAGCCCGGTAGGCACAGGAAGGCCGTCAGCGACCCGCCCCGAGCCCGCATCCCGAGCAGCGCCGTCACGGGCACGACGAGCACCACCGTGACGAGGTCCTGCGCCCCGGCGACGTCGAACAGCAGCGTCGTCTCACGGCTGTACACGCGATCGGCCGCGACGATGCCGACCGCGCCGGCGACGCCGGCGAGCAACGACAGCAGGGCGGTCAGCCGCCACAGGCGGATCGCAGCACGATCACGGACGACCGGTCGAGCACCCACGAGGGTCAGCGGGGAGGTCATGCCTGCTGCCGGACAAGCTGTCGCGCCGCCACCACGCTGCCGGCGTGCCAGCCCGGGGCTGAGCCGCCCACGGGCAGTCCTACGGCGGACTCCAGCAAACCGCTGCGCGCCAGTGCCCACGAGACCACCGAGTTGGAGTTCCACATCTCGCCCGTGCCGAGCTCGTCACGACCCCACACGGGGGCCGGAACGTGCGGAAGCAGGCTGAGCAGGCGACGGCCGACGGACTCGTCCGAGGTGATCCTGACCGGACTGGCGACCGCTTCGCCGACGTCGGTGATCGAGCCACCACGACAGCTGTGGACCTCGTAGCGGAACCATCGGGACCGCCCCGCCCAGCGCGCGCCGACCGCACCCTGCGCGACGACGCCGCGGTCGGTCTCGGCTCCCGCGGCCCAGACCGGCGTCATCTCCACCACCCACCAGTCTTCGGGCAGGGTGACCCGCAAAGCCGAGTGGTAGAGATCGGTGACCGGGCGGCCCTGCAGTCGCGCGCTCACGGCCTCGTAGACCTTGCCGTTCCAGCGGACCACCCGCCCGCCTGCGCCCAGGGGCAGCCAGAAGAGCTCCACGCCCGTGTCATCGATCACGGGTCCCACCCTGACCGCCTGCCCCCGCTCTCACCAGGGTCGAAGGGCCCGCGCCAGCCGGCTCATCAGGACGACCGCCCGACCCAGACGTGGACCGGTCAGGGCGCAGCCGAACCGCTGACCGATGGTCAGCCGCGAACCCCGTGCGCCAGCCGCTTCTGCGCCCCGTCGACGAGCAGGACCGTGGGAAAGCCCAGCGCCGCAGCGCCAAGGCCCAGGAGCGACGGGGCTGCTGGCCGAGGGCGTGAGCGATGACCGGCACCGTGAGCAGCAGGGCCAGCACCAAGCCCTCGACGAGCATCGCCCCCAGCAGCAGACTGGCAGCCTGGCGTGCCGGAGCTGCACGCTCCCGGTCTGCGAGCGACTCACAGGTCGAAGCAGGGGCAGCGCCAGGAGGCCAGCGCCATGCCCACCCGCCCCGCGACCTCGGTCAAGACCACCTCGCATCAACGAGCAGGACTCCCACCCTGGCCGGCACGTCCGCGTCCAGGGCCAGCCACGCCAGCACCGCGTGCTGCTGCTGGTCGGTTGGCGGTGGGTCCGAGGGCCACTGCTCGGCCGCCGGCGGCTGGGTCGGGTCGTGCTCCATCGGCTGCTCCCCTTCGACGACGACGTCGTGACGCCTCACCGTCGGCGCTGACCGACCGGAAGGGACAAGGACCGGCGAGATCGGTGGACAACCAATGTCCGCGCACAACAAGCACATGCGCGCCTTTCCGCAGCCGAGCTCGGGCTGCCGCACGGCTGGGCACCCGGTCTTGCCCGTGGGGCCGCCAGCCGGGGTCGGGGCGCTACCGCCCTTGCCCGTGGAGCGTGAGCTTTGCCCACGGCCGCTACTGCGACCCGAAGTGGGAGAAGGGGCACGCCCCTGGCCGAGCCCCCGGCCGCATCCTGCCGAACGGCGCCAACGCGCCTTGCCCGCGTCCCCGGCCAGTCTTGCCCGCGGACGCCGGGGTCATGCCCGTCGAAGAACGTGGACGCGGTCCTGTCACAGCAGGGGGTCAGATCGCACCTACAACAGGTAGCAGGGCCGCGATCGGCGCGGCGCTCCCCGTCTCCGCGAGGTACCCGATGAACAAGC
>Ga0105048_10017191_pt1 | contig 11158 bp, 11 predicted proteins | sample MAT05_FD_78382 | JGI IMG/M metagenome (GOLD analysis project Ga0105048, IMG submission 78382) | Freshwater microbial communities from Lake Fryxell liftoff mats and glacier meltwater in Antarctica - MAT-05 | ecosystem: Environmental > Aquatic > Freshwater > Ice > Liftoff microbial mat | place...
AATTCAAAATATGGCGTGTTGTAATTTCCCCAACCGCCTTTCACTAAACCTTTGTACAACTTGGTTAAGGGTTCATTTTTTACGTTGGCCGCTTTTATGGGGTCGAGCTCATAAACAGTGTTAATCTTTTGGGCATTAAATTCATAGTTAATTTTCTCGGTAACCTTGGCTGTGTCAGTATTTACTGGTGTATCGTAGTATTTCTGCGAACTATTGATGGCGGGTTCAACATCGCGACTTATAATTACTTCAAAGTTATTGGGCGTTTGAGCATGCAACGCAACTCCCGAAACCATGGAAAGTATTAAAACCAACAAGCTCATTCGTTGCATTGAAGTCGGCAACACGATTTTATTTGCGATTTTCATGCGATTATTCTGCTTCAAAATTTTGTTTGGGTTGAGTTGTTGAATTTTCTTGAGCTTCAATGTCATTCAGTTTTTGTTGAGCAATGGTTTTTAAATCATCGCCGTCATAATTTTCAATAATACTTTTTAGTGTTGCTTTAGCCTGATAAGCTTTGCCTAACTTCAAATAATTATCCGACAATAAAATCAGCGATTTGGCTAGCCAATAATCATAACCAGCCATTTTATCTACTACCACCAAAGCTTCTTTTTCGCATTTGCTGTATTCGCCATTGTTGTGGTACACTTCGGCAATTAAAAACTGACCTTCGGCAGCTACCGCGCTATTATTTCCTGTAATCTTTCTCAAAGTAGCAATGGCAGCATCACCATCACCTTTCGAAATTTGGAATTTGGCTTTAACCAATCGGGCTTCGTTTTTTACCGTTTCTTGTGCTTTGTCGCTATTGATAATAGCTTCAGCGTAAGCCGAAGCGCTTTCGAACAATTCTGATTTGGCTTGCAACCGCATCAAATTCAAACGGGCTTCATACAAATGCTCTGCTACTGTGCTGCTCTGCTCCAGTTGTTTATAATATTGTTCGGCTTTGTTTGGATTATTTTTTCTTAAATATGCTGCAGCAATCAAAAGCGATTGATTCACATATTTATTGGGCGCACCTTCAATAATTTTTTCGGCTGTTTGATATGCTTTCTCTGCATCATTCATCTTCAAAGCGCAATCCATTTGATAATACAATGCGGTGTTAATAAAAATTCCTTCTTGAAATTGATTGATGTAATCGGCTAATAAAGTAGATGCTTGAGTGCAATTGTCTTTTTTTCCGTACGCTTTCTCGGCAGTTTCAAAGGCTGTAGAATCCAATTCGGTTTTCGACATGGAACCCAATCCTTTTTCGCGGCTGTATTGATCAAATTCTACAATCTTTCCGTTTTCGGCAAATATGCGCTTCACACCCAAAGCTGCTTCTATGGCCGATTCGGTGTTGGGATATTGTTCAATCACACTTTTATATAAAACTACTGCTTCGTCGTCTTTATTTTGATTATAGCGTATCAATGCCATTTGTACTTTGGCCGATGCTGCGGTGGGTTTGCCATCATACTGAGCAGCTATGCGGCCGTAAACTACAAACGCTTCATCATCTTTACCCATCGCCTGATAACTTCGCCCAACTTCTAACTGCGCTTGATCAATGTATTTCGATGTTGGATAACCTGTAATTAAACCATTCATGGTTTTAATTTTGGCATCGTATTTTTGTTGCAATCCTTGCACCATACCTTTTTGATAAAGTCCATAATCGGCATCAGCGGCTTTGGCATTCACTCCTTTTTCGTAATATTCAATAGCTCCCGAAAAATCTCTGCGCACCATGTAGCAATCGGCAGCTCTCATGTATGCATCGGCCACCAATTTTGCGTTACCCGATTTGTTCACGCTCAAAAATTTCCTAAACCAAACCGATGCTTCGGTGTAGTCTTTTTTCTTCAAATAACTGTAAGCAATGTCGTAATGCGTTCTCGAAAAACGAGCATTATCAATGGCTTTAGGAGAAAACAAAAAATCGTTGTAGGCTTTAACCGATTCGTCAAACTGATTAATTCTGTAGTGCGCATCACCTTTCCAATAATGTGCATCAGCTATTAAACTTCTGTTGGTGGGATAGAGCAACGATAAATCGAAATGCTTAATTGATTCCGCAAACGACTTGTCGTTAAATAGCTCAATGCCTCTGTAAAATGCTACTTTTTGATAAGCTTGTTTGAGATTCTCGTTTTTGTTTTTTATTTTATCGAGCGATTGGATGGCGACCCGATAATTTTTGGTATTGGTATAAATATTCGCTAAAAATGTATAGGCTTCGTCTAACCGTTCACTTTGTGGGAAAGCTGCAATGTAATCTTGCAATGCCCGAATGGCTTCTGTAAAAGGATCGCGCGAAAGTTCGTAAGCTGTTTTGGCAAAATTGAACAATGCTTGTTCTTTTAGTTCGATGTCTCCATCTAATTTGGCAGCATTACCAAAACTATTTCGAGCAAAAGTTTTGTTGTTATCCTTCAAATAACTCCAACCCAAATGATAAAAAGCATTTTGTGCCAGCAAATCGGTTCCGTTTGACGCTGATTCAAAATTGGGAATGGCGTTTTTAAAATCGTTGGTTTTGAAGTAGGTATAACCCAACTGATAGTCGTCTTCTCGGTTTCGGGCGCTGGATGCTTTTTCTTTATACTTTTCTAAATAGGGAATAGCTTCTTTATATTTTCCGGTATTGTAATACGACTCACCAATCATTTTTGAAATTTCGGGCGAGCGTTTGTTTTTGGTACTATCTAAAATGGGTTTCGAAAAATCAATAACTTGATCGTATTTTTTCTGCAAGAAGTAAATTTGCGAAATGTAGAACGGTACAATGGGTCCAAAACTTTCATCTTGAAGCAACCCGTTAAATTCATCCAAAGCTGAAGCATAATTTTTTCGGTTGTAATAAATGTGACCTGCATAATATTTCGCTGCTGGTGCATAGCGACCACTGCCATCTTTAATTTCTTTAAATAGCGGAAGCGATTCTTCATATTGCTCTATTTTGAAATAAGAATAACCCAATTTAAATGCATATTCTTCTTGTTGTTCTTCCGAAAGCACCAGTCGATCAGTTTCATTTAGGTATTGAATTACTTTTTTATACTTTTTATCGCGGTAAAAAAAACGCCCCAAATGGAAATACGCAGGTTTTACTAAAGCATGGTCAGGATGCTGATAAATGAATTCGGTCAGTAAAAATTCCGCATCGGTATTGAATAATTCTACAGCACACAAAGCATTATAGTATTCTGCATAAATGCGATCGAGCGAGTTGTTGTTCAAACCCGAATTTTGAATCACCGAAACAAATTGCTGTTGCGCAGCGGCAAATTTTTCTTTTTCAAACAATTCTTGAGCTATCAAAAGCTCTTTTGTTTTAAAAGTAAAAATTGTGGTTTGCTGAGCGTTGATGCTAAGCAAACAAATCAATAAGAAAATTAACACCTGTAGGGCTTTCATGCAACGATTATTCATGTTGCACAAAGAACGTACGCACGGTGTAAGTAATTATAAGCGCATCAATTTAATTATGAACGAGCGATTGTGAGTTTTTTTAAGCAAAATCACCCAAAATCAATTGATTAAAAAGATATTTCTTAATACTCCAATTCTTTCAATCCTTCGCGCAGAACAACTAACTCATTACCTGTGCAATCCAAAACAGCCGATGGCGTATTTAAACCATAACCGCCATCAATCACCAATTCAACAATATGGCCCCAGCGTTCGTGTATTAAATCAGGATCGGTGGTATATTCTACCACTTCATCGTTATCATGAACCGATGCGGTAATCAATGGCAGTTGAAGCCTTCGCACTATTTCGTTGCAAATTTTATTGTCGGGTATGCGAATACCAATGGTTTTTTTGTTGTTTTTGAAAATCTTGGGCACTTCCGTATTGGCATTCAAAATGAAAGTGAAAGGACCAGGTAAATTGCGTTTCATTAATTTATACACCCACGTTTCTACCTGTCGGGTATATTCTGCCAAATGGCTCAGATCATCGAAAATGAAAGATAAATCGGCTTTTTCTAATTTCTTCCCTTTCAATTGCGCTACTTTTTCGGCTGCTTTGGTTTTGTGAAGTAAGCAAGCAAATGCATACACACCATCTGTTGGAATAATTATCACCCCACCATTTTCTAACACTTCAATTACTTTCAATAATTGGCGTTCTTCAGGATTAATGGGATGAATTTTCAAAATCATGGTTTAGCCATTTAACTTTTTGTAATCGCTCAAAAATTTCTCTAATCCAATGTCAGTTAACGGATGTTTCAATAAATCTAAAATGGGATTCAAAGGGCAAGTAGCCACGTCAGCGCCAATTTCGGCACAAGCTATAATGTGCATCGGGTGGCGAATGGAAGCTGCTAAAATTTGAGTTTCATAACCGTAGTTGTCGTAAATCAATCGAATTTGACGAATTAGTTCTAAACCATCGGTAGAAATATCATCCAAACGACCTAAAAAAGGAGAAACATAAGTTGCACCAGCTTTAGCAGCCAACAAAGCCTGACCTGCAGAAAACACCAAAGTGCAATTGGTTCTAATGCCTTTGTTGCTAAAATATTTAATGGCTTTAATGCCTTCTTTAATCATGGGAACTTTCACCACAATTTGTGGATGAAGCGCAGCTAAATTTTCACCTTCACGAATAATGCCATCAAAATCGGTAGCAATTACTTCGGCACTCACATCGCCATCTACCATTTCGCAAATGTCAACGTAGTGTTTTAAAATGTTTCCAATGCCAGTTATGCCTTCTTTGGCCATAAGCGATGGATTAGTGGTTACACCATCTAACACACCTAAATCGTGTGCTTCTTTGATTTGAGCTAAATTAGCAGTATCAATAAAAAATTTCATGTTGCTTTGATTTTTGAATGCGCAAATGTAGCAGATTTGTGGCAGTTAAAAAGTGATTATGCTATGAGCAATCAATTTAAAAAGCGCCAAAACATTGTGTATTCTACCAATCCCGACTTTCAATACGAATCGAGCAATCAGGATGCCCAAGAAACCCTGCCACCACAGCAACAAAACTTGCGTGTTCAGCTCGATAAAAAGCAACGTGCTGGTAAGCAGGTAACGCTCATTACAGGTTTTATTGGAATAGACGACGATTTAAAAGCCTTGGAAAAACAATTAAAAAACCATTGCGGAACCGGCGGCAGCAGCAAAAATGGCGAAATAATTATTCAAGGCGATAATCGGAAAAAAGTGCAAGATTGGTTTTTGAGTAAAGGCTATAAATCGAAACTGATGGGCGGTTAATGTTTGTTTTTTGATAATAAAAGCGTTTTCTCATACAGAGCTTCATACATCGGCAAAATTTTATCTTGATTAAATTCAGCTGCTCGAGATAACGCCCCTTTTTGAAGTTTGGCGCTCAATTCATCGTTGGTTAAAATTTCAATCGCATTTTGTGACATTTCATCAACATTACCCACATTGCTCAAAAAACCACTAATTCCTTGGTAATTCACTTCAGGAATTCCGCCTGTATTGGTCGAAATAACCGGAACTCCTGTAGCCATGGCTTCCAATGCCGATAAACCAAAACTTTCACTTTCCGATGTCAATAAAAACAAATCGCTCATGCACAGCACTTTTTCAATGGCTTTTATCTTGCCTAAGAAAATTACATCTTGAGAAACACCAAGTTCTCTCACCAAAGTTTCTACATTCGCTCTTTCAGGCCCATCGCCCACTAAAAGTAATTTAGCATTGACTTTTTCTCTCACTTTTTGAAAAACACGCACCACATCGCCTACTCTTTTTACAGGTCTGAAATTGGAAATATGGAGCAATACTTTTTCTTGGTTTGGAGCATACACACTTTTGTAGCATTTATCTGCCGGATTCCCATAATTATTTATATCAATAAAATTGGGAATTACAGCTATGGGATTTTTTACATCAAAAATACGCAAGGTATCTTGTTTCAAATATTCAGAAACTGCGGTCACAGCATCAGATTCTTGAATTGCAAAAGTAATTACTGGTCTGAACGAAGCATCACGACCCAGCAATGAAATATCGGTACCATGCAAAGTGGTGATGTAGGGAATTTTAATTCCCATCGATTTTAAAATTTGTTTGGCTAAATAAGCAGCCGATGCATGTGGAATGGCATAGTGAACGTGCAACAAATCTAGTTTTTGATGTTTTACCACATCCACCAATTTCGAAGTGAGTGAAATTTCATAAGGTGGAAATTCAAACAGTGGATAATTATTCACCGATACTTCGTGGTAAAACAGGTTGCCCGAAAAAAAGTCGAGCCGAAAAGGTTGACTGTAAGAAATAAAATGCACTTCATGTCCTTTGGCAGCTAAAGCCATTCCCAACTCGGTAGCCACAACGCCACTACCTCCAAATGTAGGATAACACACAATTCCAATTTTCATATTATATTTCTTCTGAAGGTTTAGAAAGTGACATATTATGCTTTTTTAAATTTATTTGTGCATTGTAAGGCACTAAGATATCGCAACCCAATATACCAATTACTGGCGGTAATTCCATCTGAGCATAAATGTCGTTTACATAAGCTAAATCAATCATTACTGCTTGGTAATTGGGAATAATTAATTGGCCAATTTTTAGTTCGTCAATTAAACCTAAATAGCTATTTGCCACTTCACTATTGATGGATGACGATTTTTTATCGCCTACTTCAGTGGTTTCTATTTTAAAATATTTTTGCAGCAATTCCGTATCAAATACACTTCTTGAAGCGCCAGTATCAAGTACCATCAAAAATTTAGTTCGGTTTATTTTCACTGAACAAAAAAGATGGTAACCATCGCCTTGCAAACTTTCTACAATTAAAGGAATTGATGTTTTCATCATAAAAAAAGAGCCCAAAAGGCTCTTTCAAATTTATTGGTTGAATTTATTAAGTGGTTGCTTTTTGCATGGCATCGTATACATCCATTACTTCTTTCACAGCAGCTGCCGATTCGTGAAGCAACTTCATTTCAGCTTCGGTCAGTTTCAATTCAATAATTTCTTCAATTCCTTTTTTGCCCAATTTCACTGGCACGCCTAAATAAATATCTTTCAAGCCATATTCACCTTGCAACCAAACACAACATGGGAAAATTCTTTTTTGATCACGCACAATCGCTTCCACCATTTGAGCGGCAGCTGCTCCAGGTGCGTACCAAGCTGATGTTCCCATTAAATTGACAAGCTCCCCACCTCCTTTTTTGGTTCTTTCAATAATAGCATCCAGTTGTTGCTCATCTATCATTTCAGTTACAGGAATACCTGAAACGGTGGTGTATCTTGGCAATGGAACCATGGTATCTCCATGTCCGCCCATCAACATTGCTTGAATATCTTTTGGCGATACGTTTAATGCTTCTGCCAAAAATGCCCTGTATCGAGCTGTATCTAAAATTCCAGCCATTCCAAATACTCTGCTCGAATCAATTTTTGCAGTTAAATATGCAACATAAGTCATCACATCCAAAGGATTTGAAACCACTATAATAATGGTATTTGGCGAATGCTTAATAATTTGATCGGTTACCGATTTCACAATTCCAGCATTGGTTGCAATTAAATCATCGCGACTCATACCTGGTTTTCTAGGTAAGCCGCTTGTGATAACCACCACATCGCTATTGGCTGTTTTGGTATAATCGTTAGTATAACCTAAAATTCTAGAGTCGTACAAGTTGATTGGGGCTGTTTGCCACATATCTAGCGATTTTCCTTCGGCTATTCCTTCTTTGATGTCGAGTAAGATGACTTCATTCACCAATTCTTTTTCGGCAATTACGTTAGCACAAGTGGCCCCAACGTTTCCTGCACCTACAACAGTTACTTTCATGTTTTCGTTTTGAAATTATCTGGCTAAATTAGAAAAGCGAACTATTCAACAAACCTTTTTCATAAGTTTTATTTAAAATAATTAAACAGATTTCGAGCAACGATACTTTTGCTGTTATATGGCCACCAGACGAAAATTATATCGAAGACTCTTTTTACTAAGCATTTTCTTTGTTATTGCCTTGTTAATCAATCTGGCATTTAAAAAAAACTACGTCACCATTAATCGCGATATAGTTAAATTAATGGAGGTGTTCCTTACTTTCATTGTTTCACTCTTGGTTTGTACTGTGATATTGCGGCTTACCGAGAATCGAGTATTCAATATGTTCGAAACCGAAATAGAAATTGAGCAGCGCATCATAATGGCTAAGCTTTATTCGTTCTCGTTGTATGGATTAGCTATTTTAGTTACTTTTTGGAAGGCAGGTGTTTCCATTGGTAATCTGACCATATTTTTGGGTTTAGTTGCGTCTGGTTTGGCATTTGCCATTCGCGATTTGCTTATTTCACTTTTGGGTTGGTTCATTATTCTCAATAAAAAACCTTTTCATATCGGCGATTACATTTCAATTGGCGAAGATTTTGGAATGGTTTCGCGCATCGGCACTTTTCATTTTACTTTAGAACAAAAAACGCCCGACGAATACATTAAAATTCCAAATAACTTTGTGCTATTAAAAAGCATCGTTAACAAAGGTTTTAACCACTTCAGGGAAGAAATGAAAATCCCCCTGAAAAGTGTTCCCGATGATGTTCAGAACATTTGTATTGATTTGGCTGCGTTTATTCGTTCTAAAACACAATCAAAAGAGTATGTAAAAGCATCAATAAACTTTGAAGAAAAGGATTGGTTGCTCGAAATTTCTTATTTAACTGCTTTTAGCAAAGAAAATATCAAACCACAAGTATTAATGGAAATAAAGCGATTATTTGGCGAAAATTTGAAATTTTAAAATGAAGCATCATTTTCTAATTACTTGCTTATTTTGCATGTTGTTTCAAATGGGATTAGCCCAAAATGCTGAAACACTTCTTGGCTCACTTCATAATAGTATCAACGAATCGAGTGGAATTGATACCGATAGCCAAGGAAGAATTTGGACGCATAATGATGGAGGAAATCCAAATAAAATTTATCAAATCAGTAATACCGGACAACTTTTAAGAACGCTTACTGTGTTAAATGCTACCAATGTTGATTGGGAAGACCTCACAATCGATAACAACGATATTTTGTACTTAGGTGATATTGGCAACAACAACAACGACAGAGAAAATCTGTGCATTTACATCATTGATTTAAAGCTTATCCCCGACAATGCAATGACCTGTAATGCTCAAATACTTTTTTTTCGATACGCTGATCAAAACGCATTTCCTCCGCCTAATAACCAAAAACATTTTGATGCCGAAGCGATAGCTTGGTATAACGATTCTCTTTTTCTTTTTACGAAGAATAGAACTTCGCCTAACAATGGATTCACAAGATGTTATAAACTTCCAGCTCAATCGGGTAATTTTTCTGCTCATTATTGCAACCAGTATTTTACAACCAACGCCGAAATTGATGGCCGAATTACAGGTGCCGATATCGATTGGGCAAATAAAAAGTTGGTTTTAACGTCCATGACTAAAATTTGGAAATTCAATTTTTCGTCAAGTCCTTACATATTTCAAAACCCAGAAATATCAACATTTCAAAGCATCTCTCAAAAAGAAGGAATTTGTTTCAACGATTCTTGCAACCTATATATAACTGACGAATTTATTGATAACCTGAATATTGGTGGTAAGCTTTACGGATTAAAATTATGTGCTACCAACACCATATCCACAAACAATGAGTCGTCAAAGATTTACTTGATCTTTAAAGAACAAGAAATCTATGTCCATCTACCTGTTTTTTATTACAACAAAAATCTTACGCTCGAATTTTACGATTTGAATGGAAAAAAAATGGGTGAACAAAATTTATTAGTTGATCAACTTGATAATAAAATTGATTTAAATATGGATAATTCATTATTTATGTTGTTAATAAGATGCGACAACAAAATTATTTACAACAGGAAAACGCTCCGATATGCCCAATAATCTTACATATTGATAAAGCGAATACTGAACTCAAAACCATTATCGTTATTTTTATTGTTGTTTAAAAACAGATTGTTTGATGATAAATTGAGTGTGCGTTCGTGCGTAAACTTGTACTATATCTTACAAATTGCAACTGAAACAAAGATAATCTCGAATAAAGCAAAAGAAAAATAAAACAATGAGCAACACTCCTACTCCAAAAATTTTTATTGTTGAAGACGAACCATTCTTCGCCAATCTAATCAACTTCGATCTTGAATCAAAAAATTATACTGATACAAAAGTCTTCTTCACCGGCGAAGATTGTATTGCTAACCTTCATTTGAATCCCGATATTGTTTTGTTAGACCATAAATTACCAGGTTTATCTGGACTTGAAGTCTTAAAAAGAATTAAAGCGAAAAATCCCGATACTCATGTTATCTTTTTATCAGGAGCTACTGGAGCAGATATTCAAATTTCTGCTTTTAAATACGGAGCTGAAGATTTTATTTTGAAAAGTGAAAACTCATTTGATGAAGTGAAAGAATTACTCAATGAGTTCGTCAATAACAAAAGCGCTCAAAAAACACCAAGCACTAAAAAATATCCTAGCGAATAAAATATAGTTAATTGATAAAACAAAAAAGGCTCCGAAATTCGGAGCCTTTTTAATTTGAAAACTTTTCTTGATTAGTTTTTGATCAATTTTTGAACTTCACGTCCAGTTGATGTATTGATAACTACCATGTAGATACCAGCAGATAAATCAGAAATGTTAATGTCATTTACAACAACTGAGTTAGAAGCTACATTAACTACTTGAGAAACCATTTTACGACCTAAGTTGTCTACGATTTCGATAGTTACGTTTTCGTTCACATCAGAAGTAGCAATGTTGAAAGAAACTTGATCAATTGCAGGATTAGGGAAGATAGAAATTTCAACTGCATCGTTAGCAATCATAGAAAGGATGTGCTCAACTTTGAAATCAGGAGTACCACATTGGCCAAGACCAACTATAGCATCAACATCATAAGCATCAGCAGTGTTGTTGAATTGGTTTCTGTTAGAGTTATCAACCACTTTAATGTAACGAGCTGATAGTAAATCTCCTAAGTCCAATTTACCATCTTTACAGATGTTGCTTGAGCCTGCTGCTAAACCACCTGTTGAAAAGCCATTAATACGTTGACCAGCATTTCCACCCAAGTTTGATTGAACAGCTACTAATTCAACCCAAGGACCTAGTGGAGAACATGAACCATAAACACGAG
>Ga0105048_10017192_pt1 | contig 11158 bp, 6 predicted proteins | sample MAT05_FD_78382 | JGI IMG/M metagenome (GOLD analysis project Ga0105048, IMG submission 78382) | Freshwater microbial communities from Lake Fryxell liftoff mats and glacier meltwater in Antarctica - MAT-05 | ecosystem: Environmental > Aquatic > Freshwater > Ice > Liftoff microbial mat | place...
GAGATGGGTTCATCGAGCATCAGGCAGCGGGGGACATCTCCGCCAGGGTGATTCAATTGAAGCAAGACCCGCGAAAGTTGAACACGCTGCATCTCTCCTCCTGAGAGGGTGGTCACAAAACGCCCGGCAAGATGGGCGCAATCGGTTTTTGTCATCACTTGCATGGCAAGGTTTTCGCAGGTCCTGGCATCGCCATGCGGGGAGCGCCCCAACAAAACGATTTCCAGCGCCGTGAAAGCAAAAGGCACCGCCGAGCTCTGGGGTAGCACCGCCCGGTGTCTGGCCAACTTCATCGGAGGCCATTGGCTTAAGGGGAGATTCAAAAAACTCACCTTGCCCTGACTCGGTTGAATCTGCCCGCAGAGCAATTTTAGCAATGTTGATTTGCCAGCCCCGTTCGGGCCCAGCAAGGCCACAAACTCTCCATGGGCCACAGAAAAGTTCACCTCAGAAACAAGCGTGGCGTCGCCGATCGCATAGGAAAGGTCCACTGCCTCCATGAGGGTTGATGCTTGGCTGGATGCTATCCCCACAGGGCCCTCCCTCGCTGACGAAGCAACATGGACAAAAAGAATGGCGCACCAAATCCTGCGGTGAGAATCCCAATTGGCAGCTCTGCGGGGGCCACAATCGTGCGGGCCAAGGTGTCGGAGGCCACTAACAAGGCGGCCCCCAGCAGGGCCGACCCCGGCAGCAACCACCGGTGATCCGGCCCAATGAGTGTCCTGACCAAATGCGGCACAACCAAGCCGACAAAAAGAATAATCCCGGTGAATGCCACGGAAGCTCCCACACCAGCAGCCGTGAGCAGGATCAGCAGGGACTTGATCCTTTCAACTTTGAACCCGAGGTGCCCCGCTTCGGCCTCACCCAAGGCGAGGGCGTTTAAGGCCGTCGCCCAGAAGGGAGCCAGAATGATCAACGTCAAACAAAATGGCGCAGCCAGCGTCACCACTTGCCAGTCCGCCGCGCCAAGGCTTCCAAGGGTCCAGAAGGACAGCGTCCGCAACTGCACATCCGTCGCAAGGTAGGTCGCAAGGCCGATCATCGCGCTGGTGAGCGCGTTCACGGCCACCCCAACAAGCAAGAGCGTGGCAATGGCTGTGTATCCCCCGTTCGCAGCCAAGCTTTTCACAAACCACGTGACCACCAGGGCCCCGGCAAAAGCGGCAAAAGGCAGCGCCCGCAGATCGCTCAGCAGAGGGATCCCCGGAAAAATCGTGCTGCCGAGGACAATGATGAACACAGCGCCCAGGGCTCCTCCACTGGAGGCACCAATGAGGGCGGGGTCAGCGAGAGGATTGCGGAAAAGCCCCTGCATGAGGGCACCCGCCGCAGCCAAAGCCCCCCCCACAAGCACCCCCAAAAGCACGCGGGGGATTCGTAGGTTCCAAAGAATATTACCAAGCCCTGACGCCTCCCGTTGCCCGGTGAGTGCTGCCAGCACGTCGGACACCGGAATTTTAACCGCTCCCACACAAAGGGAGATCAGACAGGTCGCAAGCAACAGCGCGATGAGGCCGCAAAAGATGGTCGGTCGCTGATGGCGCAATGTCAAAGAGGGCGTAGGAAGCGGTTTGGACGGAAGCATGGGTTACAAACTGACCAGCGACATAGGTAACACATTTATTGGTCTAATTCTTTCTCTCGAGGAGCGCAAGGTTTTCTCCCCAAGAAAATGGATATGATTAAAAGTGAGTGCGGTCGGCAACCGAGCGATGTAGCCGCCCCACTCTGTTGGGACGCCAGCGCGGCTCCGCCGCCATGCTTGATTCTCCGACCTCCCTCACTTTTATTCGCACCCATGGAAATTCCGAATAAAACTTTTACATTGTCAATTATCTATTGTGTGATAATTAAAGGAATCCCTCTATGAACTACGAATCTATCTTTCGAAACCCCTCCAAAAGAGGAGGTTCGCCCCGCACGGGCATACTTTTGAGCATGGCGCTTGCGGTCTTCTGTTTGCTGCCGGGTGCCGCTTTTTCCGCCCCTTGGGTGTATTCCGGTTCAGGGAATTGGACTCCCCCGAGTTCCAACCTCCTTGGCCTCGATCCGGGGGATGTTCCGATGGATGCGAAGGTTTTCGAGAGCCCGGCCCGAATCGATCTGCGCGTTTTTAAGGCGGGCACTTACAGGATTTACCGCAAAGATCCGGCATCCACGACTTGGGGGGCACATGTCGCCGAATTCACCGCCGCCAGTGCACCGAGCGTTTGGAGCGATACCAATATCGTGGTGGGGCAAATTTATGAATACGGGATTGGTTCCACGACGACCACGAAACCGAACCAATTTGGGAACGTGCTTGCGGGGATCAAATTCGACCGCACCCAAGCCAGGGGCCGTATCGCTCTTGTAGTCGCGCAAGATATCCCCTCCCAACTTCCCGATGAATACGCCCAATACAAAACGGATTTGGTCGCTGATGGCTGGGTCGTGCACGAGATCCCGACCCCGCGGGCGAACGATTCTTTATCCAATTTCACGGCTACAAACGCCCTCTCCACCATCACAGTAACCACAGCTGGAACAGGTTATACAAACGGACAAAACATCGTCATTTTCCAGGGAACTGCCACTGCTCTGGGTACCATTACAGCAAACACCACCACCGGCGTCATCACCTCGGTCGCCGTCAATTACTCGGGAGGCGGGTTCGTTTCGGGTCAACCGCTCACCTTTACCGGAACTGTCGCTCCAGCCACCGGTGGGGTGCTCACGGCCAATGCCATCACCTCCGGAACAGCGGAACACATCAACATCCGCAACCAGCTCATCGCTCTCTATAACACGTATCCCACCGAGTTGAAAAATGTCGTTCTTTTGGGAAAAGTGGCGGTAGCCCGGTCTGGAGTGAGCGGTATTGGTCCTGACGGTCACGGCAACAGAGCCTCCGTCGGGGCCGATGCCTACTACGCTGACATGGATGGCGTCTGGACGGATACTGGCCAAAATTACACCTCTTATTCGGCGGGGACGAATCGTTCCAATGCCATCAAAGACGGACGCATCAACGTCCGGGGGGACAACAAATTCGACGCGACTTATTTTTACGAAATCACCAATCCGAATTCCCGCCTGGAGATGGGGTTCGGGCGTATCGATTTTTCGAACTCCATTCCGTCCGAATACGAATCGATGAGGATGTATTTCAACAAATTGCACCGCTATAAGACGGCCGCGGCGGATTTCCAACCAGGCCGCAGGGTGTGCAACCGCATGAATGCCCCCCCAACGGGCGACACCGTGCAGACTGCCATGCTCCGCAGTATGCCGGGGCTTGTCGGCATGGAGAATATCACGTTAATCACCAATCAGGATACCACTGATGCCCCCAAATATTCCGGCGAAGAGGATCGCGATTCGGCCTACACTCGGGTCGGTGGACCCTTTCTTTTCTACTTTAAAGGCAGTGGGCCGCCGGCTTGGGGCCTGGATGGACGGGCGGTTTTTTGGACAGGCCTGCAAAGCCATTGGGGCTACTGGTTTGAGCCGGGCAATAACACCATGCTGCGACGGTTGGCTGAGGACAATTTTGCCCTGAGTTTCACATGGTCGATCTGGGGAGTTGACCTCCTCTATCACCGCATGGGCATGGGCTTTGAGGTGGGTGAAATGATGCGACTGAGCATGAACGAGCGTACTTGGAGTGTGAACAACTACGCGGTAACATCGACGCCCACCGGCCTGTTCATCAACCATCTGGGCTGCCCGAGTCTCCGATTGTTCATGTTTGAGCCACCCACGAATTTAAGTGTGGTGCCTTCGGGGAGCAATCCTGCCCTCTCTTGGACGGCCTCCCCGGCTTCCGGGGTCACGGGTTATCATATTTACCGATCCACCGATGTCGGCGGACCGTTCACCCGCCTCACCACCACCCCGGTTACAGAAACGACCTACTTGGACAACACGGTTTCATCGGGAGTCCGGCACTACCAAGTAAAAGCCGTGCGCCTGGAGACCACCGGCGGCGGAACGTATAGCAACACCAGTTTGGGAGTTCAGCAATCGGTCGACCTGACCGGTGGCCCTGCGGCTTTGTCCGTGACTACGGCGGTATTGCCCGATTCCAATTGGAACGCACCCTACCAAGCCACCCTTAAGGCAACAGGCGGCACGCCTGTCTTCAACTGGATGATTTTCTCGGGGGCTCTTCCCCCCGGATTGACGCTCTCCCCCTCGGGAGCCATCACCGGACTGGCCACCATCGCAGGAGCTTATCCTTTCACGGTTCAGGCCACCGACCAGTTGGGCCAGACCGCCCAAGGATCCCTTCTCATCAATGTGCAATCCAACAATGCCAGGACCTTCTATGCTGAAGCGAACTCGTATTGTGGCAGCTTCAATACCACCAGATGGAGCTTTGGCGAACCCTCGCTGCTCATGTCAGGTCCGGTTTACCTCTATCAACCCTTCCTGCGTTTTGACATCAGCGGTTTAGTGGCCAACAACAGTTTTACCAAGGCGAAATTGATCCTCACCTTCGACGAGCGAAGCCAAGGCAATAGTTATGCCTTGGTCAAAGCGGCTATGACCCAGGATGCCGGGGATGGATGGACCGAGTCGGGCATTACCTGGGCGACACGGCCCTTGGATGATGCCTCCGTACCCGAGGCCCTTTCATCCTCGTTCCCGGTGGCCTATGGGTCCATCGAATTGGATGTGACTGATTTTGTCCGCGCCACCTTGGCCAACGACCCCGCCAAGAAACTGGGGCTTCGCCTCTCTACCACGCTGGGAAACACCTTCGGCAACGAAGTGCGCATTGTCACCCGATATGCCCCTGGCAATGCGCGTCCGCGTCTGGTCATTGAAACGACGGATGCTCCGGCGATCGCGTTCCAATCACCCACAGTCAATCCTGCCAGCATCCATGTGGGCTCGTCATTGGTGATCAACGCCACGGCCACCGCCATCCCGGCCCAGACGGGGTCCCTTTCGGTGCAGTGGAGTAAGATGTCCGGACCGGGCACGGTGACCTTCTCTTCCCTCCAAACGGCTTCTACGACAGCGGCGTTTTCGGCCGCCGGGGACTATGTCCTGCGTTTGGCAGCGCAAGACAGTGTGCTGAGTTCTTTCAAGGATCTGACGGTGCGAGTGCTGGCTGTTCCGGCGGCAACCAGTCCGGTGACGGGGCCGACCGACGGCTTGATCATGCGCCTGCCTTTTGATGAAGGTGCGGGAACGGGGGCAGCGGATGTTTCCGGGTCTTCCCCGGCCAATAACGGCGCTTTCGCGGCTCTAGCCAGTTCGGGACTGCCGACCTGGTTGGCGCAAGGAAAAATCGGTGGCGCGGTTGATTTTAACGGCAGCGGCCAGCGGATTGAAATCGAGGACTCGGCTACGACTCCCTTGGATGGAATGCAGAAAATGACTGCCTCACTTTGGGTGAAACTCAATGCTGCAGACGCCAATGCCCATGCCATCCTGGTCAAGCGGACCTCCTCAACGACAAGCACGACGTCGTATGCCATCACTCTGACCAATGCGGAAAAAGTTTCGGTGAGCGTGGCCAACAAAACGGCGGTTACGGGGGACAACATCCTGGCGGTCGGTGAATGGTACCATGTGGTCATGGTTTATGATGGCAGCCTGGCGACGAACAACCTCCAATTGTATCTCAACGGAAGCCCTGAGAAATTTGGCACGATTAGCACCGGGGTGACCAACAACGCCATTCCGCGCATCAGCGCCTCAAAATTGCGCGTAGGCGACTACACTGCCACGGCAGTCACAGCCCCTCTGAACGGCCAGGTGGATGAAGTCCGCCTCTACAACCGTGTCCTCACGCTGGATGAAATCCAAGAGCTCGCGCAGGCCAAGCCCTCGAACATGGGTCCGAAGATCGCGCTGAACAATGCCTCGGTATCGGGCACGGCAGGGCAACCTCTGGCGGTGGGAGCGACAGTGACCGATGACGGCCTGCCCGGCGCGGTGAGCGTGGGTTGGACGAAGGCCAGCGGCCCCGGCAGCGTGGTTTACAGCACGCCGGTGTCGAATACAACAGATGCAACGGCTTCGGCGGCGGGCAGCTACGCGCTGAGGATCACCGCCAACGACGGGTCGATCACGACCTTTGCCGATGTGGCGGCGAGCTTTCAAGCCAGCGGGGGCATCGAGAGCTGGCGGATGCTACATTTTGGAACGACGAATAATTTGGGCGATGCCGCCGATGGGGCAATCTTACAACCGGACGGGTTGAGCAACCTGCTCAAGTATGCCCTGGGATTGGATCCAAGCGTGGACTATGCAAACAGCGCGCTGGCACCCAAAGGAGAAGTGGAGCAAGTCAGTGGGGAAGACCGGCTGACCTACACGTTCACGCGGGATACGGCGGTGACCGACGCGACGATCTCTGTGGAAGTGATCAACGACCTGACTGGCACGGCATGGACTGGGATCGACCCGCTTAACCCGGCCAACCAGGTCAGTGTATTGGAAAACACTCCATCAGCGGGCATCCAAACCATCACCGTTAAGGACATCCAGCCCATCACGGCTTCATCGACACGCTTCATGCGGCTTAAAGTGACCCGGCCTTGAGCAAACCAACTCCCGCTGGCGTCCTTGGATGGCAGGATATTTCTTGCGGGAAGGTTGGAGGTCAGGGGACAGCCAGAGCGTTGCCTTCAACATCTTGCTTCCCCACGGTCTTGGGCATGGGATGCAATCGCTCGGAAAGTTCCTTCGCGGCCTGGCCGAGCCGTGGGCCGAAGCCCAAGAGGAACAAATCGTCCATCACAATGACCTTTTTTTCTTTTCCTGCGGGAGTGAGGGCCAGGCCAGGCTGTTTGAGAAGCCCGTCGATCCCACCCGAGCTTTCCAGCCCTCTTGACGTGACAAGGATAAAATCCGGGGCCGCGGAAACAGCACTTTCCGCAGTGAGAGGCTTGTAATTTTCAAATCCCTGAACCGCATTGACTCCACCCGCCAAGCTGATCATGGCGTCGGCGGAGGTGCCCGTGCCGGAGACGTTCATGATGCCCCCCCCGCGCGCATAGATGAAAAGCACCTTGGGACGGGAATCCGTTCTCATCACATGAGATTGCGCGACCTCCAAATCGGTTTTGAGATGTTCAACCAGCTTCTTTGCGGCCTCCCCGCGATCTAAGGCGTCACCAATGCTAATAATTCGTTCCGCAGCGGCCTTGGGGGTGTGCTCATTGGACAGAGACACCACCTTCACTCCTGCATCGGCAAGTTGCTTGAGCACTTCGGGTGGACCTGCATCCACCGTGGCAAAAACCACCGTGGGATTCATGGAGAGAATCCCTTCCGCAGAAAGCTGACGGGCATATCCAATCTTTGGAAACGCATTGGCAGCCTCCGGGAAGACGCTTGAGATGTCCACGGCCACGATGTCGCCCTCGGCGCCCAGCGCAAAGAGGGTCTCGGTCACGGAACCAGCGGTGCTCACAATGCGTTCTTCCGCATGGGAGACAACTGCGAATGAGATCAAAGCCAGGAAGGGGAGTAGGTTTTTCATAAAGTGTGTCTGCTTTTGGAAAGCGCCATCAAACCCCATGCAGGTCGAGCGCTCCCCAAGGGGCAGCCCCTAGCTCAGAGTCGCAAGAATCTCCCGCCACGCCTGCAACTCGGGTTCGCCGGGTTTGCGCTTTCCGAAGAACATCACAATGTTGTTGCCGTCCTTATCAAAGAGTTCAAGGGATGTCACATCTCCATCCACGGTCGGTTTGACGACGACCCAGGCACTGGCCAGCGCCGTTTCGCGGAGATGCATGTTAAATTCATCATCCAGCACATTGAGCCACTCGGCTCCGAACATCTTGATGTTTTTGACCGGGCCAGTGTGGATTTGCAAGCACCCGCGGTTTCCAATAAAGACCATGATCCCCGTGCCATTTGCAGAGGCTGTCTCAAGCATTTTTTTGGCGGAGGCCACAGACACCTTGCGGGCAAATCCCTCGGGTGCAAGTCGTAGCGCCTGCTCACGGGCCACACGGAATTTGCCCATGATGACAAAAAACGCATGTGTATCCTTCATATCCCGCCAAGCTTGCTGGAAGCCCGCCACATCAATCTCGGCATCCGGCAGTTCCGGCTTGGCAACGGGAGCCGCCTCAACCGCTTGTTCTGTGCTCTGATCCGGGGACCGGAATTTGTTGAGCAACACACCATAGCCTCCGTAGTTGCTCTCCTTTTGCAAATACACCTTATGGACGGCTTCTCCCGACCCATCAAAAAATTGGAGACTCTGACGCTCGCCGTCATCTGTGACATCCGTGACCGCAAACCCCAGCTTCCAACCGCTCAGAAATAACCGCAAGTCAATGTCCGGTCCCACAACTTGCCCCATCCCATGAAAAAAATCGATTTTGAGAAACTCACCGAACCGCTCGTGCACCGCGTGCTCATTCCGGGTCAGGCACATGACGCGGCCCAAGGTGGGGAGGTCTTTGATTAGTTGTGTCCAATCCCCTTCCATCCGCGTAACACGTCCCCCGCAGTCCGTGGCCAACAACTCGGCCTCGCTCACCCCAAGCTGAGTGGCGGCATCGCGGATGCGGAGTTTCGGTTTGGTTTGGAGGAGGGCTTCCCACTGGTCTTTGAGGGTTTGTTGTGTTGTTGTGTTCATAGATGAAATTTTGACCCAAGGTTGTCGCATCCGCTTGCTTCATGCCAGCGTAATTTTGGTTTTTTGATCTTGCGAGGGATTTCAAGCGCCTTTGAGCGCATCAAGGGACCATCTCGTAAGTCGGGTTGTCTTGTTCCAAGGCGGTGTGACTCCAGAGTCGCATGTCACTGAGCTCTTCTACCGAACACATGCGGACGCTTCCGTCAAGAAAGGCGGCCACCGCTTTGCCATTGTAGCGAAAATCCACCCATCCATAGTTCATCGGATCTTTTTGCTTGGTCCACGCGCTGGGATCCTGCCATTTCAGGCAGATCGGAGATTCATTCTGAAGTGTTGGCGGAGAGACATAGCTGAACCCTAGCCTTCTTGATCTGCCCATGCCGCTACCGCCAGAGGCAAAGGCGAGAATGGATCCCTTCATGCTGGCCATCCGGGTGATGCAGTCCTCGCTATTGTGTATCGAATTATCTGCGCGGACGACTCCCCCCACGCAGTAAATGTTCATCCCTAAGGCAGGAAAGGTGGAAACTTGATAGTCATACATCGGACCACTCCCTCCCGCGCTGGCGATGATTTCTTGTTTGTTCCTATTCACGAAGATTGTCCCGTCGAACTCGCCAGCGAGGTAGGGACCAAGTCGATAGGGATAGCGATGTGCTGCATGGCCGCTCACCAGCCCACCCTCAGGCTTATACACTGGAGTGCCGCTTTTTCCCGCCCGGTAATCCATTCCGGGCAAATACGCGCCATCATTTTCCTGCGCCGAGGCAGTCAACGCCGTCACCAATTGGCGAGCCGCACTCACCTCACGGACCCGGCTTGCGGAGCCCAATGTTTTTTGCGCAGCGCCAACAAAAAGCACGGATAAGATAGCGGTTGCGCTAACAACGGTGAGCAATTCAATGAGCGTAAAGCCCCGAGCTTGCGAGGTTTTGCCGTGCGAACCCAACAACTGATGGAGGTTCCGACTTTTCACTTGACCAGGACTTGACGACGCCTGCGAAGGAGAACACAAAATACGCCGCCCAAGACAATCAGACCGACGGTGGAAGGTTCAGGAACGGCCTGAGTAAGACTGATTTCTTGAAAAACCACATGCTGCTGTCCTTGCACATTCCATGACGTGGAGAATTGGGTCGTTTCTCCCAAAGCGGCCAGTCCAGTCCATTTCCATGTGTATTTGGTTAGCGGAAGCACGCCAACGACGGGCGACACCACGACCTCTCCAACGACGCTCTGAAAGCCGCTGCTGGCCACTGCGGGATTACTTCCGTTGTAGTTGAGGGTCAGAGATGAACTGGTGTAGGAAAGGAGTGTTGGGAATCCCCCGCCAACCACAAGCGAGACTGTGATTTCGTCGAGGCTGCTCAAAATGTTGCTGGTGCTGAGAACGAAACTGGCACTTGAGGCAAAGAATGTGTAAATTCCATCATAAGCAGGAATCGAGGTGGAGCCCAGACCGCCTGAGCCGAAGGGAGTCACCACAAGGTTTGATGCCACAATTGTTGCACCATTGTTTGAAGCCGCGTCCGGATTGATTGGTGTGGGACGGAAGTTGCCCCCATAGGTTGCAGGGTCCAAACCGCCCCCTGCAAAGGTGAAAGTGTCAACGAGAGGGGCTGCTTGCAGAGAAGCAGAAGCGGCAAAGACGGTGGCAAGTGTTAAGAGGTGGCTGCAGAATAATCTCATTGATGTAATTTTATGTGTAATTTTATTGGCTGTCAGCAAAATCTACGTCGCAGATCGCTGACACAGATGAAAGATAGCGGTGGTCTGTTTGTTGCGCTAACGGCCATTTGTGAATAATTAACGCTTAAATGCACCACCTTGCGGACGAAAAAATCGATCATTCACCCAGCGGGACCATCATTTTTTTCAAGAAATCGCGGAAAGATGAGGCGGAAAAGCGGGGTAAAGTCCTGGGGCCTGCTGCTAAACCATGCTTGGATTTTTGAGATAGGGAAAAAGGCTCCGGCCTCGACTTCCATGCGGGCCAGGTGGAACGGGCCGTCGTGGTGGCCGCTGAAGATTTCCACAAACTCCCAAGAGGTTGACGGCGAGCTTTCGAGTTTGCCAATTTTTTTGAGTGGGGCTGAGACCCCGAGTTCTTCCTGAAGCTCGCGCAAGGCCGCTTGGTGGTAGGTCTCGCCAGTGTCCACATGACCTGCCGTGGAGGAGTCCCAGAGGGAGGGATTGAGGTCTTTCCAAGGGGAGCGCTTTTGAAGAAAGAGTTCGCCCTTGGTGTTAAAGAGAAGGATGTGAATGGCGCGATGACGAAGGTTATTCACATGGACAAACGCCCGAGGTTTTGGGCCAATCACAGAGTCCGAAGCATCGACCACGTCAAACATCTCATTGCCATGTTGGGCCAAGGAGGGCGAGGCAAGGGAGGTGAGTTTTTCCCATTGAGCAAGGGTCAAATTTTCAGCGCGCGCCTCTGCGGAAATGCCCGCAGCGCTTGTGATTTCCTGCCATGAGCCACGGAGCTCCGGCAACAGATTTTTGAGTTGTTTGCGGCGCTCGGAAAATCCCCTGCGAACAAGACTCTCAAAAGCGCCC
>Ga0105048_10017194_pt1 | contig 11157 bp, 10 predicted proteins | sample MAT05_FD_78382 | JGI IMG/M metagenome (GOLD analysis project Ga0105048, IMG submission 78382) | Freshwater microbial communities from Lake Fryxell liftoff mats and glacier meltwater in Antarctica - MAT-05 | ecosystem: Environmental > Aquatic > Freshwater > Ice > Liftoff microbial mat | place...
CCATTCTGACCACGATTGCGCAGTCTCAGTGCCAGGGCGTCGCCGAGCACCGCCTGGGAAGAGCCAACTCGGCCGCCGAACAGGAGGCGGGAGTCATGAAAGAACGCGAATGCAGGCGCTAGGCGGCCAAAGTGCGCCGGAACGGCCTACTAGACAGAAGGTTATGCAATCCCCCTGTCGTTGCGCGCAGTGTGACGGTCGGCTGCCCGCCCTTCCGAGTACACTTGTTCGGCACCGGGCCGCGCGCCCCGCCCCATTGGGCGGTGGCAGCGCCGCCCTTCGCGTGCCGAGAGGGGAACCCGCGCCGATGTTCGACCGCACGATTCTGGAGAATGGGCTTCGCGTTGTCAGCAGCACGATGCCACATACGCGCTCCGTCAGCGTGGGACTTTACGTGGCCGCCGGCTCGCGCTACGAACACGACGAGATCGCTGGTGTGTCGCACTTCCTTGAGCACATGCTGTTCAAGGGAACCACCCGCCGACCCACCGCGCAGCAAATCTCCGAGGAGATCGAGGGCGTAGGCGGCACCATGAACGCCGCCACCGACAAGGAATTGACGGTCTACTGGGCGAAGGTCGGGCAGCAGCATTTCGAGCGCTGCATGGACGTGCTGGCTGACGCGCTGCTCGAATCGACGATGGACCCCGCCGAGATCGAGAAGGAGCGGCAGGTCATCATCGAAGAACTGGCGATGACCGAGGACAGCCCTGGGGACATCGCCGCGCTGCTGATCGACGAGGTGCTGTGGCCCGATCAGCCGCTCGGGCGCGACGTGGGCGGCTCCCCGAAGTCGGTGGCGGCCATCACCCGCGAGCAGATCATGTCGTTCGTGGACAAGCATTACACGCCCGAGAATACCGTCCTGTCCGTGTCTGGCAATGTGCAGCACGACGAGGTGGTGGCGCTAGCGCAACGGCTGTACGGCGGCTGGCAGCGTTCGACGGCGGGTGCCTGGTATCGCGCCGAGGATAAGCCGTCGCCGCGTGTGGCTCTCAAGTCAAAGAAGACCGAGCAGGCACAGGTCTGCATCGGCCTGCCGGGCTACTCCAGCGTCCACCCTGACCGCTACGCCCTCGACTTGATGAACACGGTGCTGGGCGAAGGGATGTCGTCGCGGCTGTTCGTGGAGATCCGCGAGAACCTGGCGCTGGCCTATGACGTGCACTCGTACGTGGCGCACTTCCAGGACGCCGGCGCAATGGTTGTCTCGGCGGGGGTGGACCCGAAGCGCGTCGAGCCGACCATCAAGGCGATCCTGGGCGAGCTCGCGAAGCTGCGCAACGGCGTGCCCGAGACGGAGCTACGCAAGGCGAAGGAACTGATCAAGGGACGCTTGCAGTTGCGGATGGAGGACACCCGCGCGGTGTCATCCTGGCTCGGTACGCAGGAACTGTTGCGGAACGAGATCCTGACGGTCGATCAGGCGCTAGAGATCATTGAGGGCGTCAGCATCGACGATGTGAATCGCGTGGCCGCCGAGCTTTTGCTGCCGGAGCGGATGTCGCTGGCGGTGGTCGGGCCGTACCGGAGCGACGCTCGGTTCAGAAAGCTGATGGCTGGCTGAACCGGACTTGTCGGTCGTCCGCCGGTCCGTCAGGCGGGCGGCTGGCAGCGGGTGCAGAGCCAGGTGCCGCGCTGGGCGACAACCCGCCGCACGATCAGCGTGCCGCAGCCGTCGCGCGAGCAGGGCAGCCCGGCCCGCCCGTACACCTGCAAGTAGTCCTGGTTCGAGCCTTGCTCGCCCGTCGCATCGACATAATCCGCGAACGACGTGCCACGCCGCTCAATAGCCGACGCCAGCACGTCGCGAATGGCGGTGTGCAGCCGGTCGCGCTCGCGGGGCGTCAAGGAGGAGGCCGGGCGCTCGGGGTGCAGTCTCGATTCCCACAGGATTTCGTCGGCGTACAGGTTGCCGATGCCGGCCAGGAACGTCTGGTCCAGCAACACCGACTTGAGCCGCCCGCGCCGCGCGTCGAGCAGGCGGTCAAGGTCGCGCCGCGCGATCTCCAGCGGCTCCGGCCCGAGCCGCGCATCAAGGAACGCGTCGAGTGACTCCCTGCCGAGGAACAGGTAGATGCGCCCGAACTTGCGCGGATCTATGAAGTCCAGCCGCCAGCCGTCGTCAAGTTCGACCGTCAGGTGCGTGTGCGGCACGATCGGCAGATCGGCGGTCCGCAGCACGAGATTGCCGCTCATCTTGCGGTGCAGCACCAGAAACACCTCGCCGGACAGGCCAGCGATGACGAACTTGCCGCGCCGCGTCACCGACTCGAACGTGCGGCCAACTGTCGCCTCGGCCAGCGCCGCCAGGGTGGCGTTCGGGGCCATCCTCGGCCAGTCTAGCGAGCCGACCTCGACCACGCGGCGCCCGACGATCCGTTCGCGCAGGCCGCGCGCCGTCGTCTCGACCTCGGGCAACTCAGGCACTAGCCGGCCTCTTCCGAGACGCCCGCCGGGTCGCCCGACTGAACGCCTTGCACGCCGTCGCCGGCGTACGGCTGGCACTCGGGGCACGTGTAGGTGCCACGCCCGGCAAACTGATTTTTGACGATGGGCCTGCCGCAGACCGGGCACGGCTGGCCCTTGCGCCCATGCACGCGCGGGAAGTCGCGGGTCATTGTCGCGCGGCCGTTGAGAATCTCGGCCACGCCTTCACGCACCGCCAGCCCCAGCACGTCCTTGATGGCCCGGTGCAGGCGCACCAGCGCGGCGTCGTCAAGGTCGCCCACGCGGGTGGCGGGCGTCAGGCGGCTCGCAAAGATGATCTCATCGGCGTAGATGTTGCCGATGCCGGCGATCACATGCTGGTCGAGCAGCACCGGCTTGAGCGGCATCTTCTGGCGGCGGGCGAGGCGTTCGCGCAACATGTCCACGGTGAACGACGGGTCCAACGGCTCCGGCCCGAGCTTCGCCTGCTCGATCAGTTGATCGACGCCCGCATCAGGCAACACCCAGACGCGCCCGAACTGCCGAATATCGGTCAGGTACAGGATGCTGCCGTCGTCAAAGTGGAAGATGACGTGCGTCGAACGGTGCGGCATCGGCGCGTCGTAGGCGGGCACCGGGTGGCCGCCAGACGCCAGTGTGGCCTGCTCGGCGTCACGGTGGATCATTTGCCCCGCCAGTCGCAGATGAAACACCAGTGCCAGCCCGCCGCTCAGGTCGAAGATCAGGAACTTGGCCCGCCGCCGGATCTCCTCGATCTGTTGTCCGATGATGTGTTCGACGGACAGGCCGGTCGGCGTCAGCACCTGTTTGGCGAGGCGCACGTCAACCGACGCGAATGTGCGCCCGACCAGCGTCGCCGCCAGGTCGCGGCGCAGCGACTCGACCTCGGGCAGCTCAGGCACGCGCGGCACCGGCCGGCTCGACCTCGGGCACGTCCAGGTGCTTCAACTCCTCCCAGTTGTCGCCCGAGCGCAACTCCACGTCCAGCGGCACCGCCAGCGACATCGCGTCGCGCATGATCGGCCGAAGCTGCTGCGAGAACGCCATGAGGTCGTCGCGCTGAATCTCAAAGAGCAGTTCATCGTGGACTTGCAACACCATCAGCGTGCGTGGGTACCGATCCTCAATCAGTTGCTGCACGCGCATCATGGCAATCTTCACGATGTCGCTGGCTGTCCCCTGGATCGGGTGATTGATCGCCATGCGCTGCCCCGCGGCCCGCACGTTGTAGATCTTGCTCGTCAACTCGGGGATGTAGCGGCGGCGTTCCAGTAGCGTCGTCACGTAGCCGCGTTCGGTGGCCTCGGCCAGCAGGTTGTCTTGATACGCCTTCACCGTGCCGAAGCGATCAAAGTACCGTTTGATGAAGGCCCCCGCCTGTTCCTGCGGCAGCCCGCTCTGCTGTGACAGGCCGTACTCGCTCATCCCGTAGAGCACCCCGAAGTTCACGACTTTCGCCAGTCGCCGCTGGTCCGACGTGACCTCCGCAAGCGGAGTATCCATGACCTCAGCGGCCGTCGCCGCGTGGATGTCCAGGCCGCGCGCAAACGCATCGACAAGCGTCGGGTCCTGGGTCATGTGCGCCAGCACCCGAAGCTCAATCTGGCTGTAGTCGGCGCTCAGCAGGCAGGTGTCCGGCGATCCGGTCACGAAGGCCCGGCGGACGCGCTTGCCGTGGTCGGTGCGGATCGGGATGTTCTGCAAGTTCGGGTCAGTGCTGGACAGGCGGCCGGTCGCGGCAATCGTCTGGTTGAACGTCGTGTGCACGCGGCCCGTCTCCGAGTTGACCAGTAGCGGCAGCGCATCCACGTAGGTGGACTTTAGCTTGCTCAGTTGCCGCTGCTCCAGCACCAGATCAATGACCGGATGCGCGCCGCGTAGCTCGTCCAGCACCTCCGCGCCGGTGGACGCCTGCCCGGTGCGGGTGCGCTTCGCCTGCGGCAGCTTCAGTTCCTTGTACAGCACGTCGCCCAGCTTAGACGGCGAGTTCAAGTTGAACTCGTGGCCGACCGATGCGTACGCCTCCTTCTCGATCTCGGAGAGGCGGTCCGCAAGTTCCTTGCTGAAGCCGTGCAGATACGGCACGTCGATGGCGACGCCGTTCCGCTCCATGATGGTCAGGACCGGGATCAGCGGCAACTCGACATCTTTGAACAGCGACTCCAAGCCTGCTTCCTCAAGCTCGGTTGCCAGGATCGGGACCAGCCGTGCGATGGCGACGGCTTCGTTGCGGGCGTACTCGGCGACCGTCTCGACGGACAGGCGGTCCATTGTCGTGGCCGAACGCCCGGTCCCGAGCAGTGTGCTGCCGGCCGGCAACTCCACCTGGAGCTTGCTCCAGGCCAGATCACGCAGGGCGAAGGCGCGCTGATTCGACTCCAGCAGGTACGCCGCGATCATCGTGTCGAAGGCGAGGCCGTCAACGTCGATGCCGTGACGGGCCAGCACCAACTGGTGAAACTTGGCGTTGTGTGCCCACTTGCGGATGCTGGCGTCGGCCAGGACGGGCGACAGGCGCTCGCGCACGGTCGGCCAGTCAAGCTGCTGGACCGGCTCGCTCGCTTCGCCAATCTCCGGCGCGGTGTGGCCGACCGCGATGTACCAGGACGCGCCCTCGCCGGTGGACAGGCCGACGCCCACGATGTCCGCGCGCATCGGTGCAAGGCCCGTCGTCTGGACGTTGAACGCCAGGCTCTCCGCTGCCGTCAGCGTCTCCACCAGCGCATCGAGCGCCGCCACGTCGCGGACGATGCCGGCCACATCCTGATTCGGCTGCACGTCGGGAGTTGCGGTGCCAGCACCAGCCGCCGGATCATCGCCGGGCGCACCGAACAGGTCCATCTGCCCGCTGGCAGCGGCACTGTCACCGGTGGCCGCCGCACCATCTGTGTCACTCAGGCCGATGTCGCCCATCGAGCGACTGATGTCGTCAAGCAGCCGCCGGAACCCGAGTTCGTGGAACAGCCCGACGACGCGCTGGCGGTCGAAGTCGCCCAGTTTGGCGTGCGAGAGGTCCAGCGTCACTGGCACGTCGCGGACGATGGTTGCCAGCCACTTGGCCATCGTCACCTGCTCGTGCAGCGGCTCCAGTAGGGCGCGCTGCTTGGCCGGCAGGTCGGCAAGGTGCTCGTACAGGTTCTCGATGCTGCCGAACTGCACCACCAGTTTCGAGGCCGTCTTGTCGCCAATGCTCGGGACGCCGGGGATGTTGTCTGACGTGTCGCCGCGCAGCGCCTTGAAGTCTGGGATGGCCGGTGGCTCGAAGCCGTACCGCTCCTTGACGGCGTCCACGTCGTACATCACCGTATCCGAGAAGCCGCGCCGCGAGGTCAGCACCCGCGTCTGGGGGCTGACCAGTTGCAGGGCGTCCAAGTCGCCGGTCAGGATGACGACGTTGAGTCCCTCCGCCTCGGCCTGGAGCGACAGCGTGCCGAGCAAGTCGTCGGCCTCGAAGCCTTCCAGCGAGTGCACGGGGATGTTCATGCACTCCAGCAGGTTGAAGATATGCGGGAACTGCGGCCCCAATCCTTCAGGTGCCGGACCGCGCGTGCCCTTGTACTCCGCGAACTTTGCCTTGCGGAATGTCTTGGACGAGTAGTCGAAGGTGGCGATGACGTACTTTGGCCGCAACTCGCGCCAGACCTTGAACAGCATCGATGTGAAGCCGTGGACGGCGTTCACCAGTTCGCCTTTGGGCGTGGTTAGCGGCGGCACGCCATAGAACGCGCGGAAGACGAGGGCATGTCCGTCGATCAGCACCAGGGTGTCACTCATGGTGTGCAAGCCTTTGCGTGAGTGCCTCGCGGTTGCGGGCCAAGGTGCTCTGAAAGGTGTCCGACTCGATAGGGTCCGTCCACATCACCAGGGCGTCTTCGCCGTTGTCGCTGTAGTAGCGGCGGCGCAGGCCCATCTCCTTGAAGGTGTACTTCTCATACAGCTTCTGCGCCCCAGTGTTCGAGACGCGCACTTCCAGGGTCAGCCAGCGCGCACCGATCTGCTGCGAGCGGTCGATGAGCGCGACGAGCAGCAACTCGCCGATGCCGTTGCCCTGGAAGTCGGGGTCCACGGCGATGGTCGTGATGTGCGACTCATCCGTCATCAGCCAGAGGCCGGCGTACCCGGTGACCGAACGTAGCTCGGCCTCCAGCGCGGGCGGCGGAGCAGGTTCGATGGGGCCACGCAGCAGCCGCGACAGCCGGACGAACAGATTGCCGTCACCATTGCTCGCCTGGTGGTGCGGCTCGGGGGCGGGCTGGCCGCTCTGCGGCTCGACAATGCGCGCCACAAAGTAGTGAGCAGTCTTGTTCGATTGGATCTCGCGGCGATACGCATTTTGCGGCCAGGGTTGGGCGAAGCAGCGCCGCTCAATGGCGCTGACCACGGGGATATGCTCGATTCGCATCGGCTCGACGCGATACCGCTGAGATCGCCGCATCTCGGTGCTGGATTCAGGTGCCATCTCCCCGCTTCCGCAGGCCACCCTGGTGACGGACCGTCAACCCAGCCTGCCCAAAGGAACGTCGGCGCTACCGTTGCGCCTATGATCGCACGAGATAGATCGGTTCCCCCGCGTCGGGTCCAGGCGGGCGGCCCTGGCGTGCCATCTGCCAGGCTATCTCGGCGAGCACGGCGGGGCGGCGCACAGAGAGTGCCGGCGGCGCCACCCAGACATGTTCTCCGAGCGCCGCCAACTGGGTCCGACCTTCAATGTCGAGGTCGCCGACAATCGCGCATCGCTCCACCACTAAGCGTAGCAGGCTTTCGAGTGTGACCCCCATCACCTCGCCAACCTGAACAAAACCGTGACCTGTCGGCTCGAACTGGGCCGTGGCGAAGCGCCCCCGGCCGGCAGCCAGCACCGCCCGCACCGGCCGATCCCAAACCGGCAGCCCGGCCGCCAGCACGTCCAGCGACCCGACGCCGTAGGCCGGGATACCCAGCGCCACGGACAGGCCCGTCGCCGTCGCCAACCCGACCCGCAGCCCAGTGTATGAGCCAGGCCCGCGGGCCGCCGCAATTGCTGTCAGGTCGGCCGGCGTGCACCCCAGCCGGCGCATGGCGTCCTCGACGGCCGGCATCAGCAGCCGGCCGTGGTCACGCCCGGCCTGCCAGACCGATTCGTGCAGCACCTCGCCGTCGTAGAGGGCGATGCCGGCGCGATTGGTGGACGTATCCACGGCCAGCAACATGTCAGCGTGGCTCCAGGGCGGCGCGGATCGTCAGTGTGGCCCTCACCCCCCAGCCCCCTCTCCCGCTTGCGGGAGAGGGGGAGTGGCGGCGGATCAGACGGCCAATCATCCGTAGCATCGTCACGAACTAGTGTGCCTCCAGCGCGGCGCGGATCATTTCGACGATGCGCGGGTGCGGCGATTCGACGGCTAGTTCGCGTGTGTCCTCGTCGATGGCCTCGATGCGGATGTGCGTCGTCCCGACTCGCAGGTCAGCCGGCAGCCCGGCCGGCCACTCGATGGCGCACACGCCGCCCGAGTCCTCGGCGTCCTCCAGCGATTCCAACATCTCGTCGTCCAGGCGGCCGTCGAGCCGGTACAGATCGACATGGAACAGGGGCAGGCGGCCCTGGTGCTGCACCATCAGCACGAAGGACGGGCTGGTGACAGGTCCGGGGACGCCCAACCCCGCTGCAATGCCCTGCACCAGCACCGTCTTGCCCACGCCGAATGCGCCTTCAAGGAGAAAGGTGTCTCCGGGCTGAGCCGCCGAGCCGAGCGCCTCGCCCACGCGCCGCGTCTGCGCCGCCGAATGTGACCGTGCCACCAATCGCGCGGTCATGCTGGAGCGTCCCGACCCTCGGCGCTTGCCGCCGGGGATGCATCTTGCTGCCGAAAATGGTCCCAGGAGCTACGCGGCGGCGCGAGCGGATTGCCGTTTTTGTCCTCGACGGTCACCTGCCCGGCCGGTCCTGCCTCCAGCCGCCCGACGATGGTCAACGGCATCAGGCCGTGTTCCCGGAGCATGATGCTCGCGGCTGCCAACGTCTCGGCCTCACCGGCCACGAGCAACTCGTAGTCCTCGCCGCCGGTCAGCGCCATCTGCCGGGCGCTGTCCTCGCCAAAGCGCCGCGCCAGGGCCGGCGGGATCGGCAGCATGTCGGGCCGCAGCACGGCTTGTAGGCCGGAGGCGTACGCCAGCTTGCCGGCGTCCCCGAACAGCCCGTCTGAGAGATCCATGCCGCAGCGCACGCCCGCCGCCGCCAGGTGCAGCCCCTCAGCCACGCGCGGCATCGGGCGGCGGTGCAGCCCCACCAGCACCGCGACATCCGGGTTGACGTGGGGGACGTCGCCTTGCTCCAGCAGCGTCAGTCCGCCGGCCGAGCCGCCAAGCGTCCCGGTCACGGCCAACAGGTCGCCCGACTGGCCCGCCGCCCGTCGTAGCCCCTCGCCCTCTAGTTCGCCCACGACCGTCACGCTCAGCATCGTGACCGGCGACGACACGGTGTCACCGCCAGCAATGCTCAGCCCGAACGCCTCCGCATGTTCGGCCATGCCCCGATAGAGGTTGTCCAGGTCGGTGACGCGGGTGTCCGGCCGAAGCCCGAGGGTGACGAACGCTCGGGTGGGGGCCGCACCCATCGCGGCAATGTCGCTGACGTTCTCGGCCAGCATTTTCCAGCCGAGGTCATGCCACGATGTCGTCGTGTGCCGGAAATGGACGTTTTCGATCAGCGCATCGGTGGTCAGCACTTCGCGATAGCCCGGGCGCGGCGTCCAGAGCGCGGCGTCGTCGCCAATCCCGAGGCTACCGCTGGCTTCCGGCTGGAGCGGGTCGCGCACCCCGCCATTGACGAGCCGCGCCAGTCGGCTGATCAGGCCAAACTCGCCAAGCTGCGCGACAGTCAGTTCGGAATCGGCCGGCTGCTCGCTCACGCGTGGCCCAGGCAGGGTGTTGTCGGTAGCGCATGCATAGCGGAATTGTACTCATGCCCCAGCACAAGGTGGTTCCTGGCCGTCAGCGCGTGGCCTGACTGGCTGCGCCTGTTACGATGTGACGACATCTCGCCGGGTGGGTACGCTCTTGCGGATCGCCGTCGTTTCTGACATCCATAGCAATCTGGTGGCCTTCGACGCCGTATTGCAGGCTATGGGCGAGGTCGATCAGGTCTGGAGTCTCGGAGATACGGTCGGGTACGGTCCGCGCCCAAACGAGGTGATCGCGCGTCTTGCTGCGACAAAACATCTGGCCGTCGCCGGCAACCATGACCAGGCGGCGGTCGGCATCATCGACGTGAAGGCGTTCAATCCGGTAGCTGCCTACGCTGCCCACTGGACGACCGAGCAGCTCACTGACGAGACGCGCGCGTACATCACGCAGTTGCCGACGTTGCTCACGGCGGGCGAGTTTACGCTGGCGCACGGCAGCCCGCGCGCACCGATCTGGGAGTACATCACGAGTGCCGAGATTGCTGCGCCGAACTTTGCGGAGTTTGACGGGCCGTTCTGCCTCGTCGGCCACACCCACGTGCCGGCCCTGTTCGCGCGGTCGCCGGAAGGCGAGATCCACGCCCGGCAGATTGATGGAGAGGCGGATCTATCGTTGGCGCAACCAGGTTGGCAGTTCATCCTTAATCCCGGCAGCGTAGGCCAGCCGCGCGACGACGACCCTCGGGCCGCATTCTTGCTCATCGACACGGAAACCGGGTCCGCTTACTGGCGTCGGGTCGAGTACGATATCGCGGCGACGCAACAACAGATGCGGGACGCAAAGTTGCCGAATCGCCTGCTTGAACGGCTGGCCCACGGGTGGTAGCCTATCGAGAGCGGCACGGTTTCGAGGGCAACTCGACAAAAGACCGCCTGTGCGACGAATCGGGTAGGCGTCTCGCAACCGCGCCATAAACGTGATATACTCGGCCCGAAGGTCCGGCCGGAGGAAAGTAATGGCTATTGGCGCGGCTGTCCGAGATCTCATCGAGGCGCGCGGGTTGCGTCCGGCTGAGGTCGCTGACCGCCTGGGTGGCAAGCGAAACCGAGCAACGTTTTACCGGTTGCTCAGCGGCGAGACGAACGATCCTCGCGTTAGCACGTTGCTGGAGATCTGCAACGCCCTGACCACCAGCCCGAGCGAACTGCTTCAGTTGGCGGGGCTGCTCCAGTACCAGGAGCGTTCGCTCAAGCTGATTGATGTCGAACTGCGACAGGCGTTCGGTGAGATGCAGCAGCTAGACGAGGACGACAAGCGCCTCTGCCTGGCGTTGTTGCGCGGCGTCATTGACTTGCGGGTGCAGCGGGCCGAGGCGCGGCCACGGCGGCGGGCATCGCGCTTGCTACAAAAGGTCAGCCAGATTTAGCCGCATCGGTCGGTTCCCGCTGCTGCGACGATGTCTGCGACAAGTCGTGCATATGCGACGCAAGGGCGGGCGGCCTCGGGTGCTGGCGTTCGTGTCGGGTCTCTTCTGGGGCGCAGCGTCTTTGGTGGTTTGCCCACCCGAGGGCTGTGCCCCTTTGCGTGTTCCCCAACGAGTTACAATCAACCATGCCGATTTACGAGTATCGCTGCGCCGCCTGCAAGCGGCGGTCTAGCCTCTACTACCAGTCGTTCTCCGCCGCCGAGGGCGCGGTGCCGTACTGCGAGCATTGCGGTTCGGCCGACGTGTCGCGGCTAGTCTCGCGCGTGGCGTTCCTGAAGTCCGAAGAGAGCCGCCTAGAAGAGTTGGCGGGCGACGCGGACCTCGCCGGCGTGGATGAGAAC
>Ga0105048_10017195_pt1 | contig 11155 bp, 10 predicted proteins | sample MAT05_FD_78382 | JGI IMG/M metagenome (GOLD analysis project Ga0105048, IMG submission 78382) | Freshwater microbial communities from Lake Fryxell liftoff mats and glacier meltwater in Antarctica - MAT-05 | ecosystem: Environmental > Aquatic > Freshwater > Ice > Liftoff microbial mat | place...
CGGTGTCGCCGTCGAAGTATTCGTGGAACCACACGAGGTCGCGCCAATGCGGGTCGGTGGCGAGGCGTTCGGACAACGCGTCGTCGCCGTGGCAGGGGCGGCGTCCGTCTTTGTCTGGGAGGAAAAGGTGCGTGAGGCGGCCCGCGAGTTCGGCGGAGATTTGCGTGAGGTTCAGCATTTTGCCCGAGCCGAGCGGGAACTCCAGTTGCACGGTGTCGCCGTAGAAATGGTCGTAGCGCTCGAGGGCTTCGAGCAGGAGGTAGTTCAGCGGGAACCACACGGGGCCGCGCCAGTTCGAGTTGCCGCCCCACATGCCGTCGGTGCTCTCGCCGGGCTCGTACTGGATGCAGATGTGGCCGCCTTCCGCGAAGTGGCAAAATGAGGCTTCGCGGTGCGCGCGGGAGAGCGAGCGGATGCCGTGCGGCGAGAGGAATTCCGTGTCGTCGAGCATTCGCCGGAGCACGCGCAGGAGGCGATCCTTGCTCGGGATCGCGAGCAGGCGCATCTCGGTGCCATCGTGCCGGGTCCGTTCCATATAGCTGGTGTGCGTCGCAAGTTCGGGGCGGTTATCGAGGAACCAACGCATCCGTTTCCGAAAGCCGGGCAGGGAGCGGATCACATTTTGATCGAGCACCGTGACAGCGAGCAGCGGCACGAGGCCGACGAGCGAGCGGACTTTCAATGGCGAGGATTTGCCGCCTTCCTGGCGGATGTGGTCGTAGTAAAAGCCGTCCTCCTCGTCCCAGAGTCCGGTGCCGTCGAGCGAGTTCATCGCTTCGGCGATGGCGACGAAGTGCTCAAAGAATTTGCTCGCGATGTCCTCGTACGCGGGGCGCGTCTTGGCGAGTTCCAGCGCCATCGCGAGCATGGTGGTGCAGTAAAATGCCATCCACGCCGTGCCGTCGGCCTGCTCGAGTGTGCTGCCGTTTGGCAGCGGCTTTGAGCGGTCGAAGAGGCCGATGTTATCCATCCCGAGGAAGCCGCCGCCGAAGATGTGCCGTCCCTGCGCGTCCTTGCGGTTCACCCACCAGGTGAAGTTCAGCAGGAGCTTCTGGAAGCAGCGTTCGAGGAAGAAGGTGTCGCGGCGTCCTCGTTCGCCGGTGATTTTGTACACGCGCCAGCAGGCCCATGCGTGGACGGGCGGGTTCACGTCGGAAAAATTCCACTCGTAGGCGGGCAGCGCGCCGTCCGGCCGCAGATACCATTCGCGCAGCAGCAGGAGGAGCTGGCCTTTTGCAAAGTACGGATCGATCCGGCACATGGGGATCATGTGGAAGGCGAGGTCCCACGCGGCGTACCACGGGTACTCCCACTTGTCCGGCATGCTGATGATGTCGGCATTGTGCAGGTGCGGCCAGTCGGCGTTGCGCGTCGTGGCGTGCTGCGCGGGCGGGGGCGGCTGGCTCGGATCGCCGGCGAGCCAGCGGCGGATATCGTAGTGGTAAAACTGCTTCGACCACAGCAGGCCCGCGTAGGACTGGTGCAGGACGTTGCGCTCCTCATCGCCGAGGCGCGGCGCGCATTTCGTCGCGTAAAAGACATGCGTCTCATTGCGCCGCTCGGCGAAGACGGTGTCGAAATTTGCAAACGCGCCCGGCGGGAGATCGAGCGTGTCGCCGAGGATGAAGCGCAGCACTTTTTTCCCGCCGGGCGGCAGATCGAGGATGTAGTGCGCGGCGCATTTCGTGCCGGTCTGCGCGGGATTCACGACGCCGGGCGTGCCGTGGATGACGTGATCGTGGAACGAGTCCTTCACGAAGGGCCGCGGGTTCGGCGAGCCAAAGACGCGCGCGGTGTTCGTCTCGTTCTCGGTGAAGAGCACGGGAGCCTCCTCTTCGAGCACCCAGCGGTAGCCGCCCAGCGTTTCGTGCGCAGCCTCGATGCAATGCGGGCCGAGCTGGCGGAGCAGGGGGCGCCCGGCATCCGCGGACCAGCTCCATGTGTTGCGGAACCACAGCGTCGGCAGGACGTGCAGGCGCGCGGTGTCCGGGCCGCGATTCTCGATGGTGATGCGGATCAGGATCTCCTCCGGCGCGGCCTTCGCATACTCGGCGGTGATATCAAAGTAGCGGTCGCCATCGAACACGCCGGTGTCCGCGAGTTCGTATTCGCGTTCGGTCGGCTTCCGGCGCCCGTTCTCCTCGCGCAGTTTTGCGTAGGGAAATTCCGCCTGCGGATACTTGTAGAGCGCGCGCAGGTAGGACGAGGTCGGGGTCGCGTCGAGATACCAGTAGCATTCCTTCACGTCCTCGCCGTGCGGGCCCTCGCCGTTCGTGAGACCGAAGAGACGCTCCTTCAAAATCGGATCGCGCCCATTCCAAAGCGCGAGCGCGAAGCACAGCCGTGCCTGCCGGTCGCAGATGCCCATGAGCCCATCCTCGCCCCAGCGGTACGCCCGCGAGCGCGCGTGCTCGAACGGGAAGTAGCGCCACGCATTTCCATCCGCGGAGTAGTCCTCGCGCACCGTGCCCCACTGCCGCTCGCTGAGATACGGGCCCCAGCGTTTCCAGTTCGCCTCGCGGTGCGCCTCCTCTTCGATCCGTTGATGCTCGGGCGTCAACTTCGTGTGAATGTTCGAGCCATGATGGTCGGAAAGCATGGCGCAGGCTGCCAGAGCCACGGCTGTGCTGTCGAACAATTCGCCAAATGCATTCCGCTGAGATTTTGGCTTGAGCTTCGGCGCGGCGTGCTCCGTTTCTTTCCCATGCCCAAACACTGGATGGTCAAATCGGAACCCGCCGCGTACTCGTGGGAGCAATTCACCAGGGAAGGCCGCGCCGCGTGGACGGGCGTGCGGAATTTTCAGGCGCGGAACAATCTGCGCACGATGCAGATCGGCGACCGCGTCCTTTTCTACCACTCGGTCACCGGCAAGGAAGTCGTCGGCATCGCGAAGGTCGCGCGTGAGGCGTATCCCGACCCGACCACTGAGGAGCCGGGCTGGGATTGCGTGGACCTCGTGCCTGCTAAGCCGCTGAAGAAGCCGGTGAAATTGGAGACGATCAAGGCGACGCCTGCGCTGAAGGAGATTGCGCTGCTGCGCCAGTCGCGCCTTTCGGTGATGCCGCTTTCCGCAGCGGAGTATGCCGCGATCGTGAAGCTCGGTGGCGCCGTGTGATGCGGACACTCCTGTCCGCATTCACACCGCCGCATGGTGGAACCGCGAACTGCGCGGCGCGACGAAGCCGGTGAGCTTGGACAGCTTTCGAACGCCACCAACCGGGCGCCGAGTGCGTTCTGTCTAGCGCCGCGTCAACTGTGAGGAAATGAGTTCACCGGCCGCGCACAGGGGGCGACTGGTGACTGGTGAGAAGTGACTGGTATCCAGCCACGATTGTGCGGTGAAAACCGGAGGACCAGTCACCAGTGATCTCACCGCTGACGCAGCACTAGCCGGCATTTCTCACACTCCCTGTATGCGGCGTGACAGAGGGCAGTGGCGCCGCGGGAGCGCAAAGTGGTCCGGGGCTTTAGCCCGTACGGGCCGCTTTGCGGGCTAAAGCCCCGGACTACTTTGCGCCGCAGCCGCGCTTTCCGTGGCAACCTGTGAGAAATGCAGCACTAGCCTCCATCACCTCACCCACTCATTAGGAATTGCGCACGATTGCTTAAGGGCATTGGGCTTAGCTCCACATGAAACGATCAATCGCATCGACGTCGGTCATCACCTCATCCCAGCAAGCCTTCACTCTCGGAAGCGAGAGCCTGAGATGCTGGAGGGCGAACGGACTGAGCGCAGATGCAAAGTCGTCCCATGCTTCCGGGCCGGGAGCGATCTTGGCGCACTCATCTCCGACGTGGACCAGGGTTGCTAGCCCCGACCGGTCAAACTCTGGAGCATGATGGAAACGAACTGCCCGGGCGATCTCCTCCGGAAGACGCCACCTCTCGAGGATCAAGCCGCCGATTTCCGCGTGATCCGCACCGATGGCTTCCAGCTCCGCATCGGCCATGGTCCGGCCGGTTTCTTCCATGAGTGCCAGGATGCGAGCGGTGTCCTCGGGCGGTGCCGAATTGATCACCATCTTGCCGATATCGTGGAGCAGACCGGCAGTGAAGGCCACGTCCGGTGTCCACAGGATGCCTTCGCAGTATTTGCCGAGATAACGGCAGGCGAGTGCGCATTGCACAGAGTGCTTCCACAGCGCGTTCGGTTCAGGGCAGTACGCTGTCCGGCGCACAGCGAGCAATTTTCCGAGCGTGAGCGACATTGCCATCTCGGCGAGCGCTCCGTTGCCGATCCGGAGCACGGCTTCTTGCAGCGAGGAGACACCTTGGCCGCGAAAGATCACAGAATTGCAGACCCTGAGAATCTGGGCGGTGAGATTCGGATCGAGCCGGACCAGATCGACGAGCGCCTCGCAAGTGTAGTTGGGTCCCTGTGTCAGCATGAAGACCTGGAACGCGACCGGCGGGGCGACCGACAGGGATTCGGTGCGGTTGACCAGCATCTCTGCGATGTGGTGCCGCGGATTGAGGTTATCGGCTTGCGTCGGCATTTGTTCCGACAGGGTTGCTGTCAGCACGATCTGCCAAGCAATGCGCGCGCCTGATCCGGCATGCGTTTTGCGATGTTCCGGACACCACGCCGGATGCCGGGTCTGCAGCTCAGCGTCCTGGAGGATATCCCGCGCACGACTTTCGTGCATCCCGGGAGCGAATCTTCATTAGCCTGGGCAGGGCTCTTGCTATGTGCGCGAACTGCAATGCGTTCATTCATCCGCCGGTTTCTTGCAGGAGCACTGCTGGTTTTCCTCTTGATGGTTTCTGCATGCCCTGCCGTGGCGGGGAGGGGAATCACGCCGCCGTTTGGCATGGTATGGGGCCTGGGATTGCAGCAGGTGGAGGCGTCGGTGCGGGCCGCCGGAGGGCAGGTGGTGGAGCGCGTGCCGACCGGGGCTGGCGTCGAACGCTGGAGCGTGGAGGGGATCCCGCAGGATGGATTGCAGCGGGCGATCTTCACATTCGACGGCGGGCAGCTACTGGGCGTGGAATTGCAGTATGGAAGCGAGGAATGGGATGCGCAGACCTACGACGAATTCATGCGCCGTGTGAGGGCGCGGCTCGACGCAGACCACGGCAGCGGACGCCTGCTCGTCCGCCAGCGCATCCCGAGTGAAGCCGTGCTGAAAACGATGGTCGGATACGCGTGGGCGGGTGGCTCGCAGTCCGTCTCCCTGATCTATTTCGCGGCGCAGGATGAGCGAAATCTTTTCCGCCTCGTCAGCCTTCATTATTCGGCGCGGCCGGCGCGCAGCTATTCGCAGACGGGGAAACGTTCATAACCGGCATGCGCGATCCGGCGCATCGGGACATCACCGGCGACCGATGTTGGGCGGCGTCAGATCGTCACCGGCATCGAGCGCCAGGGGCCCCGAAAGGTTTCTCACTTCCTGGACCACTTTCATCCCGGGACGGGGTTCTGTCCGTCCGACTTCGCGGATCCGCTGCGGCCTTTTCTCGGCACCGGATTCGCGGCAGGCGAGCTGGTCGAACATGACTTCAACTTTCGCATTCGCCGCGTTCAGTTCATCGGAGAGGCGACAAATCTCCGTGCGCAGGTTTTGGTTCTCCGCAAACAACCGGCGTTGTTGGACCGCATTCTCGATCGCGGCGAGCAGTTCGACCCGGGCCCAGGGCTTCCCGATGAAACGATGGAGGAGTCCGCTCTCGATCGAGCCCATCAATGTATCGATGGACAGGACTCCGGTGACGAGGATGCGGGAGGCGCAGGGCTGGATTTCCCGGGCGCGGGCGAGGACATCGAGGCCGCACATGCCAGGCATCCGGTAGTCGGACAGGATGGCGGCGAAGCGCGTGCGCCGCATCGCCTCGATTGCATCGCGCGGGTTGGCGTATGCCTCGACCTGATAGCCGGCAAGACTGATCTGCCCGCCGAGGACTTCGAGGATATCGATCTCGTCATCGACGAGCAGGATGGAAGGTTGTTCGTTAAACATGAGGTGGTCAGCCTTGGGCAAAAAAGGAACCGCCGCTCGGGACCTGCAGCGAGACGTAGGAGTGCAACAGCCCGCGCAGGCGGGAACGCGCGGTGTCCAGCGTCCGGCGTTCGGCGGCATTCTGCGCGAGAAGCTGTTTCACAAAGGTCTGGTTGGCACGTTCGGCGTCGGCAATTTTTTCCAGGCGCGCATGGAATGAAGCCTGGCGGCGATCGATCCCGAGATCGCGGCCGCTGCTCTCGAGCGTGAGAAAGAGCAGCGCCTTCAGCGCCTGAATGGTTGCGGCGGTTTCAAAATCCTCGCTCCGAATCGCCACCGTCTCATCCCGGCTGATGCGTTCATACTCGGCGAGCAGCCGCCAGAATGCGGCGTTGGAAACCTTTGCCGGTCCGCCGTCGGGGACACGCTGGATCCGCGCCGCGCTGGAAGTCCGATCGGCGGCAGACCCGCCGCCCGCCGCCGTTTTCACGCGGCCTCCACCGGGTTTTGAGTGAGCATGGTCGCCCAGGCGCCGCGCACTTCGGTGAGGAGCCGCTCGACGATGCGGATTGGTTCCGGATCCTTCTGGAGATTTGCCACCCGCAGGCGATCGAGCATGAAATCGTAGAGTGCCCACATCGTGGTGGCAAACTCACCGCCGGCCTTGAGGTCGAGGCTGCCCTGCAACTCGCGGACGATCGCCTGGGCCTTCAGGAGGTGATTGTTGATCTGCTCGATGCGCACGCCGACGGATTCGATCGCAAATCCCGCGAGTGCCGTCGCGACGTTGCGCAGGGCTCCGTCGAAGAGCATCAGCACAAGCTGGCCGGGCGTGGCGGTCTTCACCGCCGCTGCGCGGTAGTTCATGGCGACTTGGGCGATCGGCATCGGAAACTATTTCGTGTGCCTGGCGTCCCTGATGAATCGCGCGGCGAGTTTCGCGAGAACGTTGGGACCCGGGTAGTCCGGGTCCGACGCCAGTTCCTTGGCGCGTTCCAGCGCCTCCGGCCGGACGGCAGGTTCGCTGGCTAGTGCCTCCACGAGGCCTGCCTTGCGGTCCGCCTTTCCTGGCTGCGAAACAGTCTGCGCCTCGGGCGCTTCAGGTGCGGCGTCAGGAGCGGCTTTGGGCCTGGCCTTTGCCGGCATATGCACGGCATCGGATTTTACGGGGTGAATGTTCATACTATTGAGTTGGTTATCGGCAGGCCGAACGGGGGACTTTAGGAAAAAATGCGCTCACGGCATCGGATTGGGTGACGTATCGAGGTGATTGAAGGTGGCATTGGCGACATATTTTGCAAATCGGGCCGGGCTGATGAGCACGCTCCCGCCGTCGTCCTGAATCGCCCGATGCGGATCGGAGAACTGCCGTTGAAACTGGCGCGCATTCTCCGCGATCGCAGGATGGCCTGAATCGTACACACAGTCGGATGCCCATGAAATCGCACCGGAACTGACATCGACCAGTTTCGCACGCACGCCGATGGCGACCGGGCGGTAGGGATTCAAATGCGTGATATCAGTGAACAGAACTCCCTCTGCGCCGAGTCTCTCGCGGAGCGCCTCCAGCAGATCCGCCGGCAGCGGCTCGACGGAAGAAAGCTGCCGCTGACCGCAGATCGCCTCGAGTTCCGCGCCGCTCACAGGCACCACCTCGAAGAGCGCCTTTTTCGACAACTCGGCCTGGAAAGCGACGGTGATATCGCGCAACATTTCGGGCGTGAGCTGTGCCGCCGAGAGCGGCAGCATCGCCACCCTGCGCATCGGCTGGCTCCGGTCGGGCATCGGCGGCTTGAAGAAATTGGCAGTCTTCGGCCGGGGAGGAGGAGGCGTGCCCGCCAGTCGCCCCCGGACATTGTCACGGACGCTTTGGCAACCCGGGCACGCGATGGCGAGCAGGACCAGAAAGGCTCGCATCCTCATTTTTTCGAACTGTTGTCGCCGAAGGCGTTGTTCAGCGCAGCGAGCTGGCTCTGGATCTGGGACTGCGCCGATTCCATCTGGATGAAACTTTTCTCCAGCAGCGCCTGCTGCTGGAGGATGTGCCGCTCCATCTTGGCGATCTGTTCGTCGAGGCTCTTGCTCTGGCTGGCCAGTGTGGTGGTCTGCGTGGCAATCGTTCCGGTGGAACCGGTCACCTGGGTGAGAAAGGCATCGAGCCGCGAAGCGAGCCCGCTGGCTCCGGTCGAGAAGAGTGCCCGGACATCCTCGGCCTGGCTGGTGAGCGCGGCGTCGAGTTTCGAGCTGTCCCTGACCGCCAGGATGTTGCTGCCGCTGGAGAAATCGATGCCGATGCTTTCCAGCCGCTGAATGGTGCCAGTGAGGCCGGGAACGGAGTCGAACACTTTGTTCCGCAGCGATGTCGCGATATCACCCACGTCGTGATTCTTGGAAAAAATCGCGGCGGTCACCGTGCCATTGCTCCCGGGAGTGATGCGCGTCTGCTGTTCAATCAAGCTCTGGACCGCGTTGAACTTCTCGACGAATTCCTCAATCTTTTTCCGCATCCCGCCGGTGTCGCCGCTCACGGTGATGGTCTGCGTGCTCTCGGAAGTCGCGGTGATCGAAAGGCCGGAGATGCCGTGGACCGAGGCATCCAGAGTGTTGCTTGCGCTCGTCAGCGTCCCGCTTCCATCCACGGAGAACTGCGCATTCTTTCCCCGCGACAGCGTGGAGGATGCGCCGAGACCCAGCGCATCGAGCAATCCGCCCGCGGCTTCGCTCACCGCCAGACCGGTGTCGCCGGTCGTCTTGTTGGTGAGCGTGAAGCGGTCGGCGAGCCGGTCGTAACTCGCGGTGACGCCCGCGGCCGAAGCGTTGATCCGCGACAGCACGGTCGAGACGCTGTCCGTGTTCACATTGTAGGAAAGCGACACGCCGTTGATGGAAAAGGAACCGTTGCCGCTCCCATCGACGGCGGTGACCGTGTTCCGCAGATTCGCGTTGGTGATGGCCTTCGAGACGCTGACCACGCCGAGTGCCTTCGGGGAGAGGATCTCGGGGGTGCCGTTATTGTTAAGGCCGAGAGCGCCGAGAAAATTGCTGGTGTCGTTCGCGCTGCCGAGGACGATTTCCCCGCCGCTGGAAAGGCGCACCTTGTCGAGGGTCGGATCATAGCTGGCGGTGACCGCACCTCCTGTGGTGGTGGAGATCCGATCGAGCACGTCTTGCAGCGAATCCGTCGCGGCGACAGTTACACGCGAGCCGTTGACGCTGAATTCGCCTGCCCTAATCAATGTCGCGATCGGCAGCGTGGCGATGGTGAGCCCGCTCACATTGCTCGTCGCACTCAGCGCAGCTCCGGCATCGGCCACGCCTGAACGCTGCGTCTTGGTCGCGAGCTGGGTGACATCCACGATGTGGCTGCCGGTCTCCGCGCCATCGCCGGCCGAAACAATCCAGCTGCTCGTGGTGTCCGCGAGCTTCGCCGTGCGTACTGCAAAGATGTCGGTGGTGCCGCCCGACAGCGCTTTGACCGACGTCTGGAGCGCTGCGAGGCTGCTCTTGAGTGCATCGAGAACGCCGGTCTTTTGTTGTGTGACTGTCTTTTCAGTGCGGAGGCGATCCTGCGGAATACGCTCCGCAGCGATGAGCTTGTCCACCAAAGTGCGCCAGTCGAGACCGGACGCGAGACCTGTAAGTTGAAAGCTGGCCATAGGAGTAAGTAGAGATTGCTGGCCTTTAGCCAAGCACGGCCCGTGCCTCGGCAGATGTGCGCGGCAGGCGCATCGGAAACTATCGGTGTGGCATCATGGTTTGGCATCCCAACCAGCGAGGTTGGGATTCTCGGGCGACGAGCGACACGAAGCCCGAACATGGAGCCAAAGCAAGGCGGCGGGCATCCTTACCGCATGGAACGAGACGACGGGTGTCGCGAGCACCGACATGGATGATTCCCGGAAAAGAAAACATTTCCCTAAAGCCTCCGCACCCATCAGCCGATTCACCTGTGCCGGGGTAAAACGCTCCGGTGAGTGAGGCCAGGCACTCCAACCCAAAGCTGGCCCGAATGCGACACGGAAGTCGCAAGTAATAACATCCAAGAAAGGACAAAGTAACTATATGGCACTCACCATTAACACCAACATCTCAGCATCCACCGCTGCAGGAAACCTGAACACCAGCAATTCGCTCCTGCAGAAGAGCCTTGCCCGTCTCTCCAGCGGATCGCGAATCACCAGCCCGGCAGACGATGCCGGCGGCCTGGCGGTCTCGATGAAGCTGGAAGCGGCAATCGCCCGCACTGATGCCACGAGCACCAATGTGGCCAATGCCGCCTCGTTTCTCCAAACGCAGGACGGCGCCCTGAAGAGTGCGGGCGCTGTGCTCCAGCGTATCTCAGAGCTGAAACTGCTCTCGACTGATGTGACCAAAAGCGCCAGCGACATCGCCAACTATGACGCCGAGTTCACGGCGTTGAAGGCGCAGCTCACAAGCACGGCAACTGGCACCTTCAACGGCGTGACCATGTTCGGCGGCACCACCCTTACCGTGGGTGTTTCAGAAGACGGCGCACAGACACTGGCCATCACCAAGTCGGACCTCGCGACCAATGTCGCTGGCGTCACCGCCGCGGGAACCCTTGCCGCGCTCACCGTAGCGGTCTCGACGACTGCAATCACCAACGTGGCGACCTCACGCGCCCAGAATGGCGCGGAAACCAGCCGTCTCGGCTTCAACGCCGAAATGCTTGCCACGAACCGGACCAATCTCGAGGCCGCGAACAGCCGCATCGTGGATACGGACGTGGCAATGGAGTCCACCAAGCTGGCGCGGAACAGCATCCTCGTGCAGGCCGGCTCGGCCATGCTGGCCCAGGCGAACTCCAGTTCGCAGTCCGTCCTGCGGTTGCTCCAGTAATCCTTCATAGCACAAACACGACAGCTCCCCCGGCTCAGCGCCGGGGGAGTTTCTCGTTGTACGGATGCCTGCAACGCAAGGTTCGGGCTAGCCGCAATGCCTTTCGGATATTCGCCGTCTGAATCCCAACGGAATTCCGTATCAAAGCCCAGGGTTGCGAGGCACGAGCTACCCTGGGAACCGGCGGCACAACGCACCAACCCCAACGGGGTTGCGGCCTTTGCCTCAAGCGGGACACAACCCCGTTGGGGTCGGGAACCATCCCCGCGGTGACTCAGGGTAGCTCGTTCCTCGCAACTCTGGGCTGGAGGACGGAATCCCTTCGGGATTCGAGCGGCGCGCGCCATTCGATTCCC
>Ga0105048_10017197_pt1 | contig 11154 bp, 9 predicted proteins | sample MAT05_FD_78382 | JGI IMG/M metagenome (GOLD analysis project Ga0105048, IMG submission 78382) | Freshwater microbial communities from Lake Fryxell liftoff mats and glacier meltwater in Antarctica - MAT-05 | ecosystem: Environmental > Aquatic > Freshwater > Ice > Liftoff microbial mat | place...
CTGCACAGGCACCAGCATCGATTCTTGATGACCTTCTCGACGGCCCATCGTCATCATTTTCAAATACAACCTCAGGTCGACGCAGTCGATCCCCCGCGCCGATATTTCAACGGGCTGCTAGCGAGCCTGAGGTGCGAGAGACAAGAGGGCGAGCGTTTGAGTCACGAATTCAACGAGTTTGACTCGGCGGCTGCGACTGGTGACGGCGCCTCAGTTCGAGGGGCAGCTGTTGGTCAGGCTGCAGGTGCCAGAGGCGCAGGCGATGAATTCTGCGGGCGCGCAGCTCCCCACCACCGGGCAGCGACAGGGGGCGATGCGACCGTCGATGCAGCACGCGGCCCATTCAGTCGGCACGCCGGCGTCGATGGGCTGCCCCGCGTCACTGGTGCTGCCTGCATCGGCGGGCGTTCCCGCGTCTGAAGGGGCGCCGGCGTCGAAGGCAACGCCCGCATCCATCGACGGCGGGTAGTACGGCGCGCAGCCGCTCTCGACCACGATGTACTTCGGTTGGCACTGGGCTCCGGCGTAGCAATCGCAGCCGGGAAAGAGGCGATGCGAGGCCAGCTCACCCTCACCCGCATCGTGGCTGAAGAGTGTGCCGGTGCTCTCGCGGCAACAGGTCGACTTCTCGCCTGGCGTGGGCACGCCTTCGTCGTACACCGGGCAGCCGGCGACCATCAGCGAGAGCAACAAGCACACGGTGAGCGAAGGCGCGCGACGCATCGGGGGGCGCACGCTACTTGAATCGAGGGCGGTTTCGGCGCGCATCAGAAGGTGAACACCGCTGCGAGGGAGCCCATCACCCGGGGCACGAGCACCAAGCCGGAGTCTTTTCGAACGCCGTTCACTCCAGCCGCCCCGAGCACGCCGAGCTCCAGAGGCCCGGCGATCGGCACCCGCACCTCGAGGTCGAAGAGCACCGACGGAGCGACCGAGGTGCGCGAGCCGGTGAGCGGCACCTGGCTTTGCAGAATCAACACCGCCCCCGCCTCGAGGCCCACCAGCACGCTGAGCATCGAGAGCTGAAAGCGGTGCCCTGCCCCCAGGTTCAGCTGCAGCTCATTCTGAATGAAGCCCGAGAGCGACCTCGCCGACCTCGACGAAGACGTCGCGTACGCGCTGGGCGTCGTCTTCAGCGAAGCGCAGCGTCTCGTCGCCCGTGTTGCCCCGGTTCTCGCCCACGATCAGCGCGAAACGTCGTTCAGCCAACGCCGTCGACGAGAGAAAGAGCATCGCGAGCACCCACTTCAGCGCGAAGTGGTGAAGAGACTGCCCGGGTGAAGTACGGCGGCTCACGGCGTGACTTCGAGGCGCGTCGACACCCACGGCCCTCGGGGTGCCTCGCCCTTCGCCTCTCGCAGCTCTCGCATCAGCTGGTCGAGCGGCAGCGGTGCGTCGCTCAACCTCGCGTGCAGCGTCAGCGACCCGGGCGTCACCTCGAACTGAGCCAGAGTCTCACTCGCGCCACCCGCCAGCCGCGCAGACGTCTCGCCCTTCGCTGGCCAGACGATGTCGACCTCACCCTGCGCGTCGACCGAGAGCACCGCCCCGTACGCCGCTCCTGCGCTGCCCAGAGCCAGCGTCACGCGACTGCCCACGGCCGCTCGGCTCACCGGCGCTCCCTCGAGCAGCACCTGCAGCACGGCGGCGCCTTTGATGCGCTCGCCCGTCGGGTCGACCGCCCGGGTGATCACCACCACCGCCAGCGCCACCGGCACCGCGATGGCCAACGCGGTCACCCACCACGCGCGCGCCGGGCGCTCGGCCGCCAGCACCACTTTGCTCTGCAGCAGCCCCAACCTTCGCCGGGCCTCGGGGTGCTCGAGCACCCGTGCGGCGCCTTTTCGACGAACCGCCACCGCCGCCGAGCACTGCGCGCACCCGTCGACGTGCGTCTGGGCCTCGGGCTCGATGGGGAAACCCGCCACCAGCGTATCGAGCACCAGCGATGAGAGATGATCAGCCACGGTTCACCTCACCCGGGAGCGCGCCGAGCACCGACGCCTTCACCCGCAACGCCTCGACCTCCCGCCCGATGGTCTTGCGCGAAAACCCGAGCGTGGTCGCCACTTCGTCTTGGGTCAGGCCGTCGATGAACAATAGGGTCGCGACCTGCAGCTCGCGCTCGCTCAGGTGGCTCACCCACTTGCGCAGCAGGTTCCGCGCTTCGACGCCTTCGACTTCCGACCCGGGCGCAGCCACCGCTTCGGCCTCGTCTTCGATGGCCGCGGGCTCGCGAAACCCGCGCCCGCGAATCACGTTGAGGCAGACATTGGTGGTGATGCGATACGCCCAGGTCATCGGGTTGGCCTCTCGGCGAAATTCTTTTGCGTGCTTGATCATTCGCTCAAAGACCTCTTGCACCGCGTCCCATGCGTCGTCGTCGCGACCCAGCAACAACCGCGCGCGTCGGTACACCAACGGCGCGCACCGTGCGTACAGCGTCTCGAGCTCGCCTCGGCTCAATGACACCCGATGACCTCCATCTTCAGACACCTGAGCCAGAGCGCGTGAGACATGCCGTGCCTAGAGCGCCAACACGCCAGAAGCGCGGGTCATCAGAGCCAACCGTCGCTGAGTCACCGGGCTGGAGCCATCAATGAGACCGCGGGTTTCGTCGAGCACCCGCTCCAATGAGAACAGCTGCACTGAAGAGTCTTCGGTGGGAGCCCCCCCGCTCACCGGCGGCAACCACGCCACCATCTGGTCGGTCTTGCCCTTGGCCAGCGACGACACCGCGGCGAAACCGAGCCGACCGGCGACCGCGCGGTCCTGGTAGCTCGGGTTGCCTCCGCGAACCACGTGACCCAGCACGGTGGCGCGAATCTCGAGCGATGGCATCTCGGCCTTCATCGCCTCTTCGGTCATTCGCACCAGCCGGGTGCACGGCGCCGACACGCCTTCAGACTTGATGATCAAGATGCGCCGTTTGCCCCGCGCGACCCCGCCGCGAATCACGTTCGAGATGTCTTCGACCAGCTGCGCCTCGCTCTTGCCCTGCTCGCGCGTCAGCACCGCGTCGGCCGCCATCGCCACCGCGCTGGCCATCGCCAGATAGCCGCAGTCGCGCCCCATCACCTCGACCACGAACGCCCGCCGGTGAGCCCGCGCGCTGTCGCTGATGCGGTCGCAGGCATCGACGATGGTGTTCAGCGCGGTGTCGACCCCGAGGCAGGTCGCGGTGCACCCGATGTCGTTGTCGATCGACCCGGGGATGCCGATCACCCGCACCCCGTGCTCCGTCGCCAGCAGATGGGCTCCCGTGAGCGAGCCGTTGCCGCCGATCACCACCAGCCCTTGCACCTGGTGCTTCTCGAGCTGGCGAACCGCCGCGAGCCGACCGTCGGGCTCACGAAAGCGGGCGCTGCGAGCCGAGCCCAGCATCGTGCCGCCCTGCCCACCGGCGGTGTCGAGCTCCTGATCGACGGTGACGCCGCCATCGGCCAACACGTGGGTCAGCTCGCGAAACTTGCCGTCGATCAGCCCGTCGTACCCCTCGAGCACGCCGAGCACCGAGAGGTTCTGCGCCGCAGCCAGCTTCGAGACCGCACGAATCGCGGCGTTCATGCCGGGCGAATCGCCGCCTGAGGTCAGCACTGCGAGCCGTTTCATAGACGCTCCGAAAAGAGAGGGCGCGAAGTGTGTCGCACCTGGCGCCCACTGGCTACGGCGTCGTGGCCGGTGCAGGAGCGACGGGAGGAGCCGGCTGCACCTGCTGCACCGGCTTCGCGGGCGGCTTCGAGGCCCACAAACCACCGGTCGAAAAAGCCTGCCAGCCCCAGGTCAACCAGCGCAGCAGCGCCAGCGCCATCCACAGCGACCAGGCGAGCATCGCCAACCGGTAGACGTTCATCGGCAACGAGAACACCCAGGCCCTCGGCAACAGCGCGTCGGTTCGATCTTGAAACCAGCGCAGCGCGGTCGCACTGCTGCCATTGCCGCGAATCTGCATCTCCGGTCGCCCCAGCAGGCCTTGGTACACGCTGACGCCGATGATGATCAGGGCGATCAGCGTCACGCCCACCACCGCCAACTGACGCAGGTTGAACCACCCGCGCGAGAGCTCGGGCACGTTCTTGCGCCACCCCAGCAACAGCAACCACCCGAACACAAAGGCGATGGCCGCGATGGGCACCTGCGAGAGACCCAGCGCCAACAACACCCATTGCCCGGTCTTCAGCGGCGCCCACCGAATGCGGCCGAGGCCGATGGAGATGAGCAGCAACACCAGCAGGAAGCTCCAGAAGAGCACCGCCGGGCCCATGCGCGGCCCTCGCAAAAAGAGCACCCAGCGATCGCTCGGCACCGTCACCGCCAGCTCGGCATTCACCGTGGGTGTGCCGACGTCAAGGCTCGGCGTCTGCCATGACAGGGTCTGACCGCTCGACTGCTGCCAGACCAGCGCCACCGACTGCGAGCCCGGCACCAGGGGTATCGACACGGTGTGTCCCTCCTGGCGAATGGGTTGCTGCGCGCCGTTGATGGTGACGCTGGTGAGGGTGGCGTCGTCGGGCAGGGCAAGCGGGTGCAGGCCACCGCGTGAGGAGCGCATGTTGGCGGTGAAGCGCACCTCGGAGTTTCGCGCACCGGGCGTCACTGTGAGTGACGATTGATCGATGGTCAGCGTTTGACCCGCGACGCCCTCGGGCCTCAGCACCTCGATGCGCACCTTTTCGCCGGGCCACGGGCGCCACTCGGGCAGCCGCACGCCTGACGCGTCTTGCTGGTGCACCACCGGAATGCCGTCGAACTGCACGTGCCACACCGGGCTCACGTCGAGCCGCCATACCTCGACCCAGGGCACGCCCGCCGGCGCGACCAGCTGAATCGGCGACTTGGTTTCGAGCACGCTCGACCAGGCCACCTGCACCTCACCGGCCGGCATGTTCACCAGCGCCTTGCCGTTCTGCACCCGAACGTCTGACGAGGTGATCGACTCGCCTGGCAGCAGCGGCACCTCGAGCACCACCGCGCTCCCGGTGGGAGTGACCCGCTCGACCCGGGTCTCCACGCTCCAGGTCAGGCCGAGCTGCAGCTCACGCTCGACCCGCACGAAGGGAGGCAGCGTGCCCGTCTGCAACCCGGTGGCCTTGCCCTTGTCATTGGAGGTCTTGCGAGAGAGCTGCAGGTTCGCGTCGGCCACGCCATCTTCGTACAGACCGTCGAGCGTCCACCCGTCGAGCTTGGCTTCGACATGCTGGGCTTTGAGCGGCAGCGCCACCTGCACTGTGTCGCGGGCCGGCAGAGCGCCCTCGAGGAGCACCTGATGCGCGCCCTCGGTCACCGCCAGCCACAAGCCACCCGACGAATCACGTCGCAGGGTCGAGGCCGGCTTGCCGTCGAGGAGCACCGTGTCAGGCAGCCAGTGCTCCGCGTGCCCGGGCAGCGGCACCGCGACCTCGGCGGCCGCCAGCACCTCGAGTCGAATGCGCAGCGTGCTGCCGGTGGCCTCGAGCAGCATTCGCGGGCTCGATGAACAATGCGGCGCGCAGTCGGGCTTCTCGAGCAGGCGGGTCTTGAGCTGCTCCAACATTGCGTCGCTGGGCACCTCTTGCGCCCACACAGAGCGGGCGGTGACGAGCGCCAAGAGAATGACGGTGATGCGCGGCCCGGTCTTGATCAACCGACGCAACGCGGGCGGCCAGAACGAACCGGGGAAGCTGAGCACGCACAGCAGCAGCACCGCGAGCAACAGCACCCTGATGAACGCGAGCACCAGATTCACGTTGGGGCCGATGAGAAAGAGCGAGAGCTCCTGCGCGCGCTGCACCGGGCCGGAGAAGCCGATCACCATCGGTCGCCACTCCCAGCGCGGCAGGCCAGGGCCGGTCTGCACCATCGCGTTCTTGTCGTAGTCGCGAACGTTGAGGCTGCGTTGCTTCTTGCCCATCACCGCCTGTTGTTGCTGCGGGGCTGGCTCCTTTCGATTGAGCATCGCCGGCGGTGGGGCGTGAGGCTCGTCGGCCTGAACCTGGTCGACGAAATCGCTCTCGTCGTTGGGTGAGCCGGCCCACCCCTCAGATTGACCCGCTCGATTGCGCGAGTACTGCGCCTCGTTCTGACTCGAGTACTCGGAGTACGACGAGACCCCGCCCAGCGAGCGCTCCTGCGAGAGGGCCGGGTACATACCGTGGCGAACATGGTCGACCATGAACGAGACCGCGATCACCACCAGGCCCGCCCAGGTGGCGATGCGAAAGAGCTGCATCGTCGTCTTGAACCAATTCGACGGCAGCACCCGAACCAGCGCCTCGGCCGCCAGCACCGCCAACCAGATCAACCGCGGTGCATCTTCTTCGTGCCAGGTCAGCGCCAGCGTCACGAAGGCCAGCACACCCCACGGCACTCCGAACAGCCGGCCGATGGCCAGCGTCACCACCAACACCAGAAACAGGTCGAGCAGCGACCATCGCTCGACCCAGGTGCCAGGCACCGAGTCTGCGCCTGAGACTGAGATGAGGCTCCACCCGGGCGGCAGCTGCAGGGTGGTGCGCACCGAGTTGAAGTCGGCGTTCCACGACACCGCGGAGATGCGGCTGACCTTGGCGGCGATGCGACTGTCGGCCTCGAGGGTGAGCGCGCCTTGTCGCAGCTCGACCCCGGCCAAGGCATCGGGCGAGAGGCGGGTGATTGATTGATCTGCTCCCGAGGCGACCACGCGGCCCAGGTCGGTGCCCGGCTGCATGTCAAGTCGCCACGAGCGGTGCAGCTGCCCGGTGACCACGTCGCTGACCGTGTAGCCGGTGCCTTCGAAGTCGAGCCACACCGTGCGGGTGAGGTGCAGGTCGTCGGGCGCGGGCTCGCTGTCACCGCGGCTGCGGGGCGAGAGGGTCATCACGTCGTTCTCGCCGACCGCGTAGGCGGGCAATCGCTTCCACTCTGCGGGCAACGAAGTCAGCTGCGGGTCGACGCCGTTGACCCCTTCGACCAACACCTGACGCAACGAGGGTCGCGCTTCGAAGACCCAGGTCTCATCGCCTTCGGCCCACAGGCCACCCGGCGCTTGTCGCTTGAGCGTGTCGACCGGCCCGTCGTGGCGCGCCATGAACATGATGGTCCACGTGCCGGGCCGCACTTGCAGCCGCAGCCGCCCATCAGGCTCGAGTCGGAGCGGGAAAGGGCTGTTGAACGACATCGGCACGAAGCCCTCGGGCAATGCCCGGCCCAGCAACACCTCGCGGCTGCTGCCGGAGACGTTGATCTGCAGCTGCGTGGTAACGAGGAGCGGGATGTCATCGGTCACTCGCCGATTGACGACGATCTCGATGCGGTCGCTCTCTTGCGCGGTGGTCTCTTTCTGCAGAAACACCCGACCCTCGGCGTCGCGGCTGGGCTGCGGCACCAGGCGGCCCTTCACGGTGAGCGAGAGCAGACCGGTCTGCGGCGGCACTTCGACGGCCTCGGGCAGCGACTCCCATTCGAACTGGCCTGAGAGCTCGTGTGCACCGGGCGCGATTCGCACCAGCGGGGCACCACCCCGATCAACCACGATCGCCGCGCGACCGTCGACCTGCGCGCCTTGCGGCCACCGACGCACGGCTCCAGGCAGGCGCAGCCAGGTCTCGCGGCCGAACACGGTCACGTTCTGGGTGAAGCGACCCCCTCGCTCGTCAAGCGAGAGCGACAGCCGGCCCGGCCACACACATTCGCGGGCTTCGGAGCCTGCGAAGAGCGGGCAGCTCGCGGAGGGCTGGTCGTACAGCACCCAACTCGACCAATCGCGCAAAACCGGCGGCAGCTCGTCTCGCTTCGGCGGAGCCGCGGAGACCACTGAGGCCAAAAGAGGGAGGAAGGCGAGGAGGCTGAGAGGCAGGTGTGGGCGCAAGGGGGAGGAGTGTTTCACAGGTGGGACGAACCCGGGATGGGATTGGGAATCGTTTGCGATATGCCTGGTGCATGTGGCTTTCACTGGTGATGGCGATGTTTGGCGCGGCGACTCCGGCTCCGGCTCGGGTTGAGACCAGCGCCCCGGCTGACGTGATTCGGTATCGCCAGACGGTGATGCGGTCGCTCTCTTCGCACCTCAAGGCGCTGAGCCAGCTGGCCGCCCGCACGGTGAGCTTCGCCAAACATGCGCCCGTTCATTCTCAGGCTGTCGTCGAGCTCTCGAAAATGATGAGCGAGCTCTTTCCCAAAGGCTCGGGCGGAGGCGACTCAGACGCCCTCGACGCGGTGTGGAAAAACCCCAAAGGGTGGAATCAGGCTCTCGAGAAGATGCAACTCGAAGCCGAAAAACTCGCAGCCGCCGCGGCGAGCCCTGACCTCATTCAACTGCGCGCCCAAGTCGAAGCGACCAATGATGCTTGCGCCGCGTGCCACAAAGCGTTTCGCGCAGGCTCAGAGAAGTAGGCTCAGGTCTTGACCTGAGACTCAGCCTCGCCGTCTGCGCGGGCCCGCAGGCGGTGCGTCTGGCCGAAGTCGACCAACTCTCCATCACTGCGTTGTCCTAGCTAGCCAGGAGATGGCCAACAGGCCCTCGCAGGCGGCGTCGACCTGAGAGTCACTTGCCGGTACCCGAACGATGGAAACTTGATCACGGCGCTTGAGTCTCTGGCAAGAGCGTCGCGGTTCACAAGGCACTGCGTAGGCCGGGCACTTCTAGTCTGAGACGACCCCCGACCCGATCTGATTGAAGATGCTGGGGATCACGGTGCCCATCATGTGGCTCGAGAGCTTGGCGCCCTGGTCGAAGAACGCCTCGGTTTGCTTGTCGACGAAGGGGTCAGAGGCGTACCATCGCGAGGGTTTGTTCTCGAAGCCGATGTGGGTCAGGCCGTTGGCTTCGTCGAAGTGCATCACCTTGCCCGGCTTCGTGCGGCCGGCGGCCCAGGCGGCCAGAGGGGTGTAACCCTTGTAGAGCCCCACGTGCGGCACCACGTCTCGGCTCATCGCCCAGACGGTGGTGGCCTCTTTGAGCCCCTTCTCGTTGTACACGTCGAGCGCGGTCTGGTTCGAGGTCTTCTTGCCGGTGATGTCGAAGAAGTAGCCGGCGGCGATGTTGCTCAGTGCCGAGACCCACTCCCAGCCCCCAGTCTTCACCGCATGCCACCGGGAGATCGAGCGGGCGGGCTCGATCAAGTTCACCTGCTGCATCTTGGGCAGCAGGCCCTTGTCGATGTCGGGGTGGGCCATGAAGGCGAAGAGGGCCGACTCAGCGCCGCCTTTGCTGTGGCCGTCGCTGCCGAGCTTGGGCTCCTTGCCGGCGGCGCGAAGCTTGGCACTGGCCTCGCCTGCGGCCTTGGCGAGTTCTGGGTAGAGCGACTGCACCGACTTCACGAAGCCCGCGGGCCCCAAGTAGTACTTGCCGTCGACCTCGAAGGGCACCTGCGCCGCGCGGGCATCGGTGACGAAGTCTTTGACCCGATCGCTGCCGCGAAACACCACTCGAACGAGCCCGAGTTTGTCGTTGCGGAGCACCAGCGCTTGACCGAGCGGGGTGGCGACCTCTTTCTCGATCTCGAAGCCGAGGCGCCGAAGCTTGGTCGCCTGCGCGCCAATCGGCACGTCGGCCGCCTCGCGCTTGGCGAGTTCACGGTCGCGGTTCTCAGTGGTGACGCCAGCACCGCCTTTGGCCACCGTATCCATCGGGAGGTAGGAGGCGGCTGAGAGCTGGGCGCCTCCGTAGACATTGCGAATGTCGTTGGGCGCATCGCCCCCGTACGAGAACATCGACGCGGCCATCAGGCGCTTGGCGTCATCGATGTCGATGAGCAGCGATTTCCGGTCGTCGCTGAGCACCGGCGCTCCGAGTTGGAGCTCGGTCATGGTCACCGCCAGCTGCTCGAGGCTCGCTCCGACGTCGGTGACCTTGGTCTCAGCCAGAGGCTGAAAGGCGGTCGCCAGCTCGTACGGCAGCACGAACTTGAGCTTGTTGTTGACCAGCTTCACGAAGTCACTGGGGGGGGTGTCGTGGGCGAAGAACTCGAGTGCTTTGCCGTTGAGCTGCTTGGCTTCGACAATCTTCTTCGCGTTCAACAGCGGCATCACCAGCATGCCACCCTGCACTTGAATCTCAGCGGGCAGCTTCGAGGCCTGGTTGCGGCTGAAGAGCGGGCTGTATTCTTCGATCAGCAGCTTCTTCACCGCCTCGGGCGTGGCAGCTTTGCCATTGGTGAAGCGCCCCCAGGTAGCCGCATCGACCGTGAGGAGGTCATTGCCGTTGACCCGCTTGATCGAGCCTGCCAGCGCCGCACCTGGGTTCTTCGCGGTCATTTCGCGGTCAATGATCAACGCATTGAGAAAGGCTGGAGGGGCGGTGTCGATGCCGTAGTAGTGCTGGTTGAAGCGCTTCGCCACCTCGGCCTGAACCAATTCGGTGGTCTTGGGCACCTCGAACGGGGCTCCCAGTGCAACCGGCGGCTTGCCATTGAGCGTCAGTGATATCTGGTTGTCTTGAATGGTCGCAGAGATGCCGCTGTACGGCCCGTCGTTGAAGGGGAAGGTCGACTGCATCACCTTGCGCGACGCGGCGACCGTGCCCATCACCCCGCGCAGCTTCGGGTCGGGCGAGGTGTAGCTGGCCGCCCAATTGTCGCGCGCGATGCGCATCTCTTTGCCGAGCGCTCGGTTGAGCTTGAGGTCGAGGTCGTCATCGGTGACCGCACGCGAAATGCGATCTGCGAGGCGGGCACCCGGCTCGCCTTGATACAGCGCGGTGGCCAGCTTGAGCCGAGCGCCCGGCAGCACGTCGAGCAACGAGACCAGGGCTTTTTGTCGCCGCTGATCAGTGACCTGAAAGCTGTGATCATCGGCAGCGACCGTACGAATGAGATCGAGGCGCTGGGCAGGAGAGAGGGTCGCGGTGTCCATCGCTCCGACCAGCAGCGAGGTGTTCAGCGCGTTGTTTGGCAGCTGGCGCGACTTCAACAGCGCCATCGTCTCGTCATAGCTGTGGTTGGTGGCCTTGACGAAGCCGGTGTCTGAGGTCTCGACCACGCCCCTCACGGGGCCCAGCCAGCTGAGTACGCGCGGGTTCGGCGGTTTGACCGGCGCCGCGTCGATGTTGGGCTTTTCAGCCGCAGGTTTCGGTGAGACCCACGCGATGCGGATCGGCCCCTATGAGAATGAGTTTCAGAGGTTGGCTCGCGCACAGCCTCTTTTGGTCGGTCTCCCTCGAGCGGTCAAACTTTGCGGTGGTTCCCCCTGTCAGTCGAC
>Ga0105048_10017198_pt1 | contig 11153 bp, 11 predicted proteins | sample MAT05_FD_78382 | JGI IMG/M metagenome (GOLD analysis project Ga0105048, IMG submission 78382) | Freshwater microbial communities from Lake Fryxell liftoff mats and glacier meltwater in Antarctica - MAT-05 | ecosystem: Environmental > Aquatic > Freshwater > Ice > Liftoff microbial mat | place...
AAGCCGAAGGCGTCGGTTTTCTGGTAATTTGCTTGCGCCTCCGGCTCGCCGTTAAACGAATTATGCCCAATAACTTGGGCGTGGGGGCTTAATCCGACATGTCGGAACAAAACTTGACTCAACCTTCGAGGTGCCTGACACCCGCGAGCACACTGACACCCGCGAGCACACCCGCGACAGAGAAGCACTGACGTCTGGTGTGTCACACGTTGGACAGGCCCTGAACTGGGTGTTCAAACAGCCCGGCGTCACATCGGTCCTGATCGGTGCCAGAAACACGTCCCAGATTGATCAGGCTCTGCAATGCGCTGTACCTCATTATACTCCACGCGGTCGTGAGTGAGAGAATTGGCGAGCGGCATGCGTCAGCTTGCCGGTACAAAAACGAGGCACCGGAGGGCTCACGCCGCTCCGCTCGCCGCACTCATTCAGCCGCCTGATTTTGCCGAGCCGGCGAGGTTTTCAGCAAGTTTCGTCAGACTGAGTGAGACTTTTGCGGAAGGCGACTGCACTACGACCGGAATGCCATCATTGTTCGCTCGATTCACGGCCTTCTGGTCGTCCGGGATGACATGCCAAATCTTCAGTCCAAGCGATTCTTCAGCCTGTGAAGCGGAAAGTTGGCCTGGTTCTCCCACTTGATTGGCGACGATTCGGATTCTGTCACGGGACACTTCGATGCTCTTAAGAAAATCCAGTGTGATTCGAGTGTTGCGGAGTGAAATGAAATCCAGCCTGAGCACCAGCACCAGGACATCCGAATGCAGCATCGCGCGGCGCTGTTCAGGGCGAAACGTGTGATCCATGTCCAGTACGACAAACGGAAAATGACGGCAGGCAAGTGACAGGATCGAATCAATCGCATCGGCTGTGACGGTGGCGGCATCCGCGATATTGGCAGGAGCGGGCAGCAATTGTACGCCACCTTCGGACCTCGAAAGGCATCCCTGCAGAAGACTGTAGTCCAAACGTTCGATATTCTGGCAAAGATCCGAGAGAGTGTGGTTCGGCTTGAGATTCAGGAGCGGCGCAAGGTCTCCGGCTTCAAGGTTCAAGTCGATCAAGGCACAACTTTGATACTTCCGCGTCAGCACTGTGGCCACATTGACGGCAAGCGTACTCGCACCGCTGCCTCCGCAAGGAGCCAGCACGCCAATAATTTGACCCAATGTCCCCGAGGCATTGAGACGTTTCAACGCATCCGACAGTTCGGTCAGCAATTCCCCCTGATCGAGATACTCCAGGGCACCTTCCCGCAGCGCACGCAGCACCAACTTCGTGTCAGTCGCCGGGCCGACCGCCAGAATGCGAGCGGTGGTTCGCCGATGAACATCCCGCAGAACTCCCAATGCCCGCTCAAAGTCCGGAGCGAGAACAATCAACAAAATGTCCCCCGAATCCGCGGCACCCGGTGAGGAGCGTTTCGACGCGACCGACTTGGCGGCTTCCAGCGCGGACGCAGCGACATCCATCCGCATGATGTGCGATGCCGGACATGCCTGACGCAGTTGAACCAGGATCTTGCTGATTTGATCGGCGATCACGGACTCGTCACTCGCTACAAAGTACTGCAACCTGGAACTCCGAATTCAGCCCGGCGGGATTCAAACGAACGATTTCTCGTTCCTGGATTGGATCAGATATCGGGTTTACACCGAATCAGCTCAAACTATAACGCCTATCAGTGACAGAGTCGCTGTCGAGAGTGAGAGAATTGGCGAGCGGCATGCGTCAGCTTGCCGGTACAAAAACGAGATACCGGAGGGCTCACGCCGCTCCGCTCGCCGAACTCATTTGACGGTACAGTAATAAAAATGCTGATTATCCTGAAAATGAGCAATCTACTTAAGCCGCGAGAGGATTATGCCGATTTGAGTATATGGGACGGCTATCTCAATCTGAGAATCGGTCGCATTTGTGCGGGAGATCAGGGCGGCCATGGCCAGTCAGTTCAGAATACAAACAGCCGCGAGAGCCCGTTCCATTGCACGACACGGCAGGACTGCCGCAATCGTGCTGCTGATCGTTGCCGGGCTTATACCATATGCATCTGCACAAACGTCGGGCGATTCGCTTATCAGCGGATTCCAGCCGCAACTCCCCGTGGTTCCAGACAGGCTGCCTCCGTTATCGCAGCGATTCCAGGAAGCGTCGTCGTTTATCGACAGCCTGAGCAGAAACGATGCAATGCTGGAAGTCGTACTGGGGCAGGGTCGATTAATCGTGCTCAAAGAGAATCTTGTGCAGGACGAAGGGACAGCTGGAGAACAGCCACTGATCGCCGTCGGGAATCCGGATACGCTCGAATTTGAAATTTTGAGTTCTCGGCAGATTCGACTGATTGGTAAACACATCGGGGTCACCGACCTGGTTGTGGTGACAGAAGGCCAGACGATACACAGTTATGAGGTCCATGTGGTCTATGACCTGAAGCTGGTTGAGGCGCGCATCAGAGAGTTGATTCCCGACGCTCATGTGCGAGTGGCGCAGTTGGGCAGGAATCTGGTTATCGAGGGGCAAGCCCGTGACTCGGCTCAGATTCGACAGATTGAAGAGCTGGTGCGTCGCGGCGTTCTGAATGATGGGGTGACCGGCTCTGCCGGGTCGGGTGAGGGAAATCCATCAGTATCCGAAACGGGGATGACGTCTCCCATCGGGGCGGATTCCGACGCTGACTCATCCGGTCCAGAAATCATCAACCTGATGCGTGTGCCAGGACCGCAGCAGGTAATGCTCAAAGTGCAGATTGCCGAGCTGAACCGGACCGCGATGCGTCAGATTGGGGCTGATTTTCTGTTCGCCGACGGGAATGGCCGGATTCTCGGCACACGGCTGAATAATTCGTCATCGGTGATCGACTCCCCGGGAACCGGAAGCGGATTGGCCGGCTTCGCATCTAATTTGGCAGGAGCCCCCACCCCGACAACGGCATTTGCGATCTTCGAGGGGGCCGGCTTTCAGACGTTTGTCAGTGCTTTGCGTCAGAACTCCATGCTGAAGATTCTGGCAGAACCGAACCTCGTCGCCATGAATGGGCATGAGGCGAGGTTTTTGGCGGGAGGTGAGTTTCCGGTCCCCGTCCCACAATCGGGTGCTGGAGGCGGACCCGCGACAATCACCGTGCAGTACAAAAAATTCGGAGTGCAGCTCAACTTCGTGCCATACATCCTTGATGGAGGCACAATCCGGCTGTCCGTAGATCCCGAGGTCAGCTCCATTGACTTCAGTCTCGGCATAGAGCTTGCCGGAACGAGAGTTCCCGGCCTGAATACTCGCAACGCTCACACAGTTGTCGAACTTCAGGAAGGCCAGACACTTGCGATTGCGGGTCTGATGCAATTGTCGCTCAGCGGTGACACGCGTCGAATTCCAGGAATTGGCGACCTCCCGTATATCGGCCCATTCTTCAGCAACACGTCTGGCAACCGTGTTGAAAAGGAACTGGTCGTTCTGGTCACGCCCTACCTTGTGGAGCCCATGCTTCCGGACGAGATTGGATGCCGACCGGGCGACGAAGTGTCCGAGCCCAACGATCTGGAGTTTTATCTGCTGGGACGACTGCAGGGTCGAACGGGAGCCCGAAATTTTCGATCTACAGTCAATTCTGATGACCCGCTCCATCTCGTGCGACGATTGAAGCTTGAACAGCGCGGTCTCCAGGGGCCGCACGGGTTTTCAGAATGAATTGGGACAGGTTTTAGCATCGAGCGGTCTATAAGTGTCGTAGTGGACTTCGCCAGAAGTCCCTCAATTGCATGGAATTCTGGCGAATCCCACTACCCGTAAAGACCGTAATTTTTCGTTCGATGCTTAGTGAAGAGACAAAACAATGGTATTGGATCGGATTTCTATCGGCGAATTGAGGAAGGCGTATCGAATGGCAGGCACCATGCGGAGCGGGGCAATGGGCGGGAGTATGCTTCTCGTCGCTGCATCGAATTTGATTGTAGCGGCTGATGACACTCCGCTTTCAGTACCAGCCGAGACTTACGCTGCCCAGCCTCTGTCCGTCCCGGGGCAGATCAGCGAGCCGATGTCCGATAACGTTCAGCCCTACCGTTACAGTCGGACGTGCTCTCCGCAGCGTCAACCCCGCCAACGGGGATATTATGGTCGTTTCAAACAACGATGTCAGGCGAAGTACTGGGGTTATCCTGAAGAGTTCTGCGAGCCGCCACTGGGTACCATGCTGATGGGGTATCAGATGACTCAGATTGCCAACGGGCAGGCCGCTCGCATGGCGCTTTATCAATACGACTTCCTGCCAGCGAGCGAACAGTTGAACTCCCGCGGTCATGTTCAGTTGGCCAGAATGGCCATGTGGCTGACGACAAATGACTTTCCGGTCTTCGTCGAACCGACATCAGGAGATTCCGAACTGGATGAACTCCGCCGGCAGACAGTTTGGCTCGAGCTGTCCGGAGAACATCTGTCGATTCCATCGGAACGAGTTCGGATTGGATATCCAAACGTTCGCGGTCTCGATGCCGACGAAGCGTTGCGGATAGATCGCAATCGGCTGGATCAGACCTTAACTCGAGGAACGTCCGGAGGTTCAACGAGTTCAACGAGTTCTTCGAGCTCAACTGAAACCACAGGAACGACAGACTCGAGTAACTGACCGCCGGGAGCCTGCGATGCAACGGAATGCTGTTTGTTGGGTGGCCATATTTCTGGCTGGCTGCGTCTTGTCCTCTGCGGGATGTCAGCTTCAAGGTCTCCGCAGTGTCATGCACGTGTCTCGCGATCGACCGCTCAGCGGACGTCAGGTGGCGGACGTACAACTGACGCTCGCACGATCACTGGAACATCGCGGTGAAATGGAACAAGCGATCGATGCGTACCAGATCGCGGTTGAGAAGGATCCTAAACGCGCGACGGGATACTGGCGAATGGCGATTCTCCAGGACCGACTGGGAAAGATAGAAGAATCCAAAGCAATGTATCAGGCAGCATTGAAGCGGGACTCAAAGAATCCTGATCTGCTTTGCGACTACGGCTACAGCCTCTATCTCCAGCGTCGTTGGGCCGAATCAGAACAGCAGCTGAAGCAGGCAATCGTACTCAACCCTCGCCATCTCCGTGCTCATAATCATCTCGGATTGGTCCTCGCTCAGACCGAGCAGTCAGAAGCCGCACTTGCCGAGTTTCGCAAGGCAGGATGCGACTCGGCTGAGGCTCGAATCAATCTGGCGCTCGTAATGACATTAAATCATCGCTGGGATGAAGCGCGCGAACAATACGAACTGGCACTGGATGCAAATCCGGACTCCGCGACGGCGCAGTCCGGGCTGGAAAACCTGGAAGCCGTTTTGGCGAAAACTGAACCAAACGCCGGCACCTTCAGAATGACGAGTCTCATGCGCTCGGCGGATGGCAAGCCTGAAGTCTTTGGAAAATAGCGCGCTGCACGACAATGACTTGCCGGGTTTGTCGATGCTCGCTCTGCTAAGCAAACGTTCGGAATCTTGTCATCGTGAGACGATTCCTTCGGCGAGCGGGATGCGTCAGCTTCCCGGTACGTTGCGCTTCCCGGTACGTTGCGATTCCTCGCCGCGTCTGAGTCAGGCGAATCGCGCAACCAGTGCGCTGACACCGACCGCTCGCCTGGGTTGCCGGCGAAGCCCGCGCCAAGATACTCGACGCTTGATTCAATGCGGAACCTGCGGCGACTCATTCGACCAGGAAAACCTGGAGGCTGCGGGCCAGTGGCTGACCAGTCACATCCAGTGTCAGCGTCCCGTTGCCGGTGAATTTGACCTCCTTAACGACGAACTGAGAATTGAAAGTGCCGTTGCCTGACAGGTCAATCGGCGCCCATTTGGCGTATACCGTTCCAGTCAGGACGTCGGATGATCCGTTCCCTGCCAGCTTCAGCTCCTGCGTATTCAGCCGTCGCTGATACACGACCATCCCATCGAAAGGACTCGAAGGATTGGAAAAGGGCGTAAGATCCAGTCTTGCGTTGCCGGTGATCGACAAGCCTCCGAATGTGGGATTCCCCGATGCTGGAGGAGCACTGGTTCCATCTCCGGAATCAGGAAGTCCTGTATTGGCGTTGTAGTCACTTCCCGTGTTGTACAGCATGACGCCATCACCTGTGAGCGTAGAGTTCCCGGTCATCGTGATTCCTCCGCCCGCAATAATGTAGATTCCGGGATTCAAATACACGTTGACATTGGCCGAAGTCTGGATCGAGGTAAAGACACCTGGCGAAAGTGTAACATTCTGGTTTCCAGACAGTTTGATGGCACCAAAGTTTGTCGCAACAGCGCCATTGAACGTTGTGGGCGATGCGAGATACTGAAACGGATCGGGAATCACGACGGAGCCGGTGTGCAGCGGACTCTGCGGATTGCTCGTGTCGTAGTTCTTGATTTTCGAAATATTATTGACACCGCCGACGGACACGACGTCGCGCGCGTGAAGGCTTCCATTTCCAACAGTCGTAATGGCGTTGCCGGAGCCACCGTTGTTGATCGGCTGACCGCTTTCGTTCAGACCGCCGCCTTCGGAATTGACCAGGACCGTTCCGTTGACCTTTAAAGAGCCATTTCCTGTGAGACGGACGCCCGGGCGGGCATCCCTGTCAAGGGCGATGACTCCTGCCCCGACGGCAGTTCCTTCCCAGTTGGCTACTGAACGTGCCGTCACCGTTCGCGACGAACCGACACCCAGAACCTGAATGAACCGCATTGGAACCGAGTTGCTGACGCGCACTTCTACATACCGGGAATCGCCTACATGGTGTCCGCTGGTTGGAGGAATGCGGACTATGACGGTCGCAGCCGAAAGGCCGTTGTGCTGCTGGACAAACGAAGTTGCGGAGGATGTCGCGACCGAGTTGGATCTGCCCGTCAGCATGTCGAGCGCGGCGGCAGTGGCTCCGGCATCAGCGGCGTTCTGTACTGTGCGGTGCGCGGTCATCAACTGGCCCGCGTCGATCACCAGTCCCAAAAGACCGACCAGAGCGATGAGAACAATCGCCGTTATCACGAGAATTGTGCCCTTGCGGCACCGGCAGTACGAATCGCACCGCCCATGATATGGAACCACTTTGTACATTTCAAAGATCCTAATGGGCGATGGGCATGGTTGATGATGCGGACTGAAGAGAGCTGGAAAAAACGGAGGTCAGGATTGGCTGTTGCGTTGTCGAAACGGTGAATCGAACTCGCTGCTGCACTGCGTTACCTCCATCGATCCATTCGACTCGGATCGTAACGTCGTTCAGAGTGAATCCGGCGAGCATCGGTGTGACCGCCTGGGCATAGACACTTCCGTCGCTCGCCGTTCCGTTGTAGGTCGCTGGCCCCCAGGCAGCCATCGCCGGCGGGGCGAGTTGGCCGTGGACGATCGCCTGTCGCGCTCCCTGCCGAGCGGCCTGTGAAATGGCGTTAAATCGGTAGGTGGCGATCCCAAAGTCGAAAGTCCCAAGGATCAGTAGCAGGTAGACATTAAGAACGACCGCCAACTCGACCGTCACGGCTCCGCCTCGCCGGTTCGCCTTCCGCTGCCGGGGACGGCAGCGCAGCGTATTCAGAGGTGTTTGCTGAATTCGGTTCATGTGCTCGGCCTCTTGTGTTTTGCAAAGACTTTAAATGTAGGTTGGACATTCTTGTCCGACTGCGTTTTGACGGGCAAGAACGCCCATCGTACCTCAAAATCAACCATTGACAGGGCACCCGGGAAACGGATTCATTCGCCTGAAGTTAGCGGATTGTGCGCATGACGACGGTATGTTGCATGTTGAATGACGACGGAAGAAACGGCCAGGTGACGGAAGTGCTGAAGGGATAAGTGACCTGCACACTGACTCGCCGCAATCCCCCGACTTCGACGATGTTTGAGACGTTGACTATCAGTTTAGTGTTATCGAATGATGCAGACTGGCTCAGTTCGTCTTTCACGGCCTGCCTGGTCGCTGCCGTCCACGCCGTCTGTGTGGTGCTGCTCCACGGATTCATACTGGCATAGGCGGCACCGTTTCGCGCCGCATTCGTCACCGCAACGGCGCTGTGCGAGAAACGTCCGAAGTCGGTCGCCCCGAGAAGAACCGTGATCAGGAGCGGCAGGACGACGGCGAATTCGACTGCCGCCAGTCCACGCCGTGACGTTTGGCGAGCCCGTCTGCGACGTCTGGCGAAGTCGTCAGAATCTCTGCGGGCTGGAAAGTAAGAACGCATTGAATTTGCTCCACTAGAGGGTTCGCGTGGTCGTTAGGCGAGCGGCAGATTTCTGGTTACTGTCGAAAACCGGGGGCTAGCGCCCAATGGCTGATAATATCAGCCGCCACGCGCTAGCGTCCGGTTGTTCGGTGGGATAGTTCCTCATCTGCCGCTCGCCTTACCGCAACGGTTTTTGAAAATCACTTGTTTAGATTCTGCATCAATTCGTTCAGCTGAATGACTGCTGGCCCAAGGATGATGATGAGAAGGGAAGGGAAGATAAAAAGCAGAGTCGGAAACAGGACTTTTGTCGATGCTTTCTGCGCCATCTCCTCGGCTTTCTGCTGCCGCTGCACGCGCAGCGTCTCGGCATAGTTCTGCAGCGCCTTCACCATGCTCGACCCGAACTTTTCTGCGCTTTTGACAACGGACGACAGAGTCTTAAGTTCCTGCAGATCGCACCGAGTCGCGAAACTTCCGAGCGCCTCGGCCAGGGGTTGACCCAACTTCACCTTACGCTGCACGATGTTGAGTTCGTCCGCCAGCAGCGGATGAGCGACTCGCAGTTCTCCGACGACACGCTGCAGCGATCCAGGCAGACTCAGACCGCCTTCCATGCAGATGACGATCAGATCACATGCATCGGGAAGAGCCCGCCTGAGCGTCGCCTGCCGTTTCGACTTCCGTCGGTCAAGCCAGAAACCGGGACCGATCGTTCCGACGATGGTGGCACACGCACCGATCAGCAGGGCATACACTGTCGGCACAAGTCGCAGACTTCCAACGGTGAGCCCGATGACGACTGGAACAGCGATCAGGAGCATCTTGACGCCGAGAAAAATGGTCATTGCCTGTGGACTGTAAAGTCCGGCGAGAATCAGCCGCGTCGTCAATTTCGTGCGTTCAGCACCTTCGTCGGGGATGAGAGGCTGCGCCATCCGAGGCAGTGCTTTCCTGACGGCCCGAGACACGGCACCGGCACTCACTGCTGGCTTCGCAGGCTGCCTGTTGTCGCTGGAGAGTTCGCGCAATCGAACGTCCATCCGGCGGTTGCGATCCACGAGCAACAGCCCGACGAGGCCTGTCAGACTTGCGGCCATCAGGAACACCATCAGAATCATTGGTAAACTGGCACTCATCGGAATTCTCGATTATTTGTTGTCACGCTGCTTAGAAATCAAAGTTCACGATCTTTCGGATCCACAAACCCCCAACCGCACCGAAGAACAGCATCCCTCCAATCAGGATCGGCTGATGAATCAGGATCATTGTGTAGTCGTGGTTCACCACGAGCATGGCCATCAGCAGCAACGGCGGCAATGCCATCAGAATTCCCGCCTGCATTCGCCCTTCGGCAGTGAGCGTGCGGATCGTGCCCCGTGTCTTGTAGCGTTGCCGCACGATCAGCGCCAGCTTTTCAAGAATCTCAGAGAGATTTCCACCGACCTGACGCTGCACCACCACGGCCACGACGAAGATGTTCATCTCCACCAGCCCAGTTCTCCGCGCGAGATCTCGCATGGAGATTTCCGTGGCGAGGCCCAGGTTCTGCTGTTCAGAACAATATGCAAATTCTTCCGAAATCGGCGAGGAGAATTCGGTCGCGACCGCCTGCATTGCCTGCGCCATGGATTGGCCGGCGCGCAGAATCCTGGCCATCAAATCGAATGCATCCGAGAGCTGGGAACGAAGTGCTTCTAACCGTGAGTTGCGTTTGAAGTTCACGTAACCAATCGGACACACCGAACCGATCGCAGCTGCGACAAGTCCGAAGATGACGCTTCGCATCAGCAGTCCCGTCACCAGTCCACACCCGACCGCAACTCCGCCGCTATAGTACAGTAATTGGATCTGCGTGAGTTCAAGCCCGGACTGGTCGAGCATCGACTGCAGCCATTCGCCCCAGGTCGGCTTAGGCGGTCGTACGCCGTCCGCCGGGTTGAGTTGAAACGGATCCGCCTCCTTGAAGAGCAACGAACGCTTGACCTTTTCTCGCTGCTTGTTGTGAAACTCCACAGCCAAACGTTCCTGCACGCGCTTTTTATCGCGCAGGAACACGTCTGCGAGCAGTGAGAACACGGCACCCGCACAGATCACGATGGCTGAAAATGTCAATAACGGCAATATTGCGGACTGCATGCTGTTTCCCTGTCTGTGATCTCAAAACAAGAGCGGTCGTCCCTCAAACATATCGTGACGCAGTTTCACACCCATTGTCTCGAGATGTTCGAAGCACCTGGGTCGGATGCCGGTGCTGAGAAAATGGCCCTGAGCCACACGATCTGCATCAAGTCCCGTCTGTTTAAACACGAAGATGTCCTGCATGCTGATGATGTCGCCTTCCATGCCGGTGATCTCAGAAATTTTTGTGATTTTCCGCACGCCTCCTGAAAGGCGCGCCGCCTGCACGACGATGTGAACCGCAGATGCAATCTGTTTTCGAATGACCCAGATGGGCATGTCGAATCCGGCCATGCCGACCATCATTTCCATGCGGCTGAGCGCATCACGTGTATCATTCGCATGCAGTGTGGTCATGCTGCCATCATGGCCGGTGTTCATCGCCTGAAGCATGTCGAGGGCTTCCGGTCCGCGAGACTCGCCGATGATGACCCGATCCGGACGCATTCGCAGCGCGTTGCGCACCAGATCGCGCATCGTGATCTGTCCCTGTCCCTCGACGTTGGCTGGCCGGGTCTCCATACGCACGACGTGCCGTTGCTGGAGACGCAACTCGGCGGCGTCCTCAATCGTGGCAATGCGTTCGTCGTCAGGAATGTATCCCGACAGCAGGTTCAGAAAGGTCGTCTTTCCCGAGCCGGTCCCTCCCGAAATCAGCATGTTGCGGCGAGCCTCCACGCATCCTGCGAGAAACTCAACCATCTCCGGAGCGATTGATTGCTTTGCGATCAGATCTTCAGCCTTCAGCGGTTTGGCCGAAAATCGCCGAATGCACAACAGCGATCCATCGAGTGCCAGTGGTGG
>Ga0105048_10017202_pt1 | contig 11152 bp, 6 predicted proteins | sample MAT05_FD_78382 | JGI IMG/M metagenome (GOLD analysis project Ga0105048, IMG submission 78382) | Freshwater microbial communities from Lake Fryxell liftoff mats and glacier meltwater in Antarctica - MAT-05 | ecosystem: Environmental > Aquatic > Freshwater > Ice > Liftoff microbial mat | place...
ACTCCCGTGAGCTGCTTTTACAATTTGATTTAGATTTTTCTGCGTAAAAGATTCATTACTTTTTCCTCCCTCCAGCAAAATGGTTGGACTGTATCCCTTAAATATAAGATCGCCGGATGAACCAATATTATTGGCGATACCAATTTCAGTAATAATCGCCTTAAAAATGTTATCAGGATAACTGGAAGCTACCTTTGTTTTTAAAGTGAATGTAATGGATGTTCCTAAGAAATCTTTGGCTTTGTCAATAATCACCGCATTGGATTTTTCCAACACATCATGATTGAACCTTAATTCAAATGAATGATGCCCATTAAATCGCTGGTTAATAGTCAGGAACGAAAATGGTTTAATTTGGGTACCACTTTCAGTAGTAATATCAACTTCTATTTGCTGAGCCACGGTTTATAGAATTAAAGTTTAAAAACCACAATTCTTCCCTGCTGAAAAAATTGCGGCTTTTCTAATTTTGGATAACAAACAGCCTGACTTATGATTTTGGCCACTCATTTTCATGGGTTGCATTACCTACTTTCAACTTACGTGCAGATATCACAAAATTAATTGTCATTGGATTGCTGCCTACTGAATCAAGTGCTTCTGAATACTGGATAACGTAAGCATCTTCAAATTCTAATTCTTTCATTTTAGCACCTGCTTCTTCCCGCTTAAAGAAGGTTACAGCGCCTTTTTGAGCTTTGTGCATATTGTTGATCATCGATTCTAAAACAGAAGTATCTTCTGTAGATTCAACCTCAAACTGTACCGTACCACCATAAACACTTGAAGAAGGACGCCCTTTGGCATCTACATCTCTTCTTAATGAATAACTGCAGTGAAGAACATCAAATTCTTTACCGCCCATTTTAAGTTTTGCTTTAAATGACATAAAAGTTGTTTTTTAGATTATTAAAATTGTTTGTTTGATAACTATTGTTGTTGTGTTGCTGTATCCCAATTGGTTCCTTCATCTCCTTTGGTACCATCCAGTTTTAGCATAAAACTTTTTGCCGGAAAATAAGGGGTAATATGAATATCCAGGTGAATTCGGTCTTTTTGATCTTCATCTCTTTCAAGCCTGTCAATGCGGAAACGTTCGATCAATTTTGTTGGTCCTTGTATTCTGTCAAGGAACTTAACAATTTGTTCCCTTAAATCCTTTTCTGTCAGGCTCGTCCAGTTTTCAAATGCCCTTCTGTTCAAAAAGTCTATCAGGGTCTTGTTAATATAATCAAATACACGTACAACAGAATAAGTTTGTAAGCCGAGGTTATCACCACTAAAAAGTGTTTTTGCAGAAAATGCCATTACTTTTCCATATTCGTTCACCATGGGGATAAGTCCAATCTTATCTAAGGTGCCGATATCACTTTTCTTCATATCAAATTTTACACCTTCCACTTCATTCATTCCGCCATGCTTTTTACCAGCGGTAACCTGGGACATTAATGTGGTATAAAGTTTACCTGCCAATGCAGAGGAAGGAGGTACCATTACATCCTCTTCTTCACCAATTTCCTTATTTTTTCCACGGCCTACCAGCCAGTTACAGGTCATCATTACGTTCGATCTGTAAATATCACCACCGGTAAGATTAGCAGATTCAAACAGGTCAATCACGTCATCTACATTGTCCAGGTTCTCAAAATCAGTAACCATCATCACTTTATTATTATGAGCAACTTTAGCCCACTTTTCAATTACCGCATTTGATCCAAGGTAACCTGGTATTGCAATGATTGAATAGTTATCCCGAAGGTCCAGTCTGTCATAATTCTGATTTAGTTCATTGGTAATATAGTCGATAAAACGAGTATTGTCTAAATCTTTCAACTGGTCAAGTGAGGCATTGAGAATGGTAACATTCTTTAATTTATCTGACTCCGTATTTTTATAAAACAGAGCCAGCGAACGATAGGATGTTTCGAGTTCCCTGGTTGTTTCATGGGCAGTTTTAAGATTTAGTTTCAACGTTTTTTCCGATACTTCAGCTTTTTGCGAAGCTTTATCAACCATTTCGTTGATATCGGTAGATTCAGAAATAAGGCTCATCCACAAAATCAATTTCTGTTTTAAAGCAGCCCTCTCGGTTTTTTTTTCTGCATCCGTGAGAAATATTCTTTTTAAAGCTTTACGTTCAGGATTTAAATTTTTTGCCCCATCAATGGAGGTTTCCAAAAAATCAAACCCACCAAACTTTACGAGTGTTTGAAGACTTTGCTCCAGCGTTTGTGCAGGGTTTTGCAGCTTTTCAGGCATTTTAAATTCGCCGCCTGAAGATTGCTGTTGTAATGCGGTATCTGACATATTTTACTGTTTAATGTTTGATTATTTGGTTTCTTCCAATTCCTGTATCAATGCTTGTAGTGAATTAATGAAAGCAGATTTGGTATCGGGATTTTCAATTACGTTTTTCATCAATTTATTTGTCTTGAGCTGTTTTACAATTTTCTGATATTGTTCTTTCTGGATAGACAGATCCTGTAAAAAAGAACTTTGTTCGGTGATTGATTTGCTGCTGAAATCGCCAAGGTTACCAAATCGGATCGTTTCATTTACGCCTACACCTTCAGCATTTTGAAATTCAACACCTACGTTGGGTTTATAATACTCAAAAACTTCTTCAATGGTTTTGAGATCATAAACAGCTTCAGGTTTTATAGCTTCATCCTGAGTGAGTTTTTGTACAAACAAGGTGCGGTTTTGGTCAAGATCCATCATCGCTTCCGATGCGTCCTGTTTTACTTCCTGTCCGCCTACCCCATAATTAAACATTGCCATAGTTTCAGTTTTAGTTTTATTTAAGAAGTTGTTGCCAAATGTAATTTTTTTTTTGTCAAAAAAGAACAAATTTCTAAAAAAAGATATAAGGTTTTCCTTTAATTGATTTGCCATGTTAATTCACTGTTTTCATCAAGCCCAACACTGATTGAAGAACCCTTTACAGCCTTGCCAGAAACAATCATTTTTGAAATAGGCCTTCTCAATTGTGTGCGGATAACACCGGCAATTTGCCTTGCCCCATATTTAGGCGTAAAGCCGGTAAGTGCAATTTTCTTTTTAGCTTCATCAGAAATTACCAGACTGATCGATTGCTTATCGAGGCTTTCCAACAAACTCTTCATTTGGATTTCCAAAATCTTAACCACATTATTTTCGCTGATTGGTGCAAATGGTACTATCTCTGTTAGTCTTGCCAAAAACTCAGGTCGAAAATATTTAGTCATAATTTCCATCAACTGATTCGATTTGGGCATTATGTTTTGTTCAAACTGTTCCACTATCCATTCACTGCCGATGTTGGAGGTAAAGACGATCAGAGAATTGGAAAAATCTCCTTCCTTGCCCAATCGATCACTCATTTTGCCTTCATCCAAAATCTGTAGAAAAATATCGAATACAGATGGATGTGCTTTTTCAATTTCGTCAAAAAGTACAACAGAATAAGGCTGAGATCTGATTTTATTCACCAGCATACCACCTTCTTCATAACCAACATAACCGGGAGGAGCACCATACAACAAAGCGGCAGAATGTTCTTCTTTGAATTCCGACATATCGAAACGGATCATCGCTTTTTCATCGTTGAATAAAAAATCGGCAATTGATTTTGTAACCTCTGTTTTACCCGTACCGGTGGGCCCTAACAAAAAGAAGGATCCTATTGGTTGACCCGGTTTGTTTAAACCACTTCTCGACTCCACTACTGCATCAGACAATGCTTTAATTGCATGATCCTGGCCAACTACCCTGCGCTTGAGAATATCTTCCATTTCAAGCAGTTTCTGTTTTTCCTGGGATTGTATTTTTCCAAGGGGAATACCCGTTTTATAGGAAACTACAGATGCTATTTCCTGTTTGCCTACTACGCTGGTAATATTTTTTGAAAGTGCGATCAATTTTTCCAAAAGATCTGTTAAGTGAGCAACCAAAGCTTCAACATCTTCAATTTTTGAAGGATCCTGTGGATCTTCCAATTGGCCAATTAATACCGGGCTCAGCCTGTTTTTTACTGAATTGTAAAACCATCTTAAACCGGCAAGCTGAAGCGCTATATCTTCCGGATTTTCCAGCTTTATAGCATCAAATTCCAACTTTAATGCTTCCAGTTCGCTTTCGGATGTTTCATTCATCATCCTGATAGCTGCCATTGTTCTGTCAAGTAAATCGATGGCAGCATCGGGTAAACGCCTGTCTTTTACATATCTTTTTGCAAAACGTACACATTCTGCCAGCACATCCTTGTTCACTTCTAGTTTATGGTGTTCTTCGTAAGCTGGTACCACTTTTTCCATCATTTTGGTAGCAGTGATCACATCCGGTTCATCCACTTTTAAAGTTTCAAACCTCCTATTGAAAGCCTGTTCGGGTTCTATAATTTTCCTGTATTCATCCAACGTAGTTGCACCAATTACAGTGATCTCCCCACGGGCCAATTCAGGTTTTAATAAATTGGCAGCACCACCACTTGCCGGGCCTTTAGGGTCAAGGAGTGTATGTATCTCATCAATAAATAGTACCGCTTTATCAAACTGTTTTATTTCTTTGATGATATTTTTCAACCTGTCTTCTACCTCTCCCTTATATGCTGCTCCGGCAACCAACGCCCCTAAATCCAGTTCAAATAAAATGGATCCTTTTAAATTACCAGGAACCTTATCTTCTACCAGGTTTAGTGCAAAACCATCTACCAGCGCTGTTTTACCTACACCAGGTTCACCTATTATAATTACGTTTGGCTTTGTTCTGCGGCCCAAAATCTCCAGCATCATCCGCATCTCTTTATCACGACCAACTATAGGATCAATTTTTCCTTCTTTTGCCAGGGACGTTTTATCAATACAATATTTCAATAATGCATTGGTTGATTTGGAGGAGGCTGCGCCGCTAGCTGAATTACTATCAGCTTGCCCAACTGCATTTATTACCGAACTATCACTGAGGTATAAGTCAAGTATCTCCTTTTCCTTGAGTGGAAAAGACTTTAACTGTTCTACACTGAAACCTATATTTGGTTTTACCAATGCAGCCAATACACAGATGGGAGAAATTTCATCCAGCCCTAATTTCAGGCGTATGTTATCCGCCTCCTCAAAAACAATTGTCACCTTTTCGTCTGCCACCACCAATTCCGGCAATTTGGATACCCTCGGACAATCTTCCATCCTTACCTCAGCCCAATCTACCATATAGCCTGTATCTTTATCCATTGATTTTAAAAAATCAAGCAGACCAACTTCTTTGTGCAACAATCCTCTTAATAAATGTGCCAACGAAAACTTTTCACTGTAATATTCTTTAGCAAATGACTGGGCAATTTGGATAGCCGTTTTTAAAGATTCATTGAAGGAAAGTGTTGACATGGCAGTATTAAGGAATTACTAAGGTTAATTAAAATTAATTTAAAAATTTATTTATTCAAAAAATTCTTTATCTATTATAAATTAGATCGCCAGGGGTTTTACTAAGGGTTTTACGGATTGTAATTCTTGAAATTAAAATTGAACAAAATAATATAATAAAAATTGCTGAAAGCATTATTAAATTTACAATTGACGAAGGTTCTACAAAATCCAGCATTTTAAAGTAGCTAATGTTGCTAGTTTCATTTTTATGGTTGGTAAAGAAATAATTGATGATTTTACCAATCGCTGTTGCTAAAACAAATGAAATAAAAGTCGCAATAGAAATAAAGAATAGAATAATCTTAAAGTAAATATTACTTGATTCTTTATCGGTTAATCCAATTGCCTTGAGGGTGCCAATATTCATTTTCACTTTTGCTAAATGACTTACCAAAAGATTGAAAATAAACAAGCACACTGCTAAAGTACTAAAACCGACAAGCAGCGTTGAAATGATATAGGTAACACGGCTTAAAAAGAAATAATTTTCTTTTTCTTTTACTTTAGCATCATCCAACTGTATGATATCGGCATTTTCTTTTGCGTTACCTTTTGTAAGTAAATAATCCTTGAAAGCTCCGATGTTATCCAGTCGTTTAAAATATACAGATAACTCATCGTATTTAAAATCGTTTTTAATTTCACTAACTCCAGAATAATCGAAAAATCGTTCTATACTCGTTGTGTCAAAATTATCTTTTGCTTTTAATTTTATTTTGTGGAGAAGGCTATTTAGTAAAGAAATATCAGTCACCGATGAATCAAAACCTATATCATACCTATATCCTGCTTTGAAACCTACTGTATCAATATTTTTTATAGGTGATCTAGGATGGAATATTTCAAGTTCAGTATTCCTGGCAAAAAATTCACTTAACAGATCTCCAAATTTTGAAGACTTTACGGCATCATTTGTTTCTAAGAAAATATTTAGTTTATTATTTCGGGTAGATGAATCAAAAATATTATCCTGATTATACATTAAGGATTTCCAAAAAAATATAGGATATAAAGCCCCATATTTACCGGGTAATCTCTTTACTATAGCTCGAACAGGAACTTTCACTGGAATATCGTAACTATTATCAGAAGTACTATCCTTATCTTTAATAGTAAAGGGATAATATATAAAATTGGTGTTTTCAGGATAGCCAAATTCATCTAAAAAATTACTAGTCACAATCACCCCAATATCATTAGCATCCTTAAAACCAGAACTAATTTTGCTATGTATAACATTACCCTTTTCTAAAACTACCTCATTTATTAAACCAGCATCCTCTTCAACATCTACACTTCTTGCCGGCACGTAGTTAAAAGTATGTTTAGCTGCATCCAATACCCTTAAGGGGCTTTTTTTATAGGGTGTAGCATTATTAAGTAGAAATTTTGATTTTATATCTTCATCCATTAAATCAGACTGAAGATATTTGAGGCTGGTATTCTGTGAACTTGGAACGTTGATGGTCATTAAGTTTACAAAAGGATCGTTAAGTTGTTTATTAAGATAATCAAGGCTGCCGTTAGCAAAGCCAATAGCTAAAAATGTAAAAGTTAATATAAGAGAAAGGATAAAAAAGTTTGATTTTTTTTTGCCTAGTAATGCCTTACCTTCTTTTTTTAAAAAGAGCTTTGCATAGTTTATGGATAAATCGGCTGTGGTATTGGAATTGGAAACTATTTTACCAACCTTATGCTCATTATCTGTTTTATAAAAACTACGCAATTTATTTTTAAGGGAATTAATTTCATCGGAAGAAAAATTCTTCCAGCTTTCTTTATTGAAAATATTTTCAGCTTTTACTTCCCCATAGTTTTTCCCTGGTTCTTTTGTAATTACTACTATTTGATCTGCATATTTTACTGCAAGGTTTATATCATGAGAAACTACAATAGCAGTAAGTCTGCTATCCAGATTTGCCCTGATAATTTCAAACAATTCATTTGCATTTGCCTCATCTAAATTTCCCGTAGGCTCATCGCCAAAAAGAATGGTTGCATCATTATTTAATGCCCTTACAAAGGCTAACCGTTGCCGTTGCCCACCTGATAGATTTACTGCTAATGTTTGCAGATTAACCTCCGTTTCTGGAAGTTTTATTTTATTCATTAAAACCTTTGCACTTTCCAACACTTCTGCTTGAGGAATATTTTTTTTAATCATTCCGGAGAGGCAAACATTTTCATAAGCAGTAAAATTTTCCATTAGGTTTGTATTCTGGAAAATAAAACTGTAATATCTTTTCCTTACATCAGTTAACTGGCTGGCACTACCTCCATTCCACAAATCCGGTAAGTTAATTTTTTCATTTCCTTCGTTTGCGTTTAACAAGATTTTACCGGAGGCAACTGTATTATTCATTAAGCCGAGAGTTTCTAGTAGCGTACTTTTTCCACACCCGGAAGCCCCCAATAAAAACACTAATTTCCCTTTTGGTATTTGAAGGCTACTAATACTCAGTACCTTATTTTCAGGCAACCGGTCGTAAGAACACTCTAAATTTTCTATATAAAATAAGGAAGTATCCATCTATAAGATTGATGTATTTGTGGTTAGGGATGAAGAAAGAAATACAACTAATTAGTTCTACGGAAAATATTCTTGTGGGATATAATAATAAACCCCGTCATCTGTTCTATCCCTTTTAGTATTATCCATATCTATTGATACAGTTTTCAACTTTTCAAGGCTATCCCTGATCCTCTTTTTAGCTTCTTCAATTTGACCCTGTGTTACTTTACCAACATCTTCAATATCGGCGATCTTAATATTTTTCAGCACTGTTGCTTGCGTTGGCAACCCGGTTATTTTTTCCAGAATATCTCCCATATTTACTTTCTTTGTAAAATCAACGCCAGCATCTTTTCCAAAATATGCGTCGATCAAAGTCTGAAAAGCTTCCTTCAGCATTGTTCGTGTATCAGTCTCATTTGTTTCGACATCTAATGATCCAAATTTTTCTATCATCTCAGCTAGTTCGTCCTGGTGAACATAAATCGCTATTTTAAAAATAGGATTATCAACTTTATTTACATTTAAAGAGGTATAGGCAGGTATAAAAAACTGGATATTTTTACCGTTAAAGTTTTTTGCCACTTCATAATTATCCATTTTCTTACCTAATCTTTCTAAATAATTCTTAACCGTGGCATTCAGAGCATCAGATTTTTGACCAGTATTTACGTTTGCGCCTACTCCACCAGTAGTCGCCAAAAGTGTTGAGATGTCTGTTTCCAAATTACTTTCAAAATTATTTATTGTTATATCTAAAATGTTATCAATGTCTTTAGAGCTTATAATCTTACCTCTGCTTGGAAAATAGATGTCCCCTTTTATTGGACAAGTAGTTGGATAATCAAGCTGGTATAAATTTTGGTCTCCTTGCTGCATTATAGGCTTCCATTTAGGTTCTGCACTAAACCGTTTATTTAGCAATGCTGCCTTTTTAGTACTTGCATCGAAAATAATTTTCCTGAATTGTCCCGGAAAGTCTTCAAACTCCACGGGATCATAAGCACTATGAACCTGGAAAACAGATAAATTAACTCCATATCTAGCCATTAAATCAGTAATATTGGAAGATGCTGGTCCTGTATTTCCTGTAGCTCCACCCAAAAAGAATATGCAATTTGATTGCAAATTATCGCCTTTATTGGCATCCTTAAGAATATTTAGTGCTTCAGACAAGGCCCCGTTTACATTTTTTTTAAGCTCTTCGTTACTACATCCTTCATTCTTAAATTCCGTTTCCAAAAAAGTTATTACTTGTCTCCCACTTGTAGTGAGAGGGATTTCATTTAATAAAAGATCTTTTCCGTTCGGACAATTTTTATCCTCGTCACTTCTGTAAACAACCGCTGCATATTTGTACAAGTTTCGCTTTTCCCCTTCAACAGCCCTTTCATTCCTTCTGGTAATCAATTGATCTAAGGAGTTTTTTATCGCATTGGCGTAAGGCTTCATACCAGCACCTGCATCAATTACAAAAACTATATTTATATTCCTTATTTGTTTAATTATTTCATTGGTAGCCTGTCTTGATTTTGCAAGATCATCTCTTGATAACAATGAAATATCCGTTCCTTCTTTAAAAAGGTCTGTACCAAAGCCAGTATAAATGATACCATTATTTTTTCCCATTTCAAATATTGGAAAACGCTGCTGGCTTCCGATCCATGGCGTTTCATAAGTATCTTTATTCCAGATTGGTTCTGGTTTACCAGTTCCTGATTTCCATGCTACGGCCTCTCCCTCTTTCTCAAACAAGGAAGAAATAACCCCGGCATTTTTCCGGGATGCAACAGCATTTGCATCGGTGTTGGGCGCCAAACAAACCCTGTCTGGCCATAACTGTAAAAACTTTTTATCTACCCAACCAAGGATATCTTTATTAACGGAATAAACTGTACTTCTATAGTTTTTACCAATTAAAACTTTATTTCCTTCCATTTTATAGATAAAAAGGAAATTAAACATTTTAACAGTGTTATTATTTTGCTTTGTCAACAAAGGATCATTAAAGAGATGTAAACTATTATCAAGTTTTATTTTATCTTCCCAATTTTCAGCTTTGGTAACGGCCATTGCCTTCTCTGTAAATTTGGTGACTTTGTTTTGTAAACATCTTCTTGTCCAAAGCAGCAACAATTCTTTTTTAATCCAGCCAACCTTTACAGCTTTATTAGGGTTTAGTTGATTCTTTTCCATTTTTATTCCTTCGGCCCAATTATAAAGTTCCAAATAGCCTGCTGACTCATTGGTCACATAAAATTTATCTAAAAAATTTACAGTACTTATAACCCGGCCATCAGGTGCATCATATACCTTATTATCATCTCTGTCAGAATAAACAACCCAATAAAAATTTGTTTTTTCACCCCTTGCTTTGCTATCAACAAAATCTCCATCTGGATTTTCATAATATGTTTTGGGCATCGTCATAATATTGGGAATACCCTGTGCGTTTGAAACATTTTGAATCAAAAAAATTGATAGAGTCAAGTAAATAATATAATTCTTTATCATAAAATAATATTGGTAATTTTCTTATTCAAATAATTAAATATTGATATTCAAAAAATATTTAAGCAATAAACTATTTTGAACTAAACTGCAGATTTCATTTTAAACCTTAAAAATTCCAGTATCTAAATTGGTATAAATTTAAAAACTATTTTGGAGGAAAAATCATCATGAATAGCTGGAAATTCTGTAAATGATTGAAGTTTTTGCTGATTGATTTTTTTTGAAGAAGCCGGATAATAAATAGTCACCGTTATACTTTCTTCGTTACAGGAAAGTAAAAATTGAATCTGCTTTGGTAAAGTATTAATTAAAATACCTGTATTGGCACCCGATAAATAATCATTTAGCACCCCTCCCTCAGTAAGAAATAAATTAAAATTTACAGCTTTTATGTTGGATAGATCTGTAGTTAATAAATTCTCAATTAATGCACTCCTGTCATAAAAACTATTAGGTGCATTTGAGCTAGCATTTGATAAGGTAGCAATATAATTTTTTGCTCCGTTGAAATTACTTGCAAATTTTGCAGAACCATTTTTTTCTCCATCTGATAGAAAGAATCCAATTAACGCCAGCTTGTCATTCCTTAACGAATCGACCTTTCTTTCTATCATATCAAAAATGTCCTGGTTTAGGTTTTCATATGTTTTTGAGTAACTATTATCCACATAAAAAAGGTTATATGTTCTACCCACCGGTAAATCAGCACTCTTAAAAGAAA
>Ga0105048_10017204_pt1 | contig 11150 bp, 10 predicted proteins | sample MAT05_FD_78382 | JGI IMG/M metagenome (GOLD analysis project Ga0105048, IMG submission 78382) | Freshwater microbial communities from Lake Fryxell liftoff mats and glacier meltwater in Antarctica - MAT-05 | ecosystem: Environmental > Aquatic > Freshwater > Ice > Liftoff microbial mat | place...
CGAGGGGGAAATACGCGATCACTCGCTCACAGGCCCACTGCTCGGCCGAGTCGCGGGTATCCTATCCAGTTCCACCAGGCCGTCCTGTGCCTGTCGCAGGTTCGGCTTGATCGCCAGCGCCTGCATGAACAGCCCGCGGGCCTCGTCGGGATTGTCTTGTCGCATCCGCAGCCGGCCCAGATTGCTCAGCGCTTCGGCGAATCGCGGGTTGAGCCTGATTGAGTTCTCCAATTCTTTTTCCGCCTCGTCGAGCTGGTTCACCCGAAGGTGCAGCGTGGCGATATTGTTCGACAGTGCAGGGTCGTCCGGGGTGATCGTGCGGGCCTTCATCCAGGCGAGCAGTGCCTGATCCGGTGCGTTGCCCTCGACGAGCACCTTGCCGTAAAGGTTGAGTGCGGCCGGGTCGAGCGGGTTGATCATCAGCGTGTCTTCGATGACCTGCCGGGCGGAGTTCAATCGTTGGATCGCCTCTTCGCGCGTCTGCGCGCTCTGCGTGGATTGCAGCAACAGTTGGGTGAGGTTGAGCCGGGCCGGGACGTGACGCGGGTCGACGTTGGCGGCGTTCTGGTAGAGATCGAATGCGCGGGAGAATTCGCCCTGTCGTTCGAGCATCTCGCCCAGCAGCACCTTGGCGTTGGCGTCATTCGGATGGCTCGCGACGACCCGGCTGAGCACGGTGACGGCGGTTTTGGGATCGCCGGCGATCTCGAGCAGCCGGGCGATGCGGGTCGTCGAGAACGGGTCTTGCGGGTAGAGCTTGACGGCCCGCTCGAAGACGCTGAACGACTGCTGGAAATCACCCGAGCGGACGTCGAACAGCAAGCCGCCCTGCGTGAACGCGGTCCAGCTTCCCAGGTTTCTTCGCGATGCCCAGGTCCAGGTTTCCCATTCGTTTTTATATTTCTGCCCGTGCCAGAACGCCCCGCCGATCGACACGGCGACAAGCACCGCCGCCAGCCCGCTTGCGGGCCCGGCGAAGTCCGGCTTCGACCGCGCGACGCTCGCGGCGACGCCCGCGAAAACGCTCACCACCGCCGCCACGCCGAAGTACGACATCCGCTCGACCACTTGTCCGCCCAGCGTCGCCGGGACATCGAGCAGGAAGATCGCGGGCAGCAGCAGCGACGTCGTCACGCCGATCGCGACCACCACGAGCGTCGCCCAGGCGGGCCGGTTCTTCATCTGAAGCAATCCCACCACCGCGCCAATCACGAGCAGCCACACCGCAATGCCGGCCCATTTCACCAAACCCGACGCGTCCCATCGCGGGTGGTCGGGCATCAGATCGAACGGCACGACGATCAACTGAACGTATTTCGCCAGCGCCGCGCCCGAGACCCCGAGCCGGGCGAGCGCCTCGGCAGGCGAGCCGCCGGGCACCAGATCATACCGCGACCCGTACGCGCCGGCCCGGTCGAGCCCCATCGTCACCCATAGCCCTGCCGCCATGATCGCCGGCACGAGGAACACCCCGGCGGCCAGCAACACGGGCGTCTTGAGTTCCTGTTTCTTCCACCAGACCAGCACCAGCCACGCCGGCACGAAGCAGATCGCCGACGGGTGAGCGCCGATCGCCGCGAGGAAGAGCACGCCCGCGATCGCGAGCTGTTTCCAGGGCTCGTCGGGCAGTTTGAACAGCGACCGCAAGGTAGAGCTTTCCTCGTGCGAATCCGGTCCGGATTTGACGCGGGTCGCGCCCGCCCAGCGCAGAAACGCGAACGTCGCCATCAGCCCAAACATCATCGCCAACAGGTAGCCGCGCGCCATCACCCACGAGACCGCCTGGGCGTGGATCGGATGGACCGCGAACAGCAGCGCCGCCAGCATCGCGCCCGGCACGCGGAGTTGCTTCAGCAGCCCGAAAAGCAGCGTCGCACACAGCGCGTGGATCAACACGTTCGTGTAGTGCGTGCCGTTCAACGAGGGGCCAAAAATGCTTCCCGGCTTACCAACAATCGGCCTGCCCCAGATCGCGTGGTCGATCCAGAAACTGGTGTAGGTCACGGGCTGATATCCCGGCAGCGGGTACGTCTGGCTGCTCGGCCAGATGCCGCGCCAGATACGTTCCAGGCCTTCGCCGGTCACCAGGAAATGGTTCTGTACGACAGCGGGCTCGTCGAGCAACGTCAGGGGGCTGTGGATCGAACCCGAGAAGGCGATCGCGCTGACAGCCAGCAACACCAGAAACACCACGATAATCTGTAGAGCGCTGGTTCGAGTGGCTTGGGCCTGCTGGGGCTGGTTCGGTCCCGCGTCCGGGGCACCCGGGTCGATGGCTGTGGTCATATCGCCGCAGAGTATACGCGACCGCGTTTGGACGCACCTGCCCCGGCAGCGAACCCCACGTCACCTGTTCTCCAAAGCAACTAAATTGGCATATATACCCCGCGTTGAGTTACTCTTTTCAGTAGTTCCAGTCACTTCTGTTCCGCAGTTCATCTCAAACAAAGGGAAAATCTCATGGCGCGTGCTTCATTTTGGCTTCGTCTGGGCGCGATCTTTATCGACGCAGTCATTCTCATGATTCCGATTTTCGTGATCGGGTTCCTGCTTGTCATGATCGTCGGCCCGAAGTTCGGACCCGTTGTCATGGTATTTGTTCAGGCCGCAATCGTTTTGGCGTATTACTTCTTCACCGAAGTCAAAACCGGCGCGACCATCGGCAAGCAACTGCTGAAGCTTCGCGTGACCGACATCAACGGCAACACCGCAACCAAAGACCAGCTTACGATGCGGGTTCTGTTCAAGCTCATGACGCTGCCGCTCAACATACTGGCGGCAATCCTGTTGCTGGTCAGTGCCGCCGTGGCGAACATTGTCAGTTACGTCAATGTCGTCCCCGGCATGATTGTACTGGTGTCAGGCCTGATGGCGCTTCGCGGGAACAAACTCGCGTGGCACGACGAACTGTTCAAAACACAGGTCGTCAACACGACTCAGCCGGCGATGAGCCAGGGCTTTGCGGTGATGCCGCCGAATACGCCGCAGGCGTGAGCCCGTTCACAGCCCGTTCTTGATCGACTCGATGGCCCCGCTCCACCGCCGCGCGACCGGCTGCATGTCATAATTCAACGTGTCGGCCAGCATCACATAGTCACGCGACTCCAACGCCTCGCGAATCCGCGTCAGCTGATCGGCAAAGTTCTGCACCACCTCGCCCATCGACGACCCGTCGTACTGCATCGTGTTCAGATCGATCTTCATCAGCCGGCTCACCTTATCCAGCGAGTCACGCGCCATGCTCCAGGCTCCGAAGCAGGTGCTCAGCCGCTTCAGGGCTTCATTATAGACGCCCTGGCGGAGCAGCTTGACGGCGTCGTCGCTGTGCGTTCGAGCCGTGACAAGCTGATGATCGACTTCCTCGAGTACGTCGCGGGCGACCTGCGCCGGGTCGGCCGTCTCCATGAACACGACGTGGTCGCGAATCAGACATCGACGGATGGAGTCGATCTGGTTCAGGTCCGGCTCCTTGCCGTCGATCGTAAGCTGCACGACCAGCCGCTGGTCCCTTGTGACATGGCCCAGCACATCGCCGACCGTTACAAGGCCCAGCGACTGCGTATCCAGTGACGAATCATCGATCATGACGCCCATAGTGGAATATCTCCTGCTGGCATCATCGGCCCGCGCGTCTGATAATCTTCAATAGATTCGCATCAAGCAGGTCCTTTTGGGTACAACAACGAATTATGCCCCAAGCAGATATTGATCAGGTGTCCAGACTTCTGCAGGCCCGGTATCCCGGGATCGCGATCCTCACGTTCGAGGAGGAATACGCCGTCGAAACCGTGCGACAGGCCGCCATGACGCGCGGGCAAGACCTGTGGATCTGGTCGCACACCTCCGGCATTCGCGACGGCCTGGTCGCCAGCAGCGATACCACCGAAGGCACCGACAATCCTGCGGCCGGGCTCTATGCCTTCTTAAAAAACAAGGAACGCCGCGGCGTGTTTCTCCTGCTCGACCTTGCCGCCCATCTGGACGAAAAACGCTGCCTGCGATTGCTTCGCGAACTCATCAGCCAGTGCGGCGAGCGCGGCGACAGCACCGTCGTACTGGTCGATCAACACTCCCACCTCCCGGCGGTCATCGAAAATACTGTCGCCCGAATGGACCTCTCCTACCCGGGCGAAGCAGAGATCGACGAGATCATCAAGCAGACCCTCAAGGAGGTTCACCGACACACGCCCATCGAACTGGAAATTCGCCGCGAGCACTTCGCCGCGATCGTGCGGAACATGGGCGGGCTCACCCGCAGGCAAGTCAGGCAGGTCGCGATCGAGCTGGTCGTCGACGATCGCAAACTCAACCAGGCCGACGTCACGCAGGTGATCCAGTCGAAGAGGACGCTGCTTTCATCGACCGGCCTGCTCGATTTCGTCGAGGCTCCGCTAAGTATGGACGAGATCGGCGGGCTCGACCGGCTCAAGGACTGGCTGAGCGTCCGGGCCGACAGCTTCAGTGCCGAGGCACGCGACTTCGGGCTTCAAACGCCGCGCGGCGTGTTGCTGTTGGGCGTGCAAGGCGCGGGAAAATCACTGGCGGCCAAAGCGGTCGCGACGGCGTGGCAGCGCCCCCTGCTTCGCATGGACGTCGGCGCGTTCTACGACAAGTTCGTCGGCGAAAGCGAAAAGCGATTGCGCGACGCATTCAAACAGGCCGAGATGATGGCGCCCATCGTCCTGTGGATCGACGAGATCGAAAAGGCGTTCGCCAGCGCGTCGGCCAACAGCGCCGACGGCGGGCTTTCGAAGCGCATGTTCGGCGCGCTGTTGACGTGGATGCAGGAACACACGTCGGGCGTCTTCCTGATCGCCACCGCCAACGACATCGCGGCACTCCCGCCGGAACTGATGCGCAAAGGCAGGTTCGACGAAATCTTTTTCGTCGACCTCCCGCACCTGGTCGCGCGGCAGCAGATTCTCAAGATTCACCTCCAACGCCGGAAGCAGGACCCTTCGAAGTTCGACCTTGTGAAGATCGCTCAGGCCGCCGACGGATTTAGCGGCGCCGAGATCGAGCAGGCGGTCCTGGCCGCGCTGCACGAAGGGTTCAACAAGAAAACGCCGGTGACGACGGAGACGGTGATCGACGCGATTAAGGGGACCAACCCGCTTTCGGTGACGATGCGTGAACGAGTGAACGAGCTTCGCCGGTGGGCGAGCGAGCGGTGCGTGAGTGCGGACTGACCGTCGCGGGAATTTTCACATCAACGGCACGATCGCGTACGCCACCGCACAAACTGCCAGCACCAGAAAATCCTTCTTGCCCGAAACCATATACACGCCCCACAATGCCAGCGCGATCGCGGTCGCCACACAGGTCAGGTACGGGGCGAAGCGGAACAGGTCATGCGATGCCGCAAGCACCTGGTTGAGGTCGAACAACGGCTTGATCTGAATGTTGAACATCTTGAATTTCCGTCGATCGATGACGGTCCCTAATCTTTAATTCGGATCGAACGGCGTGCGGGTCAAGTCGACATGGCCGATTTTTCGAGGCAAGGGTGTTATCGGTCATGCCGGTCTGATCGACTGCTGTTTTATCAACTGCTGTTTGGTCCGGCTACGATTGATCTGGCGCGAGTCGCGGCCTAGCATGTGCTTCCGACTGATCCAAAAGTCCCCCCTCCTGATTCGAGGCTCTACTCCATGACAGAAAACCAAAGGTCGAATTCATTCCCGCCCATTCTCCCCTCGGTCCACCCACTCGCGATGATGTACGCGCAACAGGCGGTCGCGTCGCGACCGTTCCCGCAGAACATGCCAGCCGGCGCATCACCCTCCGGCGGCACGAGTCGCTATCGCGAGATGACGCTCGAAGAAATGCTGCTGGAAAATCGCGTGCTGTTTCTCGTCGGCGAGATCAACCACGCGTCCGCCACCCGAATCATCATGCAGATGCTCTATCTCCAGAGCCTGCGCAAGGCCGAGGACATTCACCTCTACATCAACTCTCCCGGCGGCGTCGTCGATGACACCCTGGCGATGTTCGACATCATGAAGTACCTCAACTGCGACGTCGCCACCTACTGTCTGGGTCGCGCGATGAGTGGCGGCGCGGTGCTCCTGGCCGCGGGAACCAAGGGCAAACGGTTCATCCTTCCCAACGCGAAGGTCATGATCCACCAGCCCTCCGGCGGCGTGTACGGTCAGGCGTCCGACATCGAAATCCAGGCCGAAGAAATCATCAAGACCAAGAAAACCCTCATCGACCTGCTCGCCAGACTCACCGGGCAAACCCCGGAACGCATCGAAGAAGATAGCGAACGCGATCGCTATTTTACCGCCGAAGAAGCCCAGAAATATGGCCTGGTCGACGAAGTCGTCAAGCCCGAAACCGCTACAAAATAAACTCCCCCACCGGCGACCCACCATGCAAAATAACCTCGTCCCCATCGTCATCGAAAAAACCGGCCGCGGAGAACGCGCGTACGACATCTACTCACGCCTGCTCAAAGACCGAATCATCATGCTCTCGGGCCCGGTCAACGACGACTCCGCCAACATCATCATCGCCCAGCTCCTGTTCCTCTCCAACGACGACCCCAAGGCCGACATTCAGTTCTACATCAACAGCCCCGGCGGCAGCGTCAGTTCCGGAATGGGCATCATCGACACGATGCGGTTTCTCCGCTGTGACGTCGCGACCACCTGCATCGGGCTGGCCGCGTCGATGGGCGCGTGCCTTCTTGCCGCAGGCACCAAGGGCAAGCGGTCCGTCCTTCGCAACAGCCAGGTCATGCTGCACCAGCCCCTCCTGGGCGGCGTGCTCGAAGGCACCGCCACCGACCTCTCGATCGAAGCCAAGCACATGCTCAGGCTTCGCGACCGCCTCTACGCGATGATGGCGGAATTTACCGGGAAGCCGCAGGAGGTCATCCACAAGGACTTCGACCGCAACCGCTGGCTCTTCTCAGAAGAGGCCGTCGATTACGGGTGTGCCGACCGCGTGCTCGAGAGTGCCCCCGCGTCCGCGAAGAAGAGCGAGTTGGATGATTGAGCGGCAAGTGGCAGGTGGCAGGTGACAGGTGACAGGTGGCAGGTAGTGAGAGATGCCATGTATTCGCACCCAATGAATCTACTGCTCTTAAAAACGCTGGTGATCGCGGCCGGCCTGACGGGCATGGTCGGATGTGCCGGCAAACCCAGCGCCGCCAACACCGAACTTCGCAAGAAGATTCAGACGCTCGAAGCGGAGATCGTGACGCTCAAGGCCGGTCGCGGGTCCGACTCACTGACCATCGCGCAGCTTCGCAAAGCACAGGGCGGCACCAGCGTCGCGACACTCACCGAAGAGCGTCTTAGCGAGATCGTGTCGGCTGATTCGATCAAGTTGCAGTCGCGGTCTGTCTTTGCCGAGCCTGAAGGGCTGACGGTGCTCTTTTCGCCGGTCGACATGGCGGGCGACGAAGTCAAATCCGCCGGCGAGGTGACGGTTCAGGTGTTCGACCTTTCGCAAAAGCAGAATTTAATCGGGACATGGACGCTCACGCGCGACCAATTGAGCAAGACCTGGGTGAGCGGGTTTTTTCTCGAAGGATACATGCTGAAACTGGACTGGCAGACCAGGCCCACCTCGGAGAAGTTGGTCGTTCGGGTGTCATTTACTGACCGCCTGACCGGCCGGGTTTTAGAGACACAGGGCGAAGTCCGAATGAAGAATCCGGCATCGTGATCGCGTTCAAATAGCCGCGCACGAAATAAGCGGGATTAGGATAAGCGGGTTCTGGGTGACCAGGTTTGTTCGCGATAAGTCTGTCACTCCGGACTCACGATCGCGCCTTTGACGGCCTTGATCGCGTCGAAATCGGCGTTGATTTTTCCTAAGCGTTCGAAATCAGCCTGCGAGCGGACTTTGGTCATGTCCGTCGGCTTTCGGCGCTTCCATTCAGAACCGCCCGGCAGCTTGACTTCAATATCGGTCGGAGAGGGGTGACCTTTCTTCATTGCTTCCTGGGCGGCGGGCAACACGTCGGTCGGATAACGGTAGACGTAAGCGACATTGAGCTTGCCCGCGGCATCCTTAACCACCACCGCGCCGTCCGCTTCCTTCCCGCCGTAGCTGAAAGGCGGGGCGATGACATTGTAGGCAAAGAACGTCGCGCCGCCGTCGGTGGTGTAGTACGCCTGCTGCTTGGACTCGGCGTTTCCCCAGAGCAGGAAATAGGCGGCGGTCGCGATGAGCAGTCCGACGATCACGTAGGAGATCGCTGGATACTTTTTCAGGAGCCCGCGCAGGCCCGTGGGTTCAGTTTCGACATTGGTAATCATGTTGGTTCTCCGGCCTTAACAAGCACCGGCCAGGCCCTTAGAGAGAAGCCCGGCCGGTGCGGTGTAACAATCGAACGCTACCTGCCTATCTGCGGTTCATCGGAAGAACCACTTGTCGCCGGATTGGTAGTAGCCTCGGGTGTCGGGCAGTTTGGTGATGGCGCTACCGTCGCGGTAGAGCACGTTGGTCACGAGCTTGCCGGTGTAGGTCATGATGCCAGAATTGAGATCGATCGAGGCCAGTTTGACGTTCTTACCGTGGGCGAAGTCCAGACGATCCGGACCTGATTCTCGGTAAAGGACATCGCTTAGAAGCGCGGCATTGGCGTCGTTGCCATTTCGGAGCTTGGTCTTCCTCGACATCTTGATGCTGGTCGTGGGTGAAGGCAGACCGTCGGGCAACTGCACATTGGGGAAACTGTGCTGATAGCCGATGTTGACCCAGTAGTTTGAAGCGCCGCCGCTGCCCCACATGGAGTCGCCGCCCCACTTGGGATTATCGCGGTCGCCGCCAGAATTTGCGGAGGCCATCAGGTTGAAGTCGTCAACCAGGGCTTTGTAGGTCGTTTCATTGATGTTGAATTCTTCAACATTGGCGGTACCCCGCTTCCAATAGATATCTGAGGTGTCTTTGCCTCGACGGGTCGGGCACATCCAGATGTCTTCGATCTTGCCGGCGGAAATGTTGATCAGGTCGTTAAGCGCGATGAAGTCGCCGGTGTACATCCAGCGTCCCCACCAACCCGTTCGCACATTGACGTAGGGTTTCCAGTTGCTTAGATCGTCGGCCAGGGTGGGGATGGGGCCGTTATCACACCAGGGTGTACTGTGGGACGCGGGCAGACGGTCCTTCCGTTCGTTTGCGAACATGATGATGCCCAGGCCGACCTGGCGCTGCTGGCTGAGACACTTGACGCGGTTTGCCTGTTCGCGCGCGCTGTTGAGCGACGGGAGCAGGATGCTGATGAGCAAGGCGATGATGCCAATCACGACGAGAAGCTCGACGAGCGTGAAGCCCGACGAAGCTTGATTATTCCGTGTCCGCATGGCGAACCTCCAGTAAAGGAATGAGACCGAACGTTATGAATAAACTGGGGGTTCAGACCCCCTGGGGTTTAGACCCCTGATGACTGATGTGATTTGATGCCGGGCAAGGTTGACCCTCCGCCAGAAGGAAGCAGACTTGCGATGTTCGCGGCGAGCTTTTCAGGACACTTCTGGATCAGGTGAGACGAGTTCAAACCCGCACGCCAAAGCCACTGATTTTTCCGCCGCTGCTGCTAGTGTAAACGTTTTTTTTGATTTGGCCAGTGGAAATGCACATCGAGAAAAGATTCACACAGTCGTCAATTCCTTCGTGATTATCTACGCCCGAATCGGCCGCGCGTTTTTAATGCCCCAGCCGACCCGCAGCGCGTCGACCACCACCACCGCCGCCAGTGCTAGAAGCACGACCGCGATCACGATGTTCGACACCATCGGCCAGGCGTTCTGCTGCGCTTGCACCAACTCCGAATACTTCGCGAGAAAGCCGCGAAGATTGAGCACCAGGGCCGTGGTCGTTGTCATCAGCATGAGGGCCGCGGGCGCGATCACGAACCACGTCGGCCGACCCGTTCGCCCGAGCCAGACCGCCACGCCGACGAGCGTCAACGCCGCCAAAAGCTGATTGCTCGTGCCGAAGACGATCCAGAACGTCCGCCACGCGCCGGGCTCGCTCGCCCATAAATAGTATGCCGGGTATGCGAGCGTCAGCAGCGTCGCCAGCGTCCCCGCCGCGATGCCCGGAATGCCCAGCAGTTCCTGAAGCACATAGCGCCCGAGCCGGGTGCAGACGTCGAGCGTATCGAAGATGAACGAGCTGAACGCGAGCAGGCCGAAGAGAATCGCGAACCGAAGGTCGATGCCCAGCGTGTTCATGAACTGCCCGATGCCCTGGGCGAAGATCGCGTCGGGCGACGGCGTCTTCACGCTGCCGGTCGCGAGCACCATGACGCAGCTCAGCGCGAAAATCGCCACCATGGCCTCCAATAACATCGCGCCGAACGCGACGGGTTTCACGTCGCGCTCGCTGCGAATTTGTTTGCTGGTCGTCCCGCTCGCCACGACGGAGTGAAATCCGCTGCACGCGCCGCACGCGATGGTGATGAACAAAAACGGGAACAGCAGGGCCGTCGACGTGCCCGCGAGTTCGCCGGTGAACATGCGGTCCAAGTTCACTTTCAACAGCGGGTCGCCGGTGAAGAAACCGACGACGCACCCCGCCATGCCGAACAAGAGCGTCGCGTACAAGAACGTCGCGCCGATCAGCCCGCGAGGCTGAAGCAATAACCACATCGGCACGATGCTGGCGATAAAGCAGTAGCCGATCAGCACCAAATCCCAGTGGCGATTCAAGCCCTTGTCGTTCGTGGTATCGAGAAACCCGAACACCCCCGGCCAGCCCGACGCCAGCGAGCCCGCCATCATCGGCGACAGCCAGATCACCACGCCCAGCAGCACCACCGACACCACCAAACCCACGGCCCAGTGCAGCTTTGTAAACTTCAGCAACAGCCCCAGCGCCAAACTCAACGCCAGATACGCGAACGCCCCGATCACCACGGCCCCGCCCGACAGCGTGATCGTCTGAGGCTGGCCCGCGATGGTGACGTTGAACGAAGAGAGCTTGGCAAAGCTCGATGCCGTCAGGTCGGCGAACGCGATGATGACATAGATGAGCGAGAGCCAGATGAACAGCAGAAACACCAAGTACGCGGTCCGGGACATGTGGGTTTTGACGACCTGCGTGATGCTGCCGGCCTTGTGGCGAATGCTCGCCATGAGTGCGCCTGAATCATGCACCGCGCCGACAAAAATCGCGCCAAGGATGATCCA
>Ga0105048_10017208_pt1 | contig 11149 bp, 15 predicted proteins | sample MAT05_FD_78382 | JGI IMG/M metagenome (GOLD analysis project Ga0105048, IMG submission 78382) | Freshwater microbial communities from Lake Fryxell liftoff mats and glacier meltwater in Antarctica - MAT-05 | ecosystem: Environmental > Aquatic > Freshwater > Ice > Liftoff microbial mat | place...
AGCTCGCTGCATGAACCGCTCTCGCTGGCATCGCCTTGCCCAGAAGCTGCGGCGAGGCCTTCAGCGTCGGCCGCCGTGCGCCAGCACATGGTCGTGTGGAGCCCTGGCGGCGGCGATTGTCGAGCTCAGCTCCTCCGCAAACGCCGCCGAGTCGTCGCCCGCTCTCGACACGGCGCGGACCGGACCCTGAAAAGTGCATAGCGTGACCTGACGGCGCCCCGCGCCCGCCGCTCCGGGCTCGTTCAACGATGAGCACTTCTCCGAAGGACCCGGTGACGGCATACCGAGTCTTCAGGCGTTGATCAGCGGGTCGTCGGAGAAGTGCTCATCGTTTACTGGCCGGTCACCGAAGTTCGTGTGACCGCGTGAATGGCTCCGACTGTAGGACTCGAACCTACGACCCGGTGATTGACAGTCACCTGCTCACCAGCGTGAAGCCTCGGAGATCGCGTGGGATCGATGACGGCGACGCAATGGTGGACCACCCGTGGACCAGCCGCAACGCAGCGTGCATAGGTATTGGTGCGCTCAGGCGTCCGACCAAGGCCCACCCGCCAGCCAGGTGGCTTCCCAGAGTGCACCTGTGCTCGCCATCACGAGCGGCTTCGACGTGAACGTCGCAAGGCGCTGAATTGTGGTTGGCAGATCGAGCGCGGTGCCGATGCCAGCTTTGCGCACGAACGCTGTCCACTGCGTTCGCTTGCTCGCGTCGTTCGCAAACACGTCGGTGAACGCCACCGGTAGGCCGTGAGGGAAGGCCGTGAGCCGGCGCGTGAAGGTCGCTCGAATGGCGCGAGCGAGCAGCTCGCCGTCGAATGGGAAGCGGTCCGCGAGCATTACGATGTCGAAGAAATCCTTCATCCGGCTGTTGGCCATGCCGAGCTGCACCATCGCCTCGATCTTCTCCGCGATGACGGTCTCGCGCGGATAGCAGCGCAGCCGCGGAGCGGGAAAGTCCAGCAGCGTCGGGAAGTCGACGAGCTCCGCCGAAGGCGTAACCGCATCGCCAAAGCCGATGTCCACCTGGATGCGCACGCGCGCCGCTGCGATGGCAGCCGTGGTGGTCACCCGCACGCCGCCGTATTCTTGGTCGTCGCGGATAGGCCCGACCTCGAGGCCGTCGACGTCGAAGACAACGCCATCGTCTGGCATCGTACGCCCGAGCACGTCGACGAACACTTCACGCAGATGGCCTTCACCGGCGTCGCCGAACCCGAGCAGATCCAGATCGCGCGTCGGGCGGTGCGGTTGACCCACCCAGATCGTGAACAGCGCAGCCCCTTTCAGGATGAAGTGTTCGGCATGCGCAGACGTGGCGAGGCGGTAGAGCAGGCGTTCGTTGGCGTAACGGGTCAGGACGAGCTGGAAATCCTCCCCTCGATCACGGGCGCGTTGGGCGAGGCGCGCACGGACGGATTGCGCAATGTTCTTCGGTGGGCGAGTCATGCGAGCGCCTCCAGATAAGGACGCACGACAGAGAAGACGCGATCCGCGCGCGCAGCTTCCACGAGCGCATCGACGCTGAAGCCACGTCGGCCGCGGCCCTTGCGACGGTAGTCACGTAGCGCTGCGAGCGCGACCTCGAGCCCCACGTGGTCGCGGTAGCGAAAACAATCGGCCACCGTCTTGGCCGGGCTGGTCACCTTGACCTCCACTCCTTCGATCGTGCGCGCCTCGACGCCGTAGGTCGCTGCCGCGCCGCTTGCTCGAACGACGTGGAGACGATGGCCCTGGATGTGCGGAGTGCGCGCCCGAGTATGGATAAGCACCCAGACCTCGTGCGGGAGCTCCGTCGTGAGACCATGGATCTGCAGCGCGGTGAGGAGGCACACCACGACGTGCGGGACGCGCTTCGCGACCTCCGCAACGGACGCGAGCTCGGTCGCCTCGCTGTCCGCGCCGCGGTAGACACCTCGTCCGACTCGAACGAGGTCGCCTCGCGCGCAGAGCCGCTGCAGGTGGGCGCGTGGAACGCCGAGGGCAGCAAGATCGCGAGCGGTCACCGGCCCGCGGCGAGCAAGCTCGAGCACGCGATCAACGGCTGGCGACATGATCCATAGTGTCGATCATCACAGCCAATAGTCAACGTTTTGATCGCTCGGCAGGCACCCGCGTGGGGTTCGAGAACGACGATGATGGCGCCGGGACCATGGTCCGCACCGGACGCTACTTCAGCTCGGCGTCGTGGCCACCCAGCTCTTGCGTCAGGCGCGACAGCTCGCGGAGGCCGGCAGCGGCACCAGCTTCGCAATGGCGTTGTTCACAGCCGTGCCGATGGAGCCGCACGAGCTGTCCACCTGCTCCAGCGCTGGCGACATGCGCTCGAGAAGCGTCACGGCGCCCCCCGCGGCGAGCGCCGGCTCTTTCTTGGCGACCTTCTTGATCTCGGCGACGGCCTGCCTCACGCGCGTGATCGCCGGCTGCGATTTCCAGCCGAAGGCGCGGCTGCGGAAGCGCGCCTTGAACTCCCACTTGTGCGCCTCAGCCTTCGCCATCGCGGGGGCAGAAAGCGGCCCAGCTTGGGGAGGTTGCAGTTGATCACGCGCTCGAGGTACGGGACGCGAGCGAAGCGCCAACCCTCGATATCGACTGCGGAGAGCCATCCCATCCGGACGATCACGTCGACCGGAGCGACGACCGTGCTGCTCGCGAGGATCGAGGCGACCGCTCGTTCGACCTTCGGGAACATCGGGTCGTCGCGGAACGAGGCGACCGTAGCCCCGGTCGCAATGTCCCAACGGGATCGCGGTCGTTCATCGGCCGAGCTCGGTGTCGAGCCATCCGCGAACGTTGGCGCACGCGTCCTCGAGCGAAAGGCGCGGGCCCCAGAACATCGGGTCGATCGCGTCGTGCGCCTTGTGCACCGCGTGCCAGCGTTTCTCGTCTTTCGGGGCGAAGGCCGCATGCGACGACGAGGGAAGCGCCGCGATCTGCTTCTGCGCCAGCATCTCGTCGGCAAGCGCGCGCACGGTCGCGTAGTCGGCGAGCGGCGTCAGCGTAGCGCTCGCCTCCACGATGTGGGCTGCGTCCTCGAAGTGGCGCACGAAGGTCGCGGGCGCTGCGTCATCGCGGGGGAGCCGACGCATCACAGGGCGCGTGGGCGGTTGTCGTCGAAGTCGCCGAACTGCCCCTCGCGCTCGAGGTGCTCGTGCACGAAAGAGGACATGTCGCGCGCGACGAACGGCGTGACGCGAGCGCTGCCGACCTCGAGGAGCACGAAGGGCCGCAGCATCGACGCGAGCGACGCCTGGCGCTCGCCCGGGTAGTCGATCTGAAGGTTCGCACTGCGGAAGCTCGCGTCGACGACGTTGCCGGGCTTCACCTTCGCGCCGGGGACCGAGAGCACGCGTACCAGGGTCTCGAAGTGGGCCTTGCGCTCGGCGGTGGCCTTCGTGCCCTCGCTCTTCCAGTCGTCACCGAGCGTAGCGCCGCGACCTTCCCGGGCTCGAGCTTCAGGTCGAGGTCTTCGGAGAACCGCTCGATGAGTCCGAACCCCTTCGACAGCGACGTGCCGCCCTTGAACCAGACGTCGAAGCCCTGCGCATGCAAGGCCCACAGCGTGTGCGTGACCCAGTAATCCTTCTCGACGAGGGCGACGCCGAGACCACGCTTCTCCGCAACGATCTGCAGGAGCGCTTCAAACTCGGCGTCGTCGTGCACGAAGCTCATCGCGCGGAGCCCTCGAGCGCCGCGCTCACGAGTGCCTGGGTCCGCCGTGAGCCGTAGCGCGTCGACATCGACGCGAGCTGGTCACGGTCGAACTTCCCCTCGCGCAGCGCAGCCTCGAGCGCCACCCTCAGCTCCTCCGGCGCGGCCGCGGCCTGCTCGGCGCTCTCGAAGAGGTCCACGACGAACCACTCCGGCGACGGCGTATTGGGGAAGGCCACGCGACGCAGCAGGAACCGCCGCCCCCCGAAGTTGAAGAGGCCCGAGCGCTTGGTGTTGTAGACGAGCGGCGTCGCGAACACCGCGGTCGTGCCGAGGCCGAGCGCATTCCAGCGCTCGGGGCCGGTGAACACGAACTGTCCTCCGTCGAGGAAGGCGCGCAGTAGCGCCTCGTCCGTCGGCGGCACCGCGCCGAAGCGGCTTCGCCTCGGAGCTGCGAAGAGACCATGCGCCAGCTGCACGAGCTGTCCGTCGCGCACGAGCCGCTGCGCGAGCCTCGGGGGGTTCGCGCTCCACTGCCCCAGCTCCCGCGTGCGGTACACGCGCCCGGGCTCGAAGGTGGGGTGGGCGGACGCGGTCATCGTATTTTATTTCCCGAACATAAAGTACGGTGTCCAGCCGCGATGGCAAGCGCTCGCAAGCAATCACGCGCATGTTCAAGTACTTGTAAGTCCTCCGCGTCGATGGCCTCCCCGCCTTGCGCCCGGCGGACCAAGGCCCATTCCGTCACGGTTTGCCCGTCCTCCGGTCCCGGATCGGCGGCCCCGCCGTTCCCCCGAGCCGCCCCGTCCACAACGCGATCGAAGTCCGAGACGAGGCGTCGAAAAGCTCACGTCGCGCCCGCCGCGCGGAGCAGCCGGAAGTCCTGGACGGCCTGCCATGCCGTCGCGAAAGAGCAGGCCGCGCGGCGCGCGACGTCGGCCACCGACAGGCCCGGGCTCTTCTCGAGCACGGTCCATACGTCGGCGCGGAACGAGGCGAGCCCGAGTAGGCGCCGGCCCGTCTACGATAGCGTGCGCACGGTCCGCACCAGTTCGCGAGTCGCCCCCGCAGATCGAAGCGCGCCCCACTCGGAGACCAACGCCGAGCGCTCGTTCGACACGGGCAGGTCCTTGAGGCGGACCATGATCTCGTCGAGCTTGCGTCGCCAGGTCGCGATCGGGGGAGCCATCCACCAGAACCGGAGCAGCTCGGCGCCGCGCGGAACCGCGTGCCAGAGGTCGGCCTGCGCGACGATGACGTCGTGCGACGTTCCTGGCTGGCCTTGGGCCGGGCATGGCGTTATGCTTTGGTTCGTACGAACGTATAACGAGGCTCCCATGATTAAGAAGCTCTCCGCAGTTGGCAATAGCCTCGGGCTCATCATCGAGCGGCCGATCCTCGACCTGCTCGACATCACGAAGGACACAGCGCTCGAGATCAAGACCGACGGCGAGGCGCTCATCATTCGGCCAGTCAAGCTCAGCAAGAAGGAGCGCATCCGCGAGTCGACGAAGCGGATGATCGCCGTCCACGACGAGGCCCTTCGGAAGCTGGCGAAGTGAGCTCGGACGAACCGCTGTTCCTCGATGTCGATGACGTGATCGAGCTGCACGCGACGCAGCTCGAGATCTACGGCGGCTCGGCAGGCCTCCGGGATCGCGGGCTGCTCGAGTCCGCCGTGGCGCAGCCGCAGACTTCGTTCGGCGGCGAGTTCGCTCATGATGGGCTCTTCGCGATGGCGGCGGCGTACTTGTTTCACATCGTCAGCAACCACGCGTTCGTGGACGGGAACAAGCGGGCCGGGATGCTCTCGGCCGTGGTCTTCCTCGACGTCAACGGCATCAACATCGACCATCCATCCGAGGCCCTCTACGAGCTGACGATGGGTGTGGCTGAGGGGCGCATCGATAAGTCCGCCGTCGCGGCAGAACTGGAACGGATCGCGAGATCGAAGGTCTGACGGTTTCCCTGTCCCACCCCGCTCGTGAATCCCGCGTTTGCCACGCGAGATGCCCGACCATTCATCCCGCTACCGTCTGCCGGCGATATCCTTACGACCTTGGACGCCGAGCCAGACGACCTGCCGCTCATCCGCTGCGCCGTGTACACGCGCCAGTCGGTGGCGCGCGCCGGCGACGATCGCGCCCTCACATCCTGCGCCGTACAGCGCACCCTGTGCACCGAGTTCATGCGCGCGATGGCCTGGCGCGGCTGGTACCCCATTGGCGAACACTTCGACGACGAGGGCTACAGCGGCGCCAACGTCGAGCGCCCCGGGCTCGAGAGGCTCGTCGCGCGAATCCAGGATTGGGCTTCGAGCCCGTCGGGGAGCGGCGCAAAGTCCTTGAGGTTCGACGTCGTGATCACCTGCGCGCCGGCCTTCACGGCGGCGGCGACTACATGGCGGTCCTTCTCGTCGTTCGAGAGGCCGGCAGCGAGCAACGCGTAGCCGGTGACCTCCGCTTCCGGGAAGTACTTTTCCATCGTCGCCCGCAACCGTGCGGCCTTGTCGGCGGCCATCGTCCCCGTGGACACGAGGCTGCGCTCCATCTCGTCGAGAATCTCGGCGCTCCAGCGCAACTGGTAGAACCCGGCCGCGGCGGCACGCAGCAACGTATCCCGCAGCGTGAACGGGAAGAGGACGTTGGCATCGAGAACGACGATGAATGGCGCCGGGACCATGGTCCGCACACGACGCTACTTCAGCTCGGCGTCGTAGCCACCCAGCTCTTGCGTCAGTCGCGACAGCTCGCGGAGGCCGGCACGGCGATCCTTGTCGCGCGTCTCCTTGAACGAAAGCACGTCCTCGATGCGCAGCCTGCGGTGTACAGGCCCGCATCCTTCGCGGCGGCGAACCATTTGCCTTCGTCACCCGGCGTAACCTTCACGAGGTCGGCGAGAATCTCGCCAGCGGCCTTGTGCGGATACTTCCTGGCAATGCCATCGGCCTGATGCGCCTCGAACAGGCGCTCCAGCCAGGCCGCCCGCGTCTTCACATCAGCCGGCGCGCCCGCGATGATCGGCACCAGCTCCGCAATGGCGTTGTTCACGGCCGTGCCGATGGATCCGGACGAGCTGTCCACCTGCTCGAACGCTGGCGACATGCGCTCGAGAAGCGTCAGGGCGCCCTCCGCGTCGAGCGCCGCGTCTTTCTTGGCGACCTTCTTGATCTCGGCGACGGCCTGCCTCACGCGCGTGATCGCCGGCTGCGATTTTCAGCCGAAGGCGCGGCTGCGGAAGCGCGCCTTGAACTCCCACTTGTGTGACTCAGCCTTCGCCATCGCCGGGCTCCTCCACGGGCCCCGAAACCCGAGCGACCGGCTGATGAAACGGACCCTTGCCGGGCCATATGAAATGGCGGGCATAGATCTTTTCCAACCTCTGTTCGCACGTCTTCGTGAACCGAAGCGGCGTGCGCGGCCCCTTCCCCCACTTCACGTATGCCGTGGGCGTCGCGACGAGGTTGAGATCATGGCAATGAAATCCGAGGATGCGCAGAAAGCGGCCCAGCTTGGAGAGGTTGCAGTTGGTCACGCGCTCGAGGTACGGGACGCGACCGAACCGCCAATCCTCGACATCGACGGCGGAGAGCCATCCCATCCGGACGATCACGTCGACCGGAGCGACGACCTTGCTGCTCGCGAGGATCGAGGCGACCGCTCGTTCAACCTTCGGGAACATCGGGTCGTCGCGGAACGAGGCGACCGTAACCCCCGGTCGCAATGTCCCAACGGCTGCGGAGACGGGAGTCCGTCGCTGCGGTCCGCTCTTCGGCTGCGCTTGCGCTTCTCTTCGGCTCATGGGCTGGTTCGGCTTGGTGGGCTCCCGCCGTCCCATGGAATGAGGCTAATGCAGTCTCGGATCCTGGTTACGCGACCAGCGATCCGCTGCTTGCAGGTCGTCCCAGGATCTCCCGCAACACACGTCGTGCCAGCAACCACGAACGCCCTGGTTGTCGTTCGGATTCAGGGCAAGAATGCGCTCGAAGACGCGGCGTGCCTCGTCGTTGCGTCCGAGCCGCCACAGGCACAGTCCGTACCCGTGAAGGCAGCGCAGGAACGGGCGGTTATAGATCGGTCCCCAGACGAACAAGCCGTCGAACGCGGGCGGAAACGATAGCTCGCCAATGCGCATGCCCATCTCGAAGTGAACGATCGCCCGCTGCGGCCGGTGTGAAAACTCCAGATTGCCGAGCAGGGCATGTGCATCGATGCAGCGGAGATCCCGGCGCAGGACCTTCATCAGCAGCGCTCTCGCTCCTTCAACCTCGCCGACCTCGGCGAGCTCCGAGGCGTCGCACGTGAGGTTATCGTCGACCCCCGCCCCGGGGAATGCACCCCACGCAATGCGATCCATCTGGAACGACGGGCGCGGCCTGGACGTCAGCTTGCGCCAGAGCGGCGCGTACGGATCAGGCCGCCGGTAGGGCTCGCTGTCCCGGCGCAAGTCCTCCAGTTGCCCCCCCTGCAGCGGGAGAGGCGCCAGCCCGAGCTTGGCGACGTCCATGCGGACATTCTCGATCGCCGCGCTCACGTACGCTCCTCCTGGCCACGTCCAACGCTTCTTGATCACGAGCGTCACGAGGTGGCCAGGCACGACCTCACAGACGGCACTCGACCGGCATGTGACCTCCCCTTCACCGACGATCCGCATGCGCGCCGACCTCTTGTTCACGGCGAGCACGATGGCTTCCACGCGCTCGGGGCCCTGCGGGGCGGCGCCATCAGCACACAGGCCGAGCAGTGCGGCGCGCTCTCGCATCACGTGCGCACGGGCCGCGGTGTACGACTCTCCCGTCTTCGATTTTCGGACGCGGATCAGCTTCTTCAGATCATTGTGAGCGGTCATCGACGTTCTCCTCGTCCGCGCCGCTCCGGCCCCCGCCCTCGGCTGCGCGGCCCGAAAAGAGCGCGACGAGCCAGCCGGAGGATTCACTCCCCTTTGCCCCGGTCGAGAGATCCTGCGGGGGAGGACCCATCGGGGTTTGGCGTCGGTGCCGCCGTCCCGGAGAATCGCGCAGGAGCGCGGTCGGGTCAAGCGGTCACGGGCGACCTGGCCTCATCGTGAAACCGGCTCTCGGTCATCCGCCTGCGCGCAACCGGCTCACGTCGCGTCCGCCGCGCGGAGCAGCCGGAAGTCCTGGACGGCCTGCCATGCCGTCGCGAAAAAGCAGGCCGCGCGGCGCGCGACGTCGGCCACCGACAGGCCCGGGCTCTTCTCGAGCACGGTCCATACGTCGGCGCGGAACGATGGCCCCATGAGCACGCGGTTGCGGTAGCCGGCGTGGCGCCGAACCAGCACGTCGGGCGGGAGAACGTCGGGAGCACGATCGCGGAGCGTCCCGCTCGGCGCGCGGAGCTTTGAGCCGACGAAGCGAGGGTCTTCTCCGCGGCGCTGGATCTGGAACTCCGTCCCCGTCGGCAGGAGCTGTACGGCAGGCCCGTCGTGGAGCGCCGAGAGCCTCGCAAGCCGGCGATCCTTGTGGAGCCAGTTCCTCGGCCGTTGGCCCGTTGTTGAACCAGTTGTCGGTCAGGTCAACGCCGGCCTGTCGCTGCTGCTTCGCGAACCCGCGGGCAGCCGCCGCGATCGCCTCCGGCAACGCGGGCGCGAGAACATCGACGTCGCGCGTGTTCCGCTGAACCACGCCCATCAGCACCAGGGCCGAGCCGCCGATGACCACGCCCTCGAACCGCAGGGCAAGGCTCGTCAGGTGACGATCGAAGGCTTCGATGGTGGGGCGCGGCAGCACGGTGGTATCGGCAATCCCGATACCACCGTGACAATCCGGGGCGTTTTCGTCAAGCCCTGTCCCAGTTGCGGCGGGCGGCGGCGAGCCGTCCTTGATCTCCCCTGCTGCCGCGTCGTGTGGCCCATGATGAGGGTCACGGCTTCCCCTTGTACGGCGTGCCCTCACCAAGGCGCCTGGTCTCGGCCACGACGCGATCGAAGTCGCTCTCGAAGAGGCGGTCCTGCACGATGCGGTACTTCTCGAACTCGCTCTCGGCATGGGCGCGGGCGATCTCTGCGGTCACCTTGCCTGCGTCCTGCAGCACCTCGCGATCGGTCGCAGCGAGGAAGCGGTTCAGCCGCGTCTCCCAGTCCTGCATGGTCATCGGGATCTTGCGCAGCGCCATGTCCTCGGCCACGTCGAGGTAGGCGCTCACCAGCCGCGAGAGCTGCGCGAGCTCCGACTCGGTCAGGTAGTTCTTGGCCACGACCACGTCGAACTTCTGGACCTTGCCGTCGGGCGCGTCGGTCCACGTGTGGAGGCCCATGTGCTCCCTGGTGGCGTCGGCGCGGTCGACGATCACCTCGGCTGCGGTCTGCCCGTGGATGGCCCAGTGCAGCTTGTTCTGCACCGTCGCGAAGAAGCGCTTGGTGGCCTGCGCCGTCACGTCGTAGTCGATGGAGCTGGCGTAGATGTCGGTGATCTTCTGGTAGAACTTGCGCTCCGATAGCCGGATCTCGCGGATGCGCTGGAGCTGCTCCTCGAAGTAGCGATCGCTCAGAACGGAGCCGCCGCGCTTCAGGCGCTCGTCGTCCATCGTGAAGCCCTTGATGGTGAGCTCCTCGACGACGCGCGTGGCCCACTTGCGGAACTGCACCGCGCGCTCGGAGTTGACCTTGTACCCGACGGCGATGATGGCCGAGAGGTTGTAGTGCTTGGTGTCGTAGGTCTTGCCGTCGGCGGCAGTTATTCGAAACTTTCGAATAACTGATCCTTCCTCCAGCTCGCTGTCCTCGAACACCTTCTTCAAGTGGTAGTTGATGGTCGGCACCTCCACGTCGTAGAGCTGCGCCATCATCCTCTGGCTGAGCCACACGTTCTCGTCGGCGTAGACCGCGTCCACGCCGCCTGTGCCGCTGGCCGCCACGAAGGTGAGGTACTCGGCCGCCGAAGAGCGCACGATGGACGCGGTCGGCTTCTTCTTGCGGGTCACGCGGCACCGCCCTTCTCAGGGACGAAGACACGTCTCCCTTGGAGGTCTCCGACCAGCAGAGCCTGGTGGCGGCTCCGCGCCAGGTCGTCGCCTCCGGCAACGCTCGCGACCGAGCTCGGCGCCGAAGCGGGCAAGGCTCTGGGAGGGGAGGTGGGTCGCGCCTCCAGACGAACGTCGCGCTGCTTCGGGTGCATCGAGGCTTCGGCTCGTGACGCCTTCGACTGCCGCCGCATTTGTGTCACCGCCGGTGACACTTTTCCGGCGGCCGCGTCGCTGCGCATCACCCCAGCCGTCGGTGCGGCAATTGTCTCACCAGCGGTGAGACTTTCCGATGCGAGGGGAGCGATCAGGCCCGGGGCCTCGTCGAACGCTCGCTTTCGTGACGTGTCGTTCATTGCCGCCAGGCCGACCACATCAGATCGGCTGCGTGCTGGTGTCTAGGTGTCTGGTGTTTTCCTCGGGTCGCAATTCCACCCTGAGCAGAGATAAGACGCAGAGAGTGTGGCTGTGGCCCCCACTCGCCGCGCTGCGCGCGGCGGTCTCCCCCAAATCGCGCGCGC
>Ga0105048_10017212_pt1 | contig 11147 bp, 9 predicted proteins | sample MAT05_FD_78382 | JGI IMG/M metagenome (GOLD analysis project Ga0105048, IMG submission 78382) | Freshwater microbial communities from Lake Fryxell liftoff mats and glacier meltwater in Antarctica - MAT-05 | ecosystem: Environmental > Aquatic > Freshwater > Ice > Liftoff microbial mat | place...
GTACCTTACATACAAATTATTAATTATGACGATCAATCGCTCCCTTGCATTGAGTGAACAATTACAAACCTTAATGCGTACAGATTTACTACATCAGTTTTCTGAAAATTTTCCTTTTGAGTTAATTAAAACCCATAGTTCAAAAAATGATAAGGTAGTACGCCGAGATAGGGTTTATAATACTGAAAATACATTATTGACAATGCTAGTTTCATCAATACAAGAAGACAAATCGCTGAAGCAATCGGTCAATGTCTTTAAAAGCGTTTTTGAACAACAGGGTAAAGTATTAAAAGAAAAAGAAGCCATTGAATTGGAAGAATTAATTGCAGAAAGTAACCAAAGTAAACAAACAGAAATATTAGCCAGGCGTGGTCGCCCCAGGCTTTTCAAATCACAGTTGCTTAAAAGTAAAACAATGGATATATCTGACAATACAGCTGGCTATTGTAAAGCGAGGGAGCGTTTAGATTTAGAATTAGTTAATAAATTATTTACCTATTCAACTGATTTTAAAGAAATGAAATCAAAGCTATGGCATGGGATGACAACATTTATAGCGGACGGAACTTATTTTCAAATGCAGGACAGTAAAGAGTTACGAGACAAATACTATGTAAAACAAAATGATGGAGTATATCCACAAGGCTTATTACAATGCGTAATACGGCAAGGTAGTGGAGAAATTCTGGCATTTAAAATCGGCACCCGGCATCAGTCAGAATTGGAATTAGTAAAGCCATTGATAGACAGTTTACCCAAAGGTTCTTTGCTACTGGCAGATGATTTATACAGCACCTATGCAATATTTAGTTTAACACAAAACCAAGGATGTTATTTAATAGTGCCTGGCAAACGAGAAAGGAATTATACGATAGTGAAAAAAATAGCTGATGGTGATGAAATAGTATTATTAAAGAAAACAAATAAACCAGATTGGCTCTCAATGGAACAATGGGCAAGCATACCTAAAACATTGCAAATGCGGCGAATTAGTTACCAATCGCCAATTGATGAAAATGAAGAACTTGTTTTATACACTACAATAATGGATGAAAGTATAAGCAAAATAGACATTATATTAAAGTACACAACAAGATGGGATATAGAAATAACAATAAGAGAAGTAAAAACCATAATGGGTATCAATATTGCTAGAAGTAAAAATGAGGAGATGGTATTTAAAGAAATGACAATAGCCCTAACGGCCTATAATATGATTAGAAAAATAATAGCAAAATCGGTTGATAAAACCGAAATTCCCCCCCAAAGCAATATCGTTTACGAATGCTTTGAGACTAATCAGGGCTTACTTGTGGACAAAAAAGGAAGAGTATACCACCATTGGTCTACGGGAAGATATGGATCGGCTATTAAAGCAAATTCTAAAACAAAAATTACCTAAAAGAAAACCAAACAGGAAGTTTTCGAGGCGAACGAAAGTCGGGAAGTATCGAAAATACAAATATATACTTTATGTTAGTGCCATTATACCATTAGAGGGGAATTGGATGCTGCTGCAGTTAAATGCTATATTTCTTTGGGAGCTCTCATTACCTGCAAGGAAATAAACCACCCCTAACCCCTCCATGGGAGGGGAATTGGATACTGCAGCAGTTAGATGCTATATTTCTTCGGGAGCTCTCATTACCTACAAGGAAATAAATCACCCCTAACCCCTCCCCTGGAGGGGAATTGGTTGCCACTATTTTTTATTCTTGGGTTCTTATTCCCCTCCAGTGGAAGGAAATTGTTTTTTTGCGGGTTCTTATTCCCCTCCTTTGGAGGGGTTAGGGGTGGTTGGTACCAATTAAAAAAATTTTTTGTGGGCTATCAGCATACAATCTTTACCCGACAGTATTTACGGCTATACGCTTGATGCATTAGTAAAAAGGCAGACACAGGACAGAGCCCTGCCCCCTGGTTTCTTCCACTCCTGCGCCTGTTGGGGATTTACTAAATTGATTTTTAAAACTGGAAACCCCTTTTGAGATTTACTATGTACTCATTTCAATGTAGTAGTAACGATTGGGCAACAGGTAGGGAGACCTGCGCCTATTTGGTAACATTAATGACGGTTAGCAACAGATAGGGAGACCTGCGCTTACATGGGATCATTTAAAGGAGTCTAAACAAGTGTCCACTAAAAACTTTGCAGATTAGCTTATGAGCCATCCGGCCTGGCTTGTAGTAAGCTCATGTACCTTGCTGCGATTGCGACACATTAAGCCAGGTTCATACCTACAACACAGAAATACACCTAAGAAAACTAAAAATTATGAAGGAAAAACAAAGCAGAATAAAGTGCATTCTGCTTAAAAAAAACTGCCTGACTTTTGGTAAATGGTTGGTAGTGTTATGAACAATCGCAATACACTGGTATCTCTACACTGGTATCTCGTAAGCAGCAATAAATTTCTTTTATAAACGTTCAATAACTAAATTAATCTCCATAATTCTGTACTACTAAAACTTTACAACTATGAAAAACTACCTTAACAAATTACTTACTGTGCTTTTAGTTTCCTTATTAATTTTATCCGCCTGTAACAGTTCCCGCCAATCAATGCATCACCGGAGTGTAAATAACAGTTCTTACAGAGGTTATTGATGATTGATATCTTGCAAAATAGCCTTGCAACATAGCCTTACAAAATAGCCTTGCAACATAGCCTTGCAACCTGCAGCATAAAACTATAGCAACAAGGCTTTTAGTTATTATGAGGCTGTGTAAAAAACCAATATATTTTCAGGCATTTAGGTAATTCATTTTATCTGCTGTGTGAATTATGTAATTATAAGAATGGATTGTGTAATGAATACCTATTTGAATGTATTCATCTTTACAAAATAAGATTTAGTTAATTATAGAAAACGATAAATGATGTAAGTGTGCATCATTTATCGTTTCAATAAAATTAAATTTTTTCATTTATATAAAAACATAAAAACTCACAACATGAAAAAAATCTTTTTAAGCTTACTGGTGTGTGGAAGTATATTTTCTGCATTTGCCCAGGTAGATAGTACAACAAAGACCACTACTACCACTACCACTACTGCCACGCCGCACAAGTATTCTTATTACCCTTCGAGCGACGTTTATTTTGATCAGTCAACAGGTAATTATTGGTACCATGATAAAGTTTCTGCTACCTGGTTAATGACAAAGACACTGCCAGCAACAATAGTAGTAGAAAAAACTTCACCACAGTTTCCAGTTACTTACACCGGTGATGATCCGTGGAAAAACAATTCAAACGACCTTAAAAAATATAAAATAAAAAAGAACGGTAAAGTGAAAGTGAAAATGAATAAAAAAGACGATTAATAAATAAAATATTAAAATGTTGGATTCCTGCTACCGCCTCACAACTAACAATGAGACGTTACCAGGAATCTTTTATTTTCAGGATGGTTTAGTTTGTTTTCAACAATTTGCAGCAACTTTAATAAAATACATAAAATACGTATCTACGAACCGGCTAAATGCCTAAATAAATTTACTTCTAAAGAAAATATGATTAAACAATTGCTGCCAATCCAGTTAATAAAGCTGATAATATCATCAGACCATCTACCCAAAAATAATAAAATACGTAACCTCTTTTTTGCAAAGAAAAAAGATATACAAAAAAGCAAATAATTGTAATTGCACTAAATGCTACAACATCTAAAAGGGATAACCCATTTTTTTGAAGAAGGAAATTTATACCGAACAGCAGGCCAAATAAGGCATAAATACTCCATTTAATATATACTGGTTTTACATCTGTAGCAAGGCTGTGAAAACCTATTATTTTATCTGTTGCAGCATCTTTACAATCAAACAATAAGCATAAAATAAGCATAAACACAAAGCGCTGAAAAAGTAATACTATACTAAGTTTCGCTGCAATGTTAATACCTGCCTGGTGCATCGGCAAGTAAGCAGTAACAAACATCCAGGTAAAAGCAAGCAGCACAGTTTTTGCAAACCCATTGTTTTTTACGAAGGCTGGCATATTTACAGGTAGCAATGGCATGGAATATAACCCGGTAAAGAAAGCAGCCAAAAAAAATAGCCAAATATTAATTTGAGCTGGTAGTAAGAAAAGTGCAACGCCAGCAGCTCCGGTTAAAAAAAAGATAATCCGCTTTTTTTGTTGCAATAAAAAATTGGCTGATAATTGTTTATGCAAGTATATAGCCCCCAATAAAAAATGAAAATTATAACTGCATAAAGTAGAAAAAAACACTAAAAAGCAAAGAGGGTAATTGATAGGTAAATGTAGTACTTGCAGGGTTTGTACTACCATGGCTACTGCACAAACGGCTGCCCAAATAGCTGTAGTTAAAATAAAGTTGAGTAATTTTTGCGTGGCGCTTATTTTATTATAACAAATACATCTGAGTTGACAGTATCACTTACATTTTGTGCTTTATCTTTTAAAGAAAATCGAAAATAACAAGTATCGTTTCTTCCACACTGCGGAGCCTTTAATAGTGGAAAATTACTTACGTTATACCCAAATGAAACCTGTATATCTCCTTCAGAATTTTTTGTGGAGGGAAAATTGGGAAGTAAATATTTTGTTTTGAAGCCACTCAAAGCACATTTTGGTTCAACTTTCTCTACATAAATTGAATCTTGAAGGTCACCTTCTAAATCAGTGTAGGCTAATGTAAAAATCACAATTTGATCTCTATCGAGCACTTTTGTATTGATGGATTTAAATGTTAATTGTGGCTTAGAAGTAAATTTGTCTTTTTTACAACCGATAAAAAGTAAAGCAAAAAGAGCAATTAAAATTGTGTTACGCATCTTTGTAAATTATTTATCAAATGTAGCTATAGAATTTGAATAGCAATAGTTAAAAATAAACCTAACTGTAGTAAATTATGCCTATCTACAATATGTATTGAAACTTTTTGAATCATTTATGCTTAAACAAGAAATATTTACAGTTAACCAACATTCTTTTGAAAGAATAGCATTACAAGTTTTTAAATACCAACATGAGCATAATTTGCTGTACAGGCAATATTGCCAAACGCTAAAAATAGCTGTGAGCAGCGTTGATGCTATTTGTAAAATTCCTTTTTTGCCCATTTCGTTTTTCAAAACACATACAGTTGTAAGCACCCAATTTAGCCCTGCTGCTATATTTGAAAGCAGTGGCACTACTAACTCCATTAATAGTAAGCATTATGTTAAAGACCTTGATTTATATGAGGAAAGCTTTATTACTACATTTAAACAATTTTATGGCAATGCAGCAGATTGGTGCATCCTTGCATTGTTACCATCTTATTTAGAGCGTAATAATTCATCGTTGGTAGTGATGGCCAACCAATTAATAAAACAATCCAATCATACAAAAAGTGGTTTTTATTTACACAATACCAATGAGTTAAAAGATACCCTTTTAACTTTGGAAAGCCAGCATCAAAAGACTTTACTAATTGGTGTAACTTTTGCCCTGCTTGATTTTGCGGACGAATTTGCCATGCCATTACAACATACTACCATTATGGAAACCGGCGGCATGAAAGGACGTAGAGAGGAAATGACAAGAGAACAGGTACATCATGCTTTAAAGGTTGCATTTAATGCGCCATCTATACATTCCGAATACGGCATGACGGAATTGCTTAGCCAGGCATACTCTTATGGGCAAGGTATTTTTAGACCCCCCCCATGGATGAAAGTTTTTTTAAGAGAAGAGGATGATCCATTTGCTATACATTTCGCCGGAGCAAATATTAAAAGCGGAGCAGTAAACATTATCGATTTGGCAAACTTGTATAGTTGCAGTTTTATTGCTACTGAGGATGCTGGCAAATTACATACTGATGGCAGTTTTGAAATAATTGGCAGGTTAGATAACACATCAATAAGAGGGTGTAGTTTGATGGCAGTTTAGACTGGAGCTTTTCTAGCTATGAGCTTCTCGAGCTGCGAGCTGTGAGCTGCGAGCTACGAGCTACGAGCTGTGAGCTTCGAGCTTTGAGCTTCGAGCTTCGAGCTTTGAGCTGCGAGCTTAGAACCGCGATCTGTAGGCTGCAAGATTCTATCTGGCCTTTAATTATAAGATTTAAGCTTTAAATATATTTTTATCAACAACTTTTAATTCATAACTCGAAGCTCGCAACTCGTGGCTCACAGCTCACAGCTCGAAGCTCGTGGCTCACAGCTCGAAGCTCGCAGCTCGCAGCTCATGGCTCACAGCTCGAAGCTCATAGCTCGCAGCTCATGGCTCACAGCTCGTAGCTCATGGCTCACAGCTAAGAAAAGCTCAAAACTACTTTCCTTTTCCGTAACCAAACCAATCATTAAAGTTGGCAAATAACATCAGTCCCAGCAAAAGTACCATACCCACAATTTGTGCATACTCCAAAAATTTATCACTTGGTTTACGACCGGTAATCATTTCTGCCAAAGTAAATACCACGTGGCCACCATCTAATGCAGGTATAGGAAGTATATTCATAAAAGCTAAAATAATAGAGAGAAAGCCTGTTAAACGCCAAAACATTTCCCACTCTCCCCAATGCGTTGGAAAAATAGAACCAATTGACTTAAACCCTCCCAGGCCTTTGTAGGCGCCGGTTTTTGGATTTAAAATTAGTTTAAATTGATCTATATAAAATTTCAGTTTACCCAATGCCATCGATACGCCTGCCGGAATAGCCTCAAAAAAACCGTACTTCTTAATTTCTAATTTAAAAAATCCCAAACTATCATATTGCTCTAGTGATAAAACCGGGATGCCTATTTTACCCTCTGCATTTACTGCGGCGGCAACCAATACAGGCTGCCCTTTTCTTTCTAAGGCAAGATCAACTGTGGTATTTTTTTTGCCTGCTAAAATAACGGTAATGTCGTCATAAAAATTAACTGGTATAGAATCAATTGCAATAATTTTATCCATTGGCTGAAGGCCAATTTTTTTACCTGTAGAAGAATCCTTGGCGTCATATTCGCCCACTAAAGCTGGCAAACGTTGCATTAACAAGCTTCCGGTTTTCTTTTTACTTTCTACCAGTTGTTCTATAAAATTTTCATCCATAGTAATGGTAGAATTTTGTCCATTTCTATCAATTGTTATGTTTTTTCCCAACAGTAATTTAGCTTGTATTTCATCAAAATAGTCAATTTTTTCACCATCAACCGCCGTTATTTTATCACCATTTTTAAACCCTGCTTTTAATAATGCACTATCCTGCACCCAAATGCCATTTTTTACAGAAGCGTTTGGTATTTTACTCTCTCCCCAAACAAACAAAACCATTGCATATATAACAAAAGCCAACAACACATTTACAACAACACCACCAATCATAATAATGAGCCGTTGCCAGGCTGGTTTACTTCTAAATTCATACTCCTTTGGAGGTAGTTTCATTGCTTCTTTGTCCATGCTTTCGTCTATCATTCCAGCTATTTTTACATAGCCTCCAAGCGGCAGCCAGCCAATACCATATTCAGTATCGCCTATTTTCTTTTTAAATAATGAAAACCAGGGATTAAAAAAAAGATAAAACTTTTCTACCCGGCAACCAAACCATTTGGCGGTTATAAAATGGCCAAATTCGTGTAATACCACTAATATTGATAAAGAAAGAATCAGGTAAAAAACCTGCATACCTACGTTACTCCAGTTTATTGCTAATAAAATCATATTTGTAGTCTGCATCTCCTAAGAGAAGATATTTAAAGTATATAAATTAAGATGAAATTGCTGTTTAAGTACAGGATTTAGTACGAAAAATAATTACATTTTTATTAAAGAAGCCGCAAAAGTACGGGCTTCACCGTCGGTTTCAAAATATTGTTCAAGTGTAGGTTTTTCAATAAAAGCAATCTGCTGCATAGCTTTTTCAACCACAGCGGTTATGTCTAAAAATCCAATTCTATTGCGAAGAAAAGCCCAAACAGCAATTTCGTTGGCTGCGTTTAAAATACAGGGCATATTACCTCCCTTGTATAATGCTTCTGTAGCCAATGCCAGGTTGCGAAAAGTTTTAATATCTGGTTCTTCAAAACTTAAATTGGAGCATTTCTTAAAATCTAAACGGGGAAAAGTATTTGGAATTCTTTGTGGAAAAGCCATTGCATACTGAATGGGCAATTTCATATCGGGTAAGCCTAATTGGGCTTTCATGCTACCATCTTCAAACTGCACCATGCTGTGTATTATACTTTGCTGGTGTATTACAACTTGTATTTGTTCGGGCTTTAAATTAAATAACCATTTGGCTTCAATAATCTCTAACCCCTTGTTCATTAAGGTAGCAGAATCTATAGTGATTTTTGCACCCATACTCCAGTTGGGATGTTTGAGCGCATGATCTCTTTTTACATTTACCAAAAAGTTGGGCTTTTTTCCAAAAAAAGGGCCGCCACTAGCTGTTAAAATAATTTTCTCAATTTTATTTCTACCCTCCCCTACCAGGCATTGAAAAATGGCAGAATGTTCGCTATCTACCGGTATAATTGGTGCTCTTTTTTCGTATGCCTTTTGCATAACAATATCACCGGCCACTACCAGGGTTTCTTTATTGGCAAGGCCAACAGCCTTACCTTTTTCTACTGCTTTTAATGTTGGTTTTAAGCCTGCAAAGCCTACAATGCCTGCAAGCATCATATCGTAGCTATCAAAATCTGCTGCCTCTACCAAGGCTGCTTCGCCGGCAAATACTTTGGTATTGGTGGCTGCTAAGGCCTCTTTTACTTTTTGGTAAAGTAATTCATCGCCAATTACAACTGCATTGGGCTTAAACACCAAAGCCTGTTTTACCAGTAATTCCCAATTTGATTGTGCTGTAAGTATTTCTGCTTCAAATAATTCCGGATTAGCGCTTATCACTTCAAGTGCCTGCGTACCTATAGAGCCTGTGGAGCCAAAAATGGCAATTCTTTTTTTCTGTGTCATAGTTTAAATGGCTGCAAATATAGTTGATAATGACAGCATTTTTATGAAGGCAAAAGGTAATGGTACATTTCAAATTGGCGCTCCCGATTATCGCAGGCGGAGACACCGACAGATACTAGTCCGTGGTTGGTGTCTTCATAAACTACCAACGCTAGGTAAATTTAAATAGCACCCAAAGGTAATGATATAAGATTTTGGTATAAGTAACACTAATTTTTTGCAGGTTATAAATGAACGATTATAGGTTATACATCTACCGCTTACAGTAAACTTCAACTTTATTGAAACAAAGGTTTGTACAGACTTGCATATAATCCTCCTAAAAAGATTTTACTTATAATTAACTCAAAAAATAAAGTAGCAGTCAATAATATGCTAAGGCATTAATAACCTCTCTAATGCATTGTTCACTTTTTCAAAATTAAACCGAAGCAAAATTTTATCCATTTGCTGGCAAATTTCGTTGTTACATAAATTTCCGATAGATCCCTGATGTGTATGGTTGACAGCGGTTGTGTAACTAAAATTTCCTTCTTCAATAGCTGTACCTACTTTTTTGTAGGCATCTCTAAAAGGAACACCCTGTAAAACCAATTTATTTACCTCCTCCACACTAAACATGTATTGGTATTTTTCATCTGCTACAATATTTTCTTTAACAACAATATTACGCATCATTAAAACCATCATTTGCAAACAAGCCTGCAGGTTTTCAAATGCCGGAATGATGTGTTCTTTTAGTAATTGTAAATCTCTGTGATAGCCAGAAGGCAAATTGGTTGTCATCATCATAATCTCGTTGGGTAAAGCCTGAATGCGGTTGCAATGAGACCGGATCAATTCAAAAACATCTGGATTTTTTTTGTGTGGCATGATACTGCTTCCAGTAGTAAGTTCGTCAGGAAAGCTAATAAAATTAAAATTCTGATTTAAATACAAACAAGCATCCATACTCATTTTGGCAAGGGTTGCAGCTATGTTGGCCAGCGAACTTGCAACAATACGCTCTGTTTTGCCACGCCCCATTTGAGCATATACCACATTATAATTTAAATCATCAAAACCCAATAATTCAGTTGTCATTTTTCTATTAACAGGAAAAGAAGAACCGTACCCTGCTGCTGAGCCCAAGGGATTTTTATTAGTTATTTCGTATGCGGCCTGCAGGGTAATCATATCATCTACAAGACTTTCTGCATAAGCACCAAACCACAATCCAAATGAAGAGGGCATGGCTAGTTGTAAATGGGTGTAGCCTGGTAATAAATGTTGTTTAAAGTTTTCACTTTGTTGTAGTAACAAATCAAAAAGAGACTTAACATCTACCGTTAATTTTTCTATTTCGTATCTTAAAAATAATTTTAAATCAACCAGCACCTGATCATTTCTGCTTCTTGCACTGTGAATTTTTTTTCCTACATCACCTAGCTTACGGGTAAGCATTAATTCAACCTGGGAATGAACATCTTCTACCCCTTCATCCAACGTAAAACCTTTATCGCCCAGTGGAGAATTAATTATTTTATAAATGTTTCTCAACTCCTTTACCAGCATAGTTTTCTCCTCTGTTTGTAACAATCCTACAGACGCCAGCATAGTTACATGGGCAATAGAACCCAAAACATCGAAAGGAGCAAGGTATAAATCCAGTTCCCTATCATTGCCAACAGTAAATTTCTCTACTTCTATAGTGGCGGTTTTATCTTTTTGCCAGAGTTTCATTGCTTTAAATAAGATTCATTTTAAAATAATGATTGTATAAAAAAGAAGAATGTATAGTTTATAGTATTAACCTATCAACCAAAAATAAGTACTTCTTTAACCCGGAATTTATAATTTTTGTACAAATTAGTGACGATGCAAGCTTGTATTTTTCAAATGTACAGGGTAATAAAAGGGTGCATTTCAAATTGATGCAGTGCTTGGTTGTTGGTGAGGTCACCAGTAACTGCCTGCCTCAGTCGTTGGCCCCACCTACTTAAATGAGGAGCAACAATTTAATACGCACTCCAATCAAACTAAAAAATATTCCCGGCTTCGGCCAGTGTTCCCACCTAATTAAATCGGAAGCAATAATTTGAAATGCATCCTAATCAAACTAAAAAATATTCCCGGTTTCGGTCAGTGTTCCCACCTAATTAAATCAGGAGCAACAATTTGAAATGCATCCTAATCAAACTAAAAAATATTCCCGGCTTCGGTCAGTGTTCCCACCTAATTAAATCGGGA
>Ga0105048_10017214_pt1 | contig 11147 bp, 6 predicted proteins | sample MAT05_FD_78382 | JGI IMG/M metagenome (GOLD analysis project Ga0105048, IMG submission 78382) | Freshwater microbial communities from Lake Fryxell liftoff mats and glacier meltwater in Antarctica - MAT-05 | ecosystem: Environmental > Aquatic > Freshwater > Ice > Liftoff microbial mat | place...
CGATGGTACTCAGGCTCAGCAGGACCTCAAGCCAGTTGATGCGCTGTAGCGCGCGGGGCAGAATCTTCACCGCGCCAATGACTCCGCTGCTTTCTTTGGCCGCCAGCGACTGCGATTCCTGCGCAATCTGCCCGGCTGTAACGCCTTTGGCGCGTCGTACCGTTTCCTCTACGCCCGCGATCACGTTGATGTTCTCGGCGGCCTCTTCTTCCAGAATATCCTGTACAATGGTGGCTTCGGCCCGCGCCGTAAACTGAGTAACGTAGGTCTGGTCATCTTCGGGATAATACCCCAGCAACGGAACCAGCTGCGTGATGATGATGATGACCCCAATGGCCGTCATAAAGCCCGATACAACCGGGTAGGGAATGTACTTGATGTATTTGCCCATGCCGATAATACCGAGCAGAACCTGCACCAGCCCCACCAGCAGAAATACGCTCAGAATGATGGGCAGGGCGCGGGAGACGTCGCCTTTGTTGGTGGCGATAATGCCCGTGATAATGACCGCGCTGATGGCTGTCATGGGGGCCGTTGGACCCGAAATCTGGGTATTGGTGCCGCCAAACAAAGCCGCAAAAAAGCTGATGAAAATGGCCCCGTACAGCCCTGCACTCGGTCCCAGCCCTGAACTAACGCCGAACGCCAGTGCCAGTGGTAACGCTACGATACCAGCGGTAAGACCACCGAAAAGATCACCCTGAATATGCTTGAAATTAAAGAGGTTGTTCATGAATGACAGGAACAGGCAATAATAAAAAAAGGCCAACCGATTAAGTTGGCCCCGTAAAAATAACTGTCTGATATAGCAATCAATTCCGCATAATCCAGGCTTTGGCACTCACCAGTGCGCTAATGGTATCGGCACTCATCATCGCTTCATCGACACTAATCGAGCCGGATGCAGCTACTTTATATAACTGCTTTCCGGTCGTGGGCGGAATGATGAATGCATCGCCGTACCCTGCTTTGCGAAGAGTACGGCGCAATTTATAGGCGTTGGCCTTGCTGGCAAAGCTCCCCGCAATAACGGTAAAGAACGGACTGTTGATTTTGGGTTTGGCTACCATTGGCGCGGCAGCAGGTTCGCTCACAACAGCGGCTGTGGCAACCGTTTTTGGCGCGGTTGCCACGGCCTTGTTGGTTACAGGAACGGGTGTTGCCACAACCACAGGGGCGGGTACAGCAACCGCTTTAGGAACTGTGGTCTCGACTGGCGAAACTGGTTCTTCAATCGGCTTAGGTACAGAAACGGCTTTCTCCGTAAACGAAGTAGCCCCGTTAGAGGAGACACGCTCCAGCCAGCTTTTGGGTAGCCGCAGCATACTGGCTGGGTCAACGCCACTCTGAAAGGGCTGCCCCGGGTCAAGCACCGAGAAATAACTGACCAGCCCTAAAAAACTCACCAGCAGTATAGCAGCCGCTACGCGCCAGGCCGCTCCATACCGTTGCCTACCCCGCCGTTGCCGACTCCGCCGACGCATGGGCAGATACGTAACGTCTTCGTCGCGCATCAGCACCGGACCTAGGGCCGTAACTGGAACGGCGTCCAGCGCGCGTTCGGTTTGCAAGTGCCGGTCAAGTGCCGTTGCCGCAATGGCCGACATCCCGTAGGCTTCGTCGAAAAAATTGTGCCGGAGACCCGGCTCGAATTGCAAACGCCCTTCGTCGTTCTGGCTGAAAGACCCGATATTATCCAGGTCGAACCGGCCCTGCGTAACCACCTGCCTGCGCATCTCATTCACAAACTGACTAACCTGACGCTGGGCCTGCTCGCGGCCAACGCCTTCGTGCAGCATGATGTAGTTGAGCAGAATGCCATCGTCCAGACGCAGTGCCTCGTTAAACGCCACACGCTTGCGGGGGGGCAGGTATTGCCCAGTGGTTTTGGAGAACGAAGCGGATTGATAGTGCGTCAGGAAAGCCCCTAATTCCGGTACGACCACGCAGTCGTATTGGTAGAGCAGTTTTTTGAGGTAGTCGTTCAGGAGTGGCATAGCGTAGGGATTAGAATGAGTAGCTGATTCCGCCCAGAAAGTTAAGACCCTGTACCTGATAATACAAATACCGCTGGTACTGCTGACCAAAGATGTTATTTAGCGATACAAACGCCGATACCTGCTTGCCCAAAAAATAGTCAATCTTGACGTTGGCGTCGTAAATCGGCTTGAGCGTGTAGGTAACACCCGTGTTGAAGTTCTTGTTTTTAATACCCTCGTAGAAATACAGGTCGGCGGTAATGAACAGCTTTTTATTCAAAATGTACGAGTTGGTCCAGGTGGCCGAAGTGCGGGGGCGGCCCCATGCTTCTTCGAGCCGGTCAATGCCGTAGTTGAAGAAATCACCCCGCAACGACGAACGGAATTTATCTTTCTGCTCAAAAGCCAATTGCGCCGTAATAGTCAGGACTTTGGCCGTGCCTGCGTCATAGAGGACGAAGAACCGGGTGGTGTCGCCGAGGTTGTTGTTGAACGTGGCAAAGTTGCGGTAGCTGGCGTAGGACACCCGGCCCTCGTACGAAAAACCACCGCCCAGTGCGCCCTTCGAGCCGCCATAGATGTCGATGTTTTTGGTTGTATTCAGCAGCGGTACTTCGCGGGCGAGCCATTTGTTCTCGGTCAGGAACGACCGCAGCGTATTCCGGTCGATGTCGCCGTTGACGCCCGCAAAGAAGTGAATGTTGCCCACTGGCACTACGTCAATGTCCAGCACCGGAAAGGCGCGGGTGTTGTTTATGTTCTGCCGTTTGTCGGTTTCGTTTACGGCGTTTATACCGGCGGTTACGGTCAGGAACGAAGTCGCATACTTGAACGTCGGCTTTACCCTAAACAGGTTGCGGTTATCCACAATCGGTCCGTCGGAGCGTTGCGTTACGTAGGCATCGGCAGTGAGCAGGGCGAAGACTTTGTCGGTAATGCCGAGCGACGCACCGAAGTTGGTACCCCAGTCGGTTTCCGACGCGTTGAAGCGGTCGCGCAGGGACGTAATGCTGGTTTTGAGCGAGTAATCAATGGCGTTGTCGGTATTGGCGTTCTCGATGCCGACTTTGAAATTGACCGTGTTCAGCCGTTGTTTCAGCAGATCAGGATTGAACGTGGGTGAGAGGGCAAATTCGCGGCTGTATCCGTAGAAGTTATACGCGTTGCGGTCGTAGCCGAGGTCGGCCTGAAACTTGAACGCATCGGTCAGGTACTTGCCCGTCAGCCGAAGCCGTGTATCGGACTGCGCCGAGTTGCTGCCATCTACCGGCCCCACTCCCGACGACAAATGCCGCGCCGAAGCTTCGAGCGAAAGGTTAGACAGGGCGTTGTAGCCCACGAATCCTTCGCCAAAGAACGTACTGTAATTGCCCGCGCCGAGCTTCACGTAGTTGTTATACGACGGCGTCTCGTCGGGTGCGGTCGTAGCGGGCGAGAGAACACCGGGCGTAATGCGGGGATCACCCACGGTCAGCTTACGGTCCTGAAATTCGTAGGTCATTTTCCGCTGTTCGGCGGTCGGTTTCAGGCCCGGAATCTTGTTGAAGAGCCGCGTGGCCGGGGGCAAATCGATCTTTCGGCTTTTCTCAATTGTAATCTCCTGACTGTCAACTTCACCAACTTTGGTCGGCTTGGTTTGCTGCGCCTGCGTAGCAAGCGGAATCGAGAGCAGGAATATGGGTAAGTAGTGACGCATTGGTTTGGATGATGAGGGTAAACGTAGCCCGGACCTCCCGGTCCGGTAGCCGTAAGGCTAATTATGTAGCTACAATGTTAGCCTTGCGGCTACCGGACCGGGGGGGCGGGTTACTTCAATGTCAATAGTTTTTCTTTCGCTTCGGCCACGATGAGTGGTTCGGCGGAGTTTTCGATGATGGAGTTCAGCACGGCTTTGGCCTGGGCGGTTTCGTCGAGGGCCACGTTATTGTCGGCCACCAGAATAAACGCTTTGCCTTTCCAGTACTCAAAATCGGCAAACTGCTCGTTGAACTTCAGCAGCAGCGCAATCGACTCTTTATGCTTCTTCTGTTTGTACAAAATCTCGCCGAGGTAATACTGCGCCTGTGCTCCGTTTACGTCTTTGGCCAGCGCAATGGTTTTCTCGAATTCGGTTTGCGCCGTTTTTAGGTCGTTCTGGGCCAGGGCAATCCGACCCAGCATCAACTGCGCCCGGTTTTGCGCCCCCGCCACGACATTACCACCTGCCGCCAGCTCACGGGTAATCTCGGCGGCTGATGTCAGCACGGGCATGGCGAAATACGTATCCATCAGGCCCAGCTGCGCCCGTATCTGCGTGGGTTTGTCGTCGGCGCGGGCAATGACCAGCTGGTAGTTGCGCACCGCTGCCGGGTAATTTTTGGCCGCTACGGCCAGTTCGGCTAAGCGCGTGGCCGACCGGATGACGTACTCCGATTTGCCATCGGCCACAATCGAATCGTATTGCTTCTGGGCGTTGGCGACATCGTCGGTCAGGCGGTACGATTCAGCCAGGAAGTAGCGTACTTCGTTCACGTTCGGGCTGGCGGGGTAGTCGCGCAGGAAGTTGGTGAACGCTGCAATGGCCTGCGGGTATTTCTGAGTCGCGTAGATATTTCGGGCGTTCAGCAACTGCACCCGCTCCACCTCGCTACTGCCGGGGTTGTCTTTTTTATAACTGCCCAGCACCTGCGAAAACTCTTCGGGCCGGTCGGCGTCGTTGAGCGTGTTCTGAATGCCGAGCAGCGCACTCTGCACCTGTTCCGAGTTACCGTACTGGTCCAGAATACGCTTGTAATCGGCCACGGCGGGGTCGTACTGCTGTAAGTTTCCGTAGGCAATAGCCCGTTTCAACAAAGCAGCCGGTATGAGTTTGCTGTTCGGTTTGCCGTCTATGAGTTTGGTGTAGCCCTGAATAGCTGCCGGATACGAACCCTTCTCGAAATCAACGTTGGCGGTCTGGAGCAGGCTTTCATCGACAAAACGTGAGTTCGGAAACTGCTGCTGCACCCGCGCAAACTGCGCTTTAGCTTCGGCATCGCGCCCCACATAACTCAGGATAACGGCTTTCTGATAGGCCGCGTAATCTTTGTCGGGCGCGTTCTGCGCTACGGCCTGATCGTAGTATTTGATGGCGTTTTCGTACTGTTTCCCGGCAAAATACGCATCGGCCAGCCGGATGGTGGCGTCGAGGGTTTTGGCGGGTTCGTCGGTGCTGCGCCGACCGATAAAGTCACGGAAATAAGGAAGGGCAGCCGTATAATTCTTCTGGTTGAAATACGCGTACCCCAGTCCGTACTGCGCTTTGGCTGCGTACTCGCCCGATCCTTTGGCGATGCTGGCGTAGAGTGGAATTGCGGTATCGTACTGTTTACCTGCCGAGTAGGCTTCGGCTTTCCAGTACTGCGCACCCTCCTGCAAGCTATTGTCTGCCGGAAACCGCAGCGACTTGTCAAAGTTGGCCACCGCCTGCGGGTAGCGTTCGGCGTTGAACTCGTTCACGCCCTGATTGAACGTTAATCGCTGATACGTAGCGTTGATCTTCGGTGTTTTGCGTTTCAGTCCTTCAATGTACGCAATGGCCGCCGGGAAGTTGTTCGACGCGAAGTAGGCTTCGCTGACCAGTTCATTGGCTTCGTTCTCAAGTTTACTGCCCGGATAGTCCTTGATAAACGCCAGCAACTCCTTCACCGCGTCGGCCCCGTTGTTCTGGTCGAGCAGCAGCTTGGCGTGGTTGAAGCGGGCTTCTTCCTGAATCTCGCGGTTGAAACCGAGCCGCCCCGCCTGGTCGAATGCATTCAGCGCGTAAGTCGGGTTTTCCTTTTGTAAGTAGCTGATACCAAGTGTATAAGCCGCAAACTGCGCGGTGGTGTCTTTGCCCGCCGACAGGGTTTTTAACTGCGAAATGGCCTCGTCGTAATTTCCGGCGCGAAACTGCGACTGCCCGTAGCGGAACCGCACGGCACCCGGCGTCTTCGCGCCTGATGCATCTACATAGCGTTTGTAATACGGAATGGCTTTCTGAAATTGGTTTTGCTGGTAATAGACCTCGGCGGTAAACAGGGCCACGTCGCTGAGGGCGTTTCCGGCGTTGCGCCGAAGCAGCGGCTCAGTGTAGGCCAGTAGGTCGTCGTATTTGCGCTGGCGGTACAGGGCCTGGGCAATGTAATTGGGTACCTGATTCTGGTACGTCGGGTTGTTCTCCACGCGCCGGAAATCGGCAACGGCCTCGGTAAAGTTCTGGTTGCGGAAATTGATGACGCCCGCGTAGTACGATGCCGCCGGGGCATCGTCGGCATTAGGGTCGAGTTTGACTTCGTTCAGCAGGGGCAGGGCACGTTTGAGGTCCTGGGTACTGTAATATGAAATGGCCAGTTGGTACTTATAGCGGCTGGTGTTGCCGCCCTGCGCAATGGCCTTTTCCAGAAAATCAATGGCTTTTGGGTAATCCTGCCGGGCGTAGTAGTACGAACCCAAATCGCCGTAAAGCTGGCTTGCTCTGGGGTGCTGACTGTGGTTTTTAACGAAGCGATCCACGAGCAGTTCGGCACCGGGTTCGTCGAGGTACAGGCTGGTGAGGGCAATGTAGTACTCGGCTTCTACCGCGTTATCGTCGCTGGTGTTGATATTGAGCCGGGTCTGCGTACCGGCGCCCTGCGGGGGTTCGAGGTACTGCCGGAATTCGTAGCGGGCGGCTGCGTAGTTGCTGCGCTCGAAGAGTTCAAGGCCATTGCGGTAGTGGTAGTCGGGTTCCTGATAACTTAGCGTCCGCTGGGCCGTGGCGGGCAGGGCAAGAAGAAAACCGAGGGTCAGCAAACAGAGAAAGCGGTATAAGCGAGTAATTCGAAATTGAAACATAAAGGATTTTTCTGTTGCGAATAGCTGAGTCAATTGGCGGGTTTTTAAGGCGTTTTCTGTCATTCGGACGAAGGAGGAATCTCACTTTCTCCGTCTCAGGCTGTGCTAACAGAGAGATTCCTCCTTCGTCGGAATGACAGAAAACGGGAATATTGAACAGTTTGCGTCGTATTTTCGCCGTTCGACCCACAAAAAACGAGTCAAATTTTCACAAAAAACGAAGTCTTGCTGCTTTCCGTATGAAAAAACACACCCGGCTCCTGTATTTACTTACCATCTGGACCCTGCTAACGTCGCTGTCTGTCAAAGCCTGGCCCGGCCCTGTCGGTTCCGAAACGCCATTGGCCACTGCCCCTGCCATTACCTATATCCTGTCGATGCCCGAACCGCAGACCCACTATTTTGAGGTCGAGATGCAGGTTCGGGATTTATCGGCGACCAACGCGAAAAAGGACGCCCGTAGCGACGGACCATTTGTCGATGTCCGTATGCCGGTCTGGACGCCTGGCTCGTACCTGATTCGCGAATACGCCAAAAACGTAGAAGCCTTCACGGCGATGGCTGATGGCAAAGCGGTGCGGAGTGAGAAAGTGCGCAAAGACACCTGGCGCGTGTATTCATCTGCCAATAATCTGACCGTGCGTTATCGGGTCTATGCCAACGAACTGACCGTGCGCACCAGCTTCATTGATACCGACCACGGCTACGTTACTCCCGCCAGTATATTTATGTACGTCGATGCGCTCAAAAACGCTCCCCACCGCGTGGTGGTGCAGCCCTACAAAGCCTGGAATCAGGTCACGACCGGCCTGAACGCCGTGGGAAAATTCACCTACGAGGCTCCCAATTACGATATCATCGTGGACTCACCCATCGAAATTGGTAACCAGACGATATTCTCGTTTATGGCAGCGGGCATTCCGCACCGGGTGGCCATGTACGGCCTGTCCAACTACGATTCTGTGCGACTGGCCGCTGACTATACCCGCGTTTGCGAAACGGCAAAGTCGGTCGTGGGCGAGCATCCGTGTCAGGACTATACGTTTATCGTACACCACATTCCGCAGGGTGGGGGCGGGCTGGAACACCTCAACAGCACCACACTCGAAACGTCGCCGAGGTCCTACGAAACCGACGGCAGTTACCGGCGTTTCTTCAACCTCGTAGCCCACGAATATTTCCACCTCTGGAACGTGAAGCGCATTCGGCCCATCGCCCTCGGCCCGTTCGACTACAGTCAGGAAAACTACACGCACCTGCTGTGGCTGTCGGAAGGTGGCACCTCGTTTTATGCCGATTACATCCAGCTCCGGGCGGGTATGTACACCCCCGCCAACTACGTGGATGTGGTCGCCAATGACATTAACCAGATCGAGAATCAGCCCGGCAACTTCGTGCAGCCCGTAGCCGAATCGAGTTTCGACGCCTGGATTAAAGGGTACCGCCCCAACGAAAATTCGGGTAACACCACTATCTCGTACTACAGCAAAGGCGCGGTGCTGACCTCGCTGCTAAACCTCGCCATCATTGCCGGTAGCAACGGGCAGCGCACGATGGACGATTTGATGCGGCTCCTCTACACCGAATACTACAAAAAGCAGAATCGGGGTTTCACGGACGAGGAATTCCAGCGGGCGGCAGAGCAGGTGGCGGGCCGTAAATTAGACGACTTCTTCGATGTGGGTGTCAACAGCGCGGACCCCATTAACTATAACGCCTATTTTGCACCGGTGGGTTTGAAACTGGTCAATGCCGCCGTAAAAAGTCAGGACGGTTTCCTCGGAGCCGCCACGCGCACTGTCAATGGTAAGGTCTATGTTAGCGGTGTCCGGCGCGGGTCGGCAGCCTACGTGGACGGCCTGAATGTGGGCGACGAAGTAATGGCTGTCGATGGTGTTCCGGTGGGCAGCGACCTGCAAAAGCTCATCAACGACCGCAAAGTAGGCAACAAGCTGATATTTCAGGTCAGCCGCTCCGGGTTGCCGAAGGAAGTCAGCGTAACGCTCACGGCCAGCCCTTACGTCAGTTACCGGCTGGAACCACTCCCCACCCGCACCGACGCACAAAAGACGCTGTATAGTAAATGGTTGTTTGTCAAATAAGAAACGACAAGGCCCGGCAACTTGCCGGGCCTTGTCGTTTCTTATTTGAAATTGTGTAATAAATATGGCGATTTTTAAAACTTAAATCTTCGTGAAAAATAACGAACAGGGCTTGGCGATGTTGAGGGATTTGAAAATCGTCAGCCCGGAACCGCTGACGATTGAAAAGCAAATGTACAAGATAACCTACAAATGCCCACCGATGTTTGTCCTGCCCGAACAACTGCTGCCATGTTGCTAATGATGAAGATAACAACGTCCTGCCCCAATATTGCCAAACCCCATGTTGTGCGTTGTTTACTTTCGTTCTAAGTCTTTTTGAATATGCTTAACCCAATCTTTTGGATCTATATTGTTTAAAAGCACGTCTGGCTTAAATCCTTGATGGTCAATTGGGTTCGTATCTGTCCAACTTGATTTTGCGATTGGAATTGTTAAAATAAATTTGTCGTAAGGCATAGCTGTTGGATTTGACATTCCTTCGTAGTCCATCATTCCGATTGTATTGATACCATAAGTTGTCATTTTTTTGCTTTGTTTTGAAATAAAGAAAAAGTATTCCGCAGAACTTCCACAAAGGTCATCAACAATCAAAGCAATTCTTTTCGGTTTAATTGTAATTGAATCCAATGGAAAAGTTACTCCCGGAATTGGATAAAATATTTTTTTGGTGGTCGGTAATTCTTGATACGCTTTTTTGTAGGCAGCAACTACTTCATCAGGAAAGTATTTTTTATATTCCAAAGGGATTGGATTAACCACAAATGGCTCTAAATCTGTCAACTTAGATTTTACATTGTCAGGTGTTACCCGCAAATATGTTTCGTGCTGAATAACAGCATTTGTCATAAAATATGGCAAAAATAAAACCCAACCTGTACTACCTCCGCCATTCCCTGTTAAATCAACAATCAAATTGTCGCAAGTTTTTATAATTGAATCACTTTTGCTAACTAACTGCTGAATTTTATCATCGTTATTAAAAAAGGTCGGGACTTTTAAATAGGCAGTTTTTGTAGATAGTTTTTGAAACGAAAGTCCATTGTTATAGTTTTTCCATGTGTCTAATTCTTCTTGTTCGGATTTTATCAGTTTATTTGGGTAAACTTTACCAAACATAGTATGATTCCAAATTTGCAGAAGATTTCCTTTTTGTTTTGCTGGAATATCTGTTGTAATGAAAGAATTATATTCCTTGGCAATGAAACCATTCTTTGTGGGTGTAAGTGTTACATAGACTAAACCAAGAGGTATTTTGGTGTCTTTTGATTCAAGGACAATACCTTTATAAGTATTAGCGGGAGATTTTTGAATAGCTAATTTTAAACTGGTATCTGCATTTACCCAAATACCCTCAACACTATCTAATCGGTTTTTTGAAATTTTTCTCTTGAAGTATTTCTCTGAATACACAACTTTTTTATTGTCATAGTCTTTGTCATTCGAGTAACTCAAAATAAAGTGCTTATCATTAAAAAATCTTACATACTCTTTAAGTAAATAAAAGCATAGTTTGGAATTTTTTACGGTTGCAGTTTTCTTTTGTAATTCCTCATTTAATATTTTGTAGCTTAAACTTGTTTTGTCATTTACTTTCGCTGGAAAACCTGCGTAGTTTTCCTCTGTTTTTGCGACAAGTTTGTTTAAGTTATCAAGGCAGTTACATTGGTTACCCTGAGAGAAAGTAACTGTTGAAAACAAAATGTTTGATAATAGAATAAGGATATTTTTTTTCATTGATTTTTGTAAATTAAAATGATTTCAATTCTGTTAGTTCGTATGGATGTGTAGTTTCTTTAAATAACGCACAACTCTTGAATATACGAAATTTTTGTCGTAATTTCCGTATTTATTCGTACTATTCAGGAAGTGTTTTGAATAAATGATGTCGTACTTATTTTTACAAGTGTCTTCAAACCTACTTATTTCCACCACTCAAAGCAACTTCCGCTTTAGACTTACTATCCATTTGCCCCAGTCCCGCAACTTCACCGATGACAATAATGGCCGGGTTATCGATGCTCGATTCGGCTGCGCGGGTTACGATGCTGACGGGCTCGTCGTCGGTATGGTAATCGTGGAGGAGTTATTCATTGGCGTTGGTCCGGTGGAGTACCTCGATCTTTTGGTGGGGTGCAATTCAAATTGTCGCTTCCAGATTTCAGTAGAGTAATCTTCTTTTAATCAATGAGTTATATTCTCAAGATAGGGCCATAGCTTCTCAGAACATGCC
>Ga0105048_10017215_pt1 | contig 11146 bp, 16 predicted proteins | sample MAT05_FD_78382 | JGI IMG/M metagenome (GOLD analysis project Ga0105048, IMG submission 78382) | Freshwater microbial communities from Lake Fryxell liftoff mats and glacier meltwater in Antarctica - MAT-05 | ecosystem: Environmental > Aquatic > Freshwater > Ice > Liftoff microbial mat | place...
GCGTTCGAACGCCCTATTTCCTCATCCGTCTGGACTATGGAATCAAGCTGGACCGCAAACCGGGCGAGCCCTTGGGCCGACCGTTCTTCAGTATCGGCCAAGCCTTCTAGAGTGGCCCTCCACATGCACTCAGACTAACGAGGACCTCGGAATGAAAACTCTTCTTGTAATTGCTTGTGCCTTCGCGAACTTCGCCCTCGCCGAAGTAACGGTCGAGCTGAAAAACGCGCAGGGACAAAGCGTGGGCACTGTGAAAATCTCACCCGTTAGTGAGACTGTCGAAATGGGCGTCAGGTTCGATTTCGACCTAAAGAATCTCCCGCCCGGTGTGCACGCTGTTCACATTCACGCGGTAGGCAAATGCGACGCGCCCGGGTTCACTACCGCCGGCGGGCACTTCAATCCGGAGCACAAACAGCACGGCACTGAAAACCCGGCCGGCTCCCACGCCGGAGACTTGAAAAATATCACCGCTGATTCCGAAGGCAGAGTGACCGCCACCCTGACCGCCACAAAGGTCTCGCACAAAGGCGATAAGCATTCGATCTTTTCCGCCCAAGGCACCGCGCTGGTCGTTCACGCCAAAGCGGATGATTATAAATCCGATCCCGCCGGTAACGCCGGAGATCGCATCGCCTGTGGAGTAATTAAACAGTAGCCTAGAAGCTACTCATGGCTTCTTTGCGCATCGCCCTCGCCGGGGAAGCCATCGCCCGGGCGGCCTCCGTCGGCGCAGGCCTCATCTGCTTCCCCGGCTATCGCGCCCCTAATCGAGCCGTCCCACCCCCGGACGCCACTTTCCTCGGCCACGCCCACGCCATTCTCGCCCCTGCCGCCGCCCGCGAGAACATCACCGTGATCCTCGGCACCGAACGCCTCGTCGAAACCTCCCTCCGCGCCACCGCCCTGGTCATCAACCCCCACCCCCGGCACCGACCGTCGTATCTTCGAAGTCGATCCCCTTACCTTGGGCATCGCCATCTGCCACGAAGGCTGGCGCTACCCGGAAACCGTCCGCTGGGCCGCCCGCCGACGGGCCCAAATGGTGTTCCATTCCCACTTCCATGAAGCCGAGCCCGGCAGCTACCAGCCCACCACCTTCGCCCACCCCGATAACTCCTTCCACGAAAAAGCCGCCCTCTGCCGCGCCGCCGAAAACACCTGCTACTTGGCCACCGTCAACTACGCCAGCCCCGGCTCACCCACCACCTCCGCCGTCGTTGACCCCAACGGCCAACTCGTCGCCTACCAACCTTACGGCCAGCCCGGCCTCCTCCTCACCGGCCTCCTCGCGCGCCGCTGCAAAGTCTACTGACTTACTCAATCTTCATCTTCCCCGCCACAAACTCCCGCTCAATCCGCGGCGCACTCTCCATCCATTCTTCTAACTTCCACTCAGCCGGGTCGAACTCCGGCGTCCACTTCTCCCCTTCCGTCAGCCTGCAATCAATCGACGTAAAGAAGTAGAACTTACTCTTGTCAGGATCCCCTCCGATTGCTTTGCTCCAAGTTACCGGCACGGTCGCGCTCGGCCAATCCACCTGCCCCTTCCCCGGCTTACTCGCGTTCGATGCCCGCCAAGTCTCCCATTGGTCTCCTTTCCATCGCAGCCAACTCAGCTCCGCCCGCGCCTCGTATGCAGGCGAATCCATCACCCGCTCCCCAGCCGTCGCCCAATCATCAGTTTGTCATCCCACAACTCATAAACCCATCCGTCCTTCGTCTTCACCTCATCCTGTGCCCCCACCGGCCCCAGCCCCCGCTTGGCCAAAATCGCATTCGCGTACGCAATCTCCTTCGCTCGACTCGCCGCCGCCACCCCAGCCCAATTCCCCAAAATACGCCCCCCGCTTCGCCGTAAAGTTCATTGAGGAATACAACTTGTCCTGTAACTGCTTCAATTTGTCGTGCGGAATCTTCTTCGTATAAACCCGCGCCACCAACGCCACTTTCTGCCTTCGGTCCACCGACCGCGAAAAGATCACCTTCCGCGGATCATGAGCCGTGCTGATCTGATAACTCCCCTCGGAAATCCAAGTCTCCCGCTCTCCCTGCTTGTAACTCCCAAACTCTGGAAACCGCTGCGAATAGCGTTTCACCTGTTCGAGCGCCCAAGCCATCCCGCTCTCGAGATCGGCCACTGACGCCTCCGGCGCGCCCACCACCACCCAAGCCTCCACTTCCTGTGGATTCCCGGCGCCCCACCACCAAGCCTGCGTCTTCACAAACGGAAACGCCGCCCACGTTGGCCGCCGCTCCGCCTCCCGCGACGCCCAGTCTCCTGGTAGATTCGCCGTCGCGATCCCGTCCAGGTCGTGCCCCTTGGCCGACGACGATCCGCCGAAGAAGAACAGGCCCATCACCACAGCGCAAAGCGTCAGCAAAATTCCAGCCATCATCGCGAAAAAGTCTCCTAAGTCTCACCGGCGGATTCGTCTCCCTTTTTCGATCAGACCGATGATCTGCTACTCTTCAAAAACGAACCCAACTAAAGCCATCGCCGCCTTCCGAGCCACCCTCGCCGCTGATCCCGGCCCCTGGCTGCTCATCAAAGCCGCTCGCGCCCTCGAAGTCGCCATCGGGCCTGAACTCGCCTACCCCTACTGGTTGGAACTCCTAAACCACAGTTCGCCCCAGGTCGTCGCCCAAGCCGTCCTCTCGGTCACCCATCCCCGCTACTGCCAACCTCTCCTCGAAATCCTGGCTCACCGCCCCGAACTCTCCATCCGCATCAAAGCCATCCGCTCCCTCGGCCGCATCCAGGACCCCGCCACACTCCCCTCCCTCGCCGCCTGCCTCGACGACCCCGAACTTCGCCCCCACACCGTCCAGGCGCTAGGCGACCTCGGCGACCCCCGCGCCCGTCCCTATCTCGAAGCCTGGCGCGACGACCTAACCGATGCCTGGACCGAAGACAACCACGGCCCCATGCTCCGCGTCCGCGAACTCGTCCTTGGTGCCCTCGCCCGCCTCGCCTAATCCCGTTCCCGAACCGCCACCCCGGTAACTTTCACCCTGCCCCCATAGGGCAGCGCGGCCGCTTGATAAACCGTCCGCGCCGGCCGCCGTCCCTCCGCGAACAGGCTCGCATAGACCTCGTTCACCGCCCCCAACTCCGACAAATCCACCAAAGCGATATCCACAAACACGATATCGGCCACCGAAAACCCCGCCGCCTTCACCGCCGCAAACAGATTTCCAAACGCCCGCCTCGCCTCTTCGCCAATCGTCCCCGCCACGTACTGCCCCGCCGCGTCGATCGATAGCTGCCCACTCAAATAGCAGGTGTTATCCACCACCACGGCATGGCTAATCGGCGAGGCCCACTGCGGCAGCCCCTCGCCTTCGGTCACAAACTTTCTCACTCTCCCGTCCGCGTATACTTCGTCTCCACCGCCAAAGCCTCTTCCCCTTCCGGCGACACGTTGCAGGCCGTAATGGTCAAGTTGTCCGCATCGACCAAATCGAACACCGTCCTCCATCCCCAACGCGGCTGATCCAGCGCTACGTCCCATTTCCCCATCACTGAGAATCCCCGCTCGGTCCCTTCCCGTTCGGAAAACAGAATCGCGTCGCCCATGTGGAAATCGTCCACCCACGAAGTCTGAAACACTGCCGTCACGGAGTTATATGCAATCAACTCCTCCCCATGCCGAGGCCTGCCCTGCATCGTTCCTACCGATACATGTCGAACGAACCGTCCGCCCAGCACCGGGGCGATCGTCCCCTTCACCTTTGACTCATCCGCCAACTTGCCCGGCTCAAACCAAGTCCGGCTGCTCCCTTCCCAGGAACCCAATAACTGTCTTAAGTATTCTTTTTCCATATTCCAGTCACTCTAACAAACCCCGTAACCAACCCGTATCCCCTTCGTCATCGCCCGTCAACATGAACATGCAAAAATCTTCACGTGACGTCTACCCGCCTTCTCCTCTGCCTCCTCCTGCTCCTCCCCGCTACCTACGCCCAACGCACCACCGCCAACCTCTACGGCATCGTTCAGGACTCCTCCTCCGCCACCGTCGCCAACGCCGCCATCCGCCTAACAGACGAACAGACCGCCGCCACCCTCGAATCGAAATCCAACGAACGCGGCGAGTTCACCCTCTCCTTCCTGCCGCCCGGCCTCTACACCCTCGAAGCCACCGCTCCCGGCTTCAAGACCTTCCGCAGAACCACCATCCGCCTCGAATCCGCCCAACAAACCCGCTTCCCCATCGCACTCGAGATCGGCACCAGCGTCGAACAGGTCACCGTAACCGCCGCCGCCGCTCTCCTCCAGGACGCCTCCCCCACCCTCAACGACCGCCTCTCCCGCCTCCAAATTGCCGAACTCCCCCAATCCCGCCGCGACTTCACCCAACTCCTCATCCTCCAACCCGGCATCCGCTCCTCCGGCTCCGGTCTCTTCTCCTTCAATGGGCTCGCCTCCGGCGGTTCCAATGTCACCGTCGACGGGGTCGACGGGGCCGGCGACATCGAAACCTCCTCCACCGGAATGTTCAATGCCTTCAACTTCATCAATGTCCTCTCCCAGGAAGCCATCTCGGAAGTCAACACCTCGAAAGGGGTCTATTCCGCCGACACCGCTCGCACCTTCGGAGGCAACATCAATCTCATCACCCGCGGCGGCACCAACCAATTTCACGGTTCCCTTTTCGAAAACTGGCAAAACGACATTCTGAACTCCCGCTACTCCCTCCTCGCCGCCAACCAAACAAAACCTGCTGTCCGCTTTAATCAGTTCGGCGGCTCCTTCGGCGGGCCTATCGTTAAATGATCGTCCACAGGAAAAACGGGACCCCCACCCGTTTCAACGCAATCACCAGCCACCGGTTCCCCGAAAGCTCCCACAGCTTCTCATGGAAAGCCAGGTCTTCCCGTGCACACGTCCCCAAATCCTCCCCAAACGAAGCCACCAGCCGAATAGCCAACGCTTCCATCTCCGCAATATCCTCCGGCGTGGCCCTACTTTTCGCCAGTTCCAGTGCCAGCGCCTCCAACGGAAACCGCACCTTCGCCATCCCCCGCCTATCCTCCGGCCCGAGTGTCAGAATGGAGAAACCGCGATTCTGGTTGTGCACAACCAGCCCCTCTTGTTCCAGGATCAGCAAGGCTTCTCGCACCGGTCCCCGGCTCACTCCCAGTTGGGCAGTACTGCCCATCACCTCCTCCAATCCCGAGGCCGATACCTGCGGTTACACGGACCTGGTGGCCCTGGATCGCAATAGCTTCCTCATCGTCTACTCCTGGTTTCTGAAGCCGGATCAAGACGGCAAAACAAGGAAAGCGATCCTCACCCGGCGAATCCGCGTCACCCTAACATCCTCCCTAACGAAGTAGCGACTGGCCGATGTATTACTGTAGAGAACGATGAAACGGCTGATCTTGTTCTTGTGCTGTTTGGGGCTGCAAGCGCAGTCGCCCTATCCATGGCTGGAGGCGATCGCCCAGCGTCAGTTGGCGGCGCGCCGGGAGGCAGTCGGGCGGTTGCGGACGCCGGACGAGATCCGGGCCCATGGCCGGGAGGTCCGCCAAAAATTACTCCATTGGATGGGCGGTTTGCCAACGGCTAAAACGCCGCTGAATGTCACCCGCACCGGGACGATCGAACACGCCGACTACCGGGTCGAAAAGATTCGGTTTGAATCGCAGCCGAAGTTCTTCGTGACGGCGAATCTGTATATCCCGAAGGGCGGTAAGGGGCCGTTTCCAGCCGTAGTCCAGCCAACGGGGCATAGCTTAACCGCCAAGGCCAGGGAGCTCTATCAGAGCCTCTCGATCGGCTTGGTGAAGTACGGGTTTGTGGTGCTGACCTACGACCCTTTGGGGCAGGGCGAGCGGCGGATCTTCTTTGATCGGGAGCTCGGGGATTCGAAAGTGGGGGGGACCACGGTGGAGCATCAGATGGTCGGGGTGCAGGCACTATTGGGCGGGGAGAGCTTGGCTCGCCAGATGGTCTGGGACGGGGTCCGGGCGATTGATCTGTTGCAGGGGTTGAGCGAGGTGGACGGGGAGAAGATCGGCGTCGCGGGGTGTTCGGGGGGCGGGACGCTGACGGCGTATCTGGCGGCGGTGGATGATCGGGTAAAGGTGGCGGCCCCGGCCTGCTATATCTCCTCTTGGGAGGAGCAGTTGGCCGGAACTGGCCCTCAAGATGCCGAGCAACAGTTTCCGGATCAGTTACGGGATGGGTTTGACCATGGCGACCTACTGATTGCGGCGGCTCCGAAGCCGTATTTGATCGCTTCGACGACGGAGGATTTCTTTCCGTTGGCCGGGGCGCAGCGGACTTATGAAGAGGCAAAGTTAATTTACAACCGCTTTGGGGCCGAGGATAAGATCGCCTGGTTTACTGCTCCGGGCGGCCATGGAATGCGGGCGGATACGCGGGGAGCGATTTATGGGTGGATGCGGAAGTGGTTGCAGGGTACGCCGGGACCGGCTCCCGAGCCTCCGTTAACGGTGGAGCTGGAAGAGGATTTGCAGGTTTCGGCGACTGGGCAGGTGGGCGGGGATACGGCGAGCACGATGAACATGCGGCGGTTGGGAGCGTTGCGAGGGGCCGGCGGAGATGTCCGGGCGGTGGCGCGGTATGAGCCGTACACCGGGCCGCTGGAGATTCGGGAGGAGAAAACCGAGCGGTTCTCCTATGAGTCCGAGGCTGGGCGAAGGGTGCCAGCGGCGCTGTACCGGCCGGCCACTTCGAACGGGGGAGTGGTGTTAATGGCGGATGCAGCGGGGCGAGGGGCGGGTTCGGCAAAAGAGCTGGCGGCGGCTGGATACACGGTGTTGGCTTTGGACATCGCATTGATTGGGGAGACGGCGCACCGGGGTGGGAGTTACTCGAACGATTGGTTCGGAGCGGATAAGCCGATCTGGTTGGCCTTAATGGTGGGCAAGACGGTGACGGGGATGCGGATGTCGGATATTGTGCGAGGGCTCGATGTCTTGGCCGCGCGGGGTTTGATCGGGCCAGCGGGCGTGACGGGGTTTGCCCGGGGGAATGCGGGGGTGGCGATGTTACATGCGGCGGTGGTGGACTCTCGCTTCGGGAAGTTAGTGCTTGAGGATCTGCCGCCGACGTATCGGCGACAGGCGGCGACGCCGATTCAGCGGCAGGTGTTTGAGGTCGCCTTGCCGGGCGTCTTGCTGCAGTATGATTTGCCCGAGTTGGTGGGGCGATTGGCCCCACGACCGGTGGTGCTGGGGCGGACGGCGGCGGCAGCGGACGAAGGGTATGGAGGCCCCCATGTCAGGGTGGTCCGGCGGCGGGAGACGGCTACGGTGTGGGAAGCCTACCTGAAGTAGGTGGCCTTCGACCGCAGTCCCGAGGTCTAGCGTGAGTCGCTGCCAGCACCGAACCGCGCGCGCCGGCAAGCGGGCCCAAATAGCGACCGAACCCTTGCGAGTAACCACTAGGAGGAGGAAGAGGGAGAATCCCGTGCGAAGTAGAGAATTGTGTCGGTGAGAGCCTTAAGCTCGGGGCACGCTTCGACGGCACGCTCCAGACCGTGCTTTGACAAGATGGCCCGGGCTGTGACGGGCTTAGTATAGTTACGGTTGCCCTGGGTGAAGAGAGCGCGGATGCGGTGAGCGGGCGGTTTAGCGTGGTTGACTTTCTCTGGGGGACCGGCGGGCTTGGGCGCTTTTTTACCAGCGATTTTACAGAGATCATCCCAGTAGGGGATAAGCCAAGCTTCGAAATCCCGGAGGGCGACGTGGGCCCTAACCTTAGGGTGGTGATTGACCCAAGTGAGGATTTTCTGTTTCGCATCGTCCGCGCTGGTGAACTCAGTCCCGTGGATATCGGTAAGGACGATGACGTAGTCTGCTCCCGCGGCAAGCCATTGCTGCACTAGTCGGTGAAGCTTGTCCCCCGTTGGGATCGCTCCTCACTGCGGCCGGATTTTGATCGAAGGCCGACTGGCGTCTGGGCCGAGGCAGAGGTAGATGAAGTCGCTCAAGGCTTTTTCAAATGCCTTTTCGGTAGCCCCTTCGGCTAGAATCGAGATCTTCATCCGTCGATATCCAACGCACCGAGGGCGCGAATCTGGTCGAGCGTGTAATCGGCGAGCCAGGATTCCAGATTCATTTCAGATCCTCTTTGGAAGATTGCGGCACCCTGTTCGTCCAGGCCGGCGGCGATGATTTCATCCGGCTGCAGGAAGCGAAGGAGCATATCGGAATGCGTGGCGACTATGAGCTGCGTATAGCGCGTCGCCTCGCGAAAGAGCCCAACGAGGAGTTCGAGCAGCTTGGGATGAAGGCTGACTTCAGGCTCATCAAGGAGGACTAACGATGGCAGGTCGGGGCTGCAAAGTAGGGTGGCAAGCCAAAGGAAGCGAATGGTGCCGTCAGAGAGTTGGTGAACCTGGAGAGGGTTATTGGTGTCGGTGGTGCGCCAGTCGATGTAAAGCATGCCGTTGGCAACGGCGGGTACACGAAGGCTCTCAAAGCCGGGAAAGGCGGCGCGCAGGGTATCTTCAAGGAGTTCGAAGCGGTGAGGATGCTTCTGCTGGAGGGTATGAATGGCCGAGAAGAGCGTTTCGCCCGATGGACCGGGTAGCGTGGCGTTAGTGAGTTGTTGCGGACGGCGGACGGCGGAGTCACGCCCGGACGGGATCACCTGATAGTAGGCAAAGGAGCCGATTTGCCGCCGGAAACTGTCGGCTGAGGTCAGCAAGTTGGGGGACTGCGAGAGAACGGATTCGGATGCGTCAAGTTCCCACGCGGGCGATACTACTTTCTTGCGTTCCGGGTCCCAGTACCGCAGTAGTCCCCCGGTAGCCGTGAGAAGTTCTAAGCCAGTGGGAAGCTTTTGATCTGGAGGATGGGAGAGTTTCTCTTCAAGCAAGCGATATCCGCCGGCGGAAGCTTCGATGGCCAGAGAGTATCGATTCTGTTCTCGACTTGACAAGCTGATGTGCCGGGAGACTTCGATAGCAAGAGTGAAATTGGATGGGCCCACTCGCTTTAATCCGTGGGCACTCGGCTTGAGGGATGAGACCAGCGATGAGGCTCCACCAAGGCTCGATAGTTTGGTGCCAAGTTGACCTCGGGCCGATGCTCCGAGAATTTCAAGCGCTTCCAGCAGGCTGGACTTTCCAGATCCGTTCGGGCCAATGACCACGTTCAGGGGACCGAGCTGCAGCCTAGTGCTGACGCAGCGGCGGAAGTTTGCTATTTCCAGTTTCGCGATACTTGGAGCAAAGTACATGGAAGCCCCATGATACCCCCAGGTTTGGATAGGACGGAGGCGAGCGACTTGCTGAGGAGATCTTTGCCGGAGAGGGCTTCCGCTGATGAATGCCTGAATCGGCTCTACCGATTCGGCATAAATCTGTGCCAGCCCCGAACCGCGCGCGCCAGCAACCGGACCCTAATACGGGCCGTACTTTTGCAGATAAGCACGAGCGGTCCGATCACAGTCCATAAGATTGGACGCACTATGTTAGAACAAAGAAGAGCCGACCTTGCGCATCCTCCTATTCCCCCTCCTTCCCACCCTCGCCCTCGCCGCCGACCCCATCTGGCCCCAGTTTCGCGAACCCAACTCCAACCCCATCGCCCCCGATGGCAACCTCCCCGACCATTGGTCCCTCACCAAAAACGTCGAATGGTCCACACCCATCCCCGGCCGTGGCTGGTCCTCCCCCATCGGCGCTGGCCAGCAAATCTTCCTCACCGCCGCCGTCACCGAAGGGTTATCCAAATAGCCCCAAATGGGCACCGGCTACAGCAACCAATACACGGCCGAGCTACCCAAACAGGGCCTTTCCGCCCAGGAAGCCTTCGAAAAGGTTCGCGCCCGCGACAAAGCGGGCAGGAACCGGAGCGGTCCACGAAATGATCAGAAACTCGCACGCTCCGGTCTCCGTTGCCCGCGGTTTTTCAGATGAACTGCCTCACGAGGTCATGCTCCATTACTTCTTGTACTGCCTCGACCTCAAGACCGGCGCCATCCAGTGGAAGCAGGAGTTCTACACCGGCCGCCCGCCCGAAGGCCATCATCGCAAGAACAGCTTTACCTCGGAAACCCCAGTCACCGACGGCAAACTCATCTACATCTACGACGAAAACCTCGGCATCTGGGCCTACGATCGAAACGGAAAACTCCGCTGGAACACGAAGCAACCGGCCCTCCCCATGTTCAACGAATTTGGCACCGGTGGCTCCGCCGTTCTCCATGGAGAAATCCTCATCGTCCTCAGTGACAACGAAAAACAGCAGTTCCTCGCCGCCTATGACAAGCAGACCGGCAAGGAACTCTGGCGCACGAACCGCGACAGTAAGGATCCCAAGGCCCCCCGCCGCTCCGGCTGGACCACCCCCTTCCTCTAGTCGCACCCGCTCCGCACCGAACATCCCCACCCCGTCGCCTATCAGCGTGGTCTTTACGTTCTCTACGATAAGGGGATCTTCGCCCGCTTCGATCTGAAGACCGGAAAACAGACTTACAAAACCCGTATCGACCCCGTCGGCGCGGGCGACTTTACCACCTCTCCGTGGGCCTACAACGGCAAGATCTTCTGCCTGAACGAGGAGGGCAAAACCTTCGTGATCAAGGCCGGCGAGACCTATGAACTCCTCCATGTGAACCCGCTCGAAGAGACGGCTCCGGCGACCCCCGCCATCGTCGGGAACCGGCTACTGCTCCGTACCGGCGGGCACCTCTATTCGATCCGCAATCGACCGTCCTCGACCTCATCCCGATAGCGCTCAGCCCGGAGCGAGTCCGTTGTGCGCGGCTCCTCAATAATCAAGACAGCGGAAAAGAAACCCCGTGATATCTGGGCGTGCTCCACCACTTAAGGGTAAGAAGGCCGATCGCCGGACGAGCGAGGCCCGCCTGGAGGCTTTCAGTGTCACGACAAACAGGATTCATCGCAGCGGCTCTGCTGGCGCTTACCACGGCGGTCCACGCGCAAGCGCCCAACACCATCGCCATCGGATCGCCGATCACTTATGGCGGCGCCAACGCGCCGGACACCTATTCGGCGAATTCCACCTTCAGTTCTACACCCGTACTCGTCGCCGGCGGCAAAGTGCGGATCTGGCAGGAGCAGGTGGTCACCGGCCCCAACGGCGAATGGAACATCTTCCGCATGGAGACGGTGGACGGCGGCCCCTTGGCGGGTAACCC
>Ga0105048_10017216_pt1 | contig 11146 bp, 10 predicted proteins | sample MAT05_FD_78382 | JGI IMG/M metagenome (GOLD analysis project Ga0105048, IMG submission 78382) | Freshwater microbial communities from Lake Fryxell liftoff mats and glacier meltwater in Antarctica - MAT-05 | ecosystem: Environmental > Aquatic > Freshwater > Ice > Liftoff microbial mat | place...
AGAAGTTCAACGAAGGCGGAGCGACACCTCGCTTGCCATCAGCCGACCTCGCTGGGTGAGCATCCAGCGATCACCACGACGTTCCACCAGGCCGGGAAGTTCGTCGCCGTCGAGCGCCTCGATCGGAACGCCATCGCTCATCCGGAGCTGCAACTGCAAGCGCTCGATGCGGCGTTGCTCGGGATCCAACTGTTCGCCGGCGGCCTCGACGGTGTCACCACTGGCGACGAGGTCGATGTACCGATCGGGAGTGCGAACATTCCAGAACCGACGCCCGCTGCGGTAGGAGTGGCCGGCACAGCCGAAAGCCTGATAGTCACCCTGGCGCCAGTAGATCGAGTTGTGGCGGCACTCGTGTCCGGGGCGCGCCCAGTTGCTGACCTCGTAGTTGCCGAGACCGGCGGCCTGCAGCAGGTCGTCGGCGAGTTCGTACTTGTCGGCGAGGTCGTCATCGTCGGGATGCCGCTCTGGTTGGCTCGCCAGCGGTGTACCGGCCTCGATGGTGAGCGCGTAGGCGCTGATATGGGTTGGATCGAGGGCCAGTGCGCCACGCAGCGTTCGCTCCCAGTCGGCGAGCCGCTCGCCGGCTCCGCCGTAGATCAGATCGAGGTTGAACGTGCTGATCCCAGCCGCGCGCACCGACCCGACGGCACGCTCGACGTTGGCGGGCACGTGGGTCCGGCCGAGCGACAGCAGCACCTGCGGAACCATCGACTGGACGCCGATGCTGACCCGGTTGACACCGGCAGCGACGAAGGTACGCACCATCTCGTCGGTGACATCGTCCGGATTCGACTCCACCGTGATCTCGGCCCCATCGGCGTTCGGCACCGCCGCCAGGACCCTCGCGAGCAATGCTGGCGGCACGAGCGTCGGAGTACCCCCGCCGACGAAGATCGTGTCGGCGGCCGGCATGCCCTCGGCGACGTGACGTTCGATATCGGTGACGAGGGCATCGAGGTACGCGTCGATCAGGTGGGAGCGATCGGTCCAGGTCGCGAACGCGCAGTAGTCACAGCGTTTCGAGCAGAACGGGATGTGGATGTAGACGCCGAACGGATCCGTCATGTCGCGTTCAATCTACGGGTGGATCGACCCTCGCCTCGATGAGCCGACGTAGTGCGGCCTGCGCGCTGAGGACTCAGCCGTTGGCGGGGCGGAACAGCAGATCGAGCGCGTCGAGCCGCTGACCGACCTGGTCGACCGGGACGTCGAGCATCGCCGCGATCGCTCGAGTGTCGTCGCCACGAACCGTGAGCACTTTGCCGTTGAAGTCCTGTCGCTGCACCTGGATCATTCGTAGGAACCGGGCGAGCATCTCGAACGGCTGACCTGAGAGCTGCGACAGCTTGACCAGATCGACCGCCATCTTGCGACCGTTCGCCGCATCGGCCGACGCGTCGTCGGCTACGGCCTGCTCGTCGCGCGGCAGGAGTTGATCGACCGGCACGTTGTAGAACGATGCGAGCCGCTCGAGACGAGGAACCGAGATCGCCCGCTCGCCCCGCTCGTACGCGCCCAGCACGCTGGCCTTGAACTCGTCACGAGAGGTTGCCTCGACATCTTGGAGGCTCAGCCGCTTTTGGCGGCGGATGACTCGCAGCCGCTCGCCGACCTTTCGACTGTAGGGGGATGACGCAACATCATCATCGTCGAACTCACGCATCTTGGGTTCCTCCTGCGCCCGCCAAAGACGCGTTGTGTGTAGCAATTGCACATAGAACCACACTCCGCAGTATTTGGCAACTGTGCGTAGTATCTCGGCTCGCTCTGTGAACAGCTTGAGCGACTTCTCCGAGACCTCAGATCGAGCGGAGCGCCATCATCCGAACAGCGGCGACGAGTGCGGCGGTCTCGACCCGGAGAACGGATTCGCCGAGCCCGACGTGGCGTTCGACACCGGCCAATTCCGTGTCGCTCCAACCGCCCTCGGGACCAATCAGGATGCACGCATCGGAAGGGGCGAGCGGATCTCCGTCGGGCTCGGCGAGCGCCATTGCTGCCGGTTCGACACCGGGCAAACTTCCGACAGCCGTGAGACCGACCGGACCAAAAATCTCGGGCAGCCACACACGCCGGCTCTGCATCGCGGCCTCACGGGCGACCCGCCGCAGTTTGAGCACGTTGCGCACACCCCGTTCGGCATCCCACACCGTGACGCTGCGCTCGGTGTGCAAGATCACGATCCGGTCGATGCCGATTTCGGTCAGCTTTTGAACGATCCACTCCGGCCTTTCACCTTTGGGCACCGCAAAGCCCACCGTCGACGGTCGGGGCGGTCGTTCGCACGCTGCGATATCGGTGTCGACCACGAGACCGCCGCCATCGACGAATCGGCACAGCCGCCACTGGCCGCGGCCGTTGGTCACCGAGACGATCTCGTCACGCCGGAGGCGAAGCACGCGGGTCAGGTGGTGTTGATCCTGCTCGTCGAGGTGCGGCGACTCGATCGAGTCGACGAAGGCGTGCGCCGCTGAGCGGCGCAGCGCCAGGTTCACGAAAAGGCCGACTTGATCCGCGAGAACAAACCCTTCTCGTGGGCTTCGACATGCTCTCCACGACCCTCGGCGAACAGCCGGAGGAGTTCGGCTTCGTTGTCGGTGAGCTTGGTCGGCACCTCGACCCGGGTGCGCACCCGCAGATCGCCACGGCCGCGACCCTGGAGCCGTGGGACACCGCGGCCACGCAGAATGAACTCGCGACCGGGCTGGGTGCCGGCGGGAACCTCGAGTTCCTCGTCACCGTCGAGGGTCTCCAGAGTGAACCGCGTGCCGAGCGACGCCTGAGCGATCGAGACGGGCAGTTCGGTGACCAGGTCGTTGTCTTCGCGGCGATACCGCTCGTGTGCTGCGGCGCGGATGTGGACGTACAGATCGCCGGACGCGCCGCCTCGCGGGCCCACCGCGCCGCGACCCGTGAGGCGCAACGTCGAGCCGGTGTCGACGCCGGCCGGCACGTCGACCTGATACGTCTTGTCGGTGATGATCCGACCGTCGCCACTGCACGTGGGACACGGCGTCACGATGACCTGACCGGTGCCGCTGCAGCGACTGCACGGTGATGTCGTCATCATCTGCCCGAGCAGGCTCTGGCGCACTCGCTGCACCTGGCCGCGACCGTTGCACTCCGAACAGGTGACGGGTTGGGTGCCGCCCCCCGCCCCGGTGCCATTGCAGTCGGTGCACGAGGCTGCGGTCCGCAGCGTGACCGGCACGGTGGCACCGAACACGGCCTGCTCGAAGGTGAGGTCGGCAACCGCTTCGAGATCCTGACCACGCGGAGGACCGCTGGGGCCGCCCCGACCTCCCCCGCCACCGAACGGCGAACCGTTGCCACCGAAGAAGGCATCGAACAGGTCGCCGAGTCCACCGCCACCGCCGAAGCCCGGGCCCTGGGCGCCGGCACCTTCTTCGCCGAACCGGTCGTAGCGTGCCCGTGCGTCGGGATCGCTGAGCGTCTCATAGGCCCGGGCGACTTCTTTGAACTCTGCTTCGCGCGCCGTGTCGCCGGGGTTCGCATCGGGGTGCAACTCGCGCGCCTTGCGGCGGTACGCCTTCTTCAGTTCGTCTGCGGTCGCCGTTCGCGCCACACCGAGCAACTGGTAAAAATCGGCCACTGTCCTAACCTTCTGCCAAGCGTCGACCCAAACGGTCGCTCACCACATCGACCGTGGCGAGCGTTTGGGGGTAGTTCATGCGGGTCGGGCCAAGTACGCCGACCGTTCCCAGTTGTTCGCCGTCGACCGTGACCGACTTGACCACGACCGAACACGAAAAGAGCGGTTCAAGTCCATGCTCGGCGCCGATCGCGACGGTCAGGCCACGATCGATCACGTCGCGCACCAAAGTCACCACGACGTACTGCTGCTCGAGCGTGCTCAGGACGGAGCGGACCACGTCGACCGCGTCGAACGACTTCGCGACCGACGATGCTCCGCCGACGAATACCGGCGACTCGCCGTCATCGCTGTGCAGCGCGGCCAATGCCTGGGTGCACACCCGATCGACATCGACGTCGCCGGAAACCGGCAGTTCGGTCACCGATCCGAGGGGCTTACCGACCATCGTGTTCTGCAACACCGCCGTGGCGGCGGCGAGACGGGAATCCGAGATCTCGTCGGCGAGTTCGATCGATTGGTTCTCGACGTGACCGTTGGAGAGCACCGCGACAACGGTTGCCAGGCGGGCGGAGAGTCCGACGATCTGGATCGACCGGACGAGCGAGGCCGACTGTGTGTTCGGACCAACCACCACGGCGGCGTAGTGGGTGAGATTGGCGAGGAGATCACTCGTTCTCGACAACAGTTCTTCCAGCCGGCCATGAGCCCGACCGAAGAACTCGCCGACTTGCTGGGCGGCATCGGCATCGAGGGGCCCAGCCGGGGTGAGGTGATCGACGAAGAAGCGATACCCCTTGTCCGTGGGGATCCGGCCGGCGCTGGTGTGCGGTTGGACGAGAAATCCCTCCTGCTCCAACGCTGCCATGTCGTTGCGGACAGTTGCCGACGACACCTGCACGCCGGGCGCGCCAGAGACATGGGTGGATCCAACGGGCTGTGCAGTCGTGATGTACTCCTGCACGACTGCCCGCAGAATTGCGGTCTTGCGATCGTCGAGCATTGTGCCGCCGAGGTTATCGGCCCATCGCCGCCTGGTAGCGCCTCAGTGCCTCGACCCGTTCGGCCGCATGATCCACCATCGGCGGTGCCGCTCCGAGCGGCAGCCCCGACGTGCTCGCTGCCGGGGCGTGGATGTCTTTCGCACTCACGCCCTCGAGTTCGGGAACCCATCGACGGATGTAGTCGCCGTGCGGATCGAACCGCTCGCTCTGGCTGGCCGGATTGAACACGCGGAAGTAGGGCGCAGCATCGGTGCCGGTTCCTGCCGTCCACTGCCAGCCGTGCTGGTTGGACGCAAGGTCGCCATCGACCAGGTGGTGCATGAAGTGACGGGCTCCCCACTGCCACGGGAGATGGAGATCCTTCACCAGGAAACTGGCGACGATCATCCTGACCCGGTTGTGCATCCAACCAGTCGCCAGCAGTTGGCGCATCCCGGCATCCACGATCGGGAACCCCGTGGTCCCGGACTTCCATGCGTCGAATCGCTCGAATGCTGCGGGGTCTGTGTCGAGCACCATAGGATCCATCTTGCGTTGCAGATTGTGGCGGGCGCTGTCGGGATGGTGGAACAAGACATCGGCATAGAAGTCGCGCCACGCGAGTTCATTGCGAAACGTGTCGTGGCCGCGCGTGTCGCCGAGATCGGCCAGCAGTTGTCGTGGATGCATCTGCCCCCACCGCAGGTAGGGGCTGATCCGGCTCGTCCCGGGTTTGCCCGGACTGTTGCGACGGCTGTCGTAGTGGTCGAGGTCGTCGCCGAGGAATGCTCCCCATCGCTCGTGGGCTGCGGCCTCGCCGGCCTCGGGCAGATCGCAGTCGATCGCCGGATCGTCGGGGATCTCGTTGGACGCCACTCCCCTGACCCGATGGATCGCCACGTTGCCGGTGCCGATCGGCTCCGACCAGCCGACCGCCCGCCACGCCCGCGAGAACGGCGTGAACACCGCATACGGGGTGTCGTTGTCTTTGACGACCGTGCCCGGAGCGACCGCGTACGGCGTGCCCTTGCCGACGAAGGCGATGTCGAACTTGGCGAGCCGGTTGCCCACCTCGCCATCGCGTTGGCGCCCATACGGCGCGTAGTCGCGGGTGACGACAACCTCGGACGACGTCGTCTCTTGAGCGAGTTTGAGGATTTCGGTCGCTGGCGTGCCGTAGCGGATGATGAGTTTGCCGCCGAGCGACTCGTCGAGGGCTCGAAGCGAGCGATACATGAACGCCAGCCGAGCCGCTCCGCTCGGCTTCACCAGCGATGGATCGATGACGAAGACCGGAACGACCTCGCGACCATCGCGTCCGGCAAACTCGAGCGCTGGGTGGTCCGCCGTGCGCAGGTCGCGGCGGAACCACAGAATCGATCGGCGAGTCGGCACGTCGCCAGTCTTACCCGCGCACCGCAGGATTCGGGCCGGCGGTCACCAAACACCCGTCACCGATCGTGCGAGATGTTTGCTGCTCGGGCCGGCGGTCACCAAACACCCGGCACCGATCGATGCCGTCCCGTGCGTCGCGGACTGTGGGCAGTCGCGGCAGACCGCTTCCGGCGGTCCGTGTGCCGCAGACGTCAGGCGGGGGTTCTCGTTGTTTCGTTGGCCACAGGGACCGGGATCGAAGCCCGCGAGCGGGCGAGACCGGCGAGCACCAGCACAGCGAATCCCGCTGCTGCGATCGAGACGAGGCTGCCGTAGCCAAGGCTCCACTCGGCGCTCACATGGTCGCCGATCCAACCGGTCAACGGTGCGCCGATCGGCGTGGAGCCCAAGAATGCAACGGCGACGAGCGCGAGGATCCGGCTCCGCATCTCCGGTGGACACTCCTGCTGCGAGATCGCGTTCGATGCGGAGATGAATGCCGCTCCACCGAAGCCGAGCGGTATCGACAGCGCCAACGCTGCGACGATTCCCGGAGCCCACGCTGTTGCGACGCCGAAGACACCGAGCAACACGGTATTCAGCACGAGGAACCTGACCGAGACCACCTGCATCGCGGCGGTCCGCAGCGCACCGAGCAGGCTGCCGACGCTGACCGCAGCGAGCAGCCAACCAAAGTGATCCGAGTCGCCGAACCGTTGATCGGCAAGGCGAACGAGGCTGACGTTGTAGTTGAACGCAACGGTGGACACCACAGTCAAGAGCGCGAACACGATCAGCAGTCGCCGGTTGCTGCCCACCAGTCGCAACGCGTCACGCACGGGTGTACCGCCGCGCTCGGCACGAACCGCCGGCCGCAGGGCACTCGTGTCGATCGCGAACAGCGAGACCAGGATCGCGCCGAACGACACCGCGTTGATCGCAAAGCACCAACCGGTGCCGATCGTGCTCGTCAGCGCGGCCGCCAATGCCGGACCGAAGATGCGCGACCCGGTCATGACCGCCGTGTTGAGCGACATCGCGTTGGCGATGTCGACCGGGTCGACGAGTTCGGTCACGAAGCCCCGGCGGGCCGGATTGTCAAGCGCGTTGATGACGCCGACAACGAGCGACAGGACGTAGATGATCGGCAGGTTGATCACGTTGGTGAGGTCGAGCACGGCCAGCAACACCGCTTGAGCGCCGAGCAGGCTCTGGGTGATCAACGTCATCCGCCGCCGGTCGACCCGATCGGCGAGTGCGCCTGCCCACGCGCCGAGCAGCAGCGTCGGCAGGAACTGGGTCGCAATCGTGAGGCCGACATCGGTGGCCTTGCCGGTGATCGAATACACCAGCGTCGACATCGCCGTCAGCTGCAGCCACGTGCCGACATTCGACAGCGCGAGGCCGAGGAAGAAGATCCGGGCGTTGCGCTCGCGCAGCGAGCGGAAGGTCTGGGAGGCCATGGACGTGCTGAGCCTGATGGACGTGACGGGATCGAGCCGACCGAGGGTCAGTCGTCGAGCTTGAGGGCAGCGATGAACACGTCGCCGGGGATCTCGACCCGGCCGATCGACTTCATCTTTTTCTTGCCCTCTTTCTGCTTCTCGAGCAGCTTGCGCTTGCGGGTGATGTCACCGCCGTAGCACTTGGCAAGCACGTCCTTGCGCTTGGCCTTGACGGTCTCGCGGGCGATCACCTTGCCGCCGATGGCCGCCTGGATCGGCACGTCGAACATCTGGCGCGGGATGAGCTCCTTCAGCTTCTCGCACATCCGGCGCCCGTATTCGAAGGCCTTGTCGCGGTGGACGATGGTGCTGAACGCGTCGGCCGGTTCGCCGTTGAGCCACAGATCGACCATCACCAGGTCGCTGCGGCGGTAGCCGTCGAGTTCGTAGTCGAGGCTCGCATACCCTTGGGTGCGACTCTTCATCTGGTCGAAGAAGTCGACGACCACTTCGGCGAGCGGCACCTTGTAGTGCAGTTCCACCCGCTCCGGCGACAGGTACTCGAGCTTGCTCATTTCGCCGCGGCGGGTCTGGCACAGGTCCATCAAGGTGCCGGTGTATTCCTTGGGCGTGATGATGCCGACCTTGTAGTACGGCTCCTCGATGAAGTTGATCTTCTGAGGCGGGGGCAGGTCGGCCGGGTTGTCGACCAATTCCATCGTTCCGTCGGTCTTGGTGACCCGGTACTCGACGCTCGGGGCGGTGGCGATGAGCGCGAGGTTGAACTCACGTTCCAGCCGTTCCATCACGATCTCCATGTGCAGCAGGCCGAGAAACCCACAGCGGAATCCGAACCCGAGCGCGCCTGACGACTCAGGTGCGTAGGTGAGGGACGCATCGTTGAGACGCAACTTTTCGATGCTCTCGCGCAAGTTCTCGAAGTCGTCCCCATCGATTGGGTAGAGACCGCAGAACACCATTGGCTTCGGGTCGCGGTAGCCGGCGAGCGGCTCGGTGGACGATCCGACGAACGTGGTGACGGTCTCACCGCTTCGGGCCTGACCAACGTCTTTGATACCAGCGATCAGGTAGCCGACCTCGCCCGGTCCGAGCTCGGGCATCGCCGTCATCACCGGCTTGCGGACGCCGATCTCGACCGCCTCCTGGGCGGTGCCGGCGTTGATGAACTTGAGCTTGGCACCGCTGGTGATCCGGCCGTTCATGACCCGGATGCTGCTGACCACGCCGCGATACTGGTCGTACTGGCTGTCGAAGATCAGCGCCTGCAGCGGCGCATCGACGTCGCCTTTCGGCGCCGGGATCCGCTCGACGATCGCGTCGAGCAGATCAGGAACGCCCACGCCGGTCTTGGCCGAGATCCGCAGGATCTGATCGGCGGGGATGCCGAGCACGGTCTCGATCTCGCCGGCGTAGCGGTCGGGGTCGGCGGCCGGCAGGTCGATCTTGTTGAGGACCGCCACGATCTCGAGATCGTGTTCGAGCGCGAGGTAGCAGTTGGCGAGCGTCTGGGCCTCGATGCCCTGGGCCGCATCGACGACGAGCACCACACCCTCGCACGCCGCCAGGCTACGGCTGACCTCGTACCCGAAGTCGACGTGGCCGGGAGTGTCGATCAAGTGGAGGGTGTGGTCCTTCCAGTCGACGCGCACGTTCTGAGCCTTGATCGTGATGCCACGCTCACGCTCGAGATCCATCGTGTCGAGGTACTGCGACCGCATGTCTCGCATCTCGACGGCATTGGTCATCTCCAGAATGCGATCGGACAGGGTCGACTTGCCATGATCGATGTGGGCGATGATCGAGAAGTTGCGGATGAGGTCGAGGTCCATGAGCAGGTGCCGATGCTATCGGCACAGCCCAGCCCCGGAACCCGACCCGAGCCGAGCCGAGCCGCAGGATCGTCAGGATCCTGTGAGATGCCGCACGCCGCGGCCACCTCGTTGAACACCACAGCACCCTTGGCGCTGACAGTGACAGCGACGACGTCCTCGTCGTCGTCGTCATCGTTGTCCGCGAGGATCTCGGTGAACGCTGCTGGCAACGATCGATTCGTCGGCGAGATCGTCGAAAGTTTCACAAATGGGCACGACCGCCGAATCTGGTCCGTTGCGTGGCACCTGCCGCGTTCACCGATAACGTTGCACAGCCTGTTCCGGGCCTCGGCCCGCGGAACAACCAACCTCTACAGAAGGATTTCGCACGTGGCGAACATCAAGAGCCAGAAGAAGCGCATTCTCACCAATGCCAAGGCAGCCGACCGCAACAAGGCCATCAAGAGCGAACTGCGCACCCGCGTCAAGACCGCCGTCAAGGGCATCGGCGCCGATGACAACGACGAGTCGGTCCGCCTGGCGGTCAAGCGTCTCGACATGGCTGCCGCCAAGGGCGTCATCCACCCCAATCAGGCCGCTCGCCGCAAGAGCCGTCTGATGAAGCGCATCAACGCCGGCTCCTGAGCCCGGCCGAGCGCATCGCTCGATCTTCGAAACGACCCGGTTGCCTCGGCACCCGGGTCGTTTTGCGTTCCCCGACCCGGTCGGCGCCGGTCAGCGTCGGCGAGCACCGCTCGTCGCCGGCGACAGACGGCTGAGACGAGCGACAAGCACCTCCATCACCAGTTCTTCGGGCAGGTCGCGCTGTCCACGGAGGTCGAGATCGGCCTGGGCCAACAGGCTCACCGCCCGCTTCACACCCGCATTGCCGAGCCGCCGGTACTGATCGAGCACCTTGCGCGCCGGAAACCCTGGCTTGATGCCCAACACCGCAGCGACCGCGGCCTCACTGTTGGCATCGGTTCCATCGATCTTGAGCATCTTGACGTAGTGGCTGTGCAGGGTTGCCATCACCTGCAACGGGTGCCTCGATTGGGTCATCCGGGCCAGCAGCTCGAGCGAGGTCCTGGTGTCGCCGCGATCGATTGCATCGGTGAGGTCCCAGGGCGGAACCGATCCCGAATCGCCGAGGAATGGCTCGATGTCGACTGCGCTGAGTTTGCCGCCGGTGCCGTAGACGGACATGAGCGTGTCGAGCACGCCCGCCAACCGTCCGGCTTCCTCGCCCATCCAGCCAGCGATCTTCGCCGCTGCGTGGGGGTCGAGCCGAAGCCCGCTGAGCGAGACCTGCTCGTCGATCCAGGCCGAGCGATCCTTCTTGTTCGTCGGCGGCGTGGTGTTGGTGACAGTTCCCGCCTTCTTGGCGGCGTCGGTGAGCGATTTGGCGAGCCGACCCCCACCTCCGACCAGGATCAGGTCGGTGCTCGGCAAGGGGTCGCCGAGGTACGCGACGAGTGGCGTCACGTCGTCGGCGCTGAACCGGCCGATGTTGCGGGCGACGACAATTCGCTTGTCGGTGAGAAAGGGCATCGTCTGCGATGCATCGACGACGGCGCGCAATTCGTACTCGTCGCCGTCGAAGTCGTCGACCATCATCGTGCGGTCGCCGCCACCGACGAGGCGGTGGACGAGTTCGGTGACGGCCGTGTGGACCAACGACTCGTCATCTCCGGTGATCAGGTGCATCGACACCGGCCAACCCTTGCACATCGTCGTCGAGCCGGTAAAGCGTCGGCGGAGGTCGGCGGCGGACTCCGATCGATCGGACCAACAAGGCTCCCATCAGCACCGTCCATCCAATCGCCGGCAACGGTGCCGGCGGCTCGATGCGCGCCGCCAGCGCGGCAACGGTTGCCACCCACCGTGCACCGAGCG
>Ga0105048_10017218_pt1 | contig 11146 bp, 9 predicted proteins | sample MAT05_FD_78382 | JGI IMG/M metagenome (GOLD analysis project Ga0105048, IMG submission 78382) | Freshwater microbial communities from Lake Fryxell liftoff mats and glacier meltwater in Antarctica - MAT-05 | ecosystem: Environmental > Aquatic > Freshwater > Ice > Liftoff microbial mat | place...
CGGTGTCGTTCTTCAACCGCTTGTTCGTATTCCAATCGGCGCTCTTCGGTGTCGGCGTGAAAGGCCCGTGCGTCAGCGCCATCGGGTAGTAAACGAACCACGGCTCGGCCTTGTGTTTCTCGATAAACCGTAACAGGAAATCGGCCGAAATATCGTCGCCGTACTTGTCCTTCTGGTTCTTGAAGAGCTTGCCGTTCTCGTAGTAAGTCGGATCCCCATAACGCGAGCCCTTCTCCTCGGTGTGATGCGCGTGCCAGACGCTATACTCCTCAAACCCGGCGTCTTCAATCCGCTGTCCCTTCCCCCGCCATTCCGGCTCGAAGTCCGGCGGGTTGTAGCTCCAGAACTGCCACTTACCGGCGATGGCCGTGCGGTACCCGTTCTCGCGAAACAGGTGCCCGAACGTGCGTTCCTTGGGGTCCATCACGCCAAACGCCTTCCAGTTCCGGAAGTTCGACTTCCCCGTCATCAACTGCATCCGCGTGGGCGTGCAGAGTGGCTGCGCGAAGGCATAGCGGAACCGGACGCCATCGGTGGCCAGCTTATCGAGTTGAGGCGTCCGGTAGCTCTTCCCGCCGTAACAGCTCAAGCACTCAAAGCCCAGATCATCCGCCAGAATCAACAACACATTAGGCCGTTTAGCCTGCGCCGAAGCCGCCGCGGACGCACCCAGAACACGCAAAAAATCCCGTCGGGAAACCATTGGGACCAGTGTATGCGAATACACCGCCGAATTCTCCGTGACTATGCCTCGGCGCTCACCAAAACTTGACCACTTGTGCTCCGATAGAGTTGCCCACCCCCGGAACCGAGTCCGCGCCGACAAACCACTGCTGAGCAAGGTATTATCATCCCCGGCCCCGCCGGGCCGGTGGGTCACTCTCCGTGAGCATACCCGGGTCATTTCTCGCGAGTGCCGAAGTGACTACGCTATTCGGCGATTGCAGCGATGTTCGGGCTGCCACCGGCGGCCGTGCCGCTTCTGCGCAAGGTCCTTGAACGGCCGCAGTCTAGGCATTCCGAATTCGCCCCGCGCACGCTGGCGGCCCTGAAGAACGCGCGCTTCGAGTTCGAGGCGCCAATAAATGAAGGCGAAGCGATTTTCAGGAAGTTGGCTGAAAGAGGCGGTAAACACACTAGTGAGCGGCCAGGGAACTGCTCCCGCCCAAAGACACGCTCCTGGAACGTCTGGCGCTCGCCAACGGTTACCAGGATGCGGAGCCAATTACCGTTCGCTGCGCGGGACGGCTGGACGATCCGCAAGCCCCTGAGATCATCGCGACAATGGAAAGTATTGAGCGCCAGTTTGAGCGTCCGAGCGAACTCCTGCCCGGCGACGCGGCGGCGCTCACGAAAAGCGATAGCCAGCTGGAAGCCGGCCTGCGAGCCTTTCCTCCCCGTACGATCGCGGCTACCGTCCTAACCTTCTCAGTTCCGAAAGGCGCCAGGCCACAATGGCCTGAACCACTGCGTTAACCGCAGCACGACGGCCTCGGCGCGATCGTGGACAACGATTCGTTGCGGTCTATCGAAACCAACTTAAGGAGCGCATTCGCTGCACGCCATTCTAGTCGCCATGAAGTGGCCGGCTCTCCACAAAGCGTGCTGGGCGGGCAAGTTCCAGGAAGTGGAACGCCTGCTGGATGCCGGAGCCAACCCGAATCAAGTCCCGCCCGCGGAATGGCGCCTAACTCCGTTGGGCCGTACCCTCGAGTTCCGCATTTCGTTCCCAAAGAACCAGGGGCATTTCGAAACAGTTCGTATGCTTCTCCGGAATGGCGCTGACCCTGCCGTGCGCTCCACCAGCCTCGATATGACGCCCTTTGAACTCGCGGCCTTTTTTGGGCTCGAACCGGCGGCCAAACTACTTCGGAAGTTCGCGCCCGCAACGCCGCATCCCACGGCGATGAATGATCTCTGGCTGCCGCATCGCCCCTGCCGGAACCCGCGCTACTCGAAACTGTCGGCGTCCTTGCTGACAGCCAGGACGTGAACGCCATCTGGCGCCAGGCGCCGCTCCTTATGGCCGCCGGGGACGCCCCTCATTTTCAAGTTGCCGATCGACTCCTCAAAGCCGGCGTCAACCCCAATGAAGTGACCTCCTTGCTTCACGTTCATTTTCACTTCGAACACCTGATCCCCGGCTTGCGCTATCTGGCCCGCGTCGGTTGGAACGTGAATGCGAAGGACGCCCACGGACAAACGGCGCTCCACAAGGCAGCATTCGCCGGTTACTCAACGCCGATTCCACGGCGGAAGACTCCAAAGGCCTGACGCCGCTCGACATGGCCCGGCGCTGGAACAAACCAGCCGCCATCAAGGCCCTGGTCTGTACCTAGGCGAAAATGCCCTGGATCTCTTTCGTGGCCGATGGGAACGACTTCAGCCCGGCGCCCATTGCCTTGTTGGCAACCGCCAGATAAAGATCGCTAACCGTACCCGTCGCGCGCGTATGCACGTTCGTCCGCAGCCCGCCCGCGTTACCCGCGACGATCAGCGAATAGCCGTTGTTCTTATGATCGTTCGCCTCCGCGTGCTCATGAACGAACAGCAGCGAAGTGCGGTCCAGCACGGTGCCGTCACCCTCTTTAATCGACTTCAACTTGCCGATCAAATAGGCGAACTCTTCGACGTGCCACCGGCAGATGTCCCGCATCACGCGCTGGCCGTCGGGAGCGTCATACCCCGGCGCCTTACCATCGCGGTGCGTGTAATCGTGATGCCGGGCAGCCGTATAGCCAAGCCACGGGAACCGCGCCAGGCCTTGGCACTTCGTCAGCATATACGAGGCCACGCGCGTCTGTCCGCTGGCAAATGCGTGCGCCAACAGGTCGCTCTGCAGCTTCGCAATCCGCGGCCAGTCTTTCATGTCGCCCTCCGCCTCCGGCGGATCCACCCGGCGATAATTCGGAGGCAGGCTGGCGATCGCACGCTCAACGTCCCGGATCGACGAAAGGTGTTCATCGAGCCGGGTTCGATCTTCCTGGCCAAGCGCCTTCTTCAAGCCCGCGGCATCTTCCTGAACCGCGTCCAAAACGCTCTTCTTCCGCGCAATCCAACCGGCGTCGCGAGCCCCGAATAGGCGGTCGAACAACTTGTTCGGCAGCATCTCGGGCGGCAGCGAACGGTCATACCCGGCCCAACTCATGTTGCGCTGAATGCTCTCGCCAAACGACTCCTGCGAAACGCCGAGTTGCAAGGATCGGAACCGATTCTCGCTGCCCACGCGCGCCGCAATCGCTTGGTCGATCGACGCGCCGCCGGAACCGCGGCCCGTAAACTGCGTGCCGCTCATCAGCGCCGCCATCGAGCGGTGATGATCGTTGCCCGGACCCGGCAGGCGCGCGGCGGGATTATCGAGCCCGGTGACAACATGGATGTCGTTGCGGAACGGCGCCAGCGGCGCCAGGCACGGCGTCATCGTAAAGTCGGAGCCGGTCTCGGCGGGGATCCAATACTTCTCCACCACGCCGTTACCGTTGAACCACAGGACGAAGCGCGTCGGGATCTCAGCCTTCGGCGTCGCCGCAAAGGCAGTCCCCGCGGCGTTGAACATCGCCGTCAGCGGCGGCAGTCCAATGGTCACTCCGCCCAGGTTCCGCAGGAACATTCGGCGCGGCAGGGAACGGTCTTTGGTGTGAACGGCTGGCATAAACAAAACTCCGTGTCAGAACTCGGGCGGGAAGATTGACCACCGCAGAAGCGAAACCATCAACTCCTGGAAGTGGAAACCGGATTTCTTGAAATCGTCGTAAGAGCGGCGGATAGTGGCTGCATCGCCCGGCTTCTCCATCCGGCCCTGATAGTAGCGGAACAACTGCTTCACCACGCACTGTTGGCACTGCGTGTTCCCTGCCAAAATGGTACCCAATTCGCGCGGCGAGCGGAAGGCCGAGTTCGGCGCCCCGGCAATGCTGCCGCTCGTGTCCAGGTCCAAATTGACCGTTTCGGTCTTGCCCTTGTCCTTACGTTCCGGCGTAAAGACGATCTTCAGCTTCTCGCGGCGCTGGCCGACGGCGTCGAACTTCTCAAAACCAAACCCGATCGGATCGATCAGCGTATGGCAGCTCGCGCAGCTTTCATTGGATAGGTGGACCGCCAATCGCTCCCGGTTGGTCATCGGCTTTTCGCGATTGTTCAAAGGCAGATTGGCGTTGACACCCGGCGGCGGCTGCGGAACCTCCTGGCACAGGAAGTGCTCGCGGACAAACAGACCGCGAGCCGTCGGAGATGTCTCCGAAGGCTTGGCGGTGGCAGCCAGCAGCATTGCCTGACCCAACACTCCGGAGCGCTCCGTTTCCGGCGGTAGCGTCACCCGTCCGAACTCTTCGGCGGGCGGCGGAACGTTATAGAGCTTGGCCAACTGGGTACTCACGAAGGCGTAATCGGCTTTGTAAAGCTCCATAAAATCGCGGTTTTCCCAGACCAGATACTCCACAAGCTTGCGCGCCTCTTCCGTCATCGCCCAAGCGAGTTCGGGGGTGTACATGGGGAACGAAGCCCGCTCTTTAACCGCCGCCGCCAAGCTGTCGAAACGCAGCCATTCGGCGGTGAATTCGTCGACGGTCTGGCGCGCTCGCGCGTCGGCCAACATGCGGCGGGACTGCTTCTCCACGCCTTCCGGCGTGGCCAATTCACCGGCGGCCGCGGCCCGGAATAGCTCGGCATCCGGCATGCTGTTCCACAGCGCGTAAGAGAGGCGGCTCGCGGTCTCGTACGGCCGCCAGGAAGGTTCCGCGCCGTTCTCCGTGCGCAGCAGGAAGTTGGGCGACTGCAGCATCCCCTCCACTACCATCGGCGCTCCGCCCGTGGCCCATAACTTCAGATAGCGCGCCTGTTCGTTCTCGAGCAGCGGACGCCGGAAGACCTTCGCGCCGAACTCCTTGATGAATCGCCCCCCGCATTGCGGCGTCTTGTTCCTGCAAGGAACCAGGCCGCGCGTGTCGCCGCCGCGGAATGCGCTCCGCGCCAGCTTTTCCGCGCCGCCGGCATAAGCCTCGGCGAGTAGCGGAGAGACGCTTTGAGACTGGAACTGATTACGGAAACCATTGACAAAATCTTCCGGCGGGAACTGCTCCGCGATCCGTGTATCGTCGCCCAGCAGGTCGCGCACGGTGTTGTTGTACTGCGTGTTGGTCAGGCGCCGCAGAACGGGTTTACGCTCGCCGCGGCGCTCGGCGATTTCGAACTTATCCGAGGGCTTTGTGTTGGAAGCGAGGTAATCGGCCCAGACACGAAGAATGGCTTCATCGGCGCTGCCAGGCACGATCCGTTGACCGCCGGCGTGGGCGAGGCGCTTCGTTGGCTTGTTGAGCAGGATGGACTGCGCGGGATCGGTGCGGTTGACCAGCGTATGTAGCGAGAGGCCGAAGCGAGCCCACTCCTCCTTCGAGAGTTCGCCCTCCGGGACCTTGAACCGCGTGGCGGCCGCGACGCCGCCGCCATTGTGGCAGCCTTCGCAATTCGCTTTGTGAAGGACCGGCAGGACCTGCGAGGCGAAGTATTCCGGGCCCGGCGCACGCGGGTCTTTCTGCGCCAGCAGCACCAGGAAGGCGGCGAAGAGGATGGCAGGTCTCACTGCTTTTATATTAACGAGTCGCAATCAATTGTTGGGGACCGGCCGATCTTAGGTCCACTTTTGAAGCGGATGGCCGCTGAGCACCTCGACGATCAGGACTGTGCCGTCGGCCCGGCGCAAGCGGCCGCATGGAAGGAGCCGGTCGCGGTTCCACTCGCGCGAGCTGCTTGTTGACCGGCGGCCGGGGCCGGCTCAACCGGGGGGGCGAAGGCCCACCGGAGTGAACCGCCGCCCAGATGCCGGCGACACATCCGGCCGTCGAAGCGACGGCAACGGTGGCCCATTTGGGAGGCCGCTGTCGAGCGCCTCCTCACCCATTGCACCCATTGGCGGGCGATGTGCTGTTTGGCGGGAAGGATGGCCGATGGAAAGGTCTGGAACCCGCTGCGTGAGGGGTAGCGGATCGAGCTTCACGATCGCGACCTGCACGCCGCCGAGCAGTTCATAGGCGACAAACGCGACGGAGAATACGTCGCTGCAGAACCCGGCCCGGCCGCGCTTCAGTTGTTCAGGCGCTACGTATGAGGCCACGGCCGATTCCGAAGTCGAGTACTTTCGCACGGCCATCGGGAGGCGATCGCAATAACGGCCCACCAGCGACGGCGCTGGGGCGGCACACCCGGCAGCACTTCCACTTCGCCTTCGAGCATGAACTTCCAGGCGTCGATCTCCGGACTCAGTAGCGCCTTGATCGCTACGCCGAAGCCGCCCCGGGCTAGAATTCCTTCGATCTCGCAGGGTCCGATAAACCATGCACCAGGTTTCCAGAATTGCGGGTGTTACGTATGCGTCTTAAGGCGTCAAGACGCGGCTTCCCATTTCACTACCTCCGGTTCGTGGTATCAATGAGGAGACAGTTCTTTCATGCTGATCCTTCACGCCGGCGTTCACGACGGCTACTTCTCCATCTGGCTGGAGGCTTCGGCAGATCATAGACAGGACAACGGGGCGGCTAAACAAGGTAAGCCGGCTCGGGGCGGTCCGCAGGATTACCCTTATGGGGCGCCGCCAGTTCTGTTGCGCGAGGTGCTTTCCTCTCTTCCCTATTGTGGGGAGTTGGCAAAGTTGAAAATGCAGCGTGCGGTTTTGTGGGCGCCCAGCGCTCCAGACAGCCCTCTCGCCTCCAGCGCTTTGATCGCCGAGCATCCCGAATACGACACGCTCACCATAGCGCCGTGGTCCATTGCAAGTATGCAATTAGGGCCGAAAGAGACCGTGGACTTTCTGGCCGCGACTTTCGGACAGCGGGTAATACGCCCTGGACTGATGGTCGGACCGGATGTCACATTCTGGATCACCGCGCTTCGATTTGCGGGCGGATTGGTAGCCAGACAGCAGTTTTTGCCGGACATGGACGCAGTGGAAGAAGGATTCGCGGCCCAGTGGACTCCTGTATACCCGGGGATGGAAGGGCACCGCTTGGCGGCGCTGGCCGCCGCGATGCCAGCGGCGGCCCGGGCAATTGGGTTCGATGAGAACGCTCCTCCGACTACGCCGGCGCGTATCGTACTTGACGCGTTTCTGGCCTGGATGGTGGACGATCTGGTTCGCGGCTCCTTCTCCGGACAGAATCCGCCTCGCGGGAAGAGCCCCCATGACCGGTGGCTGCATGCACTGGCGACCCAGGATGGATTGGTCCAAGGGTATCCCGAGCAGTTGGAGCGGATCGCTACCCAGGTGCGCCAGTGGAGGCGTCCGGTTGCGCTCACGGCCGATGCGCCTTTCCGGCTCTGCTTCCGGCTCGAGGAACCCGCCGAGGACAGCGGCACCTGGATGGTGCGGTACATGGTCCAGAGCGTCGATAATCCGGACAATGTCTTGCGGGCGGAGCAGATCGGTTCCGGCGAACGTTTGCCTGGAGTGACCCGGCAGCCGACGCTCGAATTCCTGCTGACCTCGTTAACCCAGGCAACATCGATCGTGCCGCGGATCGAGACCAGTTTGCGAGCTTCGGTTCCAACCGGATTCGAACTCGACACGCAGGGCGCCTACGACTTTCTGACCCAGCGCTCGGTCGCGTTGGAGCAGGGCGGATTCGCCGTCGAATTGCCCCCGTGGTGGTCGCGCGACGGTACGCGGGCGCGGCTGAGCGCGAGGGCTAAAGTGCGGAGCGACGACGAGGCGCCGAAGGGCGGCCTATCATTGAACTTCATTCTGGAGTTTGACTGGCGAATCGCGATTGGCGAGAAGCTGGTGAGCCGCGAAGAGCTCCTGGAACTCGAACGTTTGCGCTCGCCCTTGTGCAAGGTGAACGGACAATGGGTTCACGTAACGCCGGAGGAACTCGGGATCGCCCTCGACTTCTGGCGCCGCAATGTCACGGGCCACGCGACGGTGCGCGAAGTCATCCAGATGGCGTTGGGCAACTACCAGACAAATGCCGCGCTATCGATTGAAGGCGTGATCGCGACGGGATGGGTGAAGGGGCTGCTGGATCAACTGGAGGGCCGGACGGTCCTTGAGGATCTGCCGCCGCCGAAGGAGTTCAAGGGCAAACTGCGGCCGTACCAAATCCGCGGCTACTCGTGGCTGAAGTTCCTGCGCAAATGGGGCCTCGGCGCTTGTCTGGCTGACGATATGGGTCTGGGTAAGACCATTCAGGCACTGGCGTTGTTGCAGCTTGACCGGGAAGAGGGCGTGACTCGTCCGACGCTGTTGATCTGCCCGACTTCGGTCGTGGGCAACTGGCAGAAGGAAGCCGTCCGTTTCACACCGAAGCTAAAGGTGCTGTTGCACCACGGAGTAGGCCGGGAAAAGGGCGACGATTTCGCTAAACTCGCCTATAAACACACACTGGTCATTACGAGTTATGGGCTGCTGCAGCGCGATCTGGAAGCGATAAAACAGGTCCCGTGGGCCGGCATTATTCTCGACGAAGCGCAGAACGTGAAGAACCCGGAGACGCGGCAGGCACGGGCGTCGCGGTCGGTAGCAGCCGACTATCGGATTGCGCTAACCGGCACGCCGGTGGAGAACAACGTTGGGGAACTGTGGTCGGTCATGGAGTTCCTGAACCCTGGGTTCCTGGGGACACGCGAGCACTTCCGGAAGACCTTCTTTATTCCGATTCAGACGGGGCGCGATCCGTCGATGTCCGGAAATTTGCGACGGCTGACGGCTCCGTTCCTGCTGCGGCGATTAAAGACGGATACGAGCGTCATCGCCGACCTGCCGGAGAAGATGGAGAACAAGGTCTACTGCACGCTGACCAAAGAGCAGGCGGAGCTTTACGAGAAGGTGGCGAAGGATGCCTACCGGCTGATCGAAACCGCGGATGGCATCGGGCGGCGCGGCGTGATTTTGGCAACGCTATCCAAGCTCAAACAGGTCTGTAATCACCCGGCACATTACCTGGGCGATGGATCAGCGCCGACGGGCCGGAGCGGTAAACTAGCGCGGCTGACGGAAATGCTGGAAGAAGTGATGGTTTCCGGCGACCGGGCATTGGTTTTCACACAGTTCACGGAGATGGGCAAGATTCTGCAACACCATCTGTTGCAGTGTTATGGAGAAGAGGTGCTGTTCCTCCATGGCGGCACACCGCAACGGCAGCGTGAGATGATGGTAGAGCGTTTTCAGAACGCACCGAACGGGCCGCGAATTTTCATACTGTCATTAAAGGCCGGCGGAACTGGACTGAACCTGACGCGAGCCAATCACGTATTCCACTTCGACCGATGGTGGAATCCGGCAGTCGAGGATCAGGCGACGGATCGGGCGTTCCGCATTGGGCAAAAGAGCAATGTCCAGGTACACAAGTTTATCTGCGTGGGGACGCTGGAAGAGCGGATCGACGAGATGATTGAGCGAAAGAAGAGTATTGTGAAGGACGTTATCGGCAGCGGTGAACAGTGGATCACCGAGTTGTCGAACGAGGAACTGAAGTCTGTCTTCGCGCTGAGCGGAGAGGCAGTGGAGGAAGGCTGATGAACGAACGCGGTGGCCGCGGCCGGGGTACGGGGCGCGGTTTTGGGCGGCGGAAATTCTTCCGGCCGCGGCGAGGCACGAAGCCGAATCTGGATGGGGCACCGGCCGGGGGCGACGGCACGCCGAGCGAGGCGCCACCGACTGTGGCCGCCGCTCCACCGCCACCCGCGCCGCGTACAAATTCATCCGCGCCGCCGCGGACGGCGAATGGCCGCGGCCGCAGGCAGGGTGCGCCCCAGCGGACCACGCGAACGAGCGGGCAGCGACCGGTCCGCGGAAAGACGCCGTTCAGTCCCTATGGGCGTCAACCGCAGCGGGCGAGCGGGATCAAAGCGCAGTCCAAAGGCGGAAAGTTCGGAGAGAACTGGTGGGCACGGCGTTGGATCGAAGTGTTGGAGAGCTTCGACATGGGTTCGCGGCTGAACCGCGGCCGTGAGTACGCGAAGAAGGGCCACGTGCTTTCGATTCAGATCGAAGAGGGGCAGGTTTCGGCTCGGGTGCAAGGCTCGCGGCCGAAGCCATATGAGATCGAAGTGCGCATGCACTCGCTGCCGGAAGCGGACTGGGCGAAGATTGCCGGCAGGTTAGCGGAGCAGGCGGTGTTTTCGGCGCGGCTGCTTGCGGGCGAGATGCCGGCGGATATTGAAGAGATCTTTGAGGAAGAGGGCTTGTCGCTATACCCGGCAGCGGAAGGGGACCTGAAGGCCCAGTGTACCTGTCCGGATACGGCCAATCCTTGCAAGCATTGCGCGGCGGTCTATCTCCTGCTTGGCGAGGAGTTCGACCGGGATCCGTTTCTGCTTTTTGCGCTGCGCGGGATGCGCCGGGAAAAGCTGCTGGCGATGATCGAGAAGCAGTTGCCGCAAATCTCCACGGTGGAAGGGGAGCACGGACGGAACGGCGACGCGGAAGAGAAGCCGGAAGATCCGAAGCAGCCTCTGCCGTTCGAGCCGGACACTTTTTGGAAGGGCGCGGTGCGGTTGCCGGAAGAGGTGATGGGCGATGTGACGCCGCCGCCCATTTCCTGCGCACTGCCGCGGCGATTGGGACCGTTTCCGTTTTGGCAGGGGCAGAAGCCACTGCTTGATGCCTTGGAGCCGATCTATAAGAAGGCTTCCCAGCACGCGGTGGGATTTCTCCTCGGCGAGCCGGTCGCTTAGGATTTTTGGCGAGAAAACGTTCAAGGTTTCAGTGATTGTTCCGATGAGACCATTGAATGGATATACTGCCGACAGCCGCGGAGGGTTTGAGAAAGGCCGAGGAACGCGTGCAGCGTGTGGCCGAGCGGCTTTCTCGCTTGCCGCTATCGGGCGACGCATCCGCTCCAGAGGATGTAGTGGACTTAAGTGCGGAGGTGGTAGCGCTGATAGAGGCCAAAAACGTTTATAGTGTGAACGCAAGGGTAGCGCAGACCGCCGCAGAACTCGACCAGCACATTCTGGACATCTTAGGTTAGGGTACCCACTCGCCGCGCCTACCCGAGTTTTAGAGACAGTTCGGGTAGGCGGGCGGTCCTTTTAGATATTCAATTGTCAAAGAGCGATTCCGGGCTGCTGACGATGGATTGCTCCAAGATCAGCGCCGCGGAAGGGTTCGAACCGGGCTAAACGATTCCGTGGAGATCGTATTCCGGGTCGAAGA
>Ga0105048_10017219_pt1 | contig 11145 bp, 6 predicted proteins | sample MAT05_FD_78382 | JGI IMG/M metagenome (GOLD analysis project Ga0105048, IMG submission 78382) | Freshwater microbial communities from Lake Fryxell liftoff mats and glacier meltwater in Antarctica - MAT-05 | ecosystem: Environmental > Aquatic > Freshwater > Ice > Liftoff microbial mat | place...
GAGATCTCCTCGCTCGCCGCCGACAACTGCCCCGACGCGTCGGCCAGTTGCTCGGACACCTCGCGCACCCCCTCCAGGGCGGTGCGGACGGACGTAATTGCCGTGTTCAGGGCCGACGCCATCCGCCCGACCGCGTCGTCGCCCAGGTCCGGGACCGCCTGCGTGAAGTCGCCTTCGGCCATCGCGTTCACCCCCACCAGGATCTGATCCACCTTGGTGTTCAGTTCTTCGGAGCGGACCTGCTCGTATTCGGCCGCGTCCTTGACCTTCTTCTCCAGGGCCAGCTTCTCGGTGATGATCGACCAGGAGACCATCGACCCCAGGTGGTTGCGGTTGCCGTCGAAGACCGGGCTGACGTTCAGCTCCAGTGTCTCCGGCCCGAGCGGGATCTGGGCGGTGTGCGGCAGGTTCTTGGGGTCGCTCACCATCCGCCGCTGGTGCTCGGGGCGCTTGTGGAACACGTCGATGGACGACCCGATCAGGTCGTCGAGCTTGATCGGGAGGTACTTTTCCAGCCCCCGGAGCGTCTGAGTGGTCGCGGCGTTCGCGTACCGGATCTTGAACTCCCGGTCGGCGAACATGACGTTCATCGGGGCCGAGTCGAGCATCGACTGGGTGCGGGCGGCTTCGAGTTGCAGGAGCTTGTTGGCGGTGATGTCGGTGGCGAACTTGACCACCTTGTAGGGCTTGCCGCTGAGGTCGAGGATGGAGTTGTAGGAGGCCTGAATCCAGAGCTCCTTGCCGCCCTTGCCGAGGCACTTGAACTCGCCGGCGACGTACTCGCCCCGGTTCAGCTTGGCCCAGAACTCACGGTACTCGTGGCCGGCCGCGAACGCGGGCTCCACGAACATGTTGTGGTGCCGCCCCTGAATTTCCGGCAGCGAGTAGCCGAGCACCGACAGGAAGTTCTCGTTGGCCGTCACAACCGTGCCGTCCAACTTGAACTCGATCACCGCCTGGGCCTTGCTGACCGCCGCGATCTGGCCCTGGAAGTCGGCGTCCCGCTCCCGCGCCACCTGCATGTTCCCGATGGCCGTGTTCAGGGCCGCGGCCATCTTCCCGACCTCGTCCTTCGACCGAACGTCGGCACGCTTGGTCAGGTCGCCCTTCGCCGTGGCTTCGAGGACGGTCATGGTCTTCACGAGCGGGCGCGTGACCGACGCCGTGAGCACGACGCCCAGCCCGATGGCGGCGATGACGATCCCGATGGCCGTTCCGAAGAGCGTGGTCCGTGTGGCGGCGTACGTGCTGCTTGCTTGAACCTCTTCCTGTTTGGCGACCTCCTCTTGCATCGCCATCTGATCCTGTAGGGAGTTGTTCACCCGGTCCGCCGACTTCAACTCCCGGACGGCCGCGTCCGTGGCCTTGTCGTACTCGCGCCGCTCGACGTGGGCCATGATTTCGTCGTGGTCCCGCTTCCACTCGACGAGCGCGCCCTGGACCTCCCTCCACAGCCCCGCTTCTTTCTCGGTCATCTGCAGGGCGGCGTACCCTTTGCAGCCTTCGTCGAGCGTCTTCCAGCCCGCGTCGATGTTGGCCCGGCCGGTTCGGATGCCCTGGTCGTCGTTGCGCGTGCCGGCCGTGATCAGCGTGCGCTCGGCGCGCTGCACCCGGAGCGCGCCCGTCCGGGCCTTGTCGAGGTTGATGGCGGACGGCAGCAGGTTGGCGGCGGCGTTGACCTGGAACGCCCGGATCTCGCCGAGCGCGTCGAGCGCCTTGTAACTCACCAGGCCGCACGCGACCGCGACGAGGGCGAAGCCGGCGATCAGCCGGGGGCCGATGCGAACCTTACTGAAGACGGTGATGACCTTGTCGAACATGGTGCGGTCCTTAGTTGGTGCCCCCACCGGGCGTGCCGGCGGGTCGGGTGAAAAATTCTGTCGGGTGCGGTTCCGTACTACGCGGCCGGTGGGCCGTCCGCGCCGGCCGTGTTGCCGACGAGGCGGTCGATGTTCAGCAGGGTGACCAGGCGGTCGCCGGTGCGGGCCATGCCGGTCATGAACGAGGTGTCCACCCCGGCCCCCAGGTCCGGGGTCGGCACCATGTCGGCGGAGCCGACGTTGAGCACGTCGGACACGGCGTCCACCACCAGCCCGACGATCTTGGTGCCGACGGTGACGACGATGATGACGGTGAACCGGGTGTACGCGGCCTCGGTCAGCCCGAACCGGCACCGCAGGTCGATGATGGGCACCACGGTGCCGCGCAGGTTCATCACCCCGCGGACCTCCCGCGGGGTGTTCGGCAGCGGGGTCACCTTCGAGTACCCCTTGATCTCCTGCACCTGCAGGATCTCGATGCCGTACTCCTCGTCCTCCAACTGGAACGTGAGGAACTGGCTGACGTCGGCGGCCGTCCCGACCGGGTTTTTGCGATCCGGCTTGCTCATCGGTCGTCTCCCAAAGAAGCGGTGTGTGCGGCGGTCTGGAGCGCGGGCGCGCGCCCGCCGCCGATCCGGGCGTGAAGTTTCGTGAGGCCGTGGACATCGAGGATCATGGCGACCCGGCCGTCGCCCAGGATGGTCGCCCCGGTCAGCCCCTCGACCGGGCGGTAGTGGGTGTCCAGGCTCTTGACGACGGCCTGCATCTGGCCGAGCAGGTCGTCCACCAGCAGGGCGTACTTCTTGCCGTCGTCCTCCACCAGCACCACCAGCCCCTGGCAGGGGTCGGTGACCCGGACCGGGCGGCCGAGCAGCGCGTGGAGCCGGACCAGCGGGACGGTCTCGCCGCGGACGGTGACCACCTCGCCCCGCCCCGCGACGGTGCGCAGGTCGCTCCGCAGGGGGCGCACCGACTCGACCACCGCCAGGAGCGGCAAGAGGTACACGTCGTCGCCCAGGGCGACCATCAGCCCTTCCATGATCGCGAGCGTGAGCGGCAGCCGGATGACGAACGTGGTGCCCTTGCCCAGTTCGGTGCGGATCAGGATGCTGCCGTGCAGCTCCTCCACGTTCCGGCGGACCACGTCCATGCCCACGCCGCGCCCGGACACGTCGGTGACCGCCTTGGCGGTGGAGAACCCGGCCTCGAAGATGAGCGCGTACGCCTCGGGGTCGGTGAGCCGCGCGCCCTCGGCGATGATCCCCTTCTCGACGGCCTTCTTGACGAGCTTGTCGCGGTCCAGCCCCTTGCCGTCGTCGGACAGCTCGATGTACACGTTGCCGCCCTGGTGGTACGCCCGCAGGGTCACCCGGCCGGTGGCCGGCTTGCCCGCCGCGGTCCGCTCCTCGGGGGATTCCAGCCCGTGATCGACGGCGTTCCGCACCATGTGCATGAGCGGGTCGCCCAGGTGGTCCACCACGGTCTTGTCGAGTTCCGTTTCCTCCCCGTGCAGCTCCAGTTCGACCGGCTTATCCATCTTCCGCGACAGATCCCGCACCAGCCGGCTCATCTTCTGGAAGATGCCCTGTAGGGGGACCATGCGGAGCGACAGCCCGAGTTCCTGGAGCGAGCGCGAGATCTTGGTCAGTTCGCCCATCGCCCGGAGCTGCCCGCCGGCCCGGCGGACGGTCTCGGCGACCTCCTCCTCGGCCATCGCCTGGGCGATGACCAACTCGCCGATGATGTTGATGAGCTTGTCCAGGCGGTCGCGATCGACGCGCACCGTTTCCTTCTCGGCGGTGGCCGGGCGTCGGGCACCCCCGCGGGGCGGCTCCTTCTCCTCCGCGGGCTCCGCCGGCGCGACGACCATCGGCGACGGCGCGGCCGGTTCTGGTGCGCTCTCGGGCGGCGCGGGCGTTCGGGCAAGATGTTCCACAACCGGCTCCGTTTGAATCACCGTCGGGGGCGGGGCCGGCCGACCGGGTTCGCCCTCCGTCGTCGCGCGCAGGTCGGCCAACAGTTGGCCGAACAGCGGATCCTGTTCCATCTGCCCGCGGCGCTGCAGCCAGTCCCGCACGAACCCGAACTGACGCTTCAGCCCGTCCGTCGATGCGAAGGCCATGTCGAGCGGGCGGCCGCGGAGCACGATCTTCCCGTCGCGGGCCAGGTTGAGCAGGTTCTCCGCCTCGTGGGCCAGCCCCTGCACGGCCCCGAGCCCGAGCATGCTGGACACGCCCTTGATCGTGTGGAACCCACGGTAGATGGCGTCCACGGCGCGCTTGTTGGTCGGGTCGGCGTCCAGTTCGAGCAGGTTGCGGTCGGCGGCCAGCAGGTGGTCGTCCGCCTCGGTGCAGAACTCACCGATCATCTCGGCGTTCTCGGCGAGAACGTCGTAGTCCATGGCGACCGACGGTGCCGGGGCGGGAGGTGCGGCGGAGTCGGCAGTCGGAACCGCCGGCGTCGGGCCGGAATCCCGGCTCATCCGCTCCATACACAAGACGAAGGCCGCTTCTTCCGCCTCCAACCGAGCCGGGTCAATCAGCCCGAGTTCCAGGAGCACGGTCCCGAGCGCGGGCATCCGCTCCTGGTGCCGGAGGTGTAAGTGCCAGAGGTCGGCCTCGGTCAGGCACCCCAACCGCACGGCGGTGTCGCCGAACCGCTCGCCGGGTTCCATCCGGCTCAATAGGTCGGGCAACTGCTCGGCGACGAGCAACCCTTCCTGTACGGCCAGCACCCCGGTCATCGGCCGGGACCGGCGCAGGTGATCGAAGGCGGTCTTGAGTTGCTGGGCGGTTATCACCTCGCGCTTGCAGAGGAAGCTCCCGAACCAGAGCGGGTCGAGACGCGGCGAGTCCTCCGCCGGCTGCGGTGCCAGTGCCGGGGGGGGAGGCGTAGGTGCCGAAGCCCTCGCGGCCGGGGCCGGCGGCTCGTCCGGCCGGATCGTCACGTCGATGACGTGCCCGGCGAACGCGAACACGTCGGCGAGCGCCTCCGGTGATTCGGTGGTCTCGATCCGCACCGTCCACGTCAGGTAGCACCGCTCCGGGTCCAGGTCGGCGAGCGCGGGCAGCGCGTCCGCGTGCAAGCGGACGGCCGCGACGCTACCCATGCGGGCTAGGTCGCGAAGCAGGGGCAGCGGATCGAGTCCGGATCGGAACGTCTCGGCCGCCGGTGCGACCGTCACCACGTAAGCGCCCGGACCGGCGCGGTTCGGTGCCGCAGACACCTCGGGCGGGCGGGCCGGCTCGGGCGCGTCGAGCGCCCCGGCGGTCAGGCGTGCCGTGAGGTCCGCCCCCGCGGCGGGGGACGGGTCACCGGTCTGGGCGGCGCTCACCAGCGCGGCCAGGTGGTCGGTCGCTTGCAGCAGCACGTCGGTTAGGGCGACCGGCACCGGCCGCGGGTCGTCCCGCAGCCGCCCGAGTACCCCTTCGAGGCCGTGGGTGAAGTTGGCCACGTCGGGGAACCCGACGGCGGCGGCGGCACCCTTCACCGAGTGGGCCAGGCGGAACGCGTCGGCCACGGCCTCCCGGTCGTGCGGGTCGGCCTCGAGCCGCAGGAGCACCACCTCGAGCGCGGCGAGGTGGTCCGCCGCCTCGGTGAAGAACATCTGGCGGTAATGGGTCGGGTCGATCGTCACGTGTGCCAACTCCCGTCAGGACATGAGCCGGTTGATCACCTGAAGCAACCGGGGCGGGTCGAACGGCTTCACCATCCACCCGGTGGCCCCGGCCGCGCGCCCCTCCTGCTTCCGCGCCTCCTCCGATTCGGTGGTCAACACGATAATGGGGGTGAACCGGAACGGCGGCTGCGCCCGCAGCCGCTTCACCAGCGCGATGCCCCCCAACACCGGCATGTTGAAGTCGGTAATCACCAGATCGACCGTCTTGCCGTTCACCTGCTTCAGCGCGTCCTCGCCGTTCACCCCTTCGAGGACGGCGAACCCGGCACCCCGGAGGGTGTCGCCGAGCATCCGCCGTATCGTCGGCGAGTCGTCCGCGATCAGGACGGTCTTCGTCATCTGTTCCCCTCGGTTCACGGAACGGGCGGTGTCGAATCGCCCGCGCGTCACAATCCGGCGTCGCGGAAAGAAACTTTGAGCGCGTCGCCGACGACGACATCGCACTTCTTCCCCCGACCCGACAGCTCGCGACGCAGGCAAAGCAGTATCTGGATGGCCGACGCATCAAGGTACTCGGCCGCCGCGCAAGAGACGGAAACGCTGGTTCCGCGGGCGCACAACTCGAGAGCGGCCTTGTGGAACAGGGTCGCGCAACCGACCGTAATCCGGCCGGTCAACACCAGCTGCGACCAACCCGGATGGGGTGCGCCCTCGACCACGCGAATCGGAGTGTCGTCCGTCATCTCCGGCCCTTCACGGCGGTACCTGTCGGGAACGTGAAACGGTTGCAGCCTCGTCGCTCCTTCTCCATATCGAACGGCCACACATTTATTTGCCTTCCATGAATTTGTTGCCGTACGGGACGAGAATTGTTGTGCCACACGAATGACCCCTTGCCAGAAGATGGCCGAGCGCACTTTCGGCTGACGGGACCGATACTGACGACCGCGAGCGCACCGCCGAGAGCCGCGCGGCCTTCGTGAGTGTGGCGATGATTCGTGCGACGGTCTGTCGCACCGCGTTCGCCCCCTCGAATTCCGGTGCCGGACGAATTTTGAACTGCGGCTTGAGTCATTTCCAGCAGCCCGCCGCACCGGCGAACCGACGTAACGTCGCGCGTATCCCAAGCTGTACTAAACTGCCGAGATGAACTATCGTGCATACCAAGGACGTTCTCGAGAGGCCCCCTCCTGGGCTCCCCCGCCGCTCGCGCGGTCGCGAACCGCTTGGCCTCGCCCCGTTCGGACCCACCCATGCTCGACTTCCTGGGATCACTCTTCGACGCGTCCGGGTTCCCGGCCCGGTGGCGGTGCGGGGCGTGGACCCCGCTGCACGGGTGGCTGCACATCCTCTCCGACTTGGGGGTGTGGTCGGCCTACATGGCAATTCCGGCGGTACTCGGCTTCTTCGTCGCCCGCAAGAAGGACGTGCCGTTCCGAGGAATCCTCCTGCTGTTCACCGCCTTCATCCTGGCCTGCGGCACCACGCACCTGATGGAGGCCGTCATCTTCTGGTGGCCCGCGTACCGGCTCGCCGGCGTGCTCAAACTCGCCACCGCGGTCGTCTCCTGGGTGACCGTTATCGCCCTCGTCCGGGTCACCCCGCGCATGCTGGCGATGCGGGCACCGGAGGAGTTGGAGCGGGAGGTCGCGGCCCGGCGGGCGGCCGAAGCCGGGCTGCACCGGGCGAACGCCGACCTGGAAGAGCGGGTGCGGGAGCGGACGGACCAGTTGACGCGGGCGAACGCCGATTTGTTCGCCGAGCGGGAGCGGTTCCGCACGACCTTGTCGAGCATCGGGGACGCGGTGATCGCCACCGACACCGCCGGCCGGGTCACGTTCCTGAACCCGGTCGCCGAGGTGCTGACCGGCTGGTCGGCGGACGGTGCGGCCGGGGAAGCCCTCCGGTCCGTGTTCCACATCGTCAACGAGACGACCCGCAACGAGGTCGAGAACCCGGCCGACCGGGCGTTGCGGAACGGCGCGATCGTCGGGCTGGCGAACCACACCGTTCTGATCGGCCGCGACGGGCGGGAACACCCGATCGACGACTCCGCCGCCCCGATCCGGGACGCGGCCGGCGGGGTGGCCGGGGCCGTGCTGGTATTCCGGGACATCACCGAGCGCCAGCGAACCGAGAACCAGGTCCGAGCGAGCGAGGAGCGTTACCGGCACCTGTTCGAGGCGAACCCGCACCCGATGTGGGTGTTCGACCGGGAGACCCTGGGGTTCCTCGCGGTGAACGACGCGGCGGTCGCCAAGTACGGCCACAGCCGCGACGAGTTCCTGGCTCGGACACTCAAAGACATTCGCCCCGACGAGGACGTGCCGGCCCTGCTCGCCAAAATCGCGGCCGACACCGACGGGTTCGACGACGCGGGCGTCTGGCGGCACCGGGTCAAGGACGGGCGCGTGATCCGGGTGCGGATCGCGAGCCACACGCTGACGTTCGACGGTCGCCGGGCCGAGGTCGTGCTGGCCCAGGACGTGACCGACCAACTCCGGGCCGAGGCCGAACGGGCCGAAGTGCTCGCCCGGCTCGACCTCCAGATCGAGCGCTTGCCTCTGGCGTACCTGTTGAGCGGGCCGGATTTCCGGTACACCCGGTGGAACCCCGCCGCCGAACGCACCTTCGGGTTCGACCAGACCGAGGTGCTCGGCCGGCACCCGTTCGACGTCGTCGTCCCTGAGCCGTCTCGGCCCCTGGTGGCGGACATCTTTGCCCGACTGGCGGCCGGGGACATGAACGCCCACGGGACGTGCGAAAACGTCACCAAGGACGGGCGGACCATCGTATGCGAGTGGCACAACACGCCCCTGTTAGGCCCGGACGGCACGTTCCTGGGCGTTCTCTCGCTCGCCCAGGATGTCACCGCTCGAACCCGGGCCGAGGGCGAGTTGCACCTGCGGGACCGGGCCATCCAGGCGGTCACCGGCGGCATCGTCATCGCCGACGCCACCCGCCCGGACAACCCGGTCATCTACTCCAGTGCGGGGTTCGAGAGGCTGACCGGGTACGCCGGGGCCGAGGTACTCGGGTGGAACTGCCGGTTCCTTCAGGGGCCGCGGACCGACGCGGAGGCGTTGGCCCACGTCCGCGAGGCGGTCCGCGACGCCCGCCCGTGCGACGTCGAGTTGCTCAACTACCGCAAGGACGGCACGACATTCTGGAACCATCTTCAACTGTCCCCGGTGCGGGACGACGCGGGCCGGCTAACGCACTACATCGGGGTGCAGTCCGACGTCACCGAGCGACGGAAACTGGAGAACCAGGTCCGGCAGGCGCAGAAGCTGGAGGCGATCGGGCAGTTGGCCGGCGGCGTGGCCCACGACTTCAACAACCTGCTTACGGTGGTCAACGGGTGCGGGGAGCTTCTTCTGGCCGAGTTGGCGGCGGATGCCCCGACCCGGCCCCTCGCCGAGGACATCATCCGGGCCGGGCAGCGTGGGGCGGCCCTGACCCGGCAGTTGCTCGCGTTCAGCCGCCAGCAGATGCTCCGGGTCGAGGTGTTCGACCCGAACGAGGTGCTCCTCGACACGGCCAAACTGCTCACCCGGTTGCTCGGCGAGGACGTCGCCCTGAAGACCGTCCTGGATCCGGCGGCGGGGTTCGTGAAGGGTGACATCGGGCAGATCGAGCAGGTGGTCATCAACCTGGCGGTGAACGGCCGGGACGCGATGCCCCGGGGCGGCACCCTCACCCTCGAGACGGCCCCGGCGGACGTGGCCGATCACGATTTACCCAACTCCCCGGACGCCCGGCCCGGCCGGTACTTCCTTCTGACGGTGACCGACGCGGGCACGGGTATGACGCCGGACGTACAGGCCCGGCTGTTCGAGCCGTTCTTCACCACCAAGCCGGCGGGCAAAGGCACCGGGCTGGGGCTCGCGACGGTGTACGGGATCGTCCGGCAGTCGGGCGGGTTCCTGAGCGTCCGCAGCGAGGTCGGTAAGGGCACCACGGTCGCCGTTTACTTGCCCCGGCACGAAGAGGAGCGATCTGCCGGGTCGAAGTCCGCCCTCCGCGCGGTGCCGCGGGCCACCGCGGCCGAGACGATCCTGGTGGTCGAGGACGACGAGGCGGTGCGGGCACTCACCACGGCCGTCCTCGTGCGGCAGGGCTACCGGGTGGAGTCGGCCGAGTCCGGGGCCGACGCCCTGGCCGCGTGCGACCGCTCGCCCACCCCGCCGGACCTCGTGCTGACCGATGTGGTCATGCCGGGGATGAGCGGGCGGGAGTTGGCCGAGGCGTTGACGGCCCGGTTCCCCCGGCTGAAGGTGGTGTTCCTGTCCGGGTACACGGCGGACGCGGTGTTGCGGCACGGGATCGAGGAGGAGCGACTGACGTTCCTCCAGAAGCCGTACACCGCGGACGGTCTAACCCGGTTCGTTCGGGAGGTGTTGGACGGCACCGCGGACGACCCCGCATGACGCTCAGCCGCGCCCACGCCGGCGTCCGCAAATGCCCGAAAGAGGGGTTGAACCGCTCGCGGCGGCACTCGGCGCAGGGCCCGCGGCCGCCGTACTGGCCGCTGGCGTTGTCGAGTAAGAACAGCTCCGTATCGTGTTCCGACCTCAGCACCTCGGCGATGCCGGTCCGTACACCAGGACGCCGACGAGATTGGAATTCCCCACGAGTGGTGGGCAGCGGATGTCGTGAAGTTACGGTGCAAGGCGTCGGCTACCATGACCTTCGGCGTTCGCCCGGAGGTCGCAATGAACCGTTCTCTCGTGGCGGCCCTGCGTTAACTCGGTGACGACTCGGCCATGGCCCTTGCGCCGGCCACCATCCGCGCCGCTTGTCGCGCCGCCGCGACCCGGTCGCCACAGTCCACCTGTTCCTCCTCCAACTCCTCCACGGCAACACCGCCTGCACCCATCTCCCGCGCCTGAGCGGGCGGACGTTCTCCGCCTCCGCCTACTGCCAGGCCCGCGCCCGTTTGCCAGGCGCTGCTCCGCATCGCGACCGCCGCCCAATCGCTGGTCGATACGGTCGGGCTGTGGCGCGGGCACTGGACGTGGTTCGTCGACGGGACTGGGGTGAGCACGCCCGACGCCCCCGACCAGACACGGGCGTTCGGGTACGCGGTCAGCCAGCGCCGCGGGTGCGGCGGGTTCCCGGTGGCCGAGGTCATCGCTTTGTTCCACGCCGGCACCGGGCTGCTCCAGTGGGGGCGTCGGTCGGTGTCATCCGGTGGTGTAGCGGTGAGGCATCACCAAATGCATAATTGTGTGAGCTTGATGTGGCATTTAGTAGATGTTAGGTCGAAAGCGTTGAGTAAGAAGATGAAGTAACTGCCATACCTGACAGCGGTTACTTCGAGTGGGCAGTCCCAGGGTTGAACTGGGGACCTAGCGATTTTCAGTCGCTGGAGCCGATGCCCTTGAAGCCCTAAGTTTTCAGGCGTTTCCCGCCCCCCGTCGCCGGAAGGGCAGCGAATTGGGGCAGTGAATCAGAGGGTTGGCCGGGGGTATCCGGCTATGGCCAGAGGCGTTGACGGCCCGTGGTATCGGGTGAGCAAGGGCGCGTGGTACGCGACGGTCGGGGGCAAGAGTGTGTCCCTCGGGGTTAAGGGGGACAAGGCCGAAGCGGTGAGGGCGTGGCACCGGCTGATGGCGGCCGGCGTGAAGGCGAAGCCCGCCTTCACGCCCGAGGCCCTCACCCTGAAGGAACTGGTTGCGGCCTTCCTGGCCGACGCGGGAACCC
>Ga0105048_10017220_pt1 | contig 11145 bp, 12 predicted proteins | sample MAT05_FD_78382 | JGI IMG/M metagenome (GOLD analysis project Ga0105048, IMG submission 78382) | Freshwater microbial communities from Lake Fryxell liftoff mats and glacier meltwater in Antarctica - MAT-05 | ecosystem: Environmental > Aquatic > Freshwater > Ice > Liftoff microbial mat | place...
ACTACTTTTTTTGTAAAAATAAACACTCAGGGTGTCGACTTCATCAAGCTTAGAGTGCAACGTTACAGATTATATAAACTGAATTTTTCCCGATAATAATCAATCTTAAAATCATAAACAGGCCGTGAAGAATGAATATATTTATGTTTGTTCTTCAGATAAATTGAACTGGTAGAAAGCGGAACCATAGCCGAACCAGAAGGCGAATATAGTATTGTCAGTTTTACGGGTCTTCCGAAAATTGATGAATCAAGAATTACTTCCCTGTCTTTACGAATTTGTGGTGTGATCTTCAAGCCCAACATGTTCACATAAAATAGTTTGAAGGCATTGTTCTTCCCAAATCCACTGGTGAAAAGGATTTCATGAATCTTGGAGTGTCGGACCTGTTCTATAAGTTGTGTATTTAATTTCAACGGAACAAGATCCTGATCAAGTGCGGTTGGCTTGTTTCGTTTGCATTTTCTAATCGTATCACTCACTGATATCTTATGTTTTTCAAGAAATTCCAGAACACCTTTTAATGTCACAGGTTTTTGAAGATCATTGGGAAAGGCTTCACTCAAAAGTGTCCAGATACTATTTCTGTTTCCATAGAAAAAAGGAATTATAAAAGAGGCATGATCATGTGGATGAATGGTTCCGACAATCAGTTTGGTACTCTCTGTCGAGATCGGATATTTATCGAGATATTGATTTGTAGTGATCATTGTTAGATACAAGGTTAGGCCAAATAAAACAAGAAGAAAAAATATGTGATAAAACAAATGCCGTTATTTGGCTCTAGCGTATGTTGACGGCAGTTACATTTCTATAACTTCGCCTTCTCCAATCATTCTACTTCCAAAACATATTATCCATTTAGTTCCAACCACAATATCTTTTATATTCTCTGCCCACAAAAATCTTACATCAACAACTTTGATTTCATTAGCATAAAAAAAGTCTTCGCCAAATGTAATCTCACCAATATTTGTCTTCATGTTTTCACCAAAATATTCTCTTACACCAAAGTAATGTTTAGGTCTAACGTTAGTTCTTAATGGAGTTGTTATACCACCTTCACTTTCAGATAGCAATCGAACTCTTGCCTTTACTAAATATCCTTTGGGTAATCAAGTTCAGGCGTTGCAGAAATTCTCGATAGAAAATGGACGGTTCCATCACCTTTCCATTTCTTTATCGCAAGCAGGATTCCAAGTGTAAGACCGAGTATAGAAAATCCACTTGCAATAATGATTCCAAAATCATTTCCTAAAAAGTAAAATGAAATGGACCCAAGCACCAATCCTATTGAAAACGGCGAAATCACTATTGCAATGAAACCGACTATTTCAGTAATTAATTCAAAAAGTTTGTAAATTTTCATGGTGTTTTTGCCTTTGTGAATTCCACCCACCTATCTACTATAATTCGGCGATTCTTTCGTCACCACTACATCATGAGCATGGCTCTCGCGCATACCCGCATTCGTGATACGAACAAAATTTGCTTTTTGCAAGGTGCTGATATCCTTCGCTCCGCAATAACCCATCCCCGCACGCAAACCACCAATAAATTGATGAACAACTTCATTGAGTGTTCCCTTGTAAGGAACCCGCCCAACGATTCCTTCCGGAACCAATTTCTTAATATCATCTTCCACATCCTGAAAATAACGATCCTTACTACCTTCCTGCATAGCCTCGATACTTCCCATACCACGATACGATTTGAATTTTCGCCCTTCGAAAATAATGGTCTCTCCCGGACTTTCTTCCACACCGGCAAACACCGAACCCGCCATGACGGATGATGCACCTGCAACCAACGCTTTTACAAGATCTCCCGTGTAACGGATGCCCCCATCAGCGATCACAGGAACCCCGGTTTTTTTCAATGCCTCGCAAGCATCCATGATCGCGGTTAATTGCGGCGCACCGGCCCCTGTTACGATACGCGTGGTACAAATAGAACCCGGTCCCACGCCCACTTTCACAGCATCTGCACCGGCTGCTGCCAACGCTTTGGCGCCTTCGCCTGTGGCTACATTCCCGGCTATGATCTGTATGTCTTTATACGCTTTCTTTACTTTTTTAACGGTGTCAATCACACCCTTGGAATGACCATGCGCACTATCCAATGTAATCACATCCACACCGCAAAAAACCAATGCTTCCACACGAAGAAGAATGTCGGCAGTGATACCCACCGCAGCGCCTACCATCAGGCGGCCCATACTGTCTTTGCTCGCATGCGGGTGACTTTTATACTGAAGGATATCACGGTAAGTGATGAGCCCGATCAGTTTTTTATTCTTGTCAACGATCGGTAGTTTCTCGATCTTATATTCTTGCAATATCTTCTCTGCTTTTAGAAGGTCGGTACCGAGTTGGGCAGTAACCAGTTTGTCTTTGGTCATCACATCGCTTACCTTTTGCTTTACATTCTTTTCAAAACGAAGATCCCGGTTGGTGAGAATGCCTACCAGTTTATGATTATTGTCGACAATCGGAATACCACCTATCTTATTATCCTTCATCATACGCAGGGCATCTCCGATGGTTGCATCCGGGTGAAGAGTAAGAGGATCTACGATCAATCCGCTTTCGCTACGTTTTACTTTACGCACCTGTTCGGCTTGCTTCTCGATACTCATATTTTTGTGGAGAATTCCTATGCCGCCTTCACGTGCGAGGGCCACGGCCAGTTGCATTTCGGTCACTGTATCCATGGCGGCAGATACAAGTGGGATATTGATCTTGAGTTCCCTGGTTAGTTGGGTTTGAATATTGACTTCCCGTGGTAAAACCTCTGAATAGGCGGGAATAAGAAGAACGTCATCGAAGGTTAATCCCTCTTTTGAAATTTTAGAATTTATAGCCATGTGCAAAAGTAGTAAATTTTTTGTTTGCTTCCTTGTACAGCTTCCTCGTCCCTTTCGCAATGACAATGATAAAAAAACGAACCATTAAGGTAGCCTGAAATGACAAAATCTTTTTTACTTTTGGGAAAAGTTTACATCATGAAAAACATCATCCTCAGTGTATTGTTCCTTCTGGGAACGCAAATTCTTTCAAACGCACAAAAAGTAAAGAAAGTAGATGGCGATCCGTCACCTTTGAGCGGTCAGACAAAACTCAATATTGTATTCACCTACGAGAATATGCGTGTTGGTAAATTTGATCAGGAATCAGAATATATTAAATACAAGAAAACTGAATATAATAAGAAGGAAGTCGGTAAAGGTGATCGATGGGAAGAATCGTGGCTGGCAGACAGAAAATCAAGATTCGAACCAAATTTCATTGAATTATTTATGAAGTCGACCGACTTTGTAGCGGGTAATTATCCGGATGCGAAGTATACAATGATCGTGAATACCAGTCGCACCGAGCCCGGGTATAATATCTATATTTCGAAAAAGAATGCAGAGGTTGATCTTGAAATTAAGATTGTAGAAACAGCCACTAAGAAAGTGGTTGCGGAATATGTAGTAAAAAGTGCCCCGGGAAGAACCTTTGGAGGCTATGATTATGATACAGGTTTGCGTATTGAAGAATCGTATGCGACAGCGGGTAAGTATTTCGGGAAAGAGTTGAGGAAGGATCTGAAATAGTTGTTGGTTGTTAGTTGATGGGGTTGAGAGTTGATGGTTGAGGGCAGCGAGGTTTGCTTATTGAGAATGAACCGGGCGGCAGACTTCAACGATGAATAAATAAGTATAATAATCCATGAAACAAGAACTCGCCCAAATAGCCATCGTTGTCAACGACTATGACGAAGCCATCGAATTTTATATAAAAAAATTACATTTTACCTTACTGGAAGATACGGTATTGAGCACTGATAAACGATGGGTGAGAATTGCGCCACAAGGTTCTACTGGCTGTGGCCTTTTATTGGCGAAAGCGGCAAACGAAGAACAACAAAGTAGGATTGGTAACCAAACAGGCGGAAGGGTTTTTCTCTTTTTACATACGGATGATCTTGAAAGGGATCATCAAAATTTGTTATCAGAGAATATCAAAATTGTTCGCGGACCAATCACAGAAACCTGGGGTAAGGTACTGGTGTTTGAAGATCTGTATGGAAATTTATGGGATTTAATTGAGCCTTTTCAAAAGTAAATGACAGAGCTTATCTAGTTAACGTGTCCTGAGAGTTTGTCGTAGTATCAACAGTCATTTCAGTGGTGTTGGTCGTAGAGTCTACTATCGTTTTCATCATATTAGCCGCACTGTCTGCCACATGATTCATGGAACTATCAATTTGTACTTTTTCTATGGTCCCGGGCATTTTGTCATTATAACCCATCAACCAATACCAGATCCCAAACGCAAGAAAACCTACAAGGAGAATTGGCATTAACCATTTCGTACCGTCATTTTTTACATTCTCCAGGTTGGTTGACGCCGGGAACTTTCCTCTTTCTGAAGCTGATGAAAATGGATTATTATTCATATCCTGTAGAAAGCTGTTGAAATCTTGTGGCAGGAAGAGTTCTGTCTCTGCGCGATGGGCATTGATCCAGGTGAGGATGCCATTAAAATTCAATGCCTCGCCAATCATTTTTTTTCCAAGAAACGAAGCTGTAACAGCACCACCAATCGATAAAAGAAGATGTGCATTCTCAGGATCTACACCCGAATGATTGGCGATGAGGTTGACCAAACCGCTGGTTTTTTGTCCGAATAAAACATGAATAAAATGCTTCCCATTATTAAGACCAAGTGATGAACGATTGCTGTTTTGAATATCGGTATTCAACTCTGTTAGTAGCTTGTCATTTCCTCCGGCCTGATTCATCAATTGACCTATAGCGGCATGGTCGGAGGCATTTGAAACCAGGATCCCTTTTATAATAGAAGGGAGAATGCTATTTATTGCCTCCGTCACGTTAGTCTCATTTTCGCCAGTCATTCGTTCAGCGGAAGTAAGCAATCCCTTTGGAATGAAGGCGTATAATGATTGAGAAAGATGGCTCATAAGTCTGCGTGTTTTTATTTACTAATGTGAATGCGAAATTGCATAAAAAAAGATGAAACTAAAAATGCAATGAGAAATACAATTTTTCTTTGTATTGCGGCAGTCCCCATGATAACTACCGGAATAGTGGACATTGTCTGTTGACAAACAGAAATCCCGATCCTCTCGTCTTGAAGTACGAGACCATGATTGGGTATCGCCATGGTTGATGTCCTCACGAACCAATGAACGAGGAAACTATCGCCATGGTTTGTGTCCTGTCCCCACGAACCAAAGAAAAGAGCAGAGCTATCGCCATGTTTCGTGTCCTCACGAACCAATGAAGGGAAAGAGCGCAAAGAAGCAGCCCGCAAAGAAAATGCAATGTTTTTATCGTTTCACTCTTCGTGAACTAAACAGTTACTGTGCCGCATATGCGGAAGAATTATCCAATATCCCTTTGTACTAAAATGAAAATGCTATTGGTATAAATTCCTTACTTTTGCGACCGTGATAAAAATTGGTCCCATAGAATTACCCGACTTTCCATTGCTACTTGCCCCCATGGAAGATGTGAGCGATCCGCCGTTCCGAGCGGTTTGTAAAGAGAATGGTGCAGACCTGATGTATACAGAGTTTATCAGTAGTGAAGGGTTGATACGCGATGCTATTAAGAGCCGGCAGAAACTGGATATCTATGATTATGAGAAACCGATCGGCATTCAGATCTTCGGAGGTGATGAAGAAGCGATGTGTCTTTCTGCCAGGATTGTAGAGGCGACAGCACCCGATTTGTGTGATATTAATTTTGGTTGTCCCGTCAAGAAGGTAGTTTGCAAAGGAGCCGGCGCCGGTATCCTGAAAGATATACCAAAGATGATTTCGCTGACACGCGCCGTCGTGAATTCGGTGAAGATTCCGGTGACTGTAAAAACTCGTCTTGGTTGGGATAATGATACCCGAAATATTGAAGAAGTAGCCGAGCGTCTGCAAGACGTGGGTATACAGGCATTGTCTATCCATGGCCGTACACGCACGCAGATGTATAAAGGCGAGGCAGATTGGACGCTGATCGCGAAAGTGAAAAATAATCCGCGTATCCATATTCCTATTTTCGGAAATGGCGATATCGATTCTCCGCAGAAAGCGATTGAATATAAGAATCGGTATGATGTCGATGGGATCATGATTGGTCGTGCTGCCATTGGTTATCCATGGATATTTAATGAAATCAAACATTTTCAAGCAACGGGTATTATGTTGTCACCGCCAACGATCGAAGAACGGATACGGGTTTGCAGGAAACATTTAATGCACTCCCTACGTTGGAAAGGACCGAAACTTGGTATTCTTGAAATGCGTCCTCATTATTCAAATTATCTGAAAGGATTGTCGCACATCAAAGATTTCAGAATGATGCTGGTTCATGCCGAGAGTCTTGATGAAATTGAAGAGATATTTGAGAAGATTACCCAACATTATTCTAATCTGGAACCGGCTTAATGCCTCATTGTTTTGGGCGCGCCCCTCTTTTGTCATTCACGGCAAAGTCGAAGAATGTCGAAAGAGGGGCCGGGCTTTACACTTCAATCCACGCGAGGCGCGTGGGATTTCCGTTACAATCACTCGCGCTTCATCACCGCATCCGTAAAGCCATCAAAGTCATCCCAAATTTGCTTGATTGTATTTTAAATCCCTACCTTTGGCGGCAAAAAAATATATTCAGATTATGGCGCAGGTAAAAAAAGGGGATACGATACAAGTACATTACAAAGGAACACTTTCTGAGAACGGAACCTTGTTTGATTCTTCAGAAGGAAGACCTCCGTTGGAGTTTACTGTGGGTGAAGGTATGGTGATCTTCGGTTTCGATAATGGCGTCGTGGGAATGAATATAGGTGACACAAAGATCCTCCATATTCCTCATCTCGAAGCATATGGGGAAATGAATGATCAATTATTCTTTGAATTTGAGAAGTCACAACTTCCGGAAGAAATGGGCGAGCCTCAGGCGGGTATGGAATTGCAGATGATGGATCAGGAAGGAAATGAATTGCCTGTCATGATTAGTGAAGTAAAAGAGACGACTGTTGTCCTTGACGGCAACCATCCTTTAGCAGGAAAAGACCTGACTTTTGAAGTGGAGTTGGTGGGGATTAATTAGACAATTAGACAATTGAACAATTTGACAATTGAACAATTCGACAATTGAACAATTCGACAATTGGAGATTTTGGCAAGTTGAAAATTTTATTCGATCTTTTCAGTCATTAGCATATTATCATATTATCCCATTCTCACATTAGCATATTATCACATTAGCATATTATCATATTATCCCATTATCACATTAGCATATTATCCCATTAGCTCATTAGCACATTATCCCATTTGCACATTAGCTAATTGTTGAATAGTAAAAACCTCGGAATGGCGTATCCCCTTTTCTGTTTTTTGCAAAGAGCAACATTCATTAATCCTGTCGTGTTCGAAGAAGAGCAGCCAATTATTATCTACGGCTTCATTCAGTAAACGTTCTTTTTCTTCCAATGTATTTAAAGGACGCATATCATAACCCATTACCCATGGCAGTGAAATATGTGCAAGCGATGGAACAAGATCGGCGCAATACAGAATATGTTTCCCATTGTAATTGATTAATGGCAGCATCATGGCATCTGTATGACCATACACCATTTTAATTTTTATATTGGTGCTGAAAACCGTATCATCTTTTGATTCAATAAATTTCAATTGTCCGCTTTCCTGTATCGGTAAAATATTTTCCTTCAGAAAAGAAGCTCGTTCGCGGATGTTTGGTTTTAATGCGGAATTCCAATGGGCCTCGTTACTCCAGTAAGTGGCGTTCGCAAAGGTTGTCACAAGTTTATCACCATCACGTTTTATGGCTCCACCGCAATGATCGAAATGTAAATGTGTTAAAAATACATCGGTGATATCATTCGTTGAATAGTCAAGAGCAAGCAATGATTTTTCAAGACTGTCTTCTCCATGAGGATGAAAATGGCTAAAGAATTTTTCGTCCTGCTTGTCACCCATACCTGTATCAATCAGTATCAGGCGGCCTTCGTCTTCTACCAGCAGGCAACGCATAGCCCATGTGCATAGATTGTCTTCGTCTGAAGGATTGACCTTGTTCCACATGCTTTTAGGAACCACCCCATGCATGGCGCCTCCATCGAGTTTAAAAAGTCCGGTATTGATCGTATGTAATTTCATGACGTAAAAATAGAATTAAGCGGGCACATTTTTCTTTCGGAATATATATTCTATCAGGTCGAGTAATGGGCTGGTGATAATAGTGGTGACGATGGCCATGATCACCAGGATCGCAAAGAGTTGCGGGGATAGTATGCCGAGATCATATCCGATATTCAAAACCACCAGTTCCATTAATCCTCTAGTATTCATAAACGCCCCAATACGTAATGAATCCTTCCAGCTCATCCCAAGCATTTTTGCCGGAACTGCCGATCCGATAAATTTACCTGCCATCGCAATAATAATAATGACGATACAGATCATCCAGAGGGAGGGTGAATTCAGTAAGCCGATCTGTAAACGCAGTCCGGTGAAGGCAAAGAAGATGGGTAATAATAATAACACACTGACGTCTTCGAGACTGGCGGTTAAGGCAGTTTTCAATGCCTCGTTTTGTGGAATGATGACCCCGGCAAGAAAGGCGCCGAACAACATATGAATGCCGATTGCTTCAGCAATAAACGCAGACAACAGCAAGACAATAAACGAGAGTACGATGATATTCTGGTTACCATAATGGGCGGTCCGTAATTTTGAGATGAGGTTTGCGAGAAAACGTCGGACAATCAAAAACATAAACAGGACAAAAAGAATAGCACTCACAACGGTAAACGCTGCCATATAAAAACTTCCTGCTTTGGCAATGGTAATGATGACAGCGAGCAAGCACCAGGCCATGACATCAGCTATGGCGGCTATGCTTAAAACGAGTGTGCCGATCGGTGTTTTTTGTAAGGATCTTGATTTTACAATTCTCGCCAGAACAGGAAAGGCCGTGATACTAAGTGATACTCCCATAAAGATCGAGAATACAAGAAAGCTGACGGAGGGCATCCGGAACCATTCGAAAATAAAGAAGGCACTACACAAACCAAGTGCGAAGGGAACGACGATACTGCACGTGCTGATCATTAAAACAGGTTTTGCTTTTCGTTTTAATTCGTTGAGGTCTAATTCCATGCCAATGATGAACATAAAAAAGGCAAGCCCGATCTTACTCAGCATTTCGATATGCGGAAGTGAATGAACAGGAAAGACCACATTAAAAAAATGCGGGAACAGGTTGCCAAAAACTGAAACCCCAAGTACAATACCGGCTACGATCTCACCGATGACAGCAGGTTGCTTCATTTTTTCAAATAATATTCCAAACAAGCGGGATACGAGCAGGATCAATAAGATCTGAAGTAATAATAGGCAAACAGGTTGTTGCATCTGTTTAATAATCAGGGAGCTAATATCGTGGCTGCCGGTAACGATTGATAAAAGTTTAGGATGGACCATTCAGAAATGAAAGAACGAAAGTATTAAAAATAACGTTCGTTTTGGGAGGAAATTCAGAGTGAGTCGTGTTTTGAAAATTTCTAATTTGCATCTACTTCCACTAAGTGGAACTACGCGTGAAGGATCGTAGCGTAAATCCTTTTTGCCCCGGCTCCTGAGCCTGTCGAAGGAAGAGGGGCAAAAAGATTGGAGCGGAGAGCCTGACCCGCTTCGGGGCACGCCCTTAGAATGATGACTCGGTACGCAACTTATTCAGACGGGATAGCAAGAGCAGGCCAATGATAAAGTAAATAGAAAGACCTATGGTAGAATTGCGCATGCCTCCTAGATGTTCTGCCACAAAACCAAACGACAAGGTGCCGATCACGATGCCTATTTTTTCGCAGACATCATAAAAACTGAAATACGACGCAGTGTCCTCTGTAGGTGGTAATAGTTTTGAATAGGTAGAACGCGACAGAGATTGAATGCCTCCCATTACCATACCCACACAGAAAGCAAGCAGGTAAAAGGCATTGACAGTTTGAACAAAATAAGCCGCCAGGCAAATTCCGATCCAGATGATAACCAGTGTTACTAAAGCGAATTTATTTCCCTTGTTGCCAGACAATTTTGCAAACAGCCAGGCCCCGCAGATAGCCACTAATTGTATGATCAACACCACACTGAGTAGTTGGGTAGTTTCCATGTGAAGTTCGTCGCTTGCAAAATAGGTAGCCATATACATCACGGTTTGAACACCCATATTGTAAAAGAAAAAAGAGAGGAGAAACTTTTTCAATTCGGGTAAGTGAATAAGGCTATGCCATACCTTTTGTAATTCTCTGTACCCATTTAATAAAGTAGAACTGTTCAATGTGTTGTGTTCCTTCGTTGTTTCTTTCAGATGATAAAATGTGATCTGTGCAAATGCGATCCACCACAGGCCTACAGCAAGAAAGGAGATGCGAACGGGGAGGGTGCCAAGCCCCCAGGCTAATTTGTCGTTGAGCAGAATAAATGCAAAACAGGCTACCATCAATAGTACACTCCCGATATAACCCATGGAAAAACCTTTTGCACTTACTTTATCCTGCATGTCTTTGGTGGCGATCTCTGGGAGAAAGGCGTTATAAAAAACGATACTCCCGCAATAACCGATGGAGGCAATGACAGAACATGACAGTCCGAATACCAGGTTGGGTTGTCCGTCTCCCTCTTTTTCAAAAAAGAAAAGGGCAATGCAAGCCAGGGAACCCAGATAGCAGAAGAAACGCATGAAGGCTTTTTTATTTCCTTTATAATCTGCAATGGATGAAAGCAAGGGCGACAATAATGCGATGAGAAGGAACGAGAATGCAATGGAATAGGAGGCCAGGGCAGCACGATCGAAATCCATTCCGAAAAGTTCAACATCTTTTGAAACAATGGCAGAGTAATAAGCTGGAAAGATGGCGGAGGTTATAATGAGAGAGTACGCAGAATTAGCCCAATCGTAGAAGGTCCAGGCGCGTATTGTTTTTTTGTTGTTCATGAAACAGTTACGGGTTAGCGGGTTAAGGGGTTGCGAGTTAGTGGGTTAAAGGGTTGCGAGTTAGTGGGTTACGAGTTAGCGGGTTAGAGTTAGTAGTTTATTGGGCTATTTGTTAGCGG
>Ga0105048_10017221_pt1 | contig 11145 bp, 10 predicted proteins | sample MAT05_FD_78382 | JGI IMG/M metagenome (GOLD analysis project Ga0105048, IMG submission 78382) | Freshwater microbial communities from Lake Fryxell liftoff mats and glacier meltwater in Antarctica - MAT-05 | ecosystem: Environmental > Aquatic > Freshwater > Ice > Liftoff microbial mat | place...
CTGAACGCCACCGACTCGACGCTTGGCGAGGCCGGCGACCTGCTCCAGCGGGCGCGCGAACTAGCGGTGCAGGGGGCCAACAGCCCGCTCTCCAACAGCGACATGGCGGCTATCGGTATCGAAGTCGACAACATCCTGAAGCAGATGGGTGTCGCCGGCAACGCTTCGTTGCGCGGCCAGCGCCTGTTCGCTGGTGAGCAGATCGACGCCGACCCGTTCACCCTGACGAATGTGGCACCGGGCTACATGTACGCTGGCGACACCGGGCAGATGCGCCGCGAGTACGACCAGGGCGCATTCGTGACCCTCAACACGCCAGGGCAGGCGACGTTCGGCCCGGCCATCACGGCGCTGATGGACCTGCGCGACCACTTGAACGCGGGCAACCCGGCCGCCGTCTCCGGCGACCTTGCGGCCATTGACGGCGCGATGGACACGATCCTCGGCGCGCGGGCCGAGGTCGGCGCGAAGACGAACCGGATCGAGGCGGCCCAGGGGCGGCAGAACCTGCTGCAAGTGAACCTTGAAGAGCTACGCTCCAAGTCGGAAGACACCGACCTGGTGGAAGCTGTCAGCAGGTTCTCGGTGCAGGAAACGGTCTACAAGGCGTCATTGCAGATCGGCGGCAAGGCGATTCAGCCGAGCCTGCTGGACTACCTGCGATGATGAGTACAACAGCCAGCACAATGGGCACTGATAGCATGACGTCAATGACCGCATCCGCACCCGAGTTCGATATTCGCACAACCCGCTACGGCGAGATGGAGACCATTACCATCTCCGAGAACGCCGTGCTGCACTTCCCGGATGGCGTGCCCGGCTTCGAGCGGCACCAGCGCTTCGCCCTGATCGAGGACACGAAGCTAACACCTTTCCATTGGCTCCAGTCGCTGCATGATCCGCTGGTCGGCTTCCTGGTCATCGAGTCGGGGCTGCTGGTGAGCGACTACGTGTTCGACATCGCGGACCCGGACGTGGCGATGCTCGGCCTGGACGCCGCCGCCGACGCACGCGTGCTGTCGATCCTGGTTGTGCCGGAAGATGTCCGCGCGATGACGGCGAACCTGCAAGCACCCCTCATTGTGAATCCACACAAGCGCATCGCCAAGCAGGTCATCCTGACCGACGAGCGCTTCCCACTGCGATACCCGGTGTTCGGCGGCGCTGGCGGCGCTGGCACGGCCGACCGAGGATCGGGGAGACGACGAGCATGTTAGTACTCAGTCGGCGACCAGGTCAAAGCATCCTGATCGGCAAGGACATCGAGATCATTGTACTTGGGTCGGACGGCGTGCAGGTTCGGGTTGGCATCCGGGCACCGCGCGAAGTGACCGTCCTGCGGCGCGAACTGCTGAAGCAGGTTGAAGATGAGAACCGCCGGGCCTCGACGGGCACGCTGGGCGTGTCGGTGGAGAACCTGGGGGCGGCCCTGGGGCAGATCGGCGGCGACTTCGGGGCGAAGGTCCGGCCAGCGCCCGTCGCGGACGCGGAGCCGGCGGCCCGGCCCCTGAAGGTGCCGCACACCGGCGCAGCCTGATCGCGTAGATACCAGACGGAATCGGGGAGGTGCCTCTGTAGGGGGCTGCCGCTGGCAGTTCCGCCTCTGGCAGCCCCGCCGCAACGAGGGAGGTCCGGCGCACAACGCGCCGGGCCTCCTTTTGCGTCTTTGCCGCCCGCGCACGCGGGTCTACAATCAGGCAGCGATCGGGGAGGTGACGCGACGATGTTCGACGCCGCGCCCATGCACGAGCAGTTGGTACTTGAACTGTACGTCCGCAACATCAGCGCATCGGCCGACTTCTACCAGCGGCTCGGATTCCGCCTGTTGCGCGCCGAACCGCACTTCGTCGAACTGGCCTGGGGGCAGGGCGTCCTGTACCTGGAAGAGATCGCAGATGCGCCCGCGCCGGGTGGCCCAATCGTCGGGAACGTGCGCGTGCTGGTGGACGACGTGGACCGTTACTGGACGCTGGCGCAGGAGCTAGGCTGCACCGTGGTCAAGTCGATAGACGACCGGTACTACGGCCTGCGCGACTTCACGATTGCCGGACCGGACGGCGTCGGGCTGCGCTTCGCCACCTGGCTCTGAGAGGCAGGTGGCGAAGCGCGAGCGGCGCGGTCGTTGCACGCGCCTACGGGTCACTCGTCACCCGCCACGCGGTACGCGCCGCCCACCACTCGCAACTCCGCTGTCAGGTACCATTCCTTTCGAGGACGGAGGTGTCTGGACGATGACTCAGCAGTGGTACGACATCGTAATCGTGGGCGGTGGCATCGTCGGTCTAGCGACGGCCCGCGATCTGCTCATGCGGCGCCCGGGTCGGCGAGTCGCAATCCTCGAAAAAGAGTCCACCATCGGCCAGCATCAGACCGGCCACAACTCTGGAGTGATCCACGCGGGCGTCTACTACGCCCCCGGCTCGCTCAAGGCGCGGCTCTGCACCGAGGGCCGCCTGAAGACGTACGCGTACTGCGAAGAAAAGGGCATCCCGTACGAGAAGTGCGGCAAGCTGATCGTCGCCATCGAGCCGGAGGAACTGCCGCGCCTGGACGCCCTCTGGGAGCGCGCGACGGCGAACGGCGTGCCGGGCATCCGGCTGGTCGGTCCGGAAGAGATCCGCGAGATCGAGCCGCACAGCGCCGGCATCAAGGGCATCTTCTCGCCGGAGACCGGCATTGTGGACTGGAGCCGGGTGGCCTCTGCCTACGCCGACGACGTGATCGCGGCGGGCGGCGAGATCCTGACCGGCTACGAGGTCAACGGCATCCGTCGCAAGGGCGATTGGGTGCTGCTGAAGACCACCTTTGACGAGATCATCCCGACCCGCTACCTCATCACCTGCGCCGGCCTGCAATCGGACCGCGTGGCGGCGATGTCCGGCGCGGACAAAAGCCCGCAGATCATCCCGTTCCGGGGCGACTACATGAAGTTGAAGCCCGAGAAGGCGTACCTGACGCGCGGCATGATCTACCCCGTGCCAGACCCACAGTACCCGTTCCTGGGCGTCCACTTCACGAAGCGCCACGACGGCGAAGTCTGGCTGGGGCCAAATGCCGTCTACGCGTTCGCGCGGGAAGGGTACGGCAAGCTTGATCTGAGCATCCGTGACAACCTCGAAAACGTCATGTTCCCCGGCTTCTGGAAGATGGTCAGCCAGCACTGGAAGATGGGCGTCGACGAGATGGTCCGCGACTTCAGCAAGAAGCTGTTTGTCGAGACCTGCCAGAAGTATGTGCCTGAAGTGACCGAGGACGACTGCGTGCCCGGGCCGTCAGGGGTGCGGGCGCAGGCGCTCGGCTCGGATGGCGGGCTGGTGGACGACTTCATCGTCCAGACCTCAGACCGCATCTTCCACGTCCGGAACGCGCCATCGCCGGCTGCCACGTCGTCGATGGCGATTGGCCGGGCGATTGCCGACCGCGCAGAAGAGGTCTTCTCGCACGCGTCCTAAACGCCGGAAGATCGCCCCTCACCCTCGGCCCCTCTCCCGCACGCGAGAGAGGGGTGTTCTCTGTCAGGCACGGCATCGGAGGAGCGCCCCATGAGCGACACGCTGGGCAAGGTCATGACGGTGCTGGGGCCGGTGGAGCCGGACGCGCTCGGCACCACCCTGATCCATGAGCACATCCTGTTTGACCTGTCCGTCTACCACGACCAGCGCTTCGGGACCGGACCGGGCAAGGCCGAGCCGCTGCCAGACGAGCCGCTCGGCATCCAACACCTGTGGGTGCTGCGCCACAACGTCGCGAGGCTGCGCGACAACGTCCACCAGCAAGACTTGGACGTTGCCGAGGCCGAGCTGAACCGGTTCAAGGCGCTTGGCGGCGGCACAGTCGTGGAGGTGTCCAGCGGCGGGCTGGTGCCAAATGCCCAGGGGCTGGCCGAATTGGCGACGCGGACCGGCCTGAACATCATTGCCGGCACCGGCTACTACATCAGTGCGTCGCATCCCGCCGAGTTGGCTGCCAAAAGTGTCGAGCAGGTGGCCGACGAGATGCTGCACGATGTGATCGAAGGGTTCCCCGGCACGGACATCCGCGCGGGCGTCCTGGGGGAGATCGGCACCACCGAACCGCTCTCGCCGACTGAGCGCGTCGTGCTGGCGGCGACCGGCCGCGTCCAGGCACAGACGGGCACGGCCATCGTGATGCACCCGGACGCGGTGCAGCGCACCTACGAGCAGATCGCGCCGACCCTCGACATCCTGGAGCGGGCCGGCGCGGACCTGAGCCGCCTAGTCATCAGCCACTGCGACGACCGCGTCCACCCCAATTACGAGTCGTACGCAAAGCTGGCGGCGCGCGGCTGCACGTTGGCGTTTGACACGTTCGGCAAGCAGACGTACTACTCGACGCGCAAGCGCCAGTACCCGAGCGACGACCAGCGCATCGCGACCATCGCGCGGCTGGTCGGGGACGGGTTGGCCGGCTCTGTCACCTTGGCGCACGATGTCTGCTACAAGACGGACCTGACGCGCTGGGGCGGCGACGGCTACGGCCACGTCGTCGGGAACATCGTGCCCCGGCTGCGGCAGGCGGGCGTGCCGGATGCTGCCATCACGCAGATGCTGGTGAAGAATCCGCGCCGCGTCCTGACGCTCACGCGCTGACGGTGCGGTTCGAGGCTGAGTGCATCAGCGGGCTGGAGCGCTTCGCGGCGGCCGAGCTTGCGGGCGTCGTTAGCCCTAACCCCTCTGCTGGCCGGGACGCCCCTCACCCCCCTGCCCCCTCTCCCACAAGTGGGAGAGGGGGGACAACTGGCCGTATCCCGTTGCGGGCGGGCGGGCCGGCTGGTGTGCGTCAACTCCCCCTCTCCCACAAGTGGGAGAGGGGGCAGGGGGGTGAGGGCCGCGCCTCTCTGCGGGTGGGGCCGTCGTCTGCCGGGGCCATCCCGTTCGCGTATGACGGTCCCTGGCCGGCGCTGCTGCAGCTGCGTACCGTCGTGGCGGTGCATGTGGTTCTGGCAACGGGCCTGCCGCGCCCGACTGCCCTCCTGGGCGACAGCACCTTCCGCCACTTGATATCGAAGGTCGGTCACATGCGGTCGCTGTTCCCGGCCGGAGCGTTCCGCACCTACCGCTTGAGCGCGGCGGGTGCGGACTCAGCGGTGTTCCAGCGGGTGCTGTCGCGATTGGCGACGGATACCGGATTGAAACCAGCGGAGGACGCGGGCGACGTGTTGCTCCGGTTCCGGCGCGGCTCAGATGGCCGCTTCGAGTTGCTGGCCCGGATCTCGCCGCGCCCGCTTGCCGCCCGCGCATGGCGAGCCTGCAATCGGCCGGGGGCGCTCAACGGGGCGATTGCCTCGATCATGGCCGGGTTGACGCAGCCCGCGCCCACGGATGTCTACCTGAACCTGGCGTGCGGCTCCGGCACGCTGCTGATCGAGCGGGCGTTGCTGGGGCCGGCCGTTCGCTTGCTGGGCTGCGACGTGGCCCCGGATGCGCTGGAATGCGCCGCGCGCAACGTGGCTGCCGCCGAACTGCCGGCCGCCGTGCCGGTCCCTGAACTGCTGGACTGGGACGCGACGGCATTGCCCCTGCCTGACGCCTCAGTGGGCGCGCTGACGGTTGATTTGCCGTTTGGGCAGTTGGTCGGGAGCCACACGGACAATGCCGCGCTGTATCCTGCGCTCCTGGCCGAGGCGGCGCGGGTGGCCCGGCCGGGCGCCCGGCTGGCGGCAATCACCCAGCAAGTGCGGCTCTTCGAACGGTCGGTGAACGGTGACCAGTGGGCCACGGACGAGGTCTTGCGGCCAACGTTGAGCACGGGCGGCGGCCTCATCAAGCCGGGCATCTACGTGCTGCGCCGGCTCGGGGCGTAGGCTCGCCGCCCTCACCCCCAACCCCTCTCCCACAAGTGGGAGAGGGGAGTTAGCCCTACTTGCCACTTGCTGCTTGCCACTTGCCACTTGCCACTCGGGTAGACTGCTGGGGCTGCACCGTGGCGGCAACAGCATCTCTCTGGAGGACCGACGATGGCGGTTCAACTCGGCACCGCCCCGGACTCGTGGGGCGTCTGGCACCCCAGCGATCCGAAACAGACCCCCTGGCACCGGTTCATGGACGAGGCGGTCCAGGCCGGCTATACCCGCACCGAACTTGGTCCGTACGGCTACTTGCCAACCGACCCGGCTACCTTGCGCCGTGAACTGGAGCAACGCGGCTTGACGCTGGCCGGTGGCACGTTCGGCGGGGCGCTGCACCGCCCGGATGCCCGCGACGACATTGAGGAGCAGGTGCGGCAGGTGGGCGACCTCGTGGGTGAGATGGGCGGCGGGTACCTCGTGCTGCTGCCGGCCGCCTACCGCGACGACGCCGGAGCGTTCATCGACCCGCGCACCCTGGACGATGCCGGCTGGCACCAGTTCATCGAGACCACGAACGGCCTCGGGCGGCTGGCACAGGAGCGCTTCGGCGGGCGGCTGCAGGTCGTGTTCCACCCGCACGCCGATTCCCACGTGGAAACGCCGGAGCAGGTGGAACGCTTCCTCGATGAGACGGACCCGGCCGTCGTCGGGTTGTGCCTGGACACCGGCCACTATGCGTACCGTGACGGCGACTCCATTGACTTGATGCGTCGGCGACACGACCGCATCCCCTACCTGCACATCAAGACGGTGGACGGCGCCCGGCTGCGCCAGGCCCATGCGGGCGACCTGTCGTTCCCGGAGGCCGTAGCTGCGGGTGTCTTCTGCGAGCCGGACGTGGGCGTCATCGACTTCCCGTCGTTCACGCGCCTGCTCGATCAACTCGGCTTCGACGGGTACGCCATCGTCGAGCACGACCTGTACCCCTGCGCGTTTGATGTGCCGTTGCCCATCGCGACGCGGACCCGGACCTACCTGGGCGGCATCGGCCTGGGCTGACCACCGCCCGCCCGCTTTCACCGCTTGCCGCCGCCGGTCCCGCTCGCGCGAGCGGGACCGGCGGCGCCGCCTATCAGAGGTCAGTGGCCGGACTGCACGCGGCTTTCGGGGTGGGCCGGGCTGGGCGTCGGGGACGGTTCGGCGACCAGTTCGGCGGCCATCGGGCTGCCGCTCAGGGCCAGCCGCGCCTCAGACGGCAGCCGCAAGAACGCGGCACGACGGTTTGCGTCGAACAGCAGCAGGCCAATCGCCATCACCACATAGGCGACGGCGAACCAGAAGTGCGCCCCCTCCCACGGGGCCACCAGTTGCAGCACAAACAGGACGAACAGGGCGAGCGCCCCGCGCCAGTCCAGCGCCAGCGCCACGATCAGCACGATCGCGAAGAGTGACTGCGCGCTGGTCAGGAACAGCTCCATCGCCTGCCGGCCGTCAATCGGCAGTGAGGCCGGCCGCCCCGACGCGATGCTGTAGACCAGCGCCAGCGTTCCGACGAGCAGCGTCCACTGGTTCACTTTGGAAGAGACCATCGCGCGCATACCGGCGGCGGCGTTCCCGCGCCACGTGAAGAGGATGGCGATCAAAAACTCGGGCGACTCTGAGGCCAGCGGCGCGAGCCACTGCACCAGCAGGAACTCGTCAATGCCGAACTGCAAGCCGCTTTCGACCAGTCCTTCAGCGAACGGCTCGGCCGAGGCGAAGATGGTGGTGGCGGCGAACAGGAAGAGCGCACCGACCCCGAAGCGTCGCTTCGTAGTGGGCAAGTTCCCGACGATGCGGGCCGGGCCGACCAACTCCGGCTCGTGCGACTCGGCGCGGGATGCCGCCCAGGCGTAGAGGCCGAACAGCGCCGCGAATACGACGGTGTCGAACAGCGACAGCCCGCCCCGCATCGGGATGGTGAACGAGTACAGCGTCGCCACCAGCAGAATGGCGATCTCGATGGCCTGCCCGCGCTCGAGCGTGACCTTGTGGGCGCGGAAGCGGAGCCACGCCACCAACACGATGGCACTCCAGCCAATGCCGATCAGCAACCGGTTCGCGCCAGTCATGTTGGCGATGGCGTAGCTGGCCTGCGTGGGGTCAGACGCGGCCTTCCAGGCGAACACCATATCGACGGCGTACTCCGGCAGCACGGCGATGAGCGCTAGCAGGGCCAGCGCGAGCGCCTGCGAGACGTCCTTCTCGAACGCTTCGGCGGCCCACGAGAGCAGGAACGCCGCGCCGACAATCGCGAGGCCGGACAGGGCGGCGACGATGGCAGGGTCGCCGTGGTACCCCTGGAAGCGGAGGAACAGCCACGGCAGGCCAACGGCGATGGCGATGGTCATAAAGACGACATCGCGGCGCGTGGCCCGCTCGGAGCCTATCGGCTCGTCGGAAGCAGACATCCAGTACCTACCTTGTGCGAGACGTCCGCGGGCAGAAAAAAGGATAGCAGCCCGCAGCGAAGAAGCCGCGGAAAGTCTCGCGAACGGCCTGGGTAGGCACCGGCCACGGACCGGGCGCCGGCCTTGAAGATGCGGCTCCGTGTTGACGATCCGTGACACCTCAACGGTGAGGCGCTACTCCCTTTCCACCCCCGGAGCCTAGCACGACGATGCCCACCATGCGGTCAATTTCATGAATTCCTCATGAAGCTGCCCGTCAGGCCCGTTCATTGGTGGGCTGGGTGCTGGCCGTTGGTTCGGCTCCTGCGCCGTCATGCTCGCGGCTGCCGACCACCACATCGTTGGCGAGCCGCACTTGATTCCGCCCGTCGGCCTTCGCGCGGTAGAGGGAGGTATCGGCGGCCGCAAAGATGGTGCTCGGCTGGTCGCGCTCCGGCCCGGCCCCGGCGATGCCAATGCTGAGCGTGATCGGGCGGCCGTCAACGTGCTGGCCGAGTACGCCCTCCTCGGCGCGCGCTCTGATGCGCTCGGCAAGCATCACGGCGTCGCCGGGCCAGGTTTCGGGCAGGATCAGCACCAGTTCTTCGCCGCCGTACCGGCAGATGAGGTCGGTCGAGCGCCGCTCGGCCAGGAGCAGCGCTGCCAGCTTCCGCAGTACCTCGTCGCCGACCGCGTGCCCGAAGCCGTCGTTGACCGCTTTGAAATGGTCGATGTCGATGATGGCAAGGCACAGCGGCCGGCCGTAGCGGCGCACGCGGTCCAGCTCTTCGTCAAGGCGCTGTTCGAGCCAGCGCCGGTTGGCAAGGCCGGTCAGCGGGTCGGTGAGGGAGCGGGCCTCCGCCTCCTCGACGAGGCTCGCCATCATCAGCGCGTTGACGACGTGCGGCACTACCATCGAGATGGTCCGGCGGGCTTCGTGGTCGAACGCTGAGACGTGCTGTGCCCAGAACAACAGTGCCCCATAGGTGTTGCCCCGTCCGATCAGCGGCGCGGCGGCCAGCGCGGCGGCCCCGCGTGAGATGAGCGTACGCTCGAAGGGGGCCAGCGGCACCCTGGACGCCGGGGAGGTGTCGCGCAGGATGCGGGTGAGGCCGGAGCGCAGGCATTCGCCAACGAGGCCGCCAGCGAACATGCGGGTGGCCGGAACGTCGCTGCCGGAGACTTCGCGCGAGGTTTCGGGGATGACGAGTCGCAGGCCGCCGCCCGCCTCGCGCACGATCAGGAGGGCATCTTCGACATCAAGCAGCTGTTCGGCGTACCGGTGCAAGACGGCAGCCACGCGCCGCCGGTCAATGCTGGCGGACGCTTCGGCGGCAATCTCGTTGATGAGCAGCAGCCTGGTCAGTACCTGTTGCAGCGGCAGGTCAGCCATCGCGCCGTTTGTCTGCTCCCTGGGAGGCCGCCGGACGGGCCTGCTGCGCCAACGTCGTTGCCCTCTACCAAGAGGAACGAGGGTGGCGGTGTCGCGGTGCACGTCAGGGGGTGTGCGGTGCCTTGCAATCCCCTGACAGCCCCACTGAATGCAGGCGGGACTGCTGCCACCAAAGCGGACCGGGGAAAGCAAGTACCTCGCACAGCGAGCAAGGCGACGAATCTAGGGACGAAGCGCGGTGACTTCTTCGGCTATCCAGTCAAGTGTTGCCAGGAATTGCCGCATGGACTCTTCTGGCGCCAGCAGTGCAAGAGGAAACATGGACCAACCTCCAAGGCGTTCCTCAGCCAGGCTCACGCCATCAATCTGATTCAGCCTGATCCAGAACTCACGTAGCTTCGACTCGTCGTTGAACGGCGAATGCGACTTCATGCCGTCAAAATAGGTCTCAACGTGGCCGCTAGTGAACACCCCGACGGGCCGGCATTGGCCACCTGCGTAGCGAATGCTCGGGTAGAAGCTCCCATTGCGAGCCCCACGACCCCAGTGCAGGTCGAGTCCCCGGTCATTTGTCCAATCGAGAATACGGCGAAAGGCAGTTACGACCTCTGCTGTATTGCTCTCTTGCAGGGCATGAAGGAATGCCTCCGCATCCCACTGGCGTCCAGGTGAGCGTGGAGCGGACTTCCGCTGCTGCGCTTCCGCCGTCTGGCCCAAGACTCGCGGAACCATTGCCCGCTGGCCCTGCCCGAGATACTGTCGGACCTCCACGGCCAAGACCTGCGCTGGATCCATCTGCTCGTTGAGAAACTCGACGATACGCAGGAGTTCGGTAGGGATCTTGTCCGCCACGAACACCATGCGAACCTTGCCAGCCTGGAGATTGACTTTCGCTTGCTGCCAAAATGCGACTGGGTCGATATCACGCCCGAGACATTCCTCGAAGACGTTCACGGGGTCGCGCCCCTCGTCCGCACATCTCTGTTCGAACTGCGCCTGCATCTTTTCGACGGGCCAGTAGACAACAGCATTCGCCGCATAGTCGAGCATCTGGCCGACGACCTCCCGACGGATGCGAGTGTCGGTTGAGCGCTTCACCTCAACGAGCGTTGGTACAGCATCTTGGTCGAGGAAAACGTGATCAATGGACCAGCGTCCAACTCCACCCTCTTCTGACGCGAGTGGCACCTCACGCGAGATGAGTAGCCATCGCCTCGGTGCGGCGGTGTTGATCTGGTCGCCTGCCAGCAGGCTGGGATACGTGGCAAGCAACTCCTGAAGCAGCGCCTCCGAATCATATGCCGTCTCGGGCATCTCTACCAGTTGGCCATCTCCCTGGATCAAATAGATGCCCCCCATCGTTGCCTCCCGCAAGTCGATTTTGCTCATCTCTACAACAGAACACGCTATATCCACATCCTAGTGAGCCTCGGAAATGTAGCCGCAGTGGCTGAACCGACAGGCCGCGCCGGAAGTCTCCATGGTTGCATCACGATGCTGCGCTCGTTGGTCAG
>Ga0105048_10017223_pt1 | contig 11144 bp, 11 predicted proteins | sample MAT05_FD_78382 | JGI IMG/M metagenome (GOLD analysis project Ga0105048, IMG submission 78382) | Freshwater microbial communities from Lake Fryxell liftoff mats and glacier meltwater in Antarctica - MAT-05 | ecosystem: Environmental > Aquatic > Freshwater > Ice > Liftoff microbial mat | place...
CTCGCACGCCCCCACGCGTAGAGCTGGCTCGGGCTCACGCCGTGCGACTCGGCGAACTCCCGAGCACTCACGCCGCTCGCGTGCCACTGCTCGACCAACTTCGACCGTCGTCGCGCATCAACTGGACCCATCCTCCGGATCTACACCCCCCGAGTTACGTAACCACACGCGGATCTAGAACGTGAAAAGCCGAAAGAACGCCACCTGGGGTCGCGGGTCTACGGGATGAGCCGCGTCGCGATGCAGCTTGTCGTGCACGTGCTCATCGGGTTCCGCCGACTCCGCGACACGCGACTACTACGCGACCGATCCGCTGGTATGCCGCCTGGTCGGCGTGTCGAAGTTGCCCGACTGTCAAGGACCGGCAGAGGTGATCCGGTTTGCATCCGGATACGTCGTCATCGTCGTCGGGATGGGGGCCGCCGAGCGCGAACAAGGGCGACGGCGCGATCGTCGACGCCGATGGCCGCGATCTCGCGACGCTCGCGTTGCCCGAGTCCAGGGCAGTGTTCGCCGACGTCGCCTGGACCGCGGGGGCCACGATCGAGGTGTTCCTGCGCTTGCGCGACGACGAGACCGCCGGCGCGATCATGCTCGACGACGTCTGGCTCCGCTGAGAGCGTCAGCGAACGCTGACACTTTGCGGCCGCCCGCCGTGGTTGTATGTCTGTCTGCGTGCCCGACTCGACCAACTGGCAGATCCCCGTACTCGGTCCAGCGACCTTCACGTCGCCGCTGCAGCTGTCGAGCACCGCGGGCGACTGCATTCCCGACTGGGTCGACGACGACACCCGCGTGCTCCACGACGCCGTGTTCACGGTCGGTCATCCGCCGGACTCGACGCGCGCGTTCGAGGTCGCCGGCCCGCGTGCGCAGATCTTCTTCGATCCGGCGCACACGACCGCGGCCATCGTCACCGCGGGCGGGCTCTGCCCCGGCATCAACAACGTCATCCGCTCGATCGTGCTGCACGCGTTCCACAAGTACGGCGTGCATCGGATCCTCGGCGTGCACTACGGCTTCGCCGGTCTCGATCCCGCAGAGGGTATCGCACCGCTGCCGCTCGGACCGGACGAGGTGCGGTACATCCACAATCGCGGCGGCACATTGCTGGGTACGTCGCGCGGCAGTCACGAAGTCGGCACGATGGTCGACACGCTCGAGCGCGAGCGCATCGACATCCTGTTCGTCGTCGGTGGCGACGGCACGATGAAGGGCGCGGCGGCGCTCACCGACGAGATCGCGCGTCGCAAGGTTCGCATCGCGGTCGTCGGCGTGCCGAAGACGATCGACAACGACATCGAGTACGTCGACAAGACGTTCGGGTTCGACACCGCGGTGACGATGGCGAAGCTGGCGATCGACGCCGCACACACCGAGGCTACGTCGGCGCGCCGCGGCATCGGGCTCGTGCGGCTGATGGGTCGCGATGCGGGGTTCGTCGCCGCCCATGCGACGCTCGCGAGTCGCGACGTCAACGTGTGCCTCGTGCCCGAGGTGCCGTTCGCGATCGACGGTGATGGCGGGTTGCTCGCGTTCCTCGAGCACCGCCTCGACGACCGCGGTCATGCCGTGGTGGTCGTCGCGGAGGGGTGTGGCAAGCGGCTCGCGGAACAAGGGCAGGGCGTGCGCGATCCATCGGGCAACCTCTCGCTGTCGCACGAAAGCCTCGACATCGGCCGGTACCTCGAGCGGGCGATCACGAAGCACTTTGCCGCGCGCGGGCTGCCGTGCGTGCTCAAGTACATCGACCCGAGCTACATCATCCGCGGTGTGCCTGCGGCTGCGACCGATGCCGTGTTCTGCGACGAGCTCGCACGCAGTGCCGTGCACGCGGCGATGGCCGGCAAGACCGCGATGATGGTCGGGCGCAGTCGCGGCGTGTTCACCCACGTGCCGCTCGGCCTCGTCACGTCACGTCATCGCCGCATCGATCCGGACAAGTCGCTCTGGCTCGCCGTCATGGAGACGACGGGCCAGCCGCGCTTCCGGCTCAGTACTGCATGTGAATGACGTCGCGATCGATCTCGACGAGCTTGTGCCCACCGCACGGGTACTCGACCGCCAGTGCCACGGTGGTGCCCGGGGCACCGCGGATCGCCGAGGCCCAGGTCTCGATGTCGGCCGGCGCCTCGCCGTCGACCGCGATCAGCCGCGCGCCCGCGTGCAGCCGACCGTCGGCCGGGGTGCCCGGCATCACGCGCTTGACCACGATGCCGTCGTCGTCGCGCTCGATGACGATGCCGATCCCGCCGTACGTGTACGCCCGATCGACGCGGTGGCTGGTGCACTCGGACAGCGCCATCTGCCGCACGACTGCGGTCGATGTGGCGACTGCGCCCGCGAGAACGATCGCACCGAGAACGGCACGACGAGCAGTACGCCAGCGAATGAGTGTGGACAACGTCGGTGAGCGCATGGGCTCGGGCAGTTTCCCATAGCCCGCGACACTTGCCACCTGCGCGGTTGACGACGCCGCACTTTGGAGGTCCGGGGTTGGTCCGTGGGTGGGCCCTCGCGATTTTCTCGGATATTTCGCCGCGACCGCCCGCTTGCGGCTAGCGTCCGAGCGCTACCCGCGATGGCACGTCATCCCATGAACCGTACCCGTCCGTGGTTTAGGCCCCTTGCGCTCGGCTTCGCCCTCGGTGGTTGTCGCGCCGATGCTGCGCCGGTGCCCGATACCGAGACGCCGACCTCCGCTGCGACGCCCGCCGCCGACGCCGCCCCCACGCCGGAGGAGGGCACGCTCGCAAAGACCGCAGATCCCAAGCCGACCGAGGCCGGCCCGATCGTTGGTCAGGGCGGGGCGGCAGATCCACCGGAGCCTGCGATCGCCGAGCCGGTCGCGCCGCCCGAACCCGAGGCCCGCAAGACGCCGCACAAGGTGCTGATCCTCGGCGACAGCCTCGCCGCGACCGGCTTCGGTGCGCTGCTCGAGCGCAAGCTCGACGCACACGCGGACGTCGAGTGCTTCCGCAAGGGCAAGAGCGCCTCCGGGCTCGCCCGTCCGGACTTCTTCGACTGGCCCGCCGAGGCGAAGCGTCAGCTCGATCTCCGCAAGCCCGAGCTCGTCATCGTCATCATGGGCGGCAACGACGGGCAAGACCTCACTCCCGCGAAGGCGCAGAGCAAGAAGGGTAAGCGGGTTTCGTGGGCCGACCCCGAGGCGTGGAAGGCGGATTACCGGGTTCGCATGGACGACTTCCTCGCCGCGCTCGCGGGCGACGACCGCAAGGTGCTCTGGCTCGGGCTGCCGACCATGGGGATGAAGTCGCTCGAGACCAAGCTCGAGACGATCCGCCAGGTCCAGCAAGATGCAGTCGCCGCGCTCGGCGATCGCGGACGCTACGTCGACACGGCGCCGTTCGTCACGACCGACGACGGGGCGCTGCTCACCGAGGCGAAGGTCGCTGGCTCGAAAAAAGCCCAGCCGATCCGCGCCGAGGACCGCATCCACTTCACGATGTCGGGCTCCGAGTACTTCGCGGACAAGGTCCTGCCGGAGGTCCTCTCGGTGCTCGGCGTCGAAGCGGCGCCCTCTGGCGCGCCGTAGGATCTCCCGCGTAGTGTAACGAAACTTACGATTTTAGCAGGCGTTTTGTCCCAGCCACGGGTTGCCCCGTTCGACGATCGTGGGCTAGCGTGCTCCGTCCCGGCATCGATGTCGCGCGTACTGCACTCCCGGCTGCTGAAGTGGATCGTCGCCTACGGCCTCGTTCCGATCGGCGTTGCTGGGGCGGACGACGCCGACACCAACGACGCGGCGACCGACCGGACCGGTACCGGCAAGCCGTCCGCGCACACGTTCATCACTCACAAGGTGGTGCCGTTCGAGTCACGCGAGGACATCGCGGCCCGCTACGGGGTGACGGTCCGCGACCTCGAGGCGTGGAACCGGATCCTCAAGAAGAACCCGAACAAGCTGATGGCGGGCTGGGAAGTGAAGGTCCGTGCGCGGATCGCTGCACCGCCGCGGCAGAAGATCACCTACGCCGTGAAGTACGGCGACACGTGGGGCAAGATCGCCGGGAAGTTCAATGTACCCGAGGGTGACCTCCACCGCTGGAACCCGAAGGTCACGCGGAAGTTCAAGGCCGGCCAGAAGCTCACTGTCTACACCAACCCCAAGCCGGTGCCGGTCCGCATCGCGAGCACCGAGCCGATCGACCCCGCCCTCGCCGGAGCCGGCGGCGTCTCGGTCACCCCGCGGGTCTTCGACGTCCCCGGCGGCGGTGTCTCGGTCGGCACCCCGAACCGCGGTCGGCTGACCGGCGGGATCCAGCTCCCCGAGAGCGAGCTCTATACGGTGCGCCGTCCCGAGGAGTCCTTCGGCAGCAGCCACACGATCCTCGAGATCCAAGAGGCGATCGCCGCCTTCCGCGACACCTCGGGCTTTGGCGGCAAGCTCATCGTCGGCGCGATCAGCCTCGAGCGCGGCGGCCGGTTTCGCCCGCACCGCTCGCATCAGTCCGGCCGCGACGTCGACATCCGCCTGCCGAAGGTCGCGGGCGCCGACCCCAAGAGCGACTCGCCGACCGACATCGACTGGGATGCGTCGTGGCGGTTGGTCCAGGCGTTCATCGAGCAGGGCGACGCCGAGTACATCTTCCTCGACTACAGCCGACAAAAGCGGCTGTACGAGGCGGCGAAGCGCGCGGGCGCGGACAAGGCGACGCTCGAGAAGGCGATCCAGTACCCGCGCAGCCGCAAGACCAACAACGGCGTGCTGCGCCACGCCGAGGGTCACATGATCCACATCCACGTGCGCGTGAGCTGCCCGCGCGATCAAGCCAGGTGTGAGAGCTAGTCGCGAGAGCTGACCGCGAGCGCTGACCGCGAGCGCCGAGCGATTGTCAGGGCGGGCAGTCCTGGTCGATCCACGCGCGCACGACGTCGCGGACATCCTCGGGCAGCTGGCCGCCGGTCGGCATCGGGAGGCCCTGCGTCGCATCGATGGTGTAGTCGAGCTTGTTCATCAGCAAGCTGTTCGCCGAGTCGCCGCAGATCACCCGCGTGTACTGGCCGCTGATGATCGCCTGGACGCCGACGATGTTCTCGTACGCGTCGACGTCGAGCGACAGATCGCCCGCGGGCCCGGGGCCGTGGCACCCGGCGATGATGCAGTTGGCGTCGAAGATCGGCTGCACGTCGGCTGCGAACGAGACCGGCGGCCCCGTCGGATCACCGGTGTCGGTCGTCTCGGTCGTCTCGGTCGTCGTGCCGACGTCGCCGCCTTCGTCGAGCATCGCGTAGTAGAGCGCGATGCGATCGTCGTGGCCGCGCACGGTGTCGTCGCTGGTGTTGATGCCGCGGGAATCGAGCGGCAGCGGCTTCCAATCGCCGCCGTCCTCGTCGATCGCGCCGACGCGTGCGAGGTTCGTCGGATCGGGCAGGTCGCCGCGCAGGATGATTTCGGCGTCGATGCCGAGCGTCGGGTTCGGCGTGATCCGATACGCGGGGCCGAACGACTCCGGCGCGTCGCTCGCCTCGGCGATCTCGAACTCGACGTAGTCACCGAGCGCGCCGGGCCAGAGCACGAGCGTCATCACGTCGTCGGGCGACGACACGAGGCCGCCCGCGGGTCCGACCGACATGCGCGACGGCGGCGATCCGCACGCGATCACGGCAGTGGTGGCGAGCAGAGCGAAGCGCGAGTGCACGCCCGGACGCTAGCACGCTTCGTCCTTGCCGCTCCACGGGCGCCTGCCGCGGCGGTTGTGCATCAAAACCGCAGGCCGGCCGCGAACCCCGGCCACACGCGGAGCTGCGTGTTGCCCTCTTGGCCGTCATAGACGGTCCAGCCGTAGCCGGGTCGACCAAGCGGCTTGTCGGCGTCGTTGCCGAGCACCGACAGCGTCGGGCCGCCGAAGACCGAGAGCCGCTTGAACGCCTGATAGCCGAACAGCAGGCGGAGCTGGCCGAGCACGCCCGGGCCGCGGAAAGACCCGCTCAGACCATCGAGCACCACGTGCGCGCCGAGATCGATGTCCATGAACACGCCCTTGACCAGCGGGATGTGTCCGCCGAACGCGAAGCCGAACTGGTAGCCGGCGCGGCGGCCGAACGGATGGATGCCGATCGCGAAGCTCGAGTAGGTGTAATTCGCCGGCAACCGGAAGCCGAACGCGAACGACGAGATGTCCGAGGTCCATACCTCCGGGTGCACGTTGCCCTTGCGCGTCGGCGTGATGAAGCCAATCGCGGCGTCGGCCTCGTCGGCCCAGGTGATGATACCGACCTGTGCACCGTGGACCCGCTTCGCGATGTCGATGAAGCCGAGCTGCGCACCCTTGGCGACCGTGTCGGCGTGCACGACCATCGCGCTCTGCAGACCCGTGACGCGTTTCGCTCGCGCGAAGAACTGCGAGAACTGCAAGCCCTCGAGATCGCCACGGACGATGCTCGCCACCATCGAGCCCTGGATGCCGTGCAGGTGCTCGTCGACGATCGACGCGCCGACGCCGAGGCTCACGCCGTCGACGCGTGCGGATCGATTCCACCCGAACGACAGCGTGAAGCGGTTGCGGATGCGCACGTCCGGATCGTGGAGCTGCCGTGCACGGCGGCCGTTGATGCTCGCGGGCGGGAGCAGGCCGATGTCGAACGGCACCTGCACGTACTCGCCGTCGCCGCGCAGCGTCGCGTACTCGGTCGGCATCACACGGAAGTCGGCGGCCACGACCGCGACCCGGCCCCCGCGCCCGACCTCGACGCTCGCCTTGCGGCGCTCGGCGCCGTCGTCGACCAGGATCTGGTACTTGCCGGGCTCGACCGCGAGCGCGAGCAGCCCGCTGCCCTTGGCCTTGTCGATCTCGGCGGCGAGGCGGCCCGAGCTGCCGCGGATCGACACCAAACCGACAACGTCACTGCCGATCACGAGCGTCGCCGACGGCTTGTGGAGATCGGTCATCACCAGATCGCCGGAGCCCGCGAGCTGGATGTCGTACGCGGCATGCTGCGCGCCGCCGCGCGTCGACTCGGTGCGCGCGAGCGTCGACTCGAACGCGAAGCGATACGCCTCGGTCAGCGTGACGAAGCGATCGCCGTCGACATCCGCCGCGCCGCGCAGGCCCGAGTTGAAAAAGTGCGTGAAGAACGAGCCGCCGACGCGATCGGACTCCTGCGCGGACTCGTCCGCGGAACTCGACGTGAGAAACGCGTGGCCCTCGACCGACGACGCGGCACCGACGAGAAACGGTGCGCGACGCGTGCCGCCCTTGGTGCGCGTGAACGCACCCGAGGCACACGAGTCGAGGATCGCGATGCGCACGTCGGCGGGCACTGCCTGCACGCGCTTGCGTAGGCGTGCGTACTCGATGCGATCGCCCCCGAGCAGCAGACCTTTTTCGTCGGAGTGGCCGGAGTAGTAAAAGAGGATCTGCGTGCGCGCGCCGGAGTCGGCGGCGTCGCGCAGCTTGTCGGCCAGGTCGTCGAACGCGGCCTCGACCTCGGTAGGGGTCGGGTCGCGCAGGTGGATCAGATCGCCGGCACCGACGCCGCCGAGATCGCGGAGTACCTCGGCGATCGCATCGGCGTCGCTGTTCGCGTAGCGCAGCCGTACACGATCGCCGCCGCCGTCGTTCGCCCCGACGAGCAGCGCGAACCGACGCACGGGCGCGCCCTCGTCCGGCTCCGCGCGCGCGAGGCCGCCGGTCGCGAGCCATGCCACGAGGGAGAGCACGGCCGCGAGGGCGCGGGGACCCAGCGAACGAACGAGAGAGGGGAGCATCGGGCGGCCGGCACCGGCACAACACCGCCGGGGCACGGAGTTGTCACCGCATTCTCGACGGAATCGACGCCGGAACCATGTGCGCGGGGGCACGTTGCGGCCGGGCATCGGGCGAGTGACGCTCCGCGGCCTTCCCGGTGTTGCACCGGTACACGAGCCACTTGGCCCTCGACGTCGAAGACCTCTACCGCCGCTTCGGACCGATGGTCCTGCGGCGCTGTCGCAGACTGCTCGGTGACCCCGACGCGGCCGACGACGCCATGCACGACGTGTTCGTCGAGATCTGCCGCCGCCACACCACGCTCGTCGATGCCGGACTGTCCAGCCTCATGTACCGCACCGCCACCAACGTCTGCCTCAATCGCCTGCGCAGCAATCGCCGTCGACCGACCGAGCCCGCGACCGATCTGCTCGCGCGCATCGCCGATGCCGACGCGTCGATGACCCAGGTCGACGCCCGCACCTTGTTGGATCGATTGCTCGGGCGCGAGCCCGAGTCGTCGGCGACGATCGCGGTGCTGCATCTGCACGACGGGCTGACGCTCGAGCAGACGGCGGAGATCGTCGGCCTCTCGGTGTCGGGCGTGCGCAAGCGGCTGCGCCACATGCAACAGACCCTTGCCGAGCTGGAGGCTGGACCGTGAGCGAGCGTGTGCCCGAGCTGTTGGTCGAGCGTCTCGCGAAGGGCGAGCTGTCGGCGAGCGAGGCGGCGCGCGTGCGTGCTGCGCTCGGCGAGGACGCGGACGCGCGGCTGCGTGCGATCGAACAGGACGATGGGGCGACGCTCGCACGGCTGCCCGCGGCCGAGGTCGCGCGGGTCGTGCGTGGACGAGTCGCGGCGAGCGAGCCGGTGCGCACATCGGCGCCGCCGCGGTGGTGGATCCCGGTCGGCGCTTTCGCAGCGGCGAGTCTCGCCGTGTGGTGCGCGGTGCGGCCCGGCGACGATGGTGTGCTCACGATCGACGATCGGGGCGAGGGCGGCATGCTCGTCGATCCGAGCGACGGCGACGTCGTGCGCATCAAGGGCGATGCAGTGCTGACGATCGATCGACTCGCCGGCGTGGGCTCGGAGCGACTCGCCCAAGGTGCGAGCGTGCACGCAGGCGATCGGCTGCAGCTGCAGTACCGCGCGGGCGATCGCGGGCACGGGACGATCGTGTCGATCGATGGTGGCGGCGTCGCGACGCTGCACTTTCCGAGCTCGCCCGTCGCATCGACGCGACTGCGCGAGGGTGGGATCGTCGCGCTCGATCACTCGTACGAGCTCGACGATGCGCCGCGGTTCGAGCGGTTCTTCTTCGTGACGACCGGTATCGACCAAGCGATCGACGTCGACATGGTGATGCGCGCCGCGAAGGCGCTCGCGAGCCGTGCGGATGCCCAGAGCGCGGCGCTCGAGCTCCCCGCGGGCCACGAGGTCGTCGCGGTCCGACTCGACAAGCGGTGACACCCGAGCGCCGCGTCGGTGTTGAACCCGACGATGAACGCACTGGGATGTTTGAGCTTGGTGATCGCGATGACGCAGCCCGCGGCCGCAGAACCGGTTGCGCCCCCCCCAGCGGCCGCACCCCCAGCGGCCGCACCCGCCCCGGCTGCAGCAGTCGCGCCCGACCCAACCACTGCGGCCGAGCCCGAGCCCGCTTCCGAGCCCGCTTCCGAACCGACCCCCGCAGTCCCGGTTGCAACGACCACGAAACCACCCACCGCGAAGCAAAAACCTCCCGCGCCCGCGCAACCGGTCCCCGTCTACAAGCATGTGCCGTTCGACATCGGCCTCGTGCCCGGCTTGTCGATCAACGGCCGTCACGAGGGCAAGCGCGTGCGCAACAACTTCTCGATCGGCTTCGGCTGGACGCGAGCGCCTCGCGTCGACGGCATTGCCGTCGGTCTCGGTGCGACGGTCGTCGACGAGCAGATGCAAGGCATCGCCGCATCGCTCGGCGCGAACATCAATCGCGGGATCCATCGCGGCATCCAGTTCACCCACGGCTACAACTACGCGGCCGAGCTGCGCGGCGTGCAGCACGGCGCGATCAACCGCGCCAACACCGTGCGCGGTCTGCAGGTCGGTCTCATCAACATCGGTGGGCACGTCCGCGGCGCACAGATCGGCCTCATCAACTGGGCGAAGAGCGCGGACGCATCGTTCGCGCTCTTGCCGGTGACGCGCGAGGGCGGCATCCGCTTCGAGGTGTCGACGAGCGACACGGCGCTGCTCAACGTCGGGCTGCGTTTGCCCGCGCGCTACACCTACGTGTTCACCGGCGTCGGCATCCATCCGTTCGGCACCGAGCGCGGGCGCACCGGCACGAACCTCGAGCGCGGCAAGGCGTGGGAGATGGGTGGCGGGTTCGGCGGTCACATCCCCGTGAACGACGAGGTGTTCATCGACATCGATCTGTCCGGGTGGGCCGTGACCAGCGGACTGCGAGCGGGCGCGAAGTTCGGCGGCATGTCGAAAGCACGTCTGATGGTCGGTTGGCAGGCCGCGCGGCGCATCGCGATCTTCGGCGGCCCGACGCTCAACGTGCTGGTCGATCGCGCCGCCGGCGACGTCGTGCCACTCGAGGGGTCAGCGGGGGTGAAGGTCGGCCGCATCGAGAGGCCCGGATACGGCTGGGTCGCATACACCCGAGAGCTGGACGACCTGCGGATCCGCGTCTGGCCGGGCTTCGTCGCCGGCATGCGTTTCTGACCCATCGTCGACTCGACCTGCGAGCAGGAACGAGTCGCGGGCGGCGTGACTCTCGCAGGAGCATCACGCCGCCCGGGACGGAAGTCGCGTTTTTCTCGCTACTTCTTCACGGCCTTCTTCACCGCACGGACCGCACCCTTCGCGGCGCGCTTCACGTCGTCGACGACGCCCTCGGCCTCGCCTCGGACCTCGTCCGCGGCGCCTTCGATCTCGAGTTCCTCGTTGCCGGTCAGGGCGCCCGCGGCCCGCTTGATCCGACCCTTCGCCTTGTTTGCGATCTCTCCCATGTCGTTCGATTCCTCGTGCTGCGAGGTCCGCGAGATTGCGAACGCTTCACGGCCGAGGGTTGCACTGCGCATGCCACCCGCCGACGTCGTTCGTATCAGGCCCCTCGCGCGCCGTGTCCTGTGCACGGGCGCGCACGATCGTCTCACCTGTGCGCTCGTGGGATCGGTGTGCAGATCGAAGCCGACTGCGGAGGCGCACGGGGATCGAACCCGCCCAGGCTGCTCATCGCACCCCACACCGGTTTTGAAGACCGGGGACAGCACCAGCACGTCGAGCGCCTCCGTGCAGCGAGGAAGAGATGTCAGCCGCCGGTTTGGCCCGGCACGCACGGCACGCACGGCGGACGACCCTCCGGATCGTCGTAGACCTCGCTGAACAGCGTGGTCGATCGGGCCTCGAGGATGAAGTGGTTGTCCGCGCCGTTGCCCC